>OCTA010004862.1_pt1 | contig 11724 bp, 14 predicted proteins | sample 1538991 | NCBI WGS metagenome assembly OCTA01 (sample SAMEA3539302, study PRJEB22396) | soil metagenome | biome: tundra; feature: field; material: soil | place: USA | collected 2010-05 | depth 0.15 m | reverse complement strand
GGCTTCCTGTTTCGGCGACCACGGTTCGCCAGACGGTTCACAGGGCATAAAACCCAGTCCCATTACCTCGCCGTCCGTTTGCTGGTCGGCGGCGAAGTTTTCTGTTGCGACGATGTAACCGATCCGCTCAACCATTTTCAGCCTCCTCTTCTTTGTGCTGGCGCTCGGCCTCCTCGTCGCCATCCCCGCGCCGCCTCGATGCGTCACGCGCATCATCATCACCGAGCGGCCAGTTAGTATCTGCCTTCTCCTCTTCCAGGTCCTGGCGCTGATCCTCAGCCTTGTCCTGCTCGGCCTGCTTCCGCAGTTGCGCGCCCTCGTCCTCGACCGCCTGCTGCCCTGGCGTCAATTCCTCATCGACAAGTGCGAACTTGGCCGGACGCTGACGCAGTTCGTGGCTATCAGTAAGGTTGAGTCCACCGTGCTCGACACACATCCAGCAAGCCACTTGGCCGTACCAAGATACGCAGTTACTCGCCATGTTGCGGCATCCTGGTTTTTCACATATATGCTCGTCGGTGTCCTCAGCGTCCACGTGCTTGGCGGCGATCTGCGCTATCTGCTCCGGTGACAATTCCGGCTCCGGCGTCAGTTCAGTTTCGTCGGGCAGTTCCGGGCCAACGCCAGCCTCCTCAGCCCGGTTGGTGAGGCGGGTAAGCAGATCGCGGTATTTCGCGCTGCCGTCCTGTACAGCCTCAAGCCCGCTCAGGACGCAGTCTAATTCGCTGGTTGTTAGTTCAATCTTCATTGTTTTCCTTTCGGTTTCGGCGTCAATTCCGGTGCGGTCCCCAAAACGCGGCCACACCGCTTGCACTTGCCCATTGCGTCGATATCTACGCCGCCACATGCGAGGCACTGGCGGCCTTCCGCGTCGTGGCGACGAGCGCGGCCTTCGTCGCCGCCACTCTTTTCATAGGCGAGGTACTCGGTGCGGGCTTTCGCCCTGGAGGCTTTGTCGCACGCCAGGCAGAGATGATAGTTGTTTCCATAGCCCCCTTGGCCGATACCCTCGCCCATCGCCAGCGGCCTGTTGCACGCCGCGCAAGCCTCGCCTTTTTCTGACGCCGAGAGCGGCTCCTCTCCCACACGGAGCCCCCGTGTCGCCGCCACGCTGCCAGCGCAGGCGGGGCAAAACCAATAGTCACTGCCGCAGCTTTCACTTTGCGGGATCAGGATGGTGCCCTCGTTCATGCACCCCGACTCGGAGTTGGAATCGCAAAGCGGGCAATCACAAAGATGGACTTTTTCCTCCACGCCCTTAGCCGCCGCGTCAGCCGCCTGCTCGTGGGCCGCGTCTGATTCATCTGTGTGCGGAATATGGTCTGCGAAGATCAGGTATTCCTGATAGTCAGCGGCTGTCCTGGCATCGCTGAGAAGCGCGTCGATCCTCTCCACATATGAACGCAGCGTGGGCATATGATTAGGCGTATCCAGGTAGCCCCAATCCACAGGCTTACGTACTTCGATCAACCTGGAGTACACCTCATCTACGCTCTGTGTGTGCGTGTGCGTGTGCGACTGACTGACCAGCAACTTGACCACCCAGCGCTCAAGCGAGATGCCGTCAATCTCGTCGGCGTAGCAGCACATGGTTGTGCCCCACCTGGAACCGCTGAACCCGTTGTTGTCCATCAACCCACACATTGGGCAACCGAGATAAACAAAGGGTTCGGGGTAAACGATAAACCCACCGGCGAGGATGATCTCGCCTGCAACCTCGCTGTCGCCCCACTTCACGTCCTTGACGCCTTCGCCCACATCCTCCGCGTCCAGAGCCTCCTTCAAGTCCACGCTATCGTGGGCAATCACGTTTTTCTGAGTTTCTTCACCACACTCTGCATCGAGCATTTCGTCATCATTTACGTCCATTTCGTCACTCATTCCGTCTCCTCACTTTTGTTCATTACTGCGTGAATGCAGCCGTCTGTTCCAGCTCCTTTTCAGCTGGAATACTGCACCTTTGCGTCAACTCCGCGAGTTCCATCCGCATGACCTCCAATCACCGATCCCTGAAGCTACCGAATTCGCGGTCGAGCTCATACTCTCCGAACCAGCAGCAGCCAGGAATCTTCCATTCGTAAACTGTCACTAGATCCCCCTGTCTTCCGTGTCTACATCCTGTTGTGTGATTCTGCGGCCTTTTCGAACCTGCTTTGTCCGATCCAACAATGGCGGTTGGCTCGTTGTCGCTTCGTTGGGCGTGCCATACCGATTTCTTAATTCGACAACGGCACTCTCCAACTCCATCAACCACAAATCCCATAGAACGCCGCATTCGGAGCCATCGCGATATTCCGCCAGGTATGGCGCAAAGATGTCTGGCAGGACCCAGTTGTAACCTTGAGTCTGCCGATGGCCATCATGGACGGCGCGCACCTCGCGTCCCCCACGAAGAACTACCCTGCCTGCATAACTCAGCCGTGTGTCGCAATACTCCACCAGGAAAACTGCGTCAGAAAATTCCTTAGACACGAGATAAAGGCCGGTCCAAACAACCCCATAGGCATACTGTGGCCATTCGTTTTCGTATCGGCGTTCATACTTGATTGATGGGGCAGCGTATCCCAAGTTCGAGGTGAGCCGGAAAGTGACATCCTTCATGACCTTCTCAACAAACCTTGCTGGGGCTTCGCCATTTGTATTGGCCAGCCATGCCAGCAGTTCCGTGGAAGGCTTCTGCAAGACGGTCTGAATCTTGCAAATTTCTCCCAGGCTTGAGGCCAGGACATCCACATGCATTTCAATCCAACCGGTCATGATTCACCTCGCTCCTCTTTCCTTCCTGTTGCTCCACAAACTCAGCAGCCCTTTCGAACTTCTCTGTCCACTCTTGCAAAGCTGACTCACACGTCGTCCCCTTCTTGGGAGTCGCGTAGCGCTCCTTCAACTTGGCCACAGCGCCCTCCATCTCAATCAACCACGCATCCCACAAACTCCCGAATTCGGCGCCGCTGTGATATTCCGATTCGAATGGAGCAAAGATGTTTGGCGAAACCCATTCCCAACCTTGAGCCTGCTGGTTGCCATCGTGGACAGAGCGGATCTCCTGCCCTCCACGAATCACAACCTTGCCGGCATAACTCATCCCCGTATCGAAATACTCCCCCAGGAAGACTGCGGTCGGAAAATCCCGTGAGACAAAATGGATATGGCTCCAGACCAAGCCCCAGAACTTGTCCTTCCATGAGCCTTCGAAGCGGCGCGCCTTATTGATTGATGGATCCACCTAACCGAGATTGCGAACAGGCTTGAATGACACGATCTCCTTGACGTTTGTCGCAATTTCCTGCGGATTCTCCCCTGTATGCTGAGCACGCCATGTAATCAGTTCCTCACATGGATTCTGCAAGGCGCGCTCGATCTGGTTGATTTCTGCCGGGCTCGCGGCCAGGACATCCAAATGCAAGTCGATCCAATTACTCATTCCGCACCCCTATCCGGATCGTGGGTGCGCTCGACTTCGTGGCGATGAGGTGCGCACCGCTATGGAGTGATACTTCCAGGAAGCCGCAGCCTTCGTCGTCATTCGCGATAAATGACTCCCACTTCAGAAATCCGTGGTCGAAAAACTCCTGAGCGTCTGTGCTCGATTTGAAGAAAAATACTTCGTCGAACGAATGTCCCTGGCCTGCCCTGAGAACGACGTGATGCCCACGGGTTTCCAGGCCATAACAGGTGATTTCGAATTGCTCCCTCAAATCCAAAGCATCCGCCTGATGACGTTCAAGCCACCCACCCGGCAATTCGTGGACGCGAATCCATACTCGGTTAAAATTCATAAGTGTTTCCCTCATCTCGTACTTATTAAGTTGTTTCATTGTGCAAAGTGACTTCGCAGTTCAGTAGTTCGGGCCCCGCGATGCGAACCGGAGAAAACGTGCCAGGGGCTAGTGCAATCCAGGACCGCACATTTGTCACGCCCTTTGAATGCCATCTTTTCTCCTTTCACAGGCCGTTGTTGACCAAATTGACTCAAATATCTTTACTGTTTAGAACCTGGGCTGCACTTATTTCCATCAACAAGCACCGGGCATCCGCACGTATCTGTTCATCAGGACGTGATTCCCGTTAATCCCCTGATTTTTGCAGGCGGAGATGGCACCTTAGCTTTGTCCTCCGATGCTTCCGTCTTGTTCTGCAACATTGGGCCCGGCGTAATACGCCTTCAGATCTGAGAGTTGGCCTTGCATCTCACTCAGCCATTGATCCCATAGGCTTCCGCATTCGGCACCATTGTGGTACTCCGCCCTGTAGGGAGCGAAGATATCTGGCAAGGCCCAGTCATAACCTTGCGCCCGCTGATTTCCATCCCGGATACTCCGTACTTCCCGTCCTCCCCTAAGAACCTTCTTGCCGGAGAAGCTGCTGCACGGTTCCCAATACTCTGCCAGGAAGATCGCCTTCGGAAAGTCCCGCGAGACGAAGTTTAGATGGCTCCAAACGATACCCCAAAACCGATCTTTCCAGTCGTTCACAAACCTGCGCGCCGTATTAAGTAATGGGTCTACAGCCCCGAGGTTGGCGGTGGGCGTGAAAGCCACAAGTGTTTTAAGGTTTTCGGCAATCTTCTTCGGATCTTGTCCATCCCTCTCAGCCACCCAGGTCACCAGTTCTTCGCACGGCTTCTTCAAAGCAGGTTCGATCTTGTTGATCTCCTCAACGGTCGAAGCCAAGGCGTCCAGCTTCACATGGATTCGATTACTCATTTTTCGCCTCAATTCGCTTTGTCGGCGGGCACGATTTCGTGGCAACCCGCTTTCCAGCTTGATAAAGTGAGATTTCCTCGAAGCCGCAACCCAAGTCGTCATCTCCGATGAACGACTCGAACTTCATGAAGCCGTTGTCGTAAAAGTCCCGGGCATCACGCGCCTGCTCAAAGAGAAAGAGTTCATCGAACAAGAAGTTCGTTCCCGCAATCAGGACGACGAAATCGCCCTGCGCATACAGACGCTTGCGAGATGTCTCGAATTCGTCTCCCAAGTTCAGCCTCTCGGCCTGGCGCCGCTCAAGCCATCCTCCCGGATGCTCAGTAGATGCGATCCAGATTCGGTCGTAGCTCATTGATCCCGTCTCCTTCCAAAAGTTGAATTTCAGCCTGATACTCAAATACTGCGAGTGGAGCACTTCTGACATGGGGTCCCAACCATATATATGTTGACGAGGCGATCCTGGCAGCGCCAAAACGTGGTTGTCCAGCAGCTCATTAAGCCGCACCGCCTTGCGCGCTGCCATCCCCAACACAATTGAGAGTCACGCTTACCGGCAGCTTCTTGCAGGCGTCCCCAATACCTGACAGCGAGACGATGGGTGAGTTCAGATTTGCAATCGGTTCATCCGCTTCGGAGTCGGTCGCAAAAATTCCCGACGCTTTCTTTTCACCCTCATTCACTACGGACCAGCGGCGATTGCCCTCCGAATCCAGCTTGCCGATCTTGTGGTAGCTCTTGGCAGGCGTTACCCGATCCGTGCGGTCAGGCAGGGTCAGGTCTTTGCCGTCGAGTAGTTTTTCAACGGTGCGCTTCTTGTTGAGCACCGGGACTGGCAATTTCTCGCCGTGCTGCTCCAACACAGCAACCAACTCAATAAGGATTGCTTTCCAGTCCGGATCCGGATTCAACCTGTTTACGAACGAGTCAAGCTTGCCCGGTGCCACGGCGACTTTGTCATACTCGGCAAGAGCGCTCTGCCAGTCGCCATTGTTTTTCAAGGCGGCCACTACGTTGTTGATGGCCAACTGAGCTTTGACAATAGCCGATTGCTCACGCGCATCAAGTCGCAGCGGTTTGCTTTGCGGCTTGGCCTCCTTCCGTTGCTCAGGGCCACTCTTGTCCTTGACGACGAGGACTACTCGGGGCGCAGGATTCTGACTGAGCTCGGGCAGGTCGTCCCCTTCTTCCGGTCCTGCGCCAGCAGTTGTGTGTGAATTCTCTTCTTCCTCTTCCCTTGGATCGGGCGCGTCCGGGTCGGGGATTTCACCAATCCTGATCCGGTGCCGCTTGATCATGTCATACGCCGTGGAATCTGACAGGTGAATCCGACGCAATGCGTTGCTAAACTCTCCTTTGCAGCCGGGCTTGGCGGTTTCCTTTTGAATCTCGTAGACAATTTCGCAGCGCTCCTGATAACTGATCCAGAAGGCCTCAGCCCCGTTGTCCCATCTGGCGAACAGTTGGTCCAGCCGGGTCTGGCTGAACTGCTTATCCTTGATATATTCGGCGAATGAATCATCCGGCTTCCGGGTGATTCGCTGTTCCTGGTTGATCGCAGCCTCCGTGGCTACTGGGTCGAATGTTTCCGACCCTGGCTCGACGGGCGCAGAATCTGCGCGAGTTTCAAGTGGTACCGAATTGCTACCCTCAGCAAGATGGCTCAAACTGCCTCCTTCTCAATTGGGCGCACTTGTCGCTCCGTGCGAAAAGTCGCTTGGTGAGGGCGTGTGCGCCCTGGTAATTTCAGCGTGTCGCCGTTATTCGGGTGGTGCGGCTAAGTCGCTACTTCCCAGCCTCAAAGAGGAATTCTCCCATCGGGTCGTGTGCCCTAAGCCTCCTCTGTGCCAACTCCCTGTTTCGCACCGCGAAACAGTAGACACAACCATGAGGGCAGGTATCGTACTCACCGATATCTTTCGAAGCGTAACAACCGCAGCCAATGCGATTGGCTTTCAGTTTTGCTTGAATGCTTTGGCCGAACATTCGTGAGAGCCGTTCAGCGTCTACACACCGTGCGTCACTTGCTCCGCCATCGGCAAGTTCTGGCTGTGAGCAGATGGTCAGTTGCATTCCGTTCTTATGGGCAAGCCTGAAGAGTTCCTTCACAAGTGTGCGCTTTTCATCAGCTGCCGGGTCTGTCAATGTGAAGCCGAACTTGTTGGATGCGAGGACTAGGTTTCTCTCAGTCTTCCGATACATCTGAACGAAGGAGATTACAACCTCGTTTGTTGTACCGCGAAGCTGCTCTGCCAATCCCTTGAAGTTCTCGACATGAAACTCGAAAGGGGTCTCTGAGGTGAACACAATGGTGTCATACCTCCACACCGCAGCGTGATCCCCGAAGCGTTGTGCGAGAGTCCTCATGTGCCCAGTTGCAATGTTCGCTCGCACCACGTTCGCCTCAAGAGCACGAGGATAATTATTGATTGTGTACTGCACTACGAACGGAAAGGTACGTGCATAGATGCTCACCAACCGTTGCATGAACGGGCCAAGATTCTTTGTCCAGAATACGAAACCTTCGACATCCGTTCTCAAGAGACTGACCTTGAACGGCTTTCCACCGAAGGGGTTATGCACTTTGCAGTATCCGGCATCCAGCCGATTCATCAGCCACTCCCCGTAGAACGTAGGGATGTCCGTCTTGTAGCTTGCCGAGATAATCACTGGACACCCCCAACCGCTGTCACTTTCGGGAACTCACGCACCCGAATATCCATCGGCCAGTCGGCCATATCGCCACCCTTGTTGTTGCCGAGAATCTTGAACGGGCTTCCGTTGTCCACGGGGTGAAAGCCAACCTGCTTCACAAAAACCTTCACGCCCTGGTGGCGGCACTGCTGGATCAGGTCTCTCGCCCAATTAACTTCAAAAGGCCGCGAGCCGGGTCCGCTCTCGCCGCCGACAATTGCCCACTTGATGCCGTGCAGGTCAAGCTGGCCGAGGTCTTCGATGATGGGCTCCAGTGAGAGGAATCGGACGGCCACATCAGTTGCTTGCAGATGAGCAATGCGGGGTATCCCATTCTTGCGGTTCCCGCAGGAGACTCCCCACCAGATGTGGGGCAGGTGCGCGGCGAACTTGAGCTTGGAGTTCAAAAGATCGCGCATCCGTTTCGACCGCTTGGTGAGCACCTGGTACGTATGCCAATCCGCTTTCGCCATGACCTCGGCCATGCGGATGATGTGCACATCGGGTGCGTCCTTGTGGAACGTGTCGCTCATGGAGTTCACGAAGATTTTGCGCGGCTTTTTCCAGTGGAGGGGCAGTTCCATGTTCTTCGGCACCAACCTGAAATCAAAGCCTTGCTCAAAGGCGTTTCCAGGGACGCCCCGGAACCGCTCTGCAAACCGCTCCGCGTAGCAAATTTTGCACGTTTCATCGTATTTGTCGCAGCCGTGTGACGTGCTCCACGTCGCGTCTGTCCATTCGATCTTGCTGTGGTCGCTCATTGTTTCCTCCATTTCCCGTCCGCGTTCACTTTGGTTTACTCGGGAACTGCTCACGGCGCCAAGCAGAACTGGGTTGGTATGTCTTTATGAGACACCCAAATTACCGCATTACGAAAACGGCTCAAAGAGCTTCCGAACCGGAGTAAAAGCCTCCACGGCAATTGAAAACCCCCCGGCCGGGCAGGCTGTTACGAAACCGGGATTTCAGAACGACAAGAAGAGAAGTTCCAGAGAAGGAGCTTCGCTTCTCTTGTTTTGCAAGAGGCTTTGGCTTTTCGGAGGGGCGCGGCCAAGTTGGTTTAGGCTGGGGTGATCGCCTGGACAAGGCGGCTGGCACCGAGAACCTTCATCATCCGTTTCAGGTTGTAAGCCATGGTTCCCAGACTGATTTCGGTCTGCGCTCCGGCAAGACCGCGCAGCAGGAAGCGCGGGTGTCCGAAGATTCGATATTTCAGCGTGCCAAAAGGATGCTCTACAGTTGATCTTCGCAGCAGCCGCATCGCAGCGGGTGAGGCCGGTTGCTGCATTCGCTCTAACGCGCCATCGTAGAGGTGACGGCCAACGAAGCGTTGCGGGGACTGAGTACAGCGATCTTTCAGGGGACATGCACCGCACGTTTTCGCTGGCGCCGTATAGGCCACTCTGTTCTTGCTCCGCTGTAGTTGCTTGCGCGTGAGGGTCTGCCCAGCGGGACAGTGGAACGTGTCCGTCGCGGCGTCGTAGCGGAACGCGGTACGATCGAACAGCGTTCCGTCAGCCTGGTTGTTGATGGCGCGATTGGCAGGCACATGCGGCAAGATGCCTTTTGCCTCGCAGGCCTCGGCTTGTTCTCCGTTGGAGAAGCCAGCGTCGGCAACAACGTTTAGCGAAGGCGGGTTGCCAACTGCTTCCTGTGCGGCCTCGGCCATCGGCAACAGGCTGCGGTTGTCGGTTGCCTCTCCGGTCACCTTCTGGGCCACGATCAGCGCGTGTTCGGCATCTACCGCGGTCTGCACATTGTACGCAGGTGCATGGCCACGGCCTACCCGCATAAAGTGCGCTTCCGGTTCCCGATGCCGGCTCAACTTCTCCAAGGCCTGAGCTACAGCGCTTGGGTCGATGACTACTTCTTCCTGCCCATCGGCCGTTTCCACCGCATCGAGATAGCGCTCGATGGCCTCACGCTCGCGCACGCTGCGCGCACTGCTCACGGCCAGGAACTTAGAGCCGTCGATAACCACCCATTCGCCCCGCACAAGCCCCACTGAACGCGCAAAGCTGACCAGCTCAGTACCCGCCTCGGTTACCGCTTCACGATGAATGCGCCGAAACTCGGCGATGCTCTTGTAATAGTGAGCCAGACGGCCCAGAAGCCACATCACTTCTACGTTGCGCCGGCACTCGGCTTCCAAACGCCGCGACGAGCGAATCTGCTGCAGATAGCCATACAGATAAAGCTTTAAAAGATCGCGTGGATCGTAGCCGGGCCGTCCCGTTTCCGCTGGCCCGCAATGCGCGAACCCGAGCTCGTGCATATCCAATCGGCCAACGAAAGCGTCGATCACGCGACAGACGTGATCGCATAAAACAAGATCGTCCAGCACTCAAGGAAACAACGTACCCTGGGTTCGTCCCTCACCTTGAATGAAGCCCATGAAAAATGCCCTCGCTCACCACGAGGGCATTTTCCCATCTTTTCCCCGATTAATCCAGACTTTCGTAACAGCCTGAGGGATGCGGGCTTTTGTGGTGTTATGCATTTTAGGGGTTCGTGGCGGATTCCGGGGTGCTACCGCCGGTCAGCGTCGTGTGGAGGGCTTTCAGGGGGTGAGGAGCCCTTGCGGCGTTCTGCCCTCTTTCTCTTCGCCCAACTCTTCTGCATCGCGATACTCATTTTTTCGCGGGTCTCCTCAGACAGCTTGTATTCCTTCGGGGCACGCAGGGCGTTCCGTAGTGCCTTCGCTTTCGCCCCGCACTTTGTATGGCAGTACCTCTGGTTGTTGCTGTTGTTGTACTTGAAGAAATATTTCCTCCACCGGCACTTGGGGTTCTCGCAAACCTTCAGCTTCCTTAATTTCTTTTGCAACCACGCCAGCGTCTCCACCATGAGCTCCACAGCCCTCTTGTCGTGCTCCCAGCTATTGGAACGGGGTTGTTGCCTCTCCAAGTTGTTGAGATACCCCGAGAACCAGATCTTGATTTGAAGCAGACTCCTCATTGCTTCATCCATCTCTTTCCTTAACACAAGCTCCCACACTCTACGCAGGTCGTCCTGAAGTCGCCTAAAATCCGCTACAAAGTCGCCAGCACATTTGTAGGTAAAACCTTCACGACGATGGAGCTCGTAGCTGTGGAAGTGCCATTCCGGGAAATCACGGCGGAGTGCGAGAATAAACTCCCTGAGTCGCTTTAGGTAATCGTCGTATGCGGCTGCTCTGGGTTCGCTAATGAACTCCCTGAGCCGCTTTTGATATTCGTCATATTCTGCAGGTGTCATCTCGTCAGTAGCGAGGGGAAAGTAGGAGTTGCAATGGAAGTAGGCATAGCAGGGGTAGACAGCGCAAAAGGCCTCAGCCCAGTCAGGGGTCACCCAATTTAGATTGGCGACTCTTGTCAGCAATTCTTGGAACCGTTCATTTTCCATGCTTACCCTCCCACTTGGCAGACCGTCGTAAAGCATTTCCCTTTGCTCCAGGTTGACCCACCCAACGAGTTCGTGACCATAACACCAAGGGCGACCCCTACGCCCGTCCGTCTCATGCGTCTTCAGTCAATTCAAGCTCTGCGTCCCCGGGTGGAGCAGCTCGCCGAGCGCTACCCATTTCCGCCTTTGCAGTGCCAGGGGATTTCTTCGACCTTCAAGGCCGCCAGTTCCGACCGCCGCAAGTGATTTGACTCATATTGCCTCCCAAACGACAAGTGGTGCTGTGTGCATCAAGAATGGGGCGTTCTATTCTTTTTCACTGTTGCTTTTCTCCTGTGGATCTCGCATTGCCTTCGTACTATCGCATGACGGAATACTTGCGCGGTAGGTAATGTCCTACCCCAAATCTGGCGCAAACATTACCCCCCTGAACATTCACGCGATACGGAGCAGTAGAATATTGCTAGACCCGGCGGCAAAGGCTGTGTATCAGAGGAGAAACGGCAACCCACGTCGCGAGGTTTGACGTCAATACTCAAGATGGGGGCGCAATCAAAGATGTCGAAAAAAGGAAACTCGAAGGCCCTTGAACAGGAGGTCGCAGCCAGTTTTTTGCTTGGCCAGAGACTCTATTACCATCGTGAGTTTTTGATGGAGCTTAATAGGGTGGGCCTAAAGTTCGTTCAGGACAAGGTTGACCCGGACGATCAAGGGCGTTTCACCGCAGCGTTTGACGAACTTGTAGGGCTGAGATGCCTCCCAGAAACGTTGGCTAGTACGCTCTACTGTTTTTGCAAGTCGTATTTTGCGCTAGGGATCTTTCAAGGCTTCTCTTTTCCACCTGACGAACAGGTCAGAAAGATTCGGGACAGTCTGCAAAGCGCGTTTAACGGAATTCGGAGCGTTGACGATTATGGAATCATGGAGGTTTTGGCCAGGC
>OCTA010004860.1_pt1 | contig 11727 bp, 8 predicted proteins | sample 1538991 | NCBI WGS metagenome assembly OCTA01 (sample SAMEA3539302, study PRJEB22396) | soil metagenome | biome: tundra; feature: field; material: soil | place: USA | collected 2010-05 | depth 0.15 m | reverse complement strand
CGGCTTCGAGCACAGGGTCAAGGGCGACGACCGCCTCAAAGAGAAGGTCGCCGAGCAACTGAAGGCTGAACCTCGCATGACGGCGGGAGAGGTCCTCAGTGAGGTCCCGGACGCGATTCGCTATACATTCTGTTTGGAGCCGGGACGCTATGCCAGGGGTTATTACGGGATCGTGGAACAGCTAGCAAACCGCGGATACGAGATGTACCTGAGCAAGAACTCATGGACCGATCCCGAGTACAAGGGGATCAACACGCGCTGGGTAACCCCGGACGGGCAACGGTTCGAGGTGCAGTTCCACACGCAGGAAAGCTTCCACGCCAAGCAGTACGTCACCCATGACGCTTACGAACGGATCCGCAACCCGATGATCCCGGACCGCGAGCGCAGGGAACTGAAAGACTTCCAACGGGAAGTGTCATCGGCGATTCAAGTCCCAGCTGGCGCCGCCGAAATCCTTGATTACAAGAAGAAGGGCTTTTAAATGCCGGACAAGATCACTTTCTATGCGATCGTCGGCAGCAACAGTACCGACGATAATCCCCGCGGGCTGGCGAGGCGGCTCGAAACAGATTGGGGTTTTACCGACGAGGCCTTGCGCGACGACTTCAGCTGGAGCTTCACGCCAGTCATCGTCGAGTGGGAACGCGGGGACTTCGCTGACGAACTGGTCGAGGTCAGCCACGAGCAGGCAGACAAGATCATCCAGCATTTCCGCGAGCATTGGGGCGGGCAGCCGCTTGACTCTTGAGCGGCACCGTAGGGCGTCCTATTGCGCGGGGCTGCTCGTGGCGGACCGCCTGATGCGGTCCGTGACGCGGCCGGCCTCTTCCGCGGTGATCTCGATGAACTCGTTCTCCAGGTCTCCGCGCTCGGCGGAGATCAGCAGCGAGCTGCGATGCCACACCAGATCCCGGGTGAACACCTCGTCGCGCCTGCCGCCGTCGCGGTAGCTGCGCCTGAGCAGGCCGGCCGGCCGGTCCGGGCTACTGAGGTCATCGACCAGGGCGTAATGGGCAACCCCGTTCGGCCCGGGATTGGCCCGCCTTCCGGGAACCTGCCAGCCCGCGTCGGCCGGGTAGCCGGGAAAGCCGTCGGCGCCCGGCGGGACCGGGACGTGCGCGTAGACCTTGCGCTGGAAGGCTTCCAGCTCGATCTCCTCCTGCGCGCAGGTCTGGGCCGAACGCAGCCGCGCATACGAGTGCCCGGCGGTGAGCACCATGGCGTGATAGCTGATCTCGGTGTGGAACTGCACTTCGAAGAGCTGACCGGCGGCCGGGTCGCGCCACAGGCTGCTGATTCCCTTGTACTGGTCCCCCCGCCAGAAGTTCCTCAGCCTGACCAGATCGAAGCCCTGCCGCTCCGTCAGCTCGACGTCCTCCAGGAGATGCCTGCCGTAATCGGCCTCGCAGTACTGGAACGTGTACCTGATGGCGTCGGGAAGCAGCTGCATGGCCTCCGCCACGGTGCGGCCCTTCACGGCCAGGCTCTCCGCGACCTTGCCTTTGACCCCGTCGCGATCCTTCAGCCGGTTCCCAAAACCGACCAGATGACGCTCGTGCCAGACCGGCTCGCGCATGCCCGTGACTCCTGTCCTATACTTGCGTATAGACGACCATACCCGACTGAAACTGGCAGAGCACAGCGAATTCGATCGTTTCGCCTCCCTCCTCACTCAGCGGCCGGCGGTTGGCGGTCGGCGGTCGGTGGTCGCGGCCCGCCGAGCCATCCGCCTGCTCGTCTCCCGGCCCTGTCCTCGTGGTGGTGGCGGCAGGAAATCGCGGATATCGCCAAGCCGACTCGTCCGGCGGCCGGTTACTGTGGCTAGATGCCGTCGCGTCCAGCGCGCCCTCCGATAGGCCTGTTCGATAACCCGGTCGGTGTCTTCAGCCTGGAAGAGCTCACCGAGACCGTGCGCGCGCTAGAGCAGGAGCGTCCCGGCCGGGCAGTGGACGAGCTTGACCGCGCCGTGTTCACCCAACTTGCCATGAAGCGGACGCGGCGTGCCGCCGAGCTCGTCGCCGAGGCCATCCGGATCGCACGGGCGCGGGAGCCACGCGCCGAGATCACCGGTTCACGGTGGCAGGCCAGCACGGCCGAAGTCAGGCGCTGGGCGCTCAGCGCCGGATTCGAGCTCGGTAGCAATGGCAGCATCCCGGAACAAGCGATAACGGCGTATAACCAGACACACCCCGACCGCCCGTACTGACCGCGGAGAGGGAAACCACCGTTCGTTCGGGATCATGGAACGGGCGGGCGAGCGGCCTGCCTGGTGCTCTACACTTGCGGCCGTGACGGAGCCAGGCAAGGCCGAACTGAACGCGATGATCGCCGCCTACCGGCACTGGGCGCGCTGATTATGAGCGAATATCAGTACTACGAGTTCCTCGCGGTGGACCGGCCGCTGACCGTCACCGAGCAGGCCGAGGTACGCGAGTTCTCAACCAGGGCCAGGATCACCGCCACCAGCTTCACCAACGAATACCACTGGGGCGACTTCCGCGGCGATCCCAGCCACCTGATGCAGCGTTACTACGACGCCCATCTGTACCTGGCCAACTGGGGCACGCACCGGATCATGCTCCGGCTGCCGCGCGCCCTTCTTGACCCCGACGTCGCCGGGCAGTACTGCGTCGATGACCAGGTGACCGTGGCGGTCGCCGGCGAGCACGTGATCATCGACATGGTCAGCGAGGATGAAGAGGGTGAGTGGGATGAGGACGCCGAAGATGCGCTGCCGGCCATCGTCGGGATCCGCGCCGAACTCGCCGCCGGAGACCTGCGGCCGCTGTACCTGGCGTGGCTGTCGGCCTACGGAGTGTGGGAGCGCGATGAGGACGCCTTCGACGAGGAAGACGAGGACATGCGGGAACCGCCGGTTCCCGCAGGCCTGCAATCGCTGACCGCAGCGCAACGCGCCCTCGCCGACTTCCTGCGCCTGGACGCCGATCTTCTGGATGTCGCGGCCGAGGCCAGCCCGCCCCGGCCGGCTGTCCAGGACGATCCGGGTGCTCTGGCCGCCCGCATCGCCAGCCTCCCGGACGGCGAGAAGGGAAGGCTTCTCCTGCTGGTCGCTCAAGATCAGGGGGCACGGGCCAAGAAGGAACTGCTGCGCAAATTCCGCGGCGACCCGGAGAGCGGCGGTTCCTCGCCCCGGCGCAGGGTGGGCACGCTCCTGGACACCGCCGCGCTGCACCGCCAGTAATGGCGATGGCGGGCGGCTCAGCCGACTCCTACGATCTTGACGCGCTGGCGGTCAGCGACAGGTTCCGGCTGTTCAACTTCACCCGCCGGGACGACTACCTCGCGTACCTGTGGGTGCTGCGCGCGATGGACCGGCTTCGCGGGATGCATGTGGCGCAGTCCCACACCGACGACGTGGCGGCCGTACTGACCGAGCTGGCGGCCGCGCACGACGGCGTCCCGCCGAGCGTCGGCAACCTGCGGGAACGACTGGACAATCTGTCCGACGACGGGGTGCTGCACCGGCTCGAAGACGCGTCGCGGGCCGGGAGCCTCGCGCGGTACAGGAACCGGCAGTCGGTCTACCAGTTCACCGAACTCGGGCACCGGGCGTATACGGCGGTGGAGGGCGTGCTCGCCGCGCGGCTGCAGGACGCGAACCTGTCCCGGCTTGTGTTCTCCGACATCGTGCGTGACCTGCGGGGCCTGGCGGAGGCGAATCGCGACGGTGATGGCGACGAGATCGTGCGCCGCCTGGGCAGCCTCGACCGGGTGATGGAGGATATGGCACGCCGGTCCGCCCGGTTTCACCTGACGCTCGGCGACATCACCCGCTCGACGGACGCGTCCCCGGAGATGTTCCTGCGCTACAAGCACGCGCTGATGGCGCATATGAGCGACTTCATGGCCGAACTCGACCGGTACCTGCCGCGCCTGGCCCAGGCGGTCGGGCAGGTCGAGGAGACCGGCATCGAGACGCTGCTGAACCGTGCGGCCGAGGCCGATGACCGGCCGCTGATGCGCCGTGACGAGGTGCTCGATGACTGGCGGCGCCGGTGGGCGGGAATCCGCGCGTGGTTCGTGGCCGGGGCGGGCGAGCATTCGCGCGCCGCCGAGCTGGCCGCCGCGACCAGGGCCGGCGTTTCCAGCGTGATCGCCTTGCTGCGCCAGATCACCGAGTCGCAGCGGGGCGGGGTCAACCGATCCACACAGCTCAGGCAGCTGGCGCAGTGGGTATTCGACGCGGCGGACACCGACGCCGCTCATGCGCTGATGTCGGCCGCGTTCAACCTGCGGCTGGCGCGTCACGTCGGCGGCGTGCACGACGACAGCGACCTGATTTCGCCCCGGCTGTCATGGCTGGACGCGCCGGGCGTGGAGGTCTCGATGACGCTGTTCCGCCGCGGCAAGGCGCCCAGCCCGGGCGTCCCGCAGCGGATTGCGGCTCAGGCCGGAATCCGGGCCGAACTGCGCCGGCGCCAGGCCGGGCAGCGTGCGGCGGAGCGGGACGCCGCGCAGCACCTGCTCAGCTCGGGGGCTGGCGAACGGGTACTTGATGAGGCCGAGACCCGCGTGCTGCTGAAGCTGCTGACCCGGGCGCTCGAGGCCAGGTCCGTCGTGGCCGGGCGGATCACCGGCGGGACGGGCGGGAACGATGTGATGACCCTCCGGCTGGTGCCTTCCGAAGCTGGCAGTAACGTGCGCACGGCGCATGGAGTCCTGCACCTGCCCGGCCTCAGCCTGGAAATCGGGCCGGCCCGGACGCTGACCCGGGTGCGGCAGGCGGCCGCTGGTGGCTGAGCCGCGGGCCGCCGACGGGGTCGCGTCGAGCGATCTTGGCTCCTATCAGTACGCCGTCCGGCTGGTGCTGACAAACGATCTCATCACCGCTACGCGTCCTAGGGCCGGCGCGCTCGCCTCCGTGCTGCGCTGGGCGGATCTGATCGCCAGAGACTTCGCCGAGTTGCTCGGGTACACGCTGATCGCGACCGCGCACCAGGTGCGGCTGCTGCGGCGGCTCGACACGCTCGACGCGACGCAGCGGTCGGCCTTCACGGCCAGAAGCGGCAGGCAGTTCGACCGGCGGCGGCTGTCCTACCTGTGCCTGGTGCTCGCCGTCTTTCAGCGGTCCAGGATCGAGATCAGCCTCGCGGACCTGGTCCGCGCCTTCGCCCCGACGGCCAACGCGATCGACGGTCTCGGCTTTGATGCCACCATCACCGAGCACAAGCGCGCGGTCGTCGACGTCCTGGACTGGCTCACCGACCATGACGCGCTGCGCCTTTCCGACGGCTCGGCTGATAACTGGGCGCACGACAGCGAACGCGGCGACGCCCTCTACGACATCGACCACGACGTATGCGCCGCGCTGTTCCGGCCCGCGCGGCCGATCCAGCAACTTGGCGGGGCCGCCGGGCTGCTGGACATTCCCGACATCAGCCACCGGCGGTCCGCGCAGCGGGAGGCGGCCGCGCGGCGGGCCCGGCGCCTGCTGGTCGAGTACCCGGTGCTCTATTACGCGACCCTGGATGCCGAGACCGCCGCCGCGCTGCGCGGCACCGAACTGGCCGACAACCTCGCTAGGCTTACCGGGCTCGTGGTGGAGCGGCGGGCCGAGGGCGTGATGCTGGTCGACCCCGGCGGCCGGTTTACCGATCAGCCGTTCCCCGGGCGCGGCGGCGCGGTCAACCGGACCGCCGGGCTGCTGCTGGCGAAGATCGCGGACGTCCTTGAAGATCCTGACGACGGGACGGCGCTGACGCGGATACCCGTTCCCTCCGCCGCCGACGACCTCCGCGATCTGCTGGAACGCATCGACGCGGGGATGCCGGGCGGCCCGGCGGACCATGACTGGGCTGGTCCCGCCCTGGAAGCTGGCCCGCTCGAGGTGCCCTTCATCGACCAGACCCGGCTGGAGCGCATGCTCGGCGAACTATACGAGCATTTCGGCCCGCCCTCCTTCACCGTGCAGTGGCAATACGACCGCCAGGGATTGCTCGATGCCGCGACCCGGCTCCTGGACGATCTGCGGCTGGTCCGGCGGATGCCTGGCGGCGCGGCGATCCTGCCCGCGGCCGCGCGCTACCGTAACATCACAGCGGCGCTGCCGGAAGGTGCCCGCCGCGATGGCCAAGCCATGTTCGACTTCTCCGGGCAGACGACGGAGGCACCCGCATGACCGAGACCCGGTTCAGGCCGGTCCGCGCCGGGATCATCAACCTGTGGGATTATTTCGACGAGGAGTTCGTCTTCGCCGACGGCCGGCTCGCGCTGCGCGGCCACAACGGCTCCGGCAAGACCAAGGCCCTCGAGGTTCTCTTCCCGTTCGTTCTCGACGGCAGCCTGGACGCCCGCCGCCTAGACCCGTTCAGCGGCGAGAACCGCACCATGAAGGCGAACCTGCTCTACCGGGGGCAGGATTCCGAGCATGGCTATGTGTGGATGGAGTTCGGGCGGCCGGGCGAGACCGTCACCCTGATCATCGGCTTGTCCGTGCACAAGAACATGGACCGCCCCCGCCCGTCGTTCTACGTCACAGGCAAGCGGATGGGCATCGATTTCGGGCTGCTGTCGGCCGATTCCCGGCCCCTGACGGCCAAGCAGCTGACCGCGATCCTCGGGCGCGACGCACACTACGGGGACAAAAGGGGCGCGTACACCGACGCCGTGGACGCCCGGCTGTACGGGCTCGGCCGGGAACGGTACGCTCAGCTGCTCGATCTGCTGATCGCGCTGCGCCGCCCGCTGCTCGCGAAAGACCTGGACCCTGGCAAGGTCTCGGAGACGCTCACCGCGGGCCTGAGCCCGGTCGATGACGATCTCGTCACGCAGGCGGCCAGGGACTTCGAGAACCTGGCCGCCGTCCAGAAGCAGTACGACGACCTCGCCGCCGCGGACACGGCGGTGCGTGCCTTTCTCGATCAGTACGTCGCCTACCTTCGCGTCTACACGCGGCATGAACTCGATCAGGTCGACGCCCGGATGTCAGCGGCGGCCGGTTTTCTGGCGGCGATCGGGAACGCTTCCCGGCTGGTCTCGCGGGCGGGCTCGCAGGAGCAATGGTGGAGAAAGGCCGAAACCAGCGCGAAGACCAGCGCTGAGACCTGCCAGGCGCGCCTGATCGCGCTGAAGAACCGGGACGGTTACAAGGACCACGAGAAGCTTGCGCTCAGGCGCGGCCAGCTCGAGAAGGAGAAACGGGACCTGGCGGCCGAGCAGGCCCGGCTGGCCCGCGCTCGCGCCAATGTGTCAGACCTGTCAGCAGAGGCGGCTCGTGTTGCTGACCGGCTAGCCGAGGTCGGCCGGGCGGTCGACCGGGACGCGCGCCGTCTCGCCGAGACCGCCGACCGCTCCGGCATCAGCCGCGACGGTTCACCTGCTGATACGGGCGAGGATCTGCCGGTCACAGCGAAGGCGCGAGCTGCGGCGCGCCGCGATGACATCCGCGAGGTCCGCGACCATCTCGGCCTCGTCCGCGACGCCGAACGGGACCGGGTCGGCGCGGAGAGCGCGCTCGGCACAGCCCGGCAGTCGATGGAGACCTGCGAGACGTCCTGCCGCGAGGCCGGTGAACGGCTGGCCGCCGCCCGCGCGGACCTGTCAGGGAAGCTAGCAGCCTGGGCGGGCCGGTGGAGAGGCGACGAGCCCTACGCCACGGTCACCGCCGACCAGGCCGAACTGCTCGTCGCGGGGCTGGAGGGGATCGGTGAGCCGGACGCGCCGAGCCTAGTGGAGCTGTTCGGCACGCTGACCGCCGGACGCGGCCGCGCGCTGACCGCTCAGGGCCAGCGGCTCAGGACCCGCGACACGGATCTTGGCGAAGCCGCGGCACGGCTGGCCGAAGAGCGGGAGACCGTAGCGGGCCAGCGTGACGACGGACCGCCAGCGTCCGATCTGCGGCCTGCCAGTCGGGCCGAACGAACCGGGGCACCTCTTTGGCGGCTAGCGGATTTCCGTCCCGGGGTAGACGCCGGCACCGCCGCCGCGATCGAAGGAGCGCTGTACGGCGCCGGCCTGCTCACCGCGTGGGTTCATCCCGATCCGTTGCTGACGATGGCGGCGGTCGGCGCGGCCGAGGCCGACGGCTACCTGGTCGCGCTGCCGCCTGCGGCACGGCCGACCGGACGGACGCTCGCCGACGTTCTCGTTCCCGAGCAGCAGGACATGGTCGCGCCGGCCCTGATCCAGGCGGTGCTCACGTCAATCACCCTGTCTGACTCGATACCGTCTGACGCGGCGGTCGTGCCTGTCGTCACCACGCAGGCCCAGTTCAGCTATGGTCCTCATCTCGGCGCGCGGCCCAAGCTAGCTCCCGAGTTCATCGGGGCGACCAACCGGGCGGCCAGGCGCCGCCTTCGCCTCGCCGAGCTCGACCGCCAGATCGCCGAGGTCAAGCGGCAGCGAGATGAGCTCGCGGCGGAACTCAGCCTCGTCGACGAGGCCCTGGGTAACCTGGAACTCGCGCGGCGCGAACTGCCCAGGACAGCGCCGGTCGCGGAGGCGCTGCAGAAGGTCAGCGAGGCTGCGGCCCGCCTGTCGGCGGCCCGCGGCCGGCTAGACGATGCGAATACTTTCCTCGACGGGAAGATCGCGGAACTCGACGCGCGGACCCGGCGGCTGCGCCGGACCGCTGCCGACAGGGACATGCCAGCCGGCCCCGACGAGGTCAGCGCCGTGGAGCGTACCGTCGCCGAGTTCGAGCACGCGGCCGAAGAACTCGTCCGCGCCCGCGGCCATGTGGCCGACCTGAGCGAGGATCTGAACGGACGGCGCGCCCGCATCGATCGCCTCAGCAGCGAGAACGACGAAACCGCCGAACTGCTCGAGGAAAGGCACACTGCTTACCTGGCCACCGACGAGGAACTTCGCGTTCTCGAGCACGCCAGCGGAGCGGAGTACGAGCAGATCAGCGCCGAGATATCCGAGACCGAGGTTGCCCTGCGCACGGCTAGAGCGGAGCAGAAGACCGCTGGCGATAACGCTGCGGCGGAACATGACAAGCTCGTGGCCGCGCGGCGAGATCTGGAGCGCGGCGGCCAGACGCTTGCCATGGCGATTTCCGAGCTGTTCGCCCAGGCGGCCGTGTTCGCGCCGTACGCCCACGGCGACCTGCGCCCGCTGCTCGGTGTCACGGAAACCGCGCCCTGGCCTGGTGCCAGCTCATGGCCCGGCGCGGAGCAGGCCGCCGCCGCCCTTTCCGAGGGGGTAGCCGATGAGCCAGGCCCTGACGATGCCGCTCCCATTATCCCCGCCGAGGCGATCCGCGCGATGCTGCCCGCCGGCGTCACCGCGCTGCTTGACGCCTATACCCCCGCGACCAGGGGCGGCCGCGCTATCACCGACGGAGTGCTCAAGAACGCTGTGGACCGGATGTGGAGCGCGTACCGGGACTTCGAGAACGCGCTCAAGGCGGGCGAGGATGGTTACCAGGCTGACCTGACCGGCAGCGCGCCCTTCATCGTCGAGGTCGCCACCAGCGAGGGGCGCAAGTCCGCCGCCGCCTTCGCCCGCAAGATCGCGGAGGAGGTGGAGAACCAGGGCGTCCTGCTGGAGGAGCGCGAGCGGACGGTGCTGGAGGATTCGCTGCTCACCGTGCTCGCCCAGCAGATCCACTCCCGGGTGCTTGCGGCCAAGGACCTGGTCGCCGCGATGGACGCCGACACCCGATCCAAGCCGATGTCCTCGGGGATGGCGATCGGGATCAGCTGGGTCCGTTCGGACAAGCGGACCGAGCAGCAGGCCGCGGTGTCGCGGATGCTCGACCGCGACGCCGCGGGCCTGGGTCCCGACGGGCTGGCCGAGTTGCGCGCGCTGCTCCGGGCGATGATCCATGACCATCGCGCGGGCAACCCGCGCGACACCTACCGGGAAGTGCTCGCCGCGGTGCTCGACTACCGGTCCTGGCACGCCTTCGAACTCCAGCTGCTCTCCCCCGGCAGTCCCCCGCAGCGGCTCACCAGGAAGAAGCACTCCGAGATGTCCGGCGGGGAGAAATCCGCCGCGATCCACATGCCGCTATTCGCCGCCGCCAACGCGCTGTATTCGTCCTCGAAGCCGGCCTGCCCGCGGATGGTCGCGCTGGATGAGGCGTTCGCGGGGATCGACGACAAGTTCAAGCCCGAGCTGCTGGGCCTGACGGTCAAGTTTGACCTCGACTTGTTCATGACCGGGCACGATCTGTGGGTCAACTATCCGACCGTTCCGCTGATCGCGCACTACGACATGCAGCACGACAAGGCCGCGCACGCGCTATCGGCTCTGCTTGTCCTCTGGGACGGTGAGCAGCTCATCGACGCCGACGCCGGATACGCGGGCAACGAGGACCTCGCCGCCGAACTGCTCGGCTTCCGCCCGACCCGGCACGTTCCCGCCGAGGCGGGCGGCACGTTCGTGATCGCCGCCGAAGAGGACGTCGATGAGGACACGGACTCGGAGTGAGCGGCCTGGACCTTGACCGGTACCGTGGCCCTGAGTACCGGCGGCTCCTGGCCGCGGCCCGCAGATCCCTGGAGCGAACCGGCGGCCAGCTGACCGGCCGGATCAGCATCGCGGACCCGGACGACGCAGAGCGCAAGGCGATCATCGGCATCACCGGGGTCCACCAGCCCGCGGGAACCAGACGCATGACCGTACCGCTGGCCGAACTCGATGCCGCCCTGAGCCGGGCGACCGGCCTCGGCCTGGCGGGCGTGCTGGCCGGTCTCGGCGAGCCCCTGCGCAACCGGCCCGCCGAGACCGCTCTGCTGGCCGATGCCCGCGCTGGCTTGATCGCGGTGGCGCAGGACAGCCCGCTGAACGAGTCCTGTCCCTGGTACCGCGCATGGCTGGCCGACCTGACCAGGGACGGCACGATCACGCGCCTGGCCAACACCGGCGATACGACGGCTCTGGGTCAGGCCGTCCGGATCCTGGAGCTCCTGGCCGCCCGGCCAGCCGATGTCCCGCCGGTCGCCCTGCCCATAGCCCTGCCCGCGCTCGCCGCCCGTATCACCGGCGACACGAAGGCGCTGAATCACGGCACCACGCTCGCGACGCTGATCATGCGGGCGCTGTCCCTCCGCGAGGGCCTGGCCCGCCCGGACTCCGCCGCGCAGCGACGCGAACTGTGGGACCTTTCCGACGTCATCGTCGACGACCTGGCCAGCCGGGTCCTCGTCCTCAACCTTCCCGCGCAGGGAGACGGCCTAGCCGAATGGCTGACCGGCGCGGCCCGCTACGGCACCCCGTTCCAGGTAACGCTGCACCAGCTCGACACCCACCCGATCCGGCTTTCTCCGGCCCGGATTTTCGCCTGCGAGAATCCCGCCGTGCTCCGGCGGGCCTGCGCGGAACTCGGCCCCGCGTGCCCTCCGCTCCTCTGCGCAGAAGGCCAGCCCTCCACGGCGTTTCACAAACTGGCCCGGCTCGCCGTAGCGGCGGGCAGCGAACTGGCGTACCACGGCGACTTCGACTGGCCGGGCGTCGCCATCACGGCGAAGATCATCGACCGCCACGGCGCCCGGCCATGGCGGATGACGGCCGGTGACTACCTGTCGGGCGTCAAAGCCGGGGATACGACGGTCGCTCTCAAGGGCGACCCGGTGCCGACGCCATGGGAACCCGGGCTACGCGAGACGATGCGCGTGACCGGGCGGGCTATTTACGAAGAGACCGTCGCCGACCAGCTCCTAGCGGACCTCTCCGGCATACCTGGTTAGGTACGTCCTGCGGCTACCGTTAGGCTGACAGGGCACGATAGAGGGATGGTTCCGATGACCGCCTTGC
>OCTA010004858.1_pt1 | contig 11729 bp, 12 predicted proteins | sample 1538991 | NCBI WGS metagenome assembly OCTA01 (sample SAMEA3539302, study PRJEB22396) | soil metagenome | biome: tundra; feature: field; material: soil | place: USA | collected 2010-05 | depth 0.15 m | reverse complement strand
GTCGATGTTCGGACATCTGCTGCGCGCATTTAAACTCGGGGCGCCTCCTCACGGCGGCATCGCGCTCGGCCTCGATCGCCTCGTTATGTTGATTTGCGGCGAAGAATCGATCCGCGACGTCATGGCCTTCCCGAAAAACAATCGCGGTATGGATTTGATGTCGCAGTCGCCAGCCGCTGTCGATCCGAAGCAGCTGCGCGAGTTGTCGATCAAGCCGGCGGATGATGCTCGCGGCCAGTCCGGAATAGGATCGCCACCGAAAAAGTGACGATTGTTCCGAAGCAGATCCACCAGGGGAATTGCATTACTGGCAACCAGTTTGGCTGCTGGTAGAGCTGCGTTCCCAAAATCTTTGCGATCGCATTGGGCAGGCCACTGAGGATAGCGACGACGATGAAGCCAAGAATCATGGCGAGGATATTTCCAAAATCGTTGCCGCGCCGTTTCGTCAGCATGCCGGCGAAGAAGACGCCAAGGAGCGAGCCGTAGGTGTAACCGAAAATCCCGAGGACGATCGGAATGATCCGGACGTTGGGATGCACGATCACAAGGTAAGAGGTGGTCGATGCGACGACGATCATGAGCGCGGAAAACCAGATCGTGGCCCAGCGCACGGCACGCAAGCTTTGTTCGCCGGTTGCGCCGGGATTGATGTAGGGCTCGTACCAATCGCGGGTAAAACTGGTGGCGAGCGCGTTGAGCGCTGTGCTCAGAGAGCCCATTGCGGTGGCGAAAATTCCGGCGAGGAGCAATCCGCGAAGACCCACTGGCATTTGATAGAGGATGAAGTGGCAGAATGTTTCGTTAGGCGTTTTCGACAGCGTCGGATCGGGATGGGCTTGATAATAAACCCACAGCAGTAGTCCGATGCTGAGAAACGTGAACGCGATCGGGATATCAGCGAGTCCGGAGAAAATGAGGGAGCGGCGGCTGCGGCGAATATCGCGGGCGGTTAACATTCGTTGCACCATGTCCTGGTCGGTGCCGTGCGTGCCCATGGTGATGAACACGGACCCGATCAGACCGGCAAAAATCGTATACTCCGTCTCAAACATGCCTTTCACTTGGTTCCAGCCATGTTTGGCGGGATCGAGACCGGTTGCGATAAGATCCGAAACTTGGAATGCGCCATGGCGTTGCACAATTTCGTGCCAGCCGCCCGGAATCGCCGAGTAAAGCAAACCAAGCGCGATCAATGCGCTCCCAATCATGATCGAGGCTTGAATCAAATCGGTCCAGATGACGGCCTTGATGCCGCCGAGCGTGGTGTAAATCGCGGTGAGAATAACGATGACAATCGTGGCACCGACGTAAATCCAGAGAGTCTGAGTTTGGTTTGGTCGAGTGCCGCTGATCATTTCGTAGGCAAGGGCGAGTGCGATAGCTGCCACATACAACCGCGCTCCGGACGCGAGCAGACGCGTGATCATGAAAACAGCGGACGCCGCATTCTTACTCGCGACGCCGAAGCGCGCGGTCAGGTATTCGTAGATCGAGAAGACTTTGTAGTCGTAATAGGGTTTGATGAAAATGTAGCTGACGAGAACGCGTCCGATGATCGTGCCGAAGGCGAGCTGCAAGTAGGTGTAGTTGCGTTGACTGAAGCCTTCCCCGGGCGTGCCAAAAAATGTGCCGGCACTTGTTTCCGCCGCCACCAGCGAGGCGAGCACGGCCCACCACGGAATGCGCCGACCGCCAAGGGCGAAATCTTCGAGGTTGTCTTCCTTTCGGCCCATGCGCAGGCCGATGAAGATGATGATGAAGAAATAAAGGAGCAGAACTCCGGTATCGATCGCGAGTCGGCTATCCATGTCGATCTTAGGTGACAGAATTTTGCCAACCCGCAAAGAGGATTTTCTTCAGCCACAGATAAACACAGATTTGCACCGATTCAGAAAAGAATTCCGAGTCAGATCATCTGTGTTTGATCCGTGTTAATCTGTGGCCAAGAAATCTTTGATGAAGCTGACTGAAATTGATGCGCCAAATTTCGATCTCGCGATGACGCTCGACTCCGGTCAGGTCTTTCATTGGAAAAAAATCGGAAACCGATTTTATGGAACGATTGGAGATCGCGCGGTTTGGGTGGAGCAGCGTGGAGATGTGGCGCTGGTGGGTCACGGCGCTCCGAGCCAGAGTGGCGATTCGCCCACCCTATCCGGAATGGTGGTGAATTATTTCGCGTTCGATCATCCGCTGGCGGAAATTTGCCGTTCGTTTCCGGACGATCCGATCATGAATGCCGCGCGGAGTTATTGCCGCGGGCTGCGGATTATCCGCCAGCCGAGATGGGAATGTCTGGCGACGTTCATTACATCGTCGATGAAGCAGGTCGCGCACATCCGCCAGATCTCGAGAAAATTGCGGGAACGCTTCGGTGAACGACGCGAGATCGGGAACTCCGAGTTATTTACGTTTCCGGCGCCGGCACGGTTGGCGGGAAGTTCCGAGAAGGCGTTGCGCGAATGCGCGCTCGGTTATCGGGCGAAGAATTTGCTGGCCACGGCGCAACTGGTCGAGTCGGGCGCGGTTAATCTGGAGAAATGGTCCGCGCTTTCCGATGTCGACCTTCGCGCAAACCTGTGCGAACTGCCGGGTGTGGGCGCGAAGGTTGCTAATTGTGTGATGCTATTTGCTTACGAACGTTTGCGTGCTTTCCCGATCGACGTCTGGATCGAGCGCGTTCTGAGGGAGCAATATTTCCCGCGAAAGAGAAATATGACGGCGGGCCGTTTGCGCGCGTTTGCGGAAACACATTTTGGCGAACACGGCGGATACGCGCAGCAGTATTTGTTTCATCATGCGCGGATGGCGGCGCGGGCTAATTTGTCAGCGCCCCCACGCTGAGATAATGTTCGCTCCTTAAATTCATGGTGACTTCGGAGTTCATAATTGGCCATTCGGCGGACGATGCAGCCGAGAAGAAGGGCGAACCGCGCAAGATCCTAATTGCGCTCTTGGCGGCGCTTCTCCTTCATCTGGTGATTGGTTATTTGATTGCCGTTTCCGGAGGATTATTTTCGTCGCACGCCGTGGCGGAGGAAGAGAAGCCGATAGAATTGTCCTTTGTCGATTTGTCCACGCCTGCGCCCGTAACGAAGAAGAATCCGATGTTCATGGAGACGGACGAATCGAAAAAAACGGTCGAACCGCCTAAGGAACAAACATTTGAATCGAACGCGAATTCGGTCGCGGCCAGTCAGCAGCCTGCGACGGGCGATATCCCGCTGCCGTCGCAACAAGGAAAAGACCGTCCCGCAGTGGATTTGGACACGCACCAATATACGTTGGCGAACCAAGGAGCGCAGCCGCAGCCAAGCGCGCCTCCGCAGGAAACACCCAAACCGAGTGAAGCGCCTACGCCTCAGCCGACGAGCACGCCGCAGGACCAACTTGCCATGCTGCGGCCGACACCGACTCCAACCCCGGAATCGAGGCCGAGCTCTACGCCACAGCAACGGGCGTCTTCCTATCAAGCGTATAAAGAACAGACTCGTCTTTCGGGGCGAATCACGAACCGCGGCATTTCTTCTGTCAACGCGCTGGGAACACCGCGCGGTCGTTACCTAAAATTCCTCTTAGATGCGATTGGGTCGCGCTGGTACTCATACGTTGAGAGACAGGGAGATTTGGTTAGTATTGGCACGGCGCGCCTTGTCTTTGATGTTGACCGAAGCGGACAGGTGAAGAATCTCAAGGTCGTCGAAAACACCGCAAACGAAGCATTCGCAAATATCTGCATTCAATCCGTTCAGGAAGCGCAAATACCTCCTATGTCTGATGATCTCGCGACCACGCTTCCGCCCGAGGGTATGGAAATGGATATTCCATTCACTATTTTCGCCAACCGATGATAGCCGTTCAGATAATCGCTCAACTCCCGGAATCGTTGCAGACCGTAACAGGATTCTTCACCAAGGGCGGGCTGTTTATGTGGCCGCTGCTGTTGTGTTCGATCGTTGCGCTGACGACAATCATTTTGCGCACCTTCGCTTTGCGGGAAAAAAACGTGCTGCCGCTGGTGGTTGAAAGTGAAATGGAGCGTTTGGTGCCTGGGGCGAGCGCGGAGCGGCTCGCGCGCATCGTGCATTACGATCCATCCTCGCTCGCACGCATCGTACGGGTGGCGTTGGCGCACTTGCGCTGGCCGCGTTCGGAAAATGTCGATACCGTCCAGACACGCGCGCGCCACGAAATGGTGCGGCTCGAGAAGGGCCTCGTCTTGCTGGAAGTAATCACCGGTATCGCGCCGCTCATCGGATTGATCGGCACGGTCTCGGGTTTGATTCACGTCTTCGCGAGCCTCGGCTTGAGCGCCGGCTCCGCGGACGCAAAACAGATCGCGCTTGGAATTTCCGAGGCGCTTAGCTGCACGATTTTCGGTTTGGGAATTGCGGTCCCGAGTTTGGTCGCGTTCGTTTACTTCTCGAAGAAAGTGGAAGTGATGTCGGTGGAAATGGAATCGCTCGTCACCGATCTTCTCTCAAAATGCTACTACGGCCGTCTCGCGGGCGAAACGCCACCGCCGCGACAAGTCATTCCGGCGTCACCGCCAGCTCCGGTGCCGATGACGTGAAGTAACGTCGCGCCATGAAATTCGCAGTCCGCAAACGGCGGGCACCGTCGATCATCATTGTTTCGCTGGTCGATATTTTGACGATCCTTCTCATTTTTTTTGTGGTCTCGACCACGTTCAAGAAAGATCAACCGGAAGTTCAGATCAATCTTCCGGAATCCAAGACCGCGACCAGCGCGCCCGCTGAACTCGACCATGCGCTCGTGAGCGTGAACCAGGACGACGAGGTCAAGCTGGATGGAAATACTATTGCCGTGGAGGAACTGGAAGGCGCCGTGCGAAACCTGTCGCCCACGCAGAAATCTTCCCTTGCTTTGCAGGCTGACAAGAAGGCGTCCTTTGGGATGATCATTAAAGTGATGGACGCGTTGAAACTGGCGGGCGTGAAAAACCTGCCGGCCTTTACGCACGAGGGAAAATGAGATTGTCGATCTTCGAGTACGGCGAGCCGATCTTGCGGGCCAAAGGCAAACGCATCGACAAGGTTGACGATCGCATTCGCGAGCTTGCCACCAACATGCTTGAGACGATGCAGGCGGTCAACGGAGTCGGATTGGCCGCGCAGCAAGTAGGCGAAGCGATTCAGCTCACTGTGCTGGACGTTTCGCCAGTGGAGGACCGGCCGAGCACGATGACTTTCAACGGCGAACATGTCGATCCAAAGACGAAGATGCCGCTCGTGCTAATCAATCCACAGATCACGTTGGGCGCGGGGACCGAAGTCGGAAGCGAGGGTTGTCTAAGCTTTCCTGATATTACGGGCGACATAGAGCGGGCGGAATCCGTGATCGTACACGCCGAAACTCTCGAAAACGAAAAGATTGAGATCGAAGCGACCGGATTGCTGGCGCGCGCCATTCAACACGAGATCGATCATCTTAACGGAATTCTCTTCGTCGATCGGATGAATTCCGCGACGAAAGTGAGTTTGGCCAGCCGGCTGAAGCGATTGCAAAAGGAAACGAAACGCGGCCGCGCGAAAGACCGGCGAGTGGTCGTCGATCAGAGTGCTTTGTAATTGACGCTGATTGTCCGGTAGAGATCGTGGCCGCGTTGGGCTGAGAAGTAAAAAAGCTCGAGCGTAGTCGTGCCGACGTCCCACTTATATCCGACCAAAGTTTGGATGACGTCGGAATCATTATCACGAGTGCGCGAGACGAGCGTTCCGGTGCCGAATTTAGAATCAAAGTACCGGCGAACCTCTCCCATCCGCTCGTTGTAACGCTCAATCGTCCAATCCGGATACTCGTATTGCAGCTCGACGCCGAAAAGCGATCCTTGTTTGAAGGTAAACAATGTTCGCTGTAGTCCAGGATGAACCAGACCTTCCACGGTCCAGACCTCGCGATTTTCTTTTTTGTCGCGCGAAACGATTTTCGCTTTGGCCCCATTGAGGACCGCTTCCACTCGCGACATCGGATCGTTCCATCGAAATCCGAAAGGGGGCAGCAGTTCCTCGGCGGCGCTGACTGAAGAGGCCGCGAGAAGAAAAGCACAGAGCGAAAACAGGACGCGTCGCATTTCTAGGTGACTCTGAGTTTACAAAGGAAGGGGCGTTTCACGGGCGAAGAGGGAGAAAATGCGCGCAGGCACGGTTGCGGTCAACTTCGCTTACTGGCGCAAAATTTCGGTGCTGGGACGATATCGGTTCGCTTTTTCAGTCAAGATGTTTTTAATCGGCATCAGAAAATAAAATTCAGATTTTTTCTTGTCGATGTTGATGCCGATTTCTAATCTCAAGCCGCTGGCAGGGCGGAAGGCAGCGATTGTTAATAAGATGTGAACAGCTTTGAAAAAATTTGCACGCCTAGAATGAACCCAAACATCGCTCACGGAGATCTCCGTCGAAAGAACATGCCGATCCTAACCACAGAACTCCAGCAGGTCGCCTTGGTAACGAGAGTTTCCCCTCGTATTTCACACGTTTTACAAGTTCATCGCACGATTCTACCAGCGTAATGACTCTCGCGATGACAAGACGCAAACTGCGTCTCACCCAGCAATTTCCTTCGATATCTGCCTTTGTGGCAATTGTGTAACGCTGTTAACAAGTCGACATGGACGAGAAGTGTACTCAACTCTGGAAAGAACTTTCGGCTGCGCTAAAGCCGCAGGTCAGCGCCGATACCTTCAAGCGCTGGTTTTCTGCGGTCGAGCTCGTCAATGCGACCGACGGAGTGCTCACGTTTCGCGTTCCAAATAATATCTATCAATTCTGGATCGAGAGTAACCACATGTCGGCGCTGCAAGCGGCCATTGTCACCGCCTTCGGCGCGCCACGGGAGGTCAACTTCCTCTCACCCTCGGAACCGTCGATGGAATCGGACATCGAAGGACCAAGCGCCGAGAAGGAGAGCAAATCCGATTCTGTTCGCGAAACAAAGTCGATCGGCAGCGCGCTCGGGCTTAATCCTCGAAATACTTTCGAGTCGTTCGTGGTTGGCCCAAACAACGAGATCGCGCATGCCGCCAGCCTCGCCGTCGCGCAATCGCCTGCAAAAACTTACAATCCGCTCTTTGTCTACGGCGGAGTTGGGCTTGGCAAGACGCACCTGATGCAGGCGATCGGCCAATACGTTGTCGCGAAAAAGAGAAATACCAAGGTGATGTATCTCTCGAGCGAGCTTTTCATCAACGAGTTCATCGACGCGATTCAGCACAGCAATCTGGTCAAGTTCCGGAAACGTTACCGCCAGGCCGATCTGCTTTTGATCGACGACATCCAGTTTCTGGGGGGCAAAGAACGTTCGCAGGAGGAATTCTTTCACACCTTCAATACCCTGTTCGACGGACATAAACAGATCGTGCTTTCCAGCGATCGACCGGCTTCGGAGATCGCGAACCTCGAGCACCGTCTGGTTTCGCGCTTCGAATGGGGCCTGACCGCCGAGTTGCAACCACCCGACGTCGAAACGCGCATGGCCATCCTACGCAAGAAGGCGCGCACGATGCAGATCAAGTTACGCGACGAGGTTCTTGAGTTTTTGGCGAATCGGATTCGTAGCAACGTGCGGCGTCTGGAGGGTGCTCTGATGCGCGTTGCTTCATTCGCGTCGCTCAGCGGCAAGGAGCTTACCAATGAGGTGGTCGAGCATCTGCTTAAGGATATTCTGCAAGAGGAAGCACGGCATTCGGTCACGATCGAGCAGATTCAACGGCGCGTGGCCGAACATTTCGACGTGCGCATCGCCGATATGACGAGTAAGCGCCGGCCGGCCAACATCGCGTTTCCGCGGCAGGTGGCGATGTATCTCGCGCGCGAGCTGACCAAGGCGTCCTTGAATGAAATTGGCGATGCGTTCGGCGGACGCGATCACGGCACGGTCTTGCACGCGTGCAAGCTGGTGAAGAGGCGCATGACAGAGCAGGACAGCCTTCGGCAGACGATTTCTTTCATCGACAGCTCACTCAAACGTTGACTGCCATTGTCCCCTGAGCGAAGCCCGAGAATCTCTTATCAATATTAAGTGTTGCGTGGTAGTAGAACGCAGGCCAACGCACGCGACTTTGCGGTTGCCGAATAAAATCGGAAGCTTTACATCTTAATCGCTCTACTTGTTCATGAAATTCAGTGTCACGAAAGAGAAACTGCTCGAAGGCCTGCAACAGGTTCAAAATGTAGTCAGCACGCGAACGACGCTGCCGATTCTTTCGAACGTTTTGCTTCAGGCAAACGGCAACGAAGTTCACCTCACCACGACCGATCTGGACGTTGGTGTGCGCGGGAGTTTTGAGGCACAGGTAGAAAAGGAAGGCGCCACCACGCTTCCAGCGCGCCGTCTTTTCACCATCGTGCGCGAGTTGCCTTCCAGCGAAATCCAGGTCGATGTCGATGGAAAGAACGCGGCCTCCATCCGAAGCGGACAAAGCTTTTTCAAAATCCTGGGTTTGCCCGAGGAGGAATTTCCGCCACTGCCGAAATTCGAAAACGCCAAGGTCGTTACCATTCGCCAAAAAGATTTGCGGGACGGCCTTCGCAAGACTTCCTATGCGATCTCGACCGACGAGACGCGTTACGTGCTCAACGGCGTGCTCTTCAGTTTCAAGGAAAACAAACTTACGCTGGTGGCGACGGATGGCCGCCGGCTTGCCATGGTCGATCTGGAACTGGAGTTCCCGCGCAGCCACGAAGCCGATATTATCGTTCCGACAAAAGCGGTGACCGAGTTGCAACGCCTGTTGACGGATGACGGCGAGCTCAAGGTCAGCGTCGGCAGCGGGCAGATTGCGTTTGATCTAAACAAGACGCTCCTCGTTTCGAAGCTGATCGAAGGCAATTATCCGAACTATCGGCAAGTCATTCCCGGAGAAACAAAGGAACGAGTCACGCTCGAGCGCGAAACGTTTCTGAATTCCCTTCGTCGTGTTTCGCTCCTCGCGAGTGACAAATCGAATTCGATCAAGCTCAGTTTCAGCAAGAACAACATCGAAATTAGCGCCAATACTCCCGAGGTCGGCGAAGCGAAGGAATCGCTTCCGGTCGTTTACAAAGGACGCGAGTTTTCCATCGCCTTCAATCCCGAATTCCTCATGGCGCCGTTACGCAATCTAACCGAGGACGAGGTGTTTCTCGATCTCATCGATGAGATGAGCCCCGGCGTCCTCAAGATTCAAACGCCGTTCCTTTACGTCCTGATGCCGATGCGCATCAGCTCCTAAATCTTCCTTGCTGTAGCGGGGCTCTCTGAGCGTCGACTGTTTGTGGCGACAGGCTTTAGTATCGCGTTATCGCCAATGCCAAAATGGCTGCGCCGTAAAGCAACGCTGCACCATGCATAAATCGCCAGCGTAAGTTACTGCGGCTACTCCAAGAGATTTGATCGCGCAAAAGGTAAGGCATCGTCACCCACAGGAGCCCGGCGATAATGAGCAGGTAAGCGAGAACGGTCACGATCAGACGAGAAGTTTCGTAACGGAAAAACGCTGCGTCCAGTAGCGGTTCCGCAGCCAACAAGCAAAGTATCCCGAGCGCGCGCACAGCCAAAAACTCATCGACGAAGCGCAAGGCGAGCAAGTAGCCGATCGGCAACGCGATGAGGAGCGGCCGGCGGAATGAGGAAAATTCACCCATCTCCATGGTGGCGAGCAGCCAAAAACTCCAGGCAAGATCGACAGTAAGCAGAACGATTCCAGCTATGCGGGAGCGGGGAAGGCGTTTTGCCCAACTTTGCGCCAGACCTGGTTTCAATATTCCGGGCAAGCTGAGGAGGACCAAAAAAATCCCCGCGATGAGGCCGACGGTTTGCAGAGGCAAGTGGTAAATCATGATGCGGTCGTTGCTAAGAATGCGCCGGCTTCGTGCATTGGTGTTCCATACAGGCTGAATCCGTTGGCGCGCTCTATTCTAAGATAGACAAGTTCTCCTGCGAGTTCGTCGTCGCCTTCGAAGACAACTATCTTGTTTGTGCGTGTGCGACCCATCAAACGCGCCCGGTTCGTCTTGCTCGGGCCTTCGCACAAAATTTCGAGCTTATGGCCGACAAGGCGTTCATTAGCGCGGAACGCGGATTTATCGATCACGGCGAGCAGATCCTGGTTTCGCTGTTCCTTTACTTGTTCATCGACTTGTTCGCTCATTTTCGCAGCTGGCGTGTCGCGGCGAGGCGAGTAGCGAAAGACAAAGGCATTGTCGAATTGGAGTTCCTCGACGAGATCGCGCGTCTGTTTGTAATCGTCTTCAGTCTCGCCGGGGAAACCAACAATGATGTCGGTCGTAAGCGCAATGCCATCACGCACTCTGCGGAGTCGCCGGACAAGATCGACATATTTCTCCGTGGTGTAAGCGCGGTGCATCGCTTTCAACATTCTGTTGGAACCGGATTGCAACGGCAAATGAATGTGCTCAGCAAGCTTTGGCAGTCGTGAAAACGCCTCGATCAGATCGTCGCGAAACCCGATCGGATGCGGCGAAGTGAAACGCAGCCGTTCCAGACCATCAATCGCGTGCACGGCTTCGAGCAACTGCACAAACGGGTTCTTGTCGTCGACCTTCGGAAACTCGTGGCGTCCGTACAGGTTCACAATTTGCCCGAGCAAAGTGACCTCTTTCACTCCATGCGCGACGAGCGCACCGACTTCGTGGACGATCTCGGCGATGGATCGGCTGCGTTCGGAGCCGCGGGTTTGCGGGACGATGCAAAAAGCGCAATGCATATTGCAGCCCTGCATGATGGAAACGAACGCGGTCGCCTGCTTCGGTTTCAGTTCCTGTTCGCGGATTGCTTCCTGGGAGCCGGATTCCTCTGCGATATCGACAATCGACAGTCGCGGATCATCCATCCGTCGATCCCGTTTTCTCTCGATCAAGTCTTCGACGTAATCGGCAACGCGATGGAATTTCTGCGTGCCGACGACAAGATCGACATGCGGCAGATTCTTGAGTAGCGACTCGCCGCGCGCCTGCGCCATGCACCCGAGAAAACCGAAGACAACGTGCGGCCGATCTTTAGCTACGCGACCGAGCATGCCCATTTTTCCGAGCGCCTTTTGATCCGCCATGTCGCGCACGCTACAGGTATTTAAGAGCACAACGTCCGCTTCCGTTTCGCTTGTCGCGCGCTCGTAACCGCGCGTAATGAGCGAGTGCGCAACTTGTTCCGAGTCGCGCTCGTTCATCTGGCACCCATAGGTCTTGATGAAGAATTTCGGCATGGACGGGCGAAATAATACACGGGCGACCGGCGTTCGCCACGTTCTTCATGGGAAAAAGGGAAGACATCAGGCGCCGCGCGATTATCTACCTTCCAACTTGCCGATCTTTCCGCTCTAATCGTCCGCTCGCATGAAGAACGATAGTCCCGCGATTGGCGTCATCGGCGGCAGCGGCTTGTACCAAATGGAAGAGCTGCGGGGCACGACCGAACTCAAGATCGACACACCATTTGGTCTCCCGTCTGATGTGCTCGTTGGCGGCCAGTTAAGCGGCCGTCAGATTTATTTTTTGCCACGGCACGGACGCGGCCATCGTCTGCTACCTCATGAATTGAATCATCGGGCAAACATTTACGCGTTGCGTTCACTGAACGTACGCTGGATTATCGCGGTCACGGCCGTGGGCAGTTTGCAGGAGAAATATGCGCCACGGGATATTGTTTTGCCGTCGCAGTTTTACGATCGCACCAGCTCGCGGTTGACTCACACCTTCTTTGGTGAC
>OCTA010004857.1_pt1 | contig 11730 bp, 9 predicted proteins | sample 1538991 | NCBI WGS metagenome assembly OCTA01 (sample SAMEA3539302, study PRJEB22396) | soil metagenome | biome: tundra; feature: field; material: soil | place: USA | collected 2010-05 | depth 0.15 m | reverse complement strand
CTCCGCGATCATCGAGGGCTTGCCCGAGCCGCCGTACCAGCCCTTGTACTTCACACCGTTCCACTGCGCCGGATTGTGCGAGCTCGTGATCATGATGCCGCCGGCCATGCCGCGCCAGAGCACCGCATAGCTGAGCGCCGGGGTGGGCGTGATGCGGTCGGCCAACTGCACCGGAATGCCGGTTGCGGCCACCACCTCGGCGCACGCGCGGGCAAACCGCTTCGACCCGAAGCGTGTGTCGTAGCCGATGGCCAGGCCCTTCGTGGGATCTTCCTTGGCGTGAACGTAGGCGGCGATGGCCTCGGCGGCGATGCGCACATTGGCGAAGGTATAGTCGTCGGCAATGACAGCGCGCCAGCCGTCGGTGCCGAACTTGATCTCTGGTTGGGCCATGGTTGGATTCTTGCTCCCTGAACTCTAGGGTATAGGATAGTCGAGATTTGTGGGCCAAGCACGCTCGCCACTGGTTGGTCAATAGTTTCTCCCTGTCGCTACCATCCCCTGCGCTGCTACACTTCCACGGATAGAGAATTTCAGCAGGATTGCTGGCCGACCTTCGGAGGATCACCGTGCCCGACACTCAACCGCCCGTCTTTCAACCCTTTGTTCCCGCCGGCGACAACCGCCCGGAGTTCACTGCCCGCGCCGTTCTGCTCGGCTCCTTCTTCGGCATCATCTTCGGCGCCGTCACCGTCTATGTCGGCCTGAGGGCCGGTCTCACGGTCGCCGCTTCCATCCCCATCGCGGTGCTGTCCATCAGCATCCTGCGCGCCTTCGGCCGCAGCTCCATCCTGGAAAACGTCATCGTCCAGACCACCGGCAACGCCGGCCAGTCCATCGCCGCGGGCGTCATCTTCACGCTGCCCGCGCTGATCTTTCTCGGCTTCGACCTCGAATACGCGCGCATCTTCGTGCTGGCGCTGATCGGCGGCTTTCTCGGCGTACTCTTCATGGTGCCGCTGCGCAAGCAGTTGATCGTGGATGAGCACAGGAGCCTGAAGTTCCCCGAGGGCACCGCCTGCGCCGACGTGCTGATTGCCGGCGAAAAGGGTGGCTCCTTCGCCAGCCGCGTCTTCTTCGGCCTCGGTTTGGGCGCGCTTTACACCTTCTTCCAGAATGAGAACCTCTTCGGCGCATGGCCGGGAACCCCTGAGTTCCGCCCCGACTTTGGCCCCAACCATGTGCTCAAGGGCTCGGCCATCAAGGCCGACGCCACCAGCGAGTACCTGGGCGTGGGCTACATCATCGGGCCGCGCACCGCCGGCGTAATGTTTGCCGGTGGCGTGCTCTCCTGGCTGGTGCTGATGCCGCTCATCTACTTCTTTGGCAAGGCGCTGCCCACGCCGGTCTACCCCGGCACGGTGCCCATCGCGCAGATGGGTCCCAGCGACCTCTGGATCACCTACATCCGTCCCATGGGCGCGGGTGCAGTGGCCGCCGCCGGGCTTATCACGCTCCTCAAGACGCTGCCCACCATCTTCAGCGCGCTCAGCTCGGGCTTCAAGCTCATGCGCAAGGGCAGGGACGCCGCGGCCGCCGAGCCTCTCCGCACGGAGAGTGATTTTTCCATGGGTACGGCGATGATCGGCTCCGGACTGCTGGTGATTCTCATGTTCCTCTTCCTCTACTTCAAGCCAGTGCCGGGCGCGCAGCTCGGACCCATTGAAAATCTGGCCGCCTCCCTGCTCATCGTCTTCTTCGGATTCCTCTTTGTCACCGTCAGCTCACGCATCGTCGGCCTGATCGGCTCCTCGGCCAACCCCATCAGCGGCATGACCATCGCAACTTTAATGGCCACTTCGGCAATCTTCCTGGTCTCCGGCTGGACCGCTCCGGCCTTTGGAGCGCTGGCGATCACCATTGGCGGCGTGGTCTGCATCGCCTCGGCCGAGGCCGGCGACACCTCGCAGGACTTGAAGACCGGCTATCTGATCGGAGCCACGCCCCGTAAGCAGCGCTATGCTTTCCTGATCGGCATCGTGGTCTCCACCATCGCCATCGGCTACACCCTCCAGAAGATGAACACTGTGCTTCAGGAGTTCCACGAAGCGCCGCAGGCCTGGGATCTCTCCATTCCGCACTCCGGCGTCGCGGTGCAGTCCAACCCCGCCGGGCTGAATGACCGCATTCCGGTCATGGGCGCGGACAAGAAGATCATCATGCACCCCAAGAGCGAATACATCGTCCTGAATGCGCTGGGCTCCTCTGAGCTGGCCGACGGCAAGTATCTCTACTCGCCCACCAGCAAGCAGATCGAAGTGCAGTGGATTCCCGGTATCGGCGGCGAGAAGGCTCCCGCCCCGCAGGCCCGCCTGATGGCCACCGTGATCAGCGGGATTCTGAGTCGTAAATTGCCCTGGGGATTGGTGCTGCTGGGCGTTTCCATTGTTTTTACGGTTGAGCTGCTGGGCATTCGCTCGCTGGCCTTCGCCGTGGGCGCGTATCTCTCTATCGGCACCACGCTGGCCATCTTTGCGGGCGGCATCATGCGCTGGCTGGTTGATGAGGCGGTAAAGAAAGCCGGCGGCAACCCTGAAGCCGAAGGCGACGTTTCGCCGGGCTCGCTCTTCGCCAGTGGCCTCATCGCCGCCGGCGGCATCGCGGGACTGGTCGGCGTGGGCCTCAAAGGCTACGCGATGACGGTTCATCCCGACAATCCGCTCAGTCCCATCCACTTCCACATCACCGACAACCCCGCCGTCTCGGTACTAGCCTTTGCAATGCTGGCGTTTTCGCTGTACTACTTCGCCCGCAAGCCGCTGAAGAAGTGAGGCAGGTGGTCCACCCACTTCGGTTTCTCTCTCCTGGCCAAGAACCTGGGTGCCCCATCCTTCGCGCAATTTGCGAAGGGTGGGAATCCACGAACCCAAGCTAGAAGCACGTCTGCCGCACCGCACGTGCCTCCCGGAGGGCGTGAAATCTGTGCCTTTTAGGACAGAAAGCTCAAATCTTGGCCTGTTAAGGTATCTTTCGGTCTTGATTCTCCGCGTGCGCGCATATTCAGCTGTCCTGAATTCGAAGATGGAAGTTCCGGGTTTGCCGATTGGAGTAGCGCGTGGATCTAACTTCGCACACTCTCTGCAAGGGGGAATGATGATGGTCGTTCATTTACGCGGTATCCTTTTTGGGTCGTTGGCGCTGGCCTGCCTGATTCCGCCACCGGTCTCGACTGCACAAACGCATGAACCCACTATCTCAGCGGCTCCTGGCACGCTGCTCCGCTGGGTGGTGCCGGGCGCGACGCGATGCGGCATGAAAGAACGCTCCTGGGCCGCGTTGGCGGGAACTTGCTTCTATCCGATTGACCTGCTGGAGAGGACAGGGTCCATCAGGATCGCGATCTGGGGCTCCGGGCCAAAAGAATTCGCCCGCATCTCTGTGGAGCCCTATGATTACGGGACCGAGGAGATCACACTTCCCGACATTCCGCAAGCCAACCCTTCGCGGGAGGACCTGAAGCGCGACGCGGGAGACCGGGTGCTGCTGAGCAAGGTTTGGCGGAGCAAAGAAGGGCCGGCGCAATTTACGCTGCCCCTTGGGGAGCCGGTCAGGCCGATGTCCGTGGGCAAGTCCTTCGGCGTGAAGCGGGTTTACAACGGCAAGCTGGCCGAGCAGGCTCACATGGGGTCCGACTACGACTCGCCGGTGGGCTCACCGATCCTGGCAGTGGCGAGCGGGACAGTAGTTTTGGCCAAGGAATTGTTCTTCGAGGGCAACGCAGTGTTTATCGACCACGGCGACGGCCTTATCAGCATGTATTTCCACCTCTCCGAGATCAAGGTTCAGGCAGGGCAGGAGGTCAAGAGGGGCGAGACACTCGGCCGGGAAGGAGCGACAGGCCGCGCCACGGGACCACACCTGTGGTTCGGCGTCCGCTGGCATGACGCCCGCATCAACCCCAAATTCCTTCTTGAGGACCCGGGCAGAATTCCGGCAGTGAAGCGAGTGTCACCATGATGCCGGGTGCCCCATCCTTAGCGCACTCTGCGAAGGGTGGGAATCCACGAACCCCATGTGAGCGAAGAGCGAGCGGCTGGCCCCACCGCAGGTGGCCGGAGGGAGGGTACGAAAATAGCCCAGGGTGAAGTCCGCCTCGGCGGGCGAAACCCTGGGTCAGAGTCCCCTGGAATCCAACCGTCCCGTAGGGCCGGTGCGAAACTACGCCACCACCCGCAACAGAATCCCTTCAGGCTCCTGCGCTTCACTCGCTGCCATTATCATGCTCTTGGAGGCAAAAAATGAACCTGACCGGCAACACCATTCTCATCACCGGCGGCGGCTCCGGCATTGGCTGCGGACTGGCGAAAGAGCTGCATGCGCTCGGCAACCAGGTCGTCATCGCCGGGCGCCGCAGGCACGCGCTGGAGGAAACCACCGCCGCCAACCCCGGCATGAAGTCGCTCACCCTCGACATCGAAGACCCTGCCGCGATTCGCGCCTTTGCCGCCCAGGTGGCCACAGAGTTTCCCGCGCTGAATGTGCTCATCAACAACGCGGGCATCATGCGGGCCGAAGACCTGCTCGAGCAAAAGGATTTGACCGACGCGGAGGCCATTGTCACCACCAACCTGCTCGGGCCGATTCGCCTGACGGCGGCGCTGCTTCCGCACCTCCAGAAGCAGTCCCGCGCGGCCATCGTCAATGTCTCGTCCGGCCTGGCGTTTCTTCCGCTGGCGCTGACGCCAACCTATTGCGCCACCAAGGCGGCGATTCACTCCTATACCGAGTCGCTTCGCTACCAGCTCAGGGCAACGCCGATCGAAGTGATCGAACTCATCCCGCCCTATGTGGCTACGCATCTGATGAACGGCGCCGATGACCCGCACGCCATGCCCCTGGATCAGTTCATCGCCGAGGTGATGGAAATCCTGAAGACGCAGCCGACCCCGGCGGAAATCTGCGTGGAAGCCGTGAAAGGGCTGCGCTTTTCCGCAGCCAGCGGCAAATATGGCGTAATCTTCGCCGGGCTCAATGAGGCGCGACCGGATGGTCACTGAGCCGGAGAAGCACCGGGTGCCCCAGGTCCCGATTTTGGGACCTGGGATCGTGCCATTCCAAACTTACCGGCTCAGTGTGAAGATCACATCGACTGTGGTCTCCACCTCGACCGGCTGGCCGTCGAGCAGATAGGGGCGATAGAGCCAGGTTTTCACGGCGTCGAGCGCGGCCTGTTGCAGCATCGCTGGGCCGCCGGTAACGCGCAGGTTCTCGATGGTGCCGCTCCGGGAGATGGTAGCCGCCAGCCGGACCGTGCCCTCGATGCGCGCTGCTCTGGCGATGGGTGGATAGACTGGAACCGTCTTGCGGATCAGTAACCCTTCCTCCACCGCGGTGGAAACGCGAATCGGCGCCCTGTTCTCCGGACGAACGACCGGCGCTGTCTGCCTGCCAAACGGGAGGCCTCCGGGAGTTGCGGCGGGCGGCTCCCAGCTTGCAATGCTGGTATCCAACTTCGGTTCGGGACCGGCAGGAACGAAAATGCCTGTCGGAATCTTGGGCGGCGCAAAGATCACTCCGTTGTGCGTCTCGGTCGTGGGCTGGGCCGTCTGCACGGTTGGTTTTTGAGGCGGTTGTTGCGGCTGCAGCAAGGGCGCTTCCATCAGAAAAGCGCTGAACGGCCTCGGCAGCGCCTCGGGGTAGATCAGCGGAATCAGAATCATCGCCAGCAGGATGGAGGTGTTGCCGAGGAAAACCGCGATCATCCAGCGGCGGCTGCGGGTGTGGATTCTTCCTGTGGATTCAAAGGTGGAGTCTTCGAACATGGCGTGCCTCCCGAAGAACGCATTCAGCCGCGCCGGCCGGGAGTTTGGATACCTTTCAGACGCGAGCGGGCTGGCCGATACCCGCGCGCGCTTGGGCGTCAAGCTGGCGCGGGAAGCGGGGCTCGAAGCACTCCGCAACTCCCAATCGGAACCACTGTACTGATGTAGACACCAGAGTTGGGCAAAGTGTTCCCGGCGCGCAAAAATGCCGCGATTCACGATTGGCTCCACAGAGCTATCGCCGTTCATCTTTCAGTTATGATGAAGTTGATTTGCTGGCTATTTCGGTCCTATCTGGCGCAAGAGAATCCGTGCAATTAAGGTAAAATCGCATGAAGCTGGTCACGGATTTCGTCTCGGAATAGGACTTCAATATTCATAATCTTGCCATCCACAATATCCAGGATGATCATCCCTTCCTGAGACGACAATTCAATACATTTGTGATTGGGACCGTAGTTGACTTCCGGTTTAGGCTGTGTGTAGAAAGTGGTGCAGAAATCGTCTCCACACCGGCAGCGATCAACTATCCTCAGATCGCCTACCTTCGCGGCCAGTCCTAATTCGCACTGTTTCGTGAGCAATTCCTCAAGTTCATGCGCAAACTCCGGTAGCGCATCAATGAGCAACGGATATGCTGGCATGGTCATAAAAATAGACGCATCAAGCCAGCGCCAGCCGTTGGCCGGCTGGCGCGAGTGGCCTGACTCCTTGCTTTACCGCCGCGCTGCCGTCGAACGCAGCGATTCAACGACGGCCTTGACCGTCCCCAGCATCCTCGAGACCTGGCGCACCGGCGCGCTGACCGCATTGGCCACAAAGCCCCCGGCGCGATCCATGGTGTCCAGAAGATCGGTGCACATCACATCCAGCCGATTGCCCTGCTTCCGCACCCGATCGAGAATCTCCATGGCCGTGGATTGCACCTCCGCGGTTTGGATGCGCAGCCCTAGCGCAATATCCGCCAGATCGCCGGTGGCCGCCTCGATCTTGGGCGACATGCGGTTAAGAACCGCCTGCGCGCTCGAAACGAACTCCTGCGCGCTGGTCAGGACGATCTGCGTGGTGGCCACAAGATCCCGCGTGTCGTAGATGACAGGCATGACCGAGGTGCGCAGATTCTCGGTCTCTTCCCGAACAGAGATAGCCGCCTTGCGCAGGGCGACGGTGATTGCCAGCAGCATGATCGTCTGCAGCAGCATAGCCAGCCCCGTGACAACAGCAAAGGCGAGCAGGATGGTTTCATGGTCCAGTTTTAGCATCGAAATGACCTCGTGCAGCCGATCCGCGGGATCGGTTTCGTACTCTTCAGCGCTCCGCAATCCAAGCCGGAGCGTAGTCTCCGGAGCCTGCGCTTGAGCACCGACCGGCCGCTCAAACGCAGACACCGCACAAAGGATCAAAGGCCCCTGGGCCTGCCTGGAATCCGGGCTGGAATTCGCACCAGGGTAAAGGCTAAAGCTCGGTAGGTTCGTCGGGAATGACAGGCGCCTTGTAAGCCTGGCGTCCGGCGTCAACCGCCGCGGTCACCCGGCCGGTCTGTTCGGAGACCAGGCTCTTGCCGCGCTCCACAAACTCTTCCCACTGCGCCCGCCCGCGATCCACAACCTCGCGCCCGCGCTCCACGTATTCGCTCACCTGCTCCTTGCTCTTGTCCACCAGGTCGCCCATTTGTTCGGCGGCTTGCCGGGTGCGCGCGCGCAGGTATTCGGTTCCCTCCCGGGCGCCGTTGACCAGGTCTTCCCGGGTTTCGCGGCCGCTCTTGGGAGCATAAAGAATCCCCACCAGCGCGCCGACGCCCAATCCAGCCACAAACCACGCCAGACCGTTAATCTTGGTTTCTTCTGTCATGACGAAAAATCCCCTTTCGCTCAGCTTAAAGATGGCCTGAGCGTATCAAATTTCTGTCTCTGCCGCAAATGAAATCCGGTTGCGGCTCCCCAGGAACATCGACGCACTCCCGACGGGAGAATCTTCGCTGCACACTCGCTGCAATCGACGCACAACCAGTATAAGCAGTTGCAGCTCCGCCAGTGTGAGCAAGTTTACTCATTTTGCATCCTTATGTGCAGCTTGTCCGATACCGCACCCAAAAATCAACAGAACTAGCTCTTCAGCGCCACCCGAATATGAAGCTCCTTCAACTGCTGCTCGGTGACCGTCGTCGGCGCGTCCACCATCAGGTCGATGGCCTTGGCGGTCTTGGGGAAGGCGATCACCTCGCGCAGGCTGGGCGCGCCGGCCAGCAGCATCACGATTCGGTCCAGGCCCAGCGCGATGCCTCCATGAGGCGGCGTGCCGTACTCCAGCGCGTCCAGGAAAAAACCAAAACGCGCGCGGGCCTCTTCGTCGCTGATTCCGAGCGACTGGAAGATCTGCTGCTGCACATCTTTTCTATGGATGCGGATCGACCCCGAACCCAGCTCCATGCCGTTCATCGCCAGGTCGTAGCAATTCGCGCGCACACTGGCCGGATCGGTCAGCAGGTTGGCCATGTCCGCCTCGTGCGGCGAGGTAAACGGATGGTGCGCCGGCATCCACTTGGCCAAAGCCGCGTCGTACTCGAACATCGGGAAGTCGGTGATCCAGATCGGCTGGAAGGCCTGCTCGCCATCGACCGGCGCACCCGGCTCCGCGTCCTTGACCACCTTTTCGGTCACGCCGAAGGCTCCATGCTTATCGGCGTACTTCTTGGCCAGCTCGGTGCGGAAGTTGCCCGCGGCCGAGTAGACGTTGATCTCCCGCTCGCTCAGGCGGCCTTCAAATTTGGTGTCGCTGGCCTTCACCGGATGCGCCGGATCGCCGGCCACGATGATGACAAAGTCGGCCTCCGCCGCCCCCGCCAGTTCGCGCGCCTTGACCGCCGCTTCAGGAAAGCCCTTGGCCAGCCGCTTGAAATCGTCGATGAACTTTGCGCCCTTCTTCAGGTCGAAGCTCGGGTGGTTGTCCTCGCGCTCCTTGCGGCTCAACTCGCCCACGTTGGGAATGCGCAGCGCCACCACCGGCAGCGCCGGATCGATTTGCAGCGCGGCCAGATTCTCATCCGTAAATGCCGGGCGCACATCCGTCAGTCCGGGCAAACGCAGGTCGGGCTTGTCGCATCCGAATTGCCGCATCGACTCGTCATAAGTGATGCGCGAGAAGGGTGTCAGCAATGTAACTCCCGCTGCTTTGAAGCCCGCCGCAAGAAACTGCTCCGCCACGCCGAAGACCGTCTCCTGGCGCGGGAAGCTCATCTCCAAATCAACTTGCGTAAACTCAAGCTGGCGGTCGGCGCGCAAATCCTCGTCGCGGAAGCAGCGGGCAATCTGAAAATACCGGTCGAAGCCGGAGATCATCAGAATCTGTTTGAAGATCTGCGGCGACTGCGGCAGCGCGTAGAACTCGCCCGCATGAAGCCTGCTGGGCACCAGAAAATCGCGCGCGCCCTCCGGTGTGCTCTTGGTCAGGATCGGCGTTTCGATCTCCAGAAAACCCTGCTGGCTTAGGTTGTCGCGGATGGCCAGCGTAATGTCGTGGCGCAGGCGGAAGTTGCGCTGCATCTCGGGTCGGCGCAGGTCCACGTAGCGGTACTTGAGCCGGACTTCTTCATTTTGTATCGCCTCTTCCGACGGCGAAAACGGCGCGAGGCGCGTGTCATTCAGCACCAGCAGTTCGGTCGCCTCAATCTCGATCTCGCCCGTCTCCATCTTGGGATTGATTGCGTCCGCATCGCGCAGGCTCACCGTGCCCACGGCGGCGATAACGTACTCCGGCCGCACGTGCTCGCCCTTGGCGTGGCCTTCGGGAACCAGTTCCTTGTCCAGCACGATCTGCGTGATGCCGCTGCGGTCGCGCAGGTCGAGAAAGATCAGGTTGCCGTGATCGCGCCGCCGGTTGACCCAGCCCATCAGAACTACGGTTTGCCCCGCGTGCGCGGCGCGTAACTCGCCACAAGAGTGCGTCCGTTCGAGATCACCTAAAAAGTCGAGAATCATGTCTGTTTCATTGTAATGGAATGAATCTACGGAAGTAAGTTCTTTCCTATCCTGAACCCGATCCAGCCAGATAAAAATGGTGGTCGGGCCGGCCGCCGGCCAGTTGGATTGTCCAATGTTTTAATATCGAAATCGGTGTATTGATGTATAGCCGATCCTCGGCAAAAACTTATTTGACACATCTGCGTCGTCTGTCGACAATGAACCCAAGGAGGTCCGCATGAACACACTCATTCGCGTAATCGTGCTCTTCGCACTGGCTCTTTCCCCAGCCGGCCTGCTGGCGCAGATGCCCCCGCCGCAGTCCGAGGCTGCCAAACAAAAGGAGATGAAACACATCCCCGCGCCCGACTCACCCGAGTGGAGGCAGCTTCGCTCTCTCGTTGGGCAATGGCAGGGCACCGTGGCAGAGGATGGCAAGAAATCCGCCACCACGCTAGAAATTCGCATGACCGGCGACAGCTCGGCGATCATGCATCTGCTCGACAAGGACACCACACACGAGATGGTGACGATGATTCACCCGGACGGAACGACCCTGCTGGCCACGCACTACTGCTCGGCGCACAACCAGCCCCGTATGCAGCTGGTCGCTGCTCCCGGCCCCAACCAGATTGCCTTCCGTTTCAAGGATGGAAGCAACATCGGCCCCGGAGACGGCCACATGGTGGGCCTGATCTTCACCTTTATCGACGCCGACCACCACGACGAGACCTGGATCTACGAGAACAACGGCCACGAACTGCCGCCCACGGTCTTTCACTATATGCGGAAAGGTTAATTCGCAGGCTCGGCAAGAAAAACCGCCAGTTCCCCGCGAGGAACCTTGCTCTGTATGCCTGTGGAGAAGTTCTTCACTGTCAGAATACCGGATTGAAGCTCGTCTTCGCCCAGAATCACAATCTGGCGAGCGGTCTTGTCCGCTGCCTCGAATGATTTTTTCAGCCGGAAGCTGCCCTCGCCCAGCTCGATCCACAGCCCCTGGTGGCGCAGTTCGCGAGCCAGAACCAGCGCCGCGGCGTTCATCCCCTCGCCCAGCGGCGCAATAAAAGCGTCGGCCACCTGCGGTGGGGCAGCCTTTTGGTCGAGTTGGGCAAGCAGTGTAAGAACCAGCCGGTCCTCGCCCATGGCAAAGCCGATCCCCGGCGCACGCGGGCCGCCCAGCATCTCGCTCAGCCCGTCGTAGCGTCCGCCGCCCAGCAGTGCGTTTTGCGCGCCCAAGCCACCATGCGTAAACTCGAAGGTCGTCCGCGTGTAGTAGTCCAGCCCGCGCACCAGCCGGTGATTGAGCGTGTACGGCACGCCCGCCGCATCCAGCGCCGCCGTCACCGCCGCAAAGTGTTTTTTCGACTCTTCATCCAGCGAATCGGCGATCACCGGCAGCCTCTCGATAATCGGCTGGTCGGCGGCAACCTTGCAGTCCAGCACCCTCAGCGGATTGGTCTCCGCCCGCCGCTGGCAGTCTGGACACATCTGCGAAACCACAGGAACCAGCGCAGCACGAAGCGCCTGATTGTAACATTCGCGGTCCGCGGAGGAGCCCACAGAATTCAGCTCCAGCGTCCAGCCGGTGATGCCCAGCTCATCCAGCAGAGTGGCCAGCATCTCCAGCACTTCCGCATCCCGCAGCGGCGATTCGCTCCCCGCCGAGGGCGGCCCAATCACCTCGGCCCCGATCTGCGAAAACTGCCGGTAGCGCCCCTTCTGCGGCCGCTCCCGCCGGAACTGCGGCCCGATGTAGTAGAGCTTTTGCAGCAGCCCGCTCTCGCCCAGCCCGTGCTCAATGTACGCCCGCACCACCCCGGCGGTATTCTCCGGCCTGAGCGTCAGCAACTGCGTCTTCTCCGACTGCGCGCGTGCGCGGTCCTCCCAGGTGTACATCTCCTTGGAGACGATGTCGGTCTCCTCGCCCACCCCGCGGGCAAAGAGGCCGGTATCCTCGAAGACCGGCGTGCGAATCTCGCCGAAGTTGTAGCGCGCAAAAACGTCTC
>OCTA010004856.1_pt1 | contig 11730 bp, 14 predicted proteins | sample 1538991 | NCBI WGS metagenome assembly OCTA01 (sample SAMEA3539302, study PRJEB22396) | soil metagenome | biome: tundra; feature: field; material: soil | place: USA | collected 2010-05 | depth 0.15 m | reverse complement strand
TGGCGGCATGAGTCAATGCAGGCAAGCAAGGTGAGAGGGTCAAAAACCGGCCTGGCGAGCCGCCGCCATTGCGCCGCTTCGCGGCTACGCTCCGGCTCGCGGACTCGCCTGCGCTCCGCCGCGAAGCGGCGCAACCAACCCCCAGAGACCACGCAGGAAGACACCAGACACACTGTCAAATTTAACTCAGGACTTGACCCAAGGGCGCAGGAGCGGCTTCTCGGGATGGCGGCCTCCTCTCCCCGACCATCTCCTCCAAAGGAGGAGAGGGAGGTCGAGTCGTCGGGTGGTGGCAGCGTCAAGATAAGCCCGTGCCCCCGTGAGTGAACGTCGCATCTCAGCTACTTGGATGGGAGTCCGAAACTAACCCCGTGCGGCCCGCGCTCGTCGAATCATGTGCGAGATCACCCAGGTTGCCAAGCTCGCAATCAGACCAAGAATTGCTCCGACGAGCATCCCGAGCGCGATGTTCAGGGGTTTGTTGGGGCGCGAGGGGCGCAAGGCCGGTACAGCACGATCAACGATCTCGACCATGTTCGCCGCCGAGAGATTGCTATCCTGTTCTATGGAGAGCAGTTTCTGCGACAATGTGCTTCTGTATCGAAGCATGTCTTCAAGTTCACGCATATTGTTCCAGGAAGGGCGTTCGTTGGAGTTCGCGGAAGCCGATTCCGCCGCCTGTCGAGCCCGCTCATTCGAGATGCCCAATTCTTTCTGTAAGTGGTCGAGCGAGACTTGGACCTCCGCGATCTTCGACTCCTGGTTTTTGATGGCGCTTTCCAGGGTCTCGCGGCTCCGGCCGACGAGCGCCTCATGCTGCTTCATGCGGAAGCCGCGGAACTCTTCGGCGAGGGTGTTGGCTATCTCGGCTGCTTCTTCCGGCCGCTCACTAAAGACGCCGAGTTCAATCAGCGAGGTATTTCGCACGGGCCGCAGGGCGAGCCGGCTTTTCAGGAAAGTCGTCGTTTCCGCCTTGGTGAGTTTCTGCCCTCCGGCGTAGCGTTTTCCCCAGCGCTCGTCCAACTTGAGTCGGTCGATGACGGGGCCAAGAACTATCTCGGATTGGATGAGCTCAAACTGGGTTTGGATAAAATAGGGGTCGTAAACCGAGACGGGAGACAAGCCACGAGACTGGGGATTCTGGCTTTCGAACCACAGATCCATCTCCACCTTGATGCGAGCCACCGATTTGAAGCTTTCAGGCAGAATGAATGTGATGAGAGTTGCGGTCCCTGTGATGAAGACCCAGACCACAACGGCCACTATCACCGCCGCCCACACGCTGCCGCGAGCACGCGCCGAGCGCGCCGGCACCGGAGCCGTTCCCGTGCCTGGGGAAGGGGAGCCTGAGATGGTTTCAACCATCGTCTTGAACTCGGCGGCGGTTTGGTAGCGCCGCTCGGGTTGTTTCTCAAGGGCGCGCAGCACCACTTCGTCAATGCGCACATCCACCCGCACGCGATGTGACGGCGGCTCGATCTTATCCTTGGGCGGTTCGCCCGTGAGCATTTCATAGAACACCACCCCCAAGGAATAGATGTCCGCCCGGTGATCCACTTCGGTTGGGTTGGCAGCTTGTTCCGGCGCCATGTAGGTGGGTGTGCCCAGCGTCCGCTTACCGGTCAGTCCTGGTCGGGCTGAAGCGCCGCCCTGAGGTGCGCCGGCGGGTTCGCCCACGGCACCCATGATGCGTGCGATGCCGAAATCGGCGATCTTCACCCGCCCCTGTTTGTCCACGAGAACGTTCTCCGGCTTTATATCGCGGTGGACAATGCCGCGGTCGTGGGCGAACTGAAGCGCCTCGCAAATCGCCGGCACGATGGCCAGCGCCTCTTTGGGCGAAAGCCGGCCCGCTCGCAGCAGTTGCCGCAGGTTCACTCCGTCCACAAACTCCATGACTAGGTAAAACATCCCGCCCGCCTCGCCAAAGTCATGCACGGTGACAATGTTGGGGTGGTTGAGCTGCGCCAGGGTCTTCGCTTCCCGGGCGAAACGTTCGGCAAACTGCGGGTCCTTCTCCCGCTCTGGCGCCAGAATCTTCAGCGCCACCAGGCGATCCAACGATTTTTGCCTCGCCTTATACACCACCCCCATACCGCCGCATCCGAGGCATTCGAGAATCTCGTATTGCGGGAAGTGCTTTGCGATGGTTTCGGGCGAGAGCGTCGGTTCTTTGCCGCGTCCGGTGCCCGGCGGGCCCGCCTCGAAGCCCGGGTCGGTGTGGGTGGCCAGATTCATTGACAACAAGCAGGCAGGGCAGAGGCCCTCGACCGCCTCCGCGCTTAGAGCCGCGCCGCATTTCGGACATTGTTTCTTTGCTGCCGGACTTTCGTTCATGCGTGGTACATACGGAAACGTGCCGATCTGTTACGCTCAATCAGGAGGCCAGCGCCCGCCGCAGGTATCTGACCTCATCCTCGACCTCTTCCGGCCTCGCCACCGTCCGGGCGATCTCCACACGAAACAATTCTCGAAACCTGCCCCGCATTCGATGCACCGCCATCCGCGCTGTCCCCTCAGTCATCCCGAGTCGCGCCGCCGCCTCGGCGTAAGGGATCTCTCCCCGCTCCGCCGTCAGGAAGCCTTTCAGATAATCGAACTCCGCCTCGCGCCCGAGCGCCTGGCAATCCTGCCGCAATGCCGCCAGGGCTCGTTCCAGCAGGGTCGTCGCCCATTTTCGCTCGTACATGCGATCCGGGGCCAAGTGTTCCGCTCCTTCGCCTTGGTAGCGGCGCTCGGCCAGTTCCGTATCCAGCGAGAGGGCCACCTGGCCGCCACCTCTCTTCTGGGCGTGGTCCCGCTCCCATTCCTTGGCCAGAAACCGCTTGAGCGCCATCAGCAGGAACGAGCGGAACCGGCCCTTGTCCCGATCGACTGCGTCGAGATAGTGCTTTTCGAGCAGGCGAGCGAAGAATCCCTGCGTCAAATCCTGCGCATCATGAGGTGAATGGCCCTGTCGGCGCAAATAGGCGTATAGCGGATACCAATACGCCCGGCAAAGCGTCTCGAGCGCGCGCATGGAATCGGTGTCGTCCCCGCCACGGGCGGCCAACACTACCGACCAGTGGGTCGCTGGAAAAAGCCGGGGTGCGTTGGTGGATGTCATCGAGTCGCTCATGCGGCGACCTGTTCGGCCCTACAATACGGAAAACCGCGCTGTTGTTGCACACAAATATCCTCCTTGTCAGGACTTCACTTTTGGACGTCGCTCCTTGGCTTGGAGGAACATCGATGCTACAATCTGAATTAGGATTGTTATCTATGAAACGAAGGGATTTTCTGGAGAAATGGGGCTTGTCCAGCTTGAAGATCAATCTGGGATTCCTCGAAGGCGATTTTGCCCCGCGCGACCCGGATCGGGCAGCAGCGTGGGAACTCTACATTGAACTGCTCACCCGCGTGACGACGCAATACCTGCCCCCGGACGACGGTGACGAGAAAACCGCATTGGACAGCGTGTATGCGATCTTCAAGGAGACGCGCGAGATCCTGCGCCGCCACGGCTCCGGCTGCGGCGAATTCGCCAAGCTGGCCATCCCGGTGCTCAACCAGATCGTCCGCCCCTTCACGGCCAAGTGGCATAGCCTTTCGCTGGCCGGTGCTTTCAAGGATGCCGCCCGTTGCCGCGAGTTCCGCAATGAGCTCGCCACTTTGCAGCCGCGCCTGCAGAGTTATACCAAAGCCCTCGCCGACATGGCTGGGGTCGAGGACCTGACAGCCTTGGAGATTACTGACACATAGCCTAACGACCACATACTTTCCCGCCCCCGATGCTCAGCCAGGTGGTTCTCAGCTACCGCTGCGAGAGCCCCGAGCACGCCTGGGCCATGGGAAGATTCGGCGAACTCCGCCAGCACGTCGGTATCCCCGTCGAACTGGACCAGGTCTAGGTTGTGCCCCAAAACTAGACAGTGGATGGGCCTGGATGGTCATTCTTATGGTGCCATCCCCACTCCATGCCTTCGCCCAAACAGCACGTTCTATCACCAGCCCTCTCTCGATTCGGCCTAAAGCTTTCTGAAAAACTGGCGTTAAGGAAATGACTAGATGTTGACCCTGCTTATCCGCTGGGCCGCCCTGCTTGCCAGGATTTGAACGAATGACGCTTAAGACCAAAGTCGGTTGCCAGTTGTTTGGTGGGGTGCTCGCAGTGCTAGTGCTCTCCCAGGCGGTCCAGTTTTTCCACGCCCGCCGCGCCAATCACAAGCTGGGCGAAGCCAGCGAGGCGCTCCTCCAGGAGCGCGAGCTGCAGAACGTCAAGAATATCCAAGCCGCCCTCGACTTCGGCCTCTCCGCCTGTCTGGCCCGCGGCGACATGGAGGTTTTTGGCCGGCTGGTTACGCTCCAGAAGGGCGTGCCAGGCTTTGTTGAATTCTCACTCTACGACCAAAAAGGCCAGTTTGCTCGTTCCTCGGACAAAGCCTCCCTCCGGCGCCCCCTTGAGCCAGAACTCAGGACGCAGCTCTTTGCCAAGCCCGATCGGTTGGTTCGCGTCTCCTCGAACAGCTTCGAGATATTCAAACCGAAAGTGGCCACCGCCAAGTGCCTCCAATGCCATGAAGATTTCAAAGCGGGTGCCGTCTGCGGAGTATCCCACTTCCGCTTCTCCAACGATGCGTCCGCGCGGCTCAGTGCCCAGTTTGACCAGACCACCACCGCAGCCAATCATCAATGGCAGGGCCTTTCCGCCGGCGTCCTCCTCGTCGGCGCGCTCATGGTCCTTGCCCTGACCTTGGCGGTCACCCTGCCGATCACCCGCGCCTTGACGCGCATGGCCGACCAGTGTCCAGTCTCACCTGCGGCAATTCGGACGGCGCCCGCGCGGCCAATGAACTTGCCGACCAAACCCGGGCGGCGGCTACAGCCGGAGCCGACGAAATGCGGGCCATGTCCCAGGCGATGTCGGACATGAAATTCTCCTCCGATGATATCGCCAAGATCATCAAGACGATCGACCAAATCGCCTTCCAGACCAATCTCCTGGCGTTGAATGCCGCCGTCGAGGCCGCCCGCGCCGGGGAGGCGGGGATGGGCTTCGGTGTCGTTGCGGACGAGGTTCGCTCCTTGTCCGAACGCTGCGCCCAGGCGGCCAAAGAAACCGCCACCAAGGTCGAGCACTCCATCGTGACCACGCAGCGAGGCGTCCAAATCAACGCGCGCGTTGCCCAGAGCCTCGGCGGAATCGTTTCCAAGGCTCAACAGGTTGACGAGTTGGTGGCCCAAATTGTGACTGCTTCAAACGAGCAAGCCCAGGGCATCACCTAGGTCAACGCGGCGGTTACCCAGATGGACGTGATTACGCAGGCTACCGCCGCAAATGCAGAGGAAAGCGCCAGCCTCGCTCAGGCCCTCAATACCCAGGCACGGGGCTTGGAAACAAGCGTCACAGAATTGGCAACACTCGTCCACGGTAGCCAGCGCCACTCAGATCTGGAACCAGAGGCCGAAGGCCAGCGCTCGACGGTCAAAGCGTCGGGCCGAGAAAAGCCTAGGCATTCCAAACTGCCGGCGCTCAACTGCTGGGAGTTCAAGAAGTGCGGTCGGGAAGCGGGTGGGGCCAAAGCGTCCGCCTTGGGCGTCTGCCCGGCTTATCCACACCACGGCAGGCAATGCGCGGAGATTGTCGGAACGCTCTGCGGTGGAAAGCTTCAGGGTACTTTCGCCTCAAAAATCGCCAACTGTATGAAATGTGACTTCTACCAGAGCGGCCACTACTGTGGAAACCAATCCGAGACCGTCGCCGGCCGGCTCAGCACCGCAGACAGGAATTGCCAGCCCTTAGGCGGCTTCACCCAGGCTGGCGCGTTCTTGGCGCAGAAGGATAGAGAAATGCCGAAACACACCGCAGCAACAACCCTTTATGAATAGCGATAGGAGAATCTTGGTAGTAGATGACGAGGAGCCGATCCGCAAGCTGCACATGCGCATGCTTGCCCGACTCGGTTGCTCCTGTCGGGAGGCCTCGAGCGCGAAGGAAGCGTTGGAGCACATGCGCCGAGACCCGGCCGAGATCCTGTTCCTGGACCTCAATCTGCCGGGCATGACCGGCCTTGACCTTTGCCGGGAAGTGCGCCGGCAATGGCCTTGGGCGATACCCATTGCCGTCACCGGCTGCGCGTCCCTGTTCGAATTGGTTACTTGCCGGGAAGCGGGTTTCGAAGACTATTTTGTCAAACCGGTTAAGCTCACGGACTTGCTCGGTGCTGCCGAACACGCTTGCAGCAAAGTGGCGCGTTGGAAGCAGCGATAACGAATAGCTCTTGAGGGTGTTGGACCCGCAGCCCTGCCGGTCGGCGCGGGCGAAGGGTTGGAGGTGTCCTTGGGACTGGACGAACCCAAGGGAGCTGGCGGTGGCCGCGGCGTGGTGTCGGGGCCGCTGCTACCAAAGGCCTGAAACCTTCCTGACAATGCCGTAAGCCTGGCAGCCTCCAGCCGGGGGCACTGTGGAACAGGAGACAGTTGACCACGCCAACTACAGCGATTAGATGTGGTGTGGATGCCAAACACGAACTATCCGAGTCAGCCAACGGGAAGAATCCGCCCCAGCCGATCCAGGGCTGCTGGGGGCGCGTGTCCCTCCGACGAAAGAAAGTCCACCCAATGAAGATTATAGAAATCGCGTTTACGGTTCTGCCGGTCTCGAGTCTGAAAAAGGCGCGTGCCTTCTATGAAGGTGCTCTCGGACTCAAACCCTCCAAAGTGTTTGAGAAGGATGAGATGGGGATGGTCGAGTATGACATCGGCGCCGGCACATTGGCTATCGGTTGCGGGGCGCCGTTGTTCAAGCCATCCGAGGGTGGCGGTGCCATCGCGCTCGAAGTCGAGGATTTCGGAGCGGCCATTGACCACCTCAAGCGGAGCGGCTGCACTTTTTCGCTGGAAGCGACCGAGACCCCGGTCTGCCGCATGGCTGTGGTCACGGACCCCGACGGAAACTTCCTGATGATCCACAAGAGAAAAGGATGAACCGCCCTTTTGGACCTCTCGCCCCCCTCCTTGACTGTACGCCGCGTTCGGGTGAATGATATGATTAGTACGTCAATCAAGCGGGCATGGCTAACGAAAGGCCTTAGTCGTATGAAAGCAATGCGTTTGGTATGGGCACATCAAGGATTTTCAGCCGGCCTGTTTGCAGTCATGGCTTGCAGCGGCTCCGCGCAGACCTCCCCTCCAACTCCAACCAACATCCCGCCACTGGTGAGCATGGTTACGCCCACTAACGGCTCGGTATTTTACACACCGGTGGACCTCTCCCTCATCGCACGGGCCTCGGACCCCGACGGCACGGTGACGAATGTCGAGTTCTTTGCCGGCACAACTGATCTGGGCCAGGGCCGTCCGGTGGTCTTGGACCCGCCGGGCGTGAACGGCGTCGTCGGCCTCGTTTACTTCCTTTCCTGGTCCAACGTTCCCCCGGGAAACTATGCACTGACGGCGGTGGCTGCGGACAACCAGGGTGCCTCGACGACTTCCGCCCCGCCCAACATCACCGTTTTGCACGGTCCGCCACCACCGCCGCCGACCAATCTGCCGCCGATGGTGCGGATCACGAGCCCGGCCAATGGCGCGGCCTTCCGTGCGCCGGTTGCCATTCCCATCTTTGCTTACGCCAGGGACCTGGATGGCTACGTGGTGAGCGTGGAATTCTTCGACGGCGCGAACGGCCTGGGATTAGGCCATCCTGTTACCGCAGTGCCGCCGCCGCTGCCCCCCGGCCCCATTCAACCGCCCATCCTGATTGTGGTTCCTACCAACTATTGGGAGTTGGTCTGGACCAACGCGCTGCCAGGCAGCCACGCCTTGACCTCCAAGGCCACCGACAACGGCGGCCTCGCCATGGTTTCCGACCCGATCAACGTCACCATCCTGCCACCGCTGCCGCCACCCACCAACCGGCCGCCGCTGATCAGCATTGTGGCGACGGATCCCATCGCGATCGAAGGCACCAATTGCTGGCCGTGGGTCGGCCTGGCCACTGCGGCGCCCACCTGGGCCAACTGGACTGCCACTGCCGCCACCCGCCGCTTCTTCACCAACTGCGGCCCCAAGGACGCCATTTTCACCGTCCGCCGTCATGGCGACACGAATAACGCCTTGGCGGTGACCTATGCCATTGGCGGCACTGCGACCAACGGGGTTGATTATGTTTCCTTGCCGGGTGTGGTGACAATCCCCGAGGGGGAGCGCGCCGCCCTCATTACAGTCGTGTCGCTCGATGACGGTCCGCCGGACATCACCAGTACTGTCATCCTCACACTGGAGCCGTCCACCAACACACCGCCCGACTTCGTGCTCGGCTACCCGACTAAATCGGCCGCCTTGATCCTCGACCTCGGCCCGCGCCCACCAGCGGCCGTGCTGCCTGACAAGTGCTTCCATCTCAGTGCCGCCGGCCCGAACGGCGTCTGGTTCCACGTCGAATGCACCGCCGACTTGCTTGATTGGACGTCCCTCTGCACCAACCAGGTAATTGACGGTTCGATTGACTTCGTCGATCCCGATGCGCAGAGAGGCCAGGCCCGTTTCTATCGGGCCCTGCCTGAAGCCGGCCCGCCCCAGGAATAGGCTTGCACCACTGGGGCTGCTAGTCTCGACAGCGTTAGGATCACGCACGCTCTTAAGGGCGCGCGAGCTCGAACAGAACAGGGCTCGCGCCTGCCTGGATAAACCGCGCCGCGCACAATACCATTTCAATTTTCCTCTGGCCCTCACGTTATGGGGTGTTTACCCCATAGGGAATCGCTCGGCTGTTGATGTATTAGTCAGCTAAATGACTGCATCTGGGCGAGCAGTGTGAAAAAGGAATTCAGATGGCCAAATGTGAAGAGCACTTCTTTGATTAAAGGTGGTAATGAGAATGGGTGTTCCGAATCGGCGGCATCGCATAATGCCCCGTTTTGGGATCACGAGCTAAGCGCCACGCTCCAGCCGTGTCTGAAGCGAATCTGCTGCTGGCAGCCGCCGCCAAACTGGTCCGCCGCGGACTGGTTCCACGAGATCACCGCCCATGCCACCTGCGCCGTCTGTCAGGCGGAACGCGACTTCGACCCAGCGCGCGGCGTCCCGCTTGGCGGCTTCGTCTATCAACGCGTCCTGGCCCGCGCCTTCACGCGTTATCGGCAAGAGTGGACGTACGCGCGCCGTCACGCATCAGATTCCGCGAGCGGCGAATCCGACGAAACGAGCCGCTTCGCCGGCGCTGGGGTGGCCCCAGAACCATTACCATTCTGTCACGCAGATTTGCACTCCGCCTTGGCGTCGCTTCCTGACATCGATCGTTCGATTATCGAGCAGATCTTCTTGCATGAACGCACCGAAACCGAACTGGCCGGAAGAATCGGCATCAGCCAGCCTGCCGTGAACAAACGCAAGCGCCTTGGCCTGACAAAACTGCGCGAGGCGCTGCTCGCATTCTAGAAATCGGCGGGTCGAGGTTGCAATCTGGAGCTTTCGCTGCACTATGTTTCGGTGACGGGAACAATGCGAATTAGAGCAGCGTCGTGCAAACGTACGCCGCTGTAAGACAATTCCTGGAGCGTCGGCTCTCCCGTGGTCACGGGGGCAGCCTTCTCAACAAATCAAGCGTGACCACATGAAAGGAAACACATCATGCCACCGAAAGCCGAAACTGTCCTCGATCCCTCGTTCCGATTCCGTCCGGTCCCGTGGAACTCGGATCCGATCGTCGAATGGCTCCTGCCCTATCTGGAGGACCGCCCAGTTGCGATCAACCTGGCGCGGGTGCAACTGCAGCTCATGCAGGACTCGCTCAACGCCCAGTTGAAAGCCGTCAAAGCGACCCAGGAACTCCTCGGACAAGTCAAGTAATTGACGGGCCAGGCCGCTCGTCACCCTTAATCCCTGGAGGTAAGTTTGAGGTCGCGTGGGGCGGTGCTTGTCGGGTTTCAGGACCAAACCAACCTCGGGCTTGGCTACTTGGCGGCGGTGTTTGGCGGCGGTGTTGCGCCAACGCCAGTTCGAGGTGCAGGTTCTGGATTTTCGCCAGGGCTTCGACCGGATTCTTGAGGTCGTGCGCGCCACCGACCCATTGCTGGTCGGCTTCTCGCTGATCTTTCAATACTACCTTCCGCAGTTTGCCAAGTTGGTCGCTTACCTCCGGGGTAACAATATCGAGTGCCACTTCAGCGTCGGCAGGCATTATCCCAGCCTGCGGTATGCCGTCGTGTTGGAACAGATCCCGCAGTTGGACAGCGTCGTGCGTTGCGAAGGCGAATTGATGCTGGGGGAGTTGATGGATTGCCTGGCCGACGGTCGCGATTGGCGCCAACTCCCTGGCTTGGCGTACCGCCAAGATTATGAATGCCGCGCTAGCGCCCCGCGGGCGCTGATCGATGATTTGGATTCGCTGCCGTACCCGATGCTGCCCGAGCAAGACCAGGTGACCCTGGGCAAGCGAGCGATGCCGATAGTGGCCAGCCGCGGCTGCGCCCGAAACTGCGCCTTTTGCTCCATCCGTCAGTTTTATGCGCAAGTGCCAGGCAAGAAAGTTCATGTCCGTAAGCCGGTCAAAGTCGCCGAGCAGATGCGCGCCTGCCATGAACAACGCCGCACATCCATTTTTCTGTTTCAGGACGACGATTTCCCCGTGCGGGGCGCGTTTGGACGGCGATGGATTGACGAGTTCACGCGAGCCTTGGACGGCGAAGGCTTGATCGGACGCACGCTCTGGAAGATCAGTTTCCGGGCCGATGAGATCGATCCGGAACTATTCGCGCAAATGCGCACGGCGGGTCTGTACGCGGTCTATCTCGGCTTGGAATCCGGCACCCCGAGGGGCTGCGCACGCTGAATAAGGGTCTCAGCGTCGAGCAAAGCCTGCGGGCGGTAAGCCTCTTGAAAGAACTGGAACTATTGGTTGGTTATGGCTTCATGATGTTCGATCCCTCGAGCACTTTCGAGACGGTCCGTGCCAACGTGGGGTTTCTGCGCCAGATCACCGGCGACGGCACGACCGCCGCCGTGTTTGGCCGGATGCAGCCCTACGCCGGCACGCCCATCGAAGCCGAACTGGCAGCCAGCAGTCGCTTGCGCGGCGGACTCACCAACCCCGATTATGCGTTTCTGGATCCGCAGCTCGATGAGTTTTTTCCGGTCGTCAACGCTGCCACCGAGGATTGGATCCACGGCGAGGACGCCCTGTCTGTCCAATTCAACTGGGCCTGGCAGGAATGGTGGATGCTGCGGCGGTTGTATCCGCCGCTGTCGGGGCTTGGCGCCTACGCCAGGACGCTACGGTACCTGACTGGCCGAGGCAACGAGTATCTCTTCCGATTGGTCGATGACACCGCCCAAGCCTTTGCCGACGGCAGCAATGACACGCCCGATCTGCCACAAATTAATGCCGTCCGGCAGGAGTTCGCGCACGAACTGCTCACCCGTCGCGATGCCTTCATTCTGCGCCACCAGGCGCGACTGCGCGCCGCGCTCTGATCCGCCGTGCCAACGGCTAAAGCCGCCGCCTTGATCCTCGACCTCGGCCCGCGTCCCCCACCCGCCGTGCTGCCTGACAAATGCATCCACCTTGGTCCAGAAGGGAACTCTCCGGCTCTGCCTGGGGACTCATGGAGTTTGATACTTCCCGCATCGTCCCGCTCGTGAGGCTGGAGGATGGCCCATTCCCCCACCCTGCGTGTCTCGCAAGTCCCGCGCGTCTCCGATCTGTCGAGTGGCTGGCGAGCATTCTCCCTCTCCCAAGGGAGAGGGCAGGGG
>OCTA010004855.1_pt1 | contig 11734 bp, 7 predicted proteins | sample 1538991 | NCBI WGS metagenome assembly OCTA01 (sample SAMEA3539302, study PRJEB22396) | soil metagenome | biome: tundra; feature: field; material: soil | place: USA | collected 2010-05 | depth 0.15 m | reverse complement strand
ATGCTGTCAATGGCGGCCGCTCGGTTGCCGTCTACGAAGTCCGCGACGCTTCGGAGGCGAAAGCGACCTTCCACGCCTCCAGCGACAGGTCCACGGGCGGCTCGACGGCGGATCCGGCCACCACTGCGTCCATGAAGGCTAGGAACGGTCCGCCAAAGTTGGGACGCGCGATCCTCCAGGCGGCTCGCCAGCCGGGGCTTCTCGCTAGGAGCCGAACGCCAGCAACGACGGTTTCGAACGCGTCGTCGTTCAACAGCCCTTCTTCACGTTGATAGAACGAGTCTTCGAAATGGAAGAAGAGCGCGCGGCAGAGGTTGGTGAACTGGCTCAGCTCGGTTTGGGTGATCTCGTGAGGGCTCCCCGACCCGTGAAGCCATGCATCCGCCACGGCGGGGTTGGCGAGCGCCAGCTGCAGCTCAACGATGCGCGTGACGCGGCTGTGCCTGATCGCGATCTGCTGATTGCGCTTTGTCTGCCTGACTTGCAGCGCGAGGTAGATGAGCGAGATCAGTACAGCAAAGCCGCTAACGAAGCTTCCCAAAGACGCGAGCCCGGAAAGTGACATCGAGGTCCCCACCATTGAGTTGATCGGCGGAGACTAGCACCATCGAGCGAGCGGGCGCCGCCCGACCCGACGGTCAAGCGGCGCCCCCCCAGGATTTCGAAGCGTCCCAGCTTCGGAGCGTCTCGGCTACGGAGCGCTCATCCAGGCCGCCACGTCGGCCCCGGCGAAGAACGTAACCCGCGGCCAGGTCTGATCGCTCACGACCAGGTTGCCATCGGGATCGAAGGCGGCATCCGTTGGCTGCGCGGCGGGCAGTGGCAGGATCTTGGTCGGCCCGACGGCGCATCCGGCGGAAGGATTTCCACAGGTCGGCACCGGGTTGGCGTAGAAGAACACGCGCTTGTCGAGCGGATTGCCGTAGCCGTCGACCGTCATCATCATGTGATTGCTGGCGTCGAAGGCCACCGAGATGGGCGTGTTGGGGGTGTTGGTGGGGCCGCCCTCGGATTGGTCCTTGTGGACGAAGTCCGCCGGGCCGTAGACGCGGGTGGGGCGCCGGTAGGTGGTGCAGCCGGAGTCCATCACGCCACAGAAGAAGTCCTGGCCCGCGGCCGGCAAGAGCGCGCTGGCGTCGTACTCGAGCGCGCGGTCGTTGCTGCACTGCCATCCTTCGTGGGTACCGTCCATCACGTACAGGTTCCCCTGCTTGTCGATGTGGACGCCGCTCATGTTGCCGAAGCCGTCGGGCTGGACGCTCGGGCAGGCCATGTTGTTGGCCTGCTCGTCGTCGAGGCCGCGGTTTGGGTTGAGCGAAGTCGCGCTCGGTTGTCCGAGCACCAGGTTGACGGTCGGGTTGGCGCCGAGCGGCGCCGGGAGGCGCAGGACCCGGTGCCCGGTGTGGTCGGCGATCCAGAGCACGTCGTTGGTCTCGTCGTAGGCCAGGCCCTCGACCGCCATGGCGCCGGTGTTGCCGCCCAACCGGAACGGCAGCGTCAGCGGGAGGCTGGCGAACGGCGCTTGATTGAGCGTCAGCGGCCCCTTGAAGACGTCGATTTGCGCCTGCCCGGCCACGAAGATCTTGCTGCCGGTCGAGTTGGCCACCACCGTCTGGAGCGCGCCCTGACTCGACGGGATCTGGGTGCTGCTGCTGGCCTGGTAGAGGACGCCGTCGGCCGGATCCCCGGACGCGCGTGTCGCGTAGCCGTTCCAGAACGGCACCCGGAATTGGTCGGCCACCACGAGCTGCGTGGCGGGCGTGGTGCCGGCCGGGTACTTGATGAGCGCGGTCGAGCCGATCGAGTAGAGGCCCTTGGCGCTGACCTGGTTGACGAACACCCCGCTGCCGGCCGGGGCCGGGAACAGGATGGCGTTGGCCGGCATGGCGGCCCCGGTTCCCGAAGCAAGCGGCGCGTTGGGCAGGGTGTTGGTCGGGAACCGCATCATCTTCATCTCGTCGATGTCGGTGGTGTAGAGGTTGCCGGCGGAATCGAGGCCGAAGCTGCCGTCGGGCTCGGCGGCCAGGCACTGGTCGTTGGGCACCGACCCGCCGCCGCAGTTGACGCCGATCTCGTAGACGTCGGTCAGGTTGGCCTGCGACAGCACCTTGGTGGCCTGCCACGATCCGCTGGCCTTGGTGTAGTAGAGGAGGCGGCTGTGCTTCGAGTCGCTCAGCCAGAAGGCGTTGGTGCTGCCGGCCGGAATCTCGAGGCCGGTCGGCCGCCGCCAGCGCTGCAGCGAGGTGTTGATGGTGCCGAAGTCGCTCCCGACCAGGATGTCCGAGGCGCTCATGCCGTTGGAGAACGGCGCGTTGTAGATGAGCACGCGAAAGCTGGCGTTCGCGCTGGTGCCGACGATCGAATCGCCGCCCCGCCAGTCGACCACGTACACCTGGTTGGTGGTGGCGTTGTAACGCACCACCTTCGGCCAGCAGAGGTGCTGCCCGGTGCTGGGGCCCGTCGAGGCGCACTCGGTCGGATCGGAGGCGCCGCTCGTGAAGGTGCTCTGGCCGAGCACCAGGTTGGCGGTCTTCGAGTTGGAGGGGAAGCGCAGCACGCGGTTGTTGGCCACATCGGTGACCCAGACGTTGCCCTGTGAATCGACGTCGACGCCGGTCCCGGTCTCGTTGCCGCTCACGTGGATGCCGGTGGTCTCGTCATTGAGGCAGAGCGTGCTGGCGGTGGGGGCGCCCAGATCCTGGTTGCACTGCCGAGACGCGAAGTCGGGCTGGCCCCACACGAAGTCGGCCGTGGTGTCGTTGGTGGAGAAGGGATCGTTGTACTTGAGGATGCGGTGGTTCCACTTGTCCGGCACGTACAGGTTGTGCGCCGAGTCGGTGGCGATCGAGTTGGCCTCGGCCGACTCGAGCAGGCTGATGGCGCGCGGGTAGGGCAGCGGGCAGAGCGTGCTGGCCGAGGCGGGCAGCGTGTCGGTGCTGTCGCCGTTGCAGGTCGCCGACTGGCCGTCCTTCTGGCCGAAGATCAGCTTGGGCGCCTTGGTGCCGGTGATGGAGCAGGCGGCGCCGCTGCCGGGGCAGTCGAGGTCGTCGGTGCAGGCGGTGCCGGGGGCGCTGCCGCCCGAGCAGGTGCCGAGCGAATCGAAGCCGAGGACGCGCATGTTGCCGCTGTCGAAGACGTACACGCGGTTGGGCGTGGCGCTGCGGTCTACGAAGACGCCGGCGGGATTGAATACCCGATTCGACACCACCTCGTTCGGCACCACGGTCGTGAAGTCGGGGTGGCCGAACACCGTTTTCGCCAGGAGCGCGGCGCCCGAAACGAAGCGCAGGTTGTCGAGATCGGTGAGGCCCGTCGTGGGCGGGATGTTCAGGATGACCTTGAAGGTGAGATCGCTATAAGTCTTGGCGAGCGCCGTGACGACGGTGCTCGGCAGCATGAAGCTCACCGTCTGGAACGTCCCCGCGGGGACGCCCACCAGACTGACCTGGCTGATCCAGTCGTTGTAGATGCCGGCTTGCGGGCTGTTGATGCTGAGCGCCGCATACCCCCAGGCCACGGTCGACGCCAGACGGATGTCATAGGCGACCGTGGCCGTGATGCCAGACAGCGTCGGCAGTGGCGCCGGCGCATTGCTGACCTCGACGTAGGAGATTCCCGCCGAGAGCGCCACCGATTTCGCCCCCTGATCGTGGGTGGTGCTGGTGCTCAGCGTTCCCGCCGTAGCCGACCACTGCGTCGCGCTCTCGAATCCCAACACCGACGTCGCGTCGAGCGCGCTCGACACCGTGGTCAGCGAATCCGACGTTCGTCCCCCGCACCCCGCTGCCAGCAACAGCGTGAGCCGCAACGATGACCAAACCTTTGCGCGTTTCATGGCGATGATCTCCTTTTCCCGCGTGGTGATGGATCGGCTCAGGGCCGGCCCACCCTTTTCGTTCTCACGTCGCTTGGAGTCCCGATCCCGATCGACCTTCGCGCGGGTTCGGATCTTTCTTGGTGACGTCGACGGCGGTGAAGGTTTGGGGTGTTGGCGACTCAAAGGAAGTGGACGAGACTGCCGCCGGGGGCGTCATGCGATCGCCAACCTCAACCTCCATAGCTGGGTTCTTCGTCGGCGCGCTGCTCTGGGTGGCTTCGGGCGCCGGCTGCGGACCTGCGGTCATCGGACGCTATCCAGCGGGCGACGCCGGCGGGGTGTCGGGCACCGACGCCGGGCCGCGGGATCGAGGCTCGGATCGCGACGATGGCTTGGCCGACGCCAGCGGGGAACCCGACGGGCACGGGGACGTGGTCTCGGACGGGCACCGGGATGACGGCGCCTCGGACGCGCACCTGGACGGCGCGTCGGATCTCGCTTCCCCGGACGCCGCCGCCGGAGCGCCCGACGGCGGGAGCTCGCCCGTCAAGATCGTTCAGGTCGTCACGGGTACGGTCTCCACCTGTGCCCGCTCGGACACGGGGCGCGTGCACTGCTGGGGCATGTCCTCGCTCGGCGAGCTCGGGCTCGGCAACACGAACACCATCGGCGACGACGAGCTCCCGCTCACGGCCGGGGACGTCCCGCTGCCACGACCGGCGACCATGCTCGCCAGCGGCGGGCACCACACCTGCGCCATCCTCGACGACGGAAGTGTGACCTGCTGGGGCTGGAACCTCTACGGCGAGCTCGGCACCGGCGACACGCAGAACATCGGCGACACCAGCCCGGCCGGCGCCGCCATTGTGGACCTCGGTGGCAAAGCGATCGAGATCGTCGCCGGTTTCCACCACACCTGCGCGCTCCTCGAGGGAAATCACCTGCGTTGCTGGGGGTTGGGCGGAAGCGGCCAGCTCGGCTACGCGACCACCGATGACATCGGCGACGACGAGACGCCGGCGTCGGCGGGCGACGTCGATGTCGGTGGGACCGTCGTCGATCTCGCCGCCGGCTACTACCACACCTGCGCGCTGCTCGACGCCGGCCGCGTCCGCTGCTGGGGCGCCAACGAGAGCGGGCAACTCGGCTACGGCACCACCCAACCGGTCTTTCCGGCGTCGGCGGGCGGCGATGTGCCCATCGGCTTCCCGGCGCTCCAGATCAGCGCCGGGCTGGATCACACCTGCGCCGTTTTGGACCCCGACGGGACCGTTCGCTGCTGGGGGAGCGGCAGCGAGGGCCAGCTCGGCTACGGCAGCACCAATTTCTACGGCGACAACGAACCAGCCGATCAGGCCCCAGCGCCGCTGGTCTTCGCTTCTGCAGTCGTCGAGCTCGCCGCCGGCGGCTTTCGGACCTGCGCCCGCGAATCGACCGGCATGCTCGACTGCTGGGGCACCGGGATTCTGGGTAACGGCAGCTCCTCGCCGATCGGCGACGACGAGGTGGCCACCTCCGGCAACGCCTTCGTGTCGCTCGGGGCGAGCGCGGCGGCGGTGTCGTCGGGGCACTGGCACAGCTGCGCCGTGACCGTCGAGGGGACGGTTCGTTGCTGGGGTCAGGGACAGGTCTCCACGCTGGCGCCGGTGGGCGGGGGCTCCGGATGGCTCGGCTACGGCAACGCGCTCGACATCGCGGACCCGAGCCGGGCCGGCGCGGGCGACGTCCACGTGTTCCAGTGAGCCCGACGATTCAGCGGGCCAGCTCTTCGAGGCGTGCCTTGGCGCGGATCGCGGTGGTCGCATCGGGCGCGGCGGCGGCCGTCCGGTAGGCCCCGACCGCCTCGTCGCGCCGCCCGAGCTGCTCCAGGCACTGGCCGCGGTAGAACGCGGCCTCCGCCCGCCGCGGCCCGAGGCCTCTCTCGGCGGCGGCATACTCGTTGATCGCGCCGGCGCAGTCGCGCAGATGGGTCTGCATCACCCGTCCGCGCAAGAACCGCAGCCGGGCTTGCTGATCGCCGGAGCTCTCCGCCAGAGCCACCCGACTGGCCGCCAGCGCTTCGTCGTAACGACCCAGCGCGCTCAACACCTCGAAGCTCGACGACGCCGCCTCGGTCCGCAGCGTACCGTGGGGGAACCGCCGCCCGTATTCCTGCAACGCCCGCGCGGCGCCCGCGTCGTCTCCGAGCGCGTCGTGGCGGAGGCGCGCCAGCTCGTATAGAGCGAGCTCCGCGTCCGCGCTCGGCCCCGCGGCGAGCCGCGCAAAGCACCCCTCGGCCTGGCGTGTTTCGCCGGTCCGAACCTCGGCCAGACAGCCGGCCGAGGTGACGCCGGCCGCGCGCGTGGCGGGCAGCGACGTGCGCGTCTCCGCTGGCGCCCGCGTCGCGTGCAGATGTCCAGGCGCCCTGAGCTTCGTCGCTTCTGGCCCGTCGGTGTCGGAGGGCGCCGGCGGACCGAACAGCACCGCCGGCGGCTCGGGCGGAGGCACCGGCGCGTGCGGTGCGGCGGGTGGGCTCGACCAGCGCTCGCCGGCGAAAACCCGCCGCACGAGCGTCGTCGAGATCCAGACCCGCGCCTCCCCACGGTCGACCGTCACGCCAATCCGCTCTCCGTCCGCGTCCACCCGCACGCCGTCGCCCGCGATCTCCACCCGGTACGGGCCGGCCAGGATCTGGAGATCCTCGGCGGGACGCGCCGGCCGTGCGCGCACCCCGACGGCACCTCGCGCGAGGGAGATCGTGACGACCTCGGAGCCCGGTGCGCTCTGCACCGCCGTCGTCGAGGGCATTCGCTTCGCGTCGCTCCCGCTGGTGGCGGCGATCTCGGTGCCGTCCGGCAAGCGGGTGCTCCAGGCGACCGGGTCGGCTCCAGGTGCCACATGGTGCAGGCGGCCCCAGGCGATCAGGCAGACGGTACCGATCGCGCCGGCCGCTAGCAGGACCCAGGTCGGACCGAACCGCCGTGCGCGCCCGCGGCGGCGTTCGACCAACCGGGCGTAGGCGCGCGGCTCTTCGATCCCCGCCGAATAGAGCGGAGCGGCCTCGCGCAAGAGCGCGCCCGCCCGATCGCCGCCATCGATCAAACGCGTGGGTAACCGCGTGGGCTCGTGTCCGTCGCGGCTCATGCCGGCACCTCCGTCTCCTCGGACTCCAGGGCGCGCCGGAAGATCTGGCGGGCATGGTGAAGGCGGCGCCAGACCGTCGCCTCGGGGCAGGCGGCGATCGCCGCGACGTCCTTACCGGCGACGCCTTCCATCTCGAAGAGGACGAAGACCAGTCGCTCCCCTTCGTTCATGGTGTCGAGCGCCTTACCCATCAGCGCCAGGACGGCGCCGTCGCTGCGGGTGGCGGCGGGCACCGTCACGTCGATCGGATTTTGCTGAAACCAACCGAGCAGGGTCTTGGTGAGGCGGCCGCGGCGCCGGAGCCGACGGGCCTCGGTGACACAGAGCCGGTAGAACCAGGTCTTGACCTCCGCCTCGCCGCGGAACTTGGGGAGGTAGCGGTGGGCTTGCAGGAAAACCTCCTGGCAGGCGTCCTCGAGCTCGGGCTCCCGGACGCCGAGCTTGCGCAGAAACGCGACCGCGATCGGGTGGTGATGGTGGTGGAAGATCCGCCAGGCGTCGTCCTCACCCGCCACGCAGCGCGGAACGAGCGCGTCGTCCCAGACGCGGGGCCGCGCGAGCGTGTTGGTCGAGCTGGACATGGGCGGCGGTGTGGTGGTCCGCAAGCTTGGAGTCCTCTCGTCCCGCAACCTTCACCCGCCCCACAAGAAAGATAACCCCGCCGACGCGAAGCCCCGAAACGTGCGGGGGGACAGCACCTCGGCGTCGCCCACTTCGAAGCGCCGGGTCCAGGCCGCGGGGGTCGCATCGACGTCGACCGCGATGGTCGCGGCGACGGTCGTGGTGAGCGCATAGGACAGGGTTCCGGCGGCGCCGGCGCCCGGCGCGGCGCGCCAGCTCGGGGCGGGGTCGAGCGGGCTGGTGGTCGTCGCCCGCTCCAGGGCAAGCACGAGCTCCGGTCCGGCGCCCCACGACCAGCGCGCTCGGCGGGCGCGCAGGATCACCGGCAGTCGAATCTCGAGCGTCCGCGAGGTGGCGCTCCCGCCACTCGCGGCGACCTGTTCGCTGTGCACTTCTGGCGATGCCGAAACGACCAACCCCACGCGCCAGGTTGGCCCGCCGATCCCGACCGCGACACCGCCGGCAATCGTCCCCTCGCCCGTCGCACCCGCCATGAGCTCCAGCTCGCCGGCGAGTGCCCGATCGGGGGGAGCCGTCGCCGACGGCGGAGCAATCTCCGTCACCGGCGGAGGTGACGGGGGTGGTGTTGGCTCGGCCACCGTTGGCTCGGCCGCCGCCGTAGCGGCACGCTCGACGGTGTCGTGGAAGTAGGCCTCGAGGACGACGGCGACGGCCTCCGCCATGGCGGCGCACGATCGCCCGGTCACCGGCAGCAGCCTCTCGAGGCGTACGGTGCCGGTCGAATCCTCGAGCTCCAATCGGACGGCGTCGCCGGTGAGGTGTGCCGGGCGGTGAACGATCGTGTAGCGAGCGTGCCAGTTGCCGGCCCCTTCGATCTCGCCGACCCGGGCGGCCACCGCGGTGCGCGTCTCGGCCAGGTCGGGACACATCGCCTCGGGCGTGTCGGTGTCCACCGTGAGCCCCGCACCACCCGCGGCGAGACGGAGCGCGACCAGGATCGCAGCCGCCAGCCTGATCATCCCGGTTTCGTCCCCGCGCCCGACATGAGAGGGCCGAGCCTAGTACGGAACGGCCGTCGCGGGGCCGCTACACGCCGCGGGCGTCCTCATACTCGGAGCATGGGGATCGCACCGCGAGGGCGTGCTTTTCCTCACCGGGCTCGTGCGGACCCGCGACCTCGAAGCCAAGGGGTACGTCCCGGCCAGCCCATCGGGCGCCTGGTCGACGCCGGGAAGCTCGAGCGGGTGGGGCGCGCCTCCTGGTCGCGGCCCGCCAGCTCGAGCTGCGTCCGGGACACGGCACACCGATAAATCGGGCAGACCTTCTCATCGTGCCTATCTTGGCTGCGGACGCGCAGCATCGGATGCATAGAACCAGGCCTCTGATAGTTGCGATCATCGTCACCGGAACCGCCGCCGGCGTCCTTCAGGTACGGACCGTCTTGGGTGGGCGATCCCGGGCTCAGGCGGCCGTGTTGGATGCTGCAGTTCAGGCCGCCTCGGTACGCGAGTCCCAGGCGCGACGAGAGGCCGAAGCCCAGGTATCCGCGGCGGTCCAGCTACCACCACTCAACGCCGCGCTTCGATCGCGAGTGAACGGCGCCACGCTGATCGATCTGTTCAACAATGAAGATTGGTGGGGGCCGTTTCGCGCCGAATTTCCGTTGGTCCAGATCGTCGTGGGAGACAAACTGCTCGCTTCCCGCGGCCCGGAGATCGGTCGAGCCGCCGACGAGTTGATCTTGCTGGCCCGGAACCAGCAGATCGGGTCGGCCCTGGTCGCGATCGGCGATCAGACCTTCGTGATGTCGGCGGGCCGCCTTTCGCCGAATTCCGAGCTGGCGCCGATCCTCCTTCTCGGCCGTCCGATCGCTGCGTCGAGCGCGTTCGTTTCGTCCCATCGGGCGAGACCGCACTTCGGAGATCCTCGCTTCCCCTGGCCGATGATGATGGTCGTGGGCCTGGGAGGCATTGCTTTGATTGTCACCAGAGGTCGGAGCGTCGGCGGCGGTGCAATGCCCGAGCCGATCCTCCATCGTGAGACCGCCAAGCTCGGATTCTTGATTTCGCCACCGGGTTGGGCCGATGCACCCGTTCCCGGCACCGTCACCGCCCTCGTTCGTGGACGCGCCCACCAGGCCAAGGTCTCCCCTGGCCCCTTCGCTCCTTCGGAGACTCAACCTAGCCCCGCCGCGACACCAAAACCCGGTTGCGGTCGGTACCGGTTGATAGATCGGCTGGCCGAAGGGGGGATGGCGGAGCTGTTCATCGCCGAGGCCTGCGGCGTCGAAGGCTTCACCCGCAATTTCGTGCTCAAGCGGTTGAGATCCGATCTCGTCAGTGACAAGCAGGCGGTGGACCAATTCATCGACGAGGCGCGAATGCAGGCTACCCTGGTGCACTCCAACATCGTTCCTGTGTTCGACTTCGGTGTCGCGGACGGCGAGTACTTCTTGACCCAGGAGTACATCGCGGGACGTGACCTGGCGAAGCTGGTGCACCGACACACGCAGCGGAGCGGCGAGGGGCTTCCCGAGGCGTTGGCTTACTATATCGCCAACGAGACGTTGCAGGCCCTCAGCTACGCGCATGAAAAGCACGATCCGGTCGGAGCGCCGATGGGCATCGTTCATCGGGACATCTCCGCCGCCAACGTGATGGTCTCGCTCCAAGGTGAGGTGAAGCTCTCGGACTTCGGCATCGTCAAATCGAATCGGCGGCTCAGCAAAACGCAAGCCGGCACCGTCAAGGGCAATGTCTACTTCATGTCGCCCGAGCAGGCGCGCGGGCAGATCGTCGATCACCGCAGCGACCTCTTTTCGCTCGCCCACATCCTGTACCACTGCTTGACGGGCCGGCTTCTTTACGTCGGAGAAAACGATCTGAGCGTTCTGTACCGCGCGGCGAAGGGCATCAATTGCCGGGATCTGGCGGAGATTCGAAAGCTCTCCGATCCGGCCGGCCAGATTCTAGAAAAGGCGTTGGCCTTCGAACCGACGGAACGGTTTCAATCGGCGACGGAATTTGCGGACGCTCTGCCGGTGGAGAGCCGCTCCGGAAAGCGAGCGACAGCCATTCTGATGCAACAGCTCTTCGGAGACGAGATTCGGCGGGAGACCACCGGGCCCGTCGAAGTCGTCTGACCCAGCGCTACTTTAGTCGAAGCGTCAGCAGTTTTCGAAGTTGTGGCGGGAGCGATTGGAGAATCGGATTGGTCTCCTGTGGAGCTCCGCGTTTACCCACGCCGGGCGGCCAACCCGTGCCCTGAGGCGACCGCAAGCGAATGTCTGGATGGCGAATTTGAGTAGCGGGACTGACGTTTCCAGCGGGCAGTGAGGTAGCGGGATCGGGGATGCTGTCGACGCAGCTTCCACACTCCGCTTGGCCGAACGGCGACTCTCAATTAGTATGCGCTCGGTCCCAGGCAAATCTCCAACTCGAGAGGCGGCGTGATGAAGAACTTGACGGCTCGTTATTGGACAATCGTGGGCGCGGCGCTCGCCGCTATCGCGCAGTCCGGCTGCGACCAGGGCGACCGCGGGTCGACCGAGGTTAGGCAGGGAGCGGCGACCATCGGCTTGCAGCCAGGCGACCTGGCGATCACCTGCTTCGCCAGCGACAACGATAGCCTCCAGATCATGCCTCTCGTCGCGATCGAAGACGCCACCGATGTGAAATACACCGATCGAGAGGCGACCACGGCCGGTGTTTTCAACACGGGCGAAAACGTCAATGTCGCGCTTACAGTCAACGGCGCCAAGGCTGCGGGGCAACCCTTTGGGATGCCGCTTACCGGGATCGGCGACCCCGACGAATCAATCTTCATCTACCAAGGCACCATACCCGTCACTGGCGGGTCGGTTTCTGGCGGGTCATTGCTCTGGGGCATGCAGGTCTCGACCGGTGGGACGTGGGCAGCCGGGACGGACCCGGTCAATGAGGTCTCGGCGTTGCCGACCGCGCTTGGAGCATTCAACCTCTCGCTGGACGAGGACACGCCGAGCAAGTCTCAGGACTTCGCCTACACGGGGCCCACCTCGGGCACCAAAGCGGCGCTACAGGCCGCGATCGCCACTCCGGCCAACTGGAGCCGCAACTCGACGGCCTGCCCGACCGCTCTCACCGTGACCGACGCTACCGGCGCCGGAGGCGCGGGAGGCGTCGGCGGCGCGGCAGGTTCGGGCGCTGGCGGAGGCGCGGCGGGTAGTGGCGG
>OCTA010004854.1_pt1 | contig 11736 bp, 9 predicted proteins | sample 1538991 | NCBI WGS metagenome assembly OCTA01 (sample SAMEA3539302, study PRJEB22396) | soil metagenome | biome: tundra; feature: field; material: soil | place: USA | collected 2010-05 | depth 0.15 m | reverse complement strand
AGCAGATGCCGGCCCACCGACGGACCGGAGCCGGCGCTGGTCACGTACGAGGGGCGCCCCTTGGCGTCGACCAGGCGCTCGCCCGCCGGTGACAGGACCGGCTCACCGCCGAGCATGTACCGCGGCGTCCCGTCCGCCGAGGCGTGCGAGTCCACGGTGAGCGTGCACAGCACCGCGCACGGCGGCTCGGCCCGCTGCCGCAGGTACGCGTCCTTGCCGACGAACGGCTGCGGCTTGACCTTGGGCCTGGTCATGCCCGCTTCGACCAGGGTGTAGCCGGGGGTGAGCTCGGCGCCGAACGCGCGGTACCCCTTCTCCAGCCGCCCGGTCGTGCCGTACACGCCGATGCCGGCCGGCACAAGACCGTCAGGCTGGCCCGCCTGCCACAAGGTGTCCCACAGCCGGGCGCCCTGCTCGATCGGCACGTGCAGTTCCCAGCCGAGCTCGCCGACGTAGGAGATGCGCGACGCGAGCACCACGATCCCGCCGACCTCGATCTGGTGGCAGCTGCCGAACCCGAACCCGGCGTGCGACACGTCGTCGGCCGTCACCGAGGCCAGCACGTCCCTGGCCCGCGGTCCCCACAGCCCGATCGTCGTCCAGGCCGAGGTGAGGTCGGCGAGGTAAGCAGAGGACCCCAGGTGGTCGCTGATCCACTTGGCGTCGGACCGCCCGGTCGCGCCGCCGGTCACCACCCGGAACCGGTCCGCGGCCAGCCGCATGACGGTCAGGTCGGCGCGGAACCCGCCGTTCTCGTCGAGCCAGGAGGTGTACACGACGCGGCCGGCGGGCACGTCCAGCTGGGCGACCGACAGCGTCTGCATCGCGTCAAGCGCGGCGGGCCCGGACACCTCCAAGATGGCGAAGGCGGACAGGTCGACCAGCGCGCAGGCGTCCCGCATGGCCAGGTGCTCGGCGTTGATCACCGGGGACCACCAGCGCGACTCCCACTCGGCCGGGCGCTCCATCAGCCGGCCCGCGTACCGGTCGAGCAGGTTCTCGTTCACGCCGTACCAGAACGGCCGCTCCCAGCCCGCCGTCTCGTAGAACACGGCGCCGAGCTCGCGTTCCCGTTCGTACACCGGGCTGACCCGCACAGGCCGCCCGGACTCCCACTGTTCCGCAGGATGCACAATTCCGTACATCTTGTTGAAGCCCTCCCGGGCCCGGCCCCGGACGTGCGCGATCGTTTGCTGGTGCGGGTAGAACCGGGCCGCGTCGGCCTCGTGCACGTCGACGGTGGGCACCCGGCCGGACATGAGCTCGGCGACCGCGCGCCCGCAGCCCGGGCCCTCCTTGATCCAGCTGGCCGCGGCCGACCACAGCCCCCTGGCCTCCGGCATCTCGCCGAGGATCGGGTGCCCGTCCGGGGTCATCGAGATCAGGCCGTTGATCGCGTACCTGATGCCGGCCCGCTCGTCCCCGAGCAGCTCGGGCATCAGCTCGAGCGCCTGCTCCAGCTGCGGGTCGAAGTCCTCCTGGGTGAACGGCATCTCCGTCGGCGAGAGCACCGACTCCTCGATGGACGGGATCTCGTCCGGCGGCACGATGATCGGGCGGTGCGCGTACGAGCCGACCTCCATGTCGCCGCCGTGCTGGCGCTCGTACATGCTGGTGTCCACGTCACGGACGATCGGGTAGGAGATCTCTCCCGGCGTGTCGGCGAACAGCGCGATCGGGCCGACGCTGATCATCTGGTGCACGGTCGGGGTAAGCGCCAGCCTGGCCCCGGCCATCCGGGCGATCCGCGGCGACCAGACCCCGCAGCAGATGACGACGTTCTCCGTCTCGATCTCACCCGCGCTGGTCGTCACCGCGCGTACCCGGCCGCCGGCCACCGAGATGCCGTAGACCTCGGTGCCCGCCAGCACGGTGAGCGCGCCGGACTGCTGGGCCCGTTCCCGCATCAGCGTGCCGGCCCGCAGCGAGTCGACCACCCCCACGGTGGGGAAGTGCGCGCCGCCCAGGATGACCGACTCGTCCAGGTAGGGCACCAGCTTGTTCACCTCGCCGGGCGTGATGATCTCGGCCGGGATGCCCCACGCCTTAGCCTGGGTGCAGCGTCGGCGCAGCTCGGTCATCCGCTCCGCGGTGCGGGCCACCTCGATCCCGCCGCTCTCGGTGAACACCCCGAGCTCGGAGTACTGCGCGGTGCTGTCCGTGGTCAGCTCGAACATCATCTTGGAGTACTCGATCGGGAAGATGAAGTTGGAGGCGTGGCCGGTGGAGCCGCCCGGGTTCGGCATCGGTCCCTTGTCCACCAGGACCAGGTCGCGCCAGCCGAGCAGCGCCAGGTGGTGCACGAGGCTGTTGCCGACGATGCCGGCGCCGATGATGACAGCGCTGGCCCGTGCCGGAATATCAGTCATGGTCATCCTGCCATTAGTGGTTTATCGATTCCGGTCATGGTGCCGCCTCGACCAGCGCGGCGAGGGCCGCTTCCAGCCGGCTCACCCCGGTCTCGATCCGGGTCAGCGGCAGGCCGAACATCGCCGCCACCCGGTCCGCCTGCGCCGCCAGCGCCGGGGAAGGCTCCTGAGCCAGCCAGATCAGCCGCCGGTAGTGCCCGAAATAGTCACCCCACAGCTCCGGGTACCGGTCCAGGCCGAGCTCGGCCAGCACCGAGCGGTCGAAGCTGGCCAGCAGGAAGTCGGTGAGCACGTAGGTGCCAGGCTCCGCCTCGAACATCGACGCCAGCCGCGGCGCCCCGGCGAACACGTCGTAGCAGTGCAGGCCGGGCAGCCGTCGGACGCCGTACCTGACGCACAGCTCGTCCAGGGCGCCGTAGGTACCGCAGTCGGCGTAGGCCAAGGCCGCCGTCCGGCCTGAATCCAGGGCTGATACCACGGCCCGTTCGGCCCAATGGGTTATTTTCTGCGGCCGGTTGTGCAGGATCGCGGGCAGGGACCGGACGGCGACCGGCCAGCCGCGGCGGGCCACGATCGCCCGGACGTGCCCGGCCAGCGCCCCGCAGGCGATGACATCAAGCTGCCGGGAAGGAGAGCTGGTCGACGAAGCGGTCGTTGAAGTCGGCACGGTCGGAGAGCTCGACATACTTCACCTCCTCGAGCAGCGTCAGGCCGCCGGCCCGCTCGCGCAAGCTGAGCAGCGCCATCTTCGCCCCCTCGCCCGCCACGTTGCCCGCCGAGACCACCCGGGGCACGGGCACCTTGGGGACCAGGCCGATCCTGATCGCGCTGGCCGCCGACAGGTAGCTGCCGAACGATCCGGCTAGCAGCACCTGCTTGACGTCGGCCGCGGTCAGGCCGGCCTCCTCGAGCAGGATCTGCCAGCCGGTCGCGATCGCCGCCTTGGCGAACTGCAGCTCGCGGACGTCACGCTGCGACAGGTAGATGCTGTCCTCCGCGCCCGAACCCCGCCAGTGCAGCACGAACACCCGCTCCTGGCCGATCGTGGTTAGCCGGCCCGCGACGCCCGGGGCCCTGGCCTGCGCGTCCTCTGCTGAGATGAACCGGCCGGATTCGTCCAGCAGGCCGGTCCTGACCAGGCCGGTGACCGCGTCGACCAGGCCCGAACCGCACAGGCCCTGCGGTTCGGCGTCGCCGATCACCTTCAGGCTCAGGTCGTCCGCGGTGATGGTGACGACCTCGATCGCCCCGTCGGCGGCGCGCATCCCGCACCTGATCGCGGCGCCCTCGAACGCGGGGCCGGCCGGCGCCGCCGTGGCCAGCAGCCAGTCCCGGTTGCCCAGCACGATCTCGCAGTTGGTGCCGATGTCGATGAACAGCCGCACCCGGGCGTCCCGGTCCATCCCGCTGGCCATCAGGCCCGCCGTGATGTCACCGCCCACGTAGGCGCCGAACGAGGGGAACACCACCGCCCGGGCCCGCGGGTGCACCGCGCCGGCCAGCCCCACATCGGCCGCCAGCACCTCGGGGAACAGCCGGGCGGCCATGATGAACGGCGCCATGCCGAGCGGCTCGGGGTCGATGCCGAGCACGATGTGGGTCATGGTGGCGTTGCCGGCCACCGCGACCTCGTACACCTCGTCCGGCCGGACGCCGCCCTGCTCGCAGACCGCCCGGGTCAGCTCGCCGAGGGTTTCCTGGGCGAGCTGCTGCAGCTTGTCCAGCGCGCCCGGGTCCATCATGGTGGCGCTGATCCTGGTGATCACGTCGGCGCCGAACGGCTGCTGCTTGTTCAGCATGGACTCCACCGCCACCGGGGTGCCGGTGGACAGGTCGAGCAGGGTGGCCACCACCGTGGTGGTGCCGAGGTCGAAGGCGATGCCGAACCGGCGCTCGGTGGTGTCGCCGGGCTCGACCGCGATCAGCGCGTCGTCGACCACCACCGCGGTGACCTTGTAGTCCGCCTCCCGCAGCGTCCGGCCGAGGGTCTTGAGCACGGCCAGCTCGGCCCGGGGTTCCAGGTCCTCGAGCTGGGCCAGCACCCGTTCGACGTCGCTGGCCTGGTCGGCCAGGCTCGGCTCGGCCAGCTCCAGGTACCGCTTCTGCACCGCCGGGCGCAAGATGACCTGCCGGCCGACGCCCACGGTGGCGGCCTTCGGGCGGGTGGTCAGCGGCGGCACCTCGACCTGGGTATCGCGGGTGGCGAGGGTGCGGCAGGCCAGCCGCCAGCCGTCGTGAAGCTCGGCGGCGGTGTAGGCCCTGATGTCGAGGCTGGTTGGCGCGGGCGGCTCATCGGTGATCTTGATCCGGCACTTCTTGCAGGTGCCGTGGCCGCCGCAGGTGGAGTCGATCGCGATGCCGTTCCAGCTGGCCGCGTCGAACAGCGTCACCCCGGCCGGGACCCGTACAGGCCGGTCATTGAAGACAAGATTGATCCGAACGGGCCCGGGTGTTACGTCATCGGCGCCGCTCACGTGGCCCCCGGCTGCGCTGCCTGCTGGGCGCGGTGGCCGGCGATCCAGGCGGCGCCCCACTCGTCGTGGTTCAGCACCAGGTCGGCGGCCTTGACCGCGCGGACGATCTGCGGCGAGCGCGCGTCCATGATGGCGCTGGTCAGCCCGTGGCTGGCCGCGACGGGCAGGAACGCGGCGGCGATCGAGTGCCGGTCCGGCATGCCGAAGCTTACGTTCGAGGCCCCCAGCGTCATGTTCACCCCGAACTCGGCCTTGAGCATCGCGATCGTTTCCAGCGTCCGCGCCGGGTGCAGGGTGTCCGCGCCGACCGGCATCGCCAGCGGGTCGATGACGATGTCCTCGATACCGATCTTGTACTTCTCGGTGGCGATGTGGATCAGCTTGCGGGCCAGCGCGACCCGCTTGGCCGGTTCCTCGGGGATCTCTTCCTCGTCGTTCGGCAGCCCGATCACGGCGGCGCCGTACTTCTTGACCAGCGGCAGGATCGCGTCCAGCCGCTCGTCCTCGGCGGTCACCGAGTTGACCAGCGCCTTGCCCTGATAGGCGGCCAGCCCGGCGTCGAGCACCTCGATGATGGAGGAGTCGATGACCAGCGGCAGGTCGGTCAGCTGCTGGATCAGCGTGACCGCCTGCCTCATCAGCGCGGCCTCGTCGGCCAGCGGAGCGCCCATGTTCACGTCGAGCAGCATGGCCCCGCCCGCCACCTGCTCCTTGACGTCGATCTCGACCCGGGACAGGTCGCCGTGGCGCAGCTGCAGCTGGAAGATCTTCCGGCCGGTCGGGTTGATCCGCTCGCCGATGATCGCGAACGGCTGGTCGTCGCCGATCCGCACCGTCTTGGTCGCCGAGGACAGGATGGTGTGCACGGGTATGTTCCCCTCGGGCGCTTGCGGGTTAGGCGCTGGTCAGTTAGGCGTTCGTCAGGGCGCGGCGCTGCGCGATCAGTTCCTTGGCCCGGACCACGGCCGCGGATGCATCAGCCGCGTAGCCGTCCGCGCCCACCACGTCGGCGTACTCCTGGGTGACCGGGGCCCCGCCGACCATGACGATGACCTGATCCCGCAGCCCGGACTTCTGCAGCGCGTTGATGTTCGCCTTGAACATCGGCATCGTGGTGGTCAAGAACGCGGAGAACCCGACGATGTCGGGCTTGTGCTCCTTGATCGCCTCGATGAACTTCTCCGGCGCGACCTGCACGCCGAGGTCGATGACCTGGAAGCCGGCCCCCTCGAACATGATGTTGACCAGGTTCTTGCCGATGTCGTGCACGTCGCCCTTGACCGTGCCCATCACGATCGTGCCGATGGCCTGGGCGCCGGTTTCGGCCAGCAGCGGGCGCAGGATCTCCAGCGCGCCGGCCATCGCCTTGCCGGCGATCAGCATCTCGGGGACGAAGAAGTCGCCGCGCTCGAACCGGGCGCCCACCTCTTCCAGCGACGGGATCAAGGCTTCGTAGAGCAGCGTCTCCGGGCCCAGCCCCATGGCCAGCCCGGCGTTGGTCAGCTCGAGCACCGCGGGCTTGTTGCCGGCCAGCGTGTAGTCATACAGCTGGCTGAGCAGTTCCTCGGGGGTTGGAGGAATAGTCACGCTGCACCTGCCTTCCGGTTCTGCCGGGCGGCCCGCTGGCGGTAGCCGAGGACCGCGGACAGTCCCGCGGCCTCCTCCACGCAGTGGGCGGCGGCGGCGGCCAGTCCGTCCCTGGTCATCCTGTTGGCCGGAGCCGACACCGAGAGCGCCGCGACCACCGTGCCGTCGTAGCCGTAGATGGGCGCGGCCACGGCGACCAGGCCGGGTTCGAGTTCCTCGTCGGTGACCGCGTAGCCGCGGGCGCGCACGCTCGCCAGGTCGGCGCGCAGCGCCGGCTCGGTGGTGATCGTCTTGTCGGTGCGCCGCTCGAGCGGGCCCGGCGGCAGCTGAGCCGTTCCGTAGGCCAGCAGCACCTTGCCCAGCGCCGAGCAGTGCAGCGGCACGGACATGCCGACCCAGTTGGTGCCGCCGATCAGGAAGGTGCTGTCGACCTGGGCGATCTGCTCGACCCGCCCGTGGCTGGCCACGCCGAGGTTGATCGTCTCGCCGGTCGCCTGGCCAAGCCGCTCCAGGAACGGCTGGGCCACCGCGACCAGGCCTGCTTCGGCGCCGCCCCGCCAGGCGAAGCTCACGAACATCTCGCCGGGCAGGAACCGGCCGTGGTCGTCGCGCCTGACCAGCCCGTTGCGCTCCAGGGCGAGCAGCAGCCGGGACGTGGTGGATTTGGCCAGCCCGGTGGTGGCGCTCAGCCCGGTGAACGTCATCGGATCGGCCGAGTGCACGACCTCGGAGAGCAGCCGAGCGGCCCGGTCGACGGCCTGGGTGCCGTTCTGGTTGCTCATCCCGGTTCCGTTTCCTATCCGTCCCCACCAGCGAAGGTTCCACTTTATGGGACCTAGTTTTACTATGTGAATCGTAAGGGCCGGTCTAATATTCGGTCAAGCTCGCGTTTCACTCCCGTAAACACACTCGAGGGCACGGTGAGAATCGATGTTCGTCAACACGATGCCGAGGTACGAGATCCTCTCCGCCGACTCGATCGCGGTGCTCGACCGCGGCTGGCGCCGGATCGTCTCCGAGATCGGCGTCCAGTTCGCCAAGCCCGAGGCCGTCGAGCTGTTCGCCCAGGCGGGCCAGCGGGTGGACGGCGACGTGGTGAAGCTCGACCCGGAGTTCGTCCTGGAGCAGGTGGCCAAGGCGCCCCGCGAATTCGACGTGCAGGCCCGCAACCCGGCGCACAACGTGCACATCGGCGGCGACCACATGGTGTTCAGCCCGGTGTACGGCTGCCCGTTCGTGCGGGAGGGCGACGTGCGCCGGGACGCCACCATGAACGACTTCCGCCAGCTGGCCATGCTGTCCCAGGCCTACGACGAGCTCGACTCGGCCGGCGGGGTGATCTGCGAGCCGAACGACGCCCCGCTGGACTCCCGGCACCTGGACATGATCTACGCCCTGCAGACGCTGACCGACAAGATCTACATGGGCAACGTGGTCTCCGGGCCGAACGCCGCCGACACCATCAAGATGACCGAGATCTTGTTCGGCGGCGCCGGGGGAAAGGGCAGAGCCGCGATCGAGCAGACCCCCGCCACGATCTCGCTGATCAACTGCAACTCGCCGCTGCGCTGGGACGACCGGATGCTGGACGCCCAGTTCGAGTACTGCGCCGCCAATCAGCCGGTGGTGCTGACCCCGTTCCTGCTCATGGGCGCGATGTCGCCGGTCACGATTCCCGCGGCGCTCGTGCAGCAGCTGGCCGAGGCGCTGTCCGGCATCGCGCTGGCCCAGCTGATCCGGCCCGGCTGCCCGGTGATCTTCGGCTCGTTCCTGTCCAACATCGACATGCAGTCCGGGTCACCCTCGTTCGGCACCCCGGAATCGGCCATCGGCCTGCTGTGCACCGGGCAGCTGGCCCGGTACTACGGGCTCCCGTTCCGCACCGGCGGCGGGCTGAACTCGAGCCAGACCGCGGACGCGCAGTCCGCCTACGAGGCGCTGATGACCCTGCTGCCGACGTTCCTGGCCGGCACCAACTTCGTCATGCACGCGGCCGGCTGGCTGGAAGGCGGCCTAGTCAGCTGCTACGAGAAGTTCATCATCGACATCGAGCTGCTGCGCGAATTGCGGGTGGAATTCACTCCGCTGGAGATCACCGAGTCCTCGCTGGCGTTCGGCGCCCATGAAGAGGTCGGGCACGGCGGGCACTTCCTCGGCGCCGAGCACACCATGGAGCGGTTCCGCGAGTGCTTCTACCGCCCGATGCTGTCCTCCACCGCGAACTTCGAGCGCTGGCTGAAGCTGGGCGGCAAGGACACCGCGGCCCGGGCCGGCGACATCTGGCGGAAGAAGCTGGAATCGTTCGAACCACCGCCCATCGACGACGCCATCCGCGCCGAGCTCGACGACTTCGTCCTGCGCCGCCGCCGCGAGCTAGGCGACTAGCTACCCTCTCCGCCCTACCCTCTCCGCCCGCCGGCGCCCCTGCGCCGCGGTCGGCGATCACGGACGTGACCTGCTCGAGCTGTTCCTGTTCTACCGAGACATCTTGATGGTGCAGGTCGGCGCCGACGTCGAGCTCGGCCACGAGGACGCTGATCTGCGGCGGGTCGCGTCGGCGTCCCGCCCGGAGTCCACCTTGCGCCCGAGGCAGGCCATCATGCGCTGCCGCGAGCGCCTCACCCTGAACCTCGCCCCCCTGCCAGACCCCTCCCGCACCCGTCCGCGCCCGGCACCCGTCCGCGCCCGGCACCCTCCCCGCACCTCTCGCCCGGCACCCTCCCCGCACCTCTCGCCCGGCACCCTCCCCCGCGCTCCGTCACTTGGGCGCCCCATATTGGTGCATTTTTCTCATATAGGGCCGTCTGGGGCTTGATGGAAGGTATGAATGTGGCACCCTGCACACTCTTTGGTGCAGGGTGCCACATTCATGCACGACCAGAGCCACGACCAGAGCTACCACCGGAGTTACGGTCAGAGCTCCGGCCAGGACCCCGGCCGGCACCGGCGGCGGCCCCTTGATCCGCTGCGCCACTTTCGCCGGCTCGCAGCGGATCTGGCTGGGCAGGAAGTGCAGCGCGATGATGCCGGCCTCGCCCATCAGGTCATGGCGGGCCGTGGTGCGTTCATGGCCGGCAGGCCCGAGGTGCCTTAAGTCCGCACAAATTCGATCTTTACCCCAGCGCAACCCGGACGGCACCGGCGCGCAGCTGCGCGGCAGCACCGCGGCTACGCCGTGGGGCGGCTCCGTCTACGGCTGGACGGACTACGCCAGCCTGCCGGCGTAGGAGGTTCTTAACCGAGGCGAAGGGACCCGGCCAGGGTCCCTTCGCTTTGGTTATGACCACCACGGGATCGCCCGCCCTAACTCGCGAGCCAGCCGAGGCGGCGAGATATCTCGGTGGCCGCGCGGCGGACGGAACCGGCCATCGCGGGGATGCGGTCGGCCGGGATGCGGAAGCTCGGGCCTGAGGCGCTGACCGACGCGACCACGTTTCCCTCCGCGTTGCGGACCGGGGCCGCGATGGCGGTCAGGCCGTCCTCGAGTTCGTTCACGGCGGTCGCGAAACCGCGCTCCCGCACCTCGGCCAGCAGCTGCGGGAACGTGCCTACGGCGGTGATGGTGTGCTCGGTGAAGCGCCGCAGCGGCGGGGTCAGGCATTCGGCGCGTTCCGCGTCGGTCAGGTAGGCCAGCAGGACCTTGCCGTCCGAGGTCGCGTGCAGCGGGATCCGCTGCCCGGCCCAGTTGTGCGGCGACAGCGCCGCCGGCCCCGCCACCTGGTCCAGGTAGAGCGCGTCCCGGCCGGCCAGGATGGCCAAGTTGACGGTTTCGCCCACCTCCTGGGCCAGCGCCCGGCCGACCAGCCGGCTTTCCTGCACCACGTCGAGCCGCCGGGTGGCCGCCCCGGCGAGCCGCACGATGCCCACCCCGAGGCGGAACTTCCCGCGTGCCGCGTCCTGAGTCACGAGCTCCCGTCGGCCGAGCGCGGCCAGCAGCCGGGACGCCGTCGACTTGTGCACCCCAAGCTCCCGCGCCACCTCGGTCACCCCGGCCTCCCCGTCCCGGGCCAGGATCTCCAGAATGGCCACCGCCCGGTCCACCGACTGCACAGGACCAGCCTCCCCAGCCCTGTTGTTGCCCATGACGCAACACTATCGCTTCCACGCTCGTCGATTTACCATCGCCTTCGGCCGGTTAGCCTGGCGCTCAGCGCAGGAACTGCGCCGCGGTCGCCTGCACGGCCCGGGCCACCCGCTCCAGGGTCGGACCGGCTACCCGCCACTGCTGCCAGTACAGCTCGACGTCCATCCCGCCGGCCGGATCGAGGTCCACCAGGTCCGCGCCGGTGTCTCGAGCCAGCTGCAGGTCCGGGATCATGCCCCAGCCGAGTCCTAGCCGGACGGCCTGGAAGAAGGGACCGGACTCGGGTATGTAGTGGCGCGGCGGATGCAGCGGCCGCCGGGCGCGGCGGCGCAGGTACCGGTCCTGGATGGCGTCATCGCGGTCGAACAGGACCACCGGCGCGCGGGACAGCGCGGCCACGGTCATCCCGTCCGGGAACCACTCGGCGCGGAAGGCGGCGGCCGCCCGCGGCGCATACCGCATCCGGCCCAGGCGCCGGACGGCACAGCCTGGCACCGGGTCCCTCGACGTAGTGACAGCGGCCATCACCTCGCCCCGGCGGAGCAGCCCGGCGGTCCGGTTCTCGTCCTCGCGCCGCAGATCGAATACCGCACCGCCCAGCTCGGCCAGCGCCGCCAGGAACCAGGTGTCCAGGCTGTCGGCATTGACCGCGAGCGCGACGACGGACGGCCCGGACCCTTCCCCTGCGTCGTCGGCCCCCAGTTCGCGCAGGGCCTCCTGGCTGACGGCCTGGATCTGGCGCGCGGCCCGGAGCAGCGTTTCCCCCGACGTCGTGGCCCGCACCGGCTTAGAGCGGACCAGGAGCACCTGCCCCACGCTGGTTTCCAGTGCCTTTACCCGCTGGCTGACGGCGGACGGGGTCACGTGCAAGGCCCGCGCCGCGGCGTCGAAGGTGCCCTCCGAGACGGCCGCCGCCAGGGCCTCGAGCTGGTCCGGATCCAGGTTCATCATTAACGATGCTAATGCAGCTGAAGAATGTTTAGCTGGATTGTTGAGTCTATCCTTCCTACGGTGAATTCATGCTCATCTCAGGTACGGTCGCGGCCGCGCTAGCGGGCCTGCTGTTCGGGCTGTCCCTCATCGTCGCCATCGGCGCCCAGAACACCTACGTGATCCGGCAGGGCATCGCCCGCGCCCACGTCCCGACGGTCGTCACGATCTGCGCCGTCTCGGGATCGGAAGAGCACACGTCTGAACTCCAGTCACTGACCAATCTCGTATG
>OCTA010004852.1_pt1 | contig 11742 bp, 9 predicted proteins | sample 1538991 | NCBI WGS metagenome assembly OCTA01 (sample SAMEA3539302, study PRJEB22396) | soil metagenome | biome: tundra; feature: field; material: soil | place: USA | collected 2010-05 | depth 0.15 m | reverse complement strand
TGGTGCCAGAGAGGACGTCGGCGCGGGGGTGGCAGGCGTCGAAGACCGTTTGCAGGGATGGCATTTGTGTTTGACCCCTATGGGTTTGGAAAGACTTAGTTTAGCAGTCAGGGGATGGTACCGAAATCTTCCTCGCCGGGGCTGCTTCGGGGGAACTGCGCTTCCTACTGGCACCGCCGCCGTGCGGTTGCTCAAATGGGACGCTCGCAACGGAACGCAGGCCACCGAGATTTTGAACCCTGGACCTATTGCACCCCGGACCGCCCTGGCCAACATAGGACACTGGACTGTTTCAAGCACTTGTATATCAAAGACTTACGTCGGCCTCGTTGGGACCTGTAGAGCCCTGTTGAGCCCGGGTGCGCTCGACGCTACAAGATCATCTACACCTTCGGACTTTTGGCCTCGATTCACTGTGAAGACGCTTGCCGTAGCTACGGCGGGCTACATCCTGCTCTATTCCAATCCGTAATCCCTGAAAGGACAAACCGATGAAATTGACACTGGATCCACCCAGCGTCTGAACCTGCAAGCCTTGCTGGGCGCGCAAGCGGGCGGACCTGGGGTCTATTCGCACGATCTGAGCGGTGCAGGACAAGATCGCACTTGACGCCGAAGACGAGAAAACACTAGCACTCACACGCGAAGCGACGAATGGGCTGGAGCGCGTCGTTTGGAATCCGGCCCTCTCGATTCCAGCCCGGGAGTTCGAATTGGTCGATGCGGAGGTAGCCCGTCTCAAAGCGGCACTCGCGACCTGGGATTCGTACGCCGCTGGCGCGAACCCCTTGTCGACGCTCTGTTCTCGGTGGCCACTGCAGAGCGGTAGACTCGGGAAATGGCGGCACCTGCGCGCAACCCGATTGCGGAATATTTTCCTTCGCATCGGTGGCCAAGAAGTCGGGCGAGGTGAACTGAGAACCCTGATCGGAGTTCGAAATCTCGGGTTGGCCAAAGCGGAAGGCCTGAAGCCCTCCAGAAAATGAGGTCCATTACAAGCCGACGTGTTAATATCTATGCTGACACGATGAAATCTAGAAGTCGTCTATATGTAGTGTCAGGACATTGTGCTGATTTGCCGAGACAATGAGCCCGGCGGTGGGCGCTCTTCGGCTCATTGAGCCTCTTAACCGATAACCCAACAGAACACGAGGAGGAATAGATATGGCAGACTGGAAGTCTTTACTGCGCGAGGCTCTACTGGCCGATGGGACAATTGATGCGCACGAGACAGCCGTTCTCAAGCGCGAGATACTCGCCGATGGCGTAGTAGATCGTGAGGAAGTCGAGTTTTTGACTAGTCTTCGCAACTCCGCCCGTGAGCTCTGCCCGGAATTCACGGCTTTCTTCTTCGAGGCGCTGAAACTTCACCTCCTTGCAGACGGCGTGCTTGATGCGGAAGAGGGGGAACTTGTCCGGAAGATAATCTTTGCAGACGGCGTGATCGACGATTCAGAGCGGGCGTTTCTCGCAGAATTGAAACGCGAGGCAAAATCGATATCACCGGAATTTGAAAAGATGTCGAGCGAGGCTCTGGCCTGACAAGTAGCCGATCAGACGGACCGCCTCGGACAATCGACTGGTCTGTCGAACGTACTTCACAGATACCGCCGGCAGCGCGGCGGTGAAGCAGATTCTCGTCTATCAAATAGGCTTGGTCTCAACCAGCACGGGATACCGTTCTGCGAAGACTGTAGGTAGGACCTTCGTAGATCTCCGTGGCGCAAGGGCCGTAGGCGTCGACGATTGGGCTTGGCGCAAGGGGCGACGCGATGGGACAATACGAGTCGATCTTGAATCGCATCACGAACAGGCCGCGGCGATGGCTCCTCCTGGTGGTTCTCGGACGCAACACAGTCACGCGGCGTCGGCCTTGGCGCGCTTCCGCAGCAGAGCGTCAACACCTTGGCCCCCTTGAACCACCGGCGGAATCTCCAAACGAGTATGGCGGCGAGACCACCACCGAGTGATCTCGCCGATCCACAGAACCACTGAGCAGCCGACAATCAGCGTGAGCCAATCCCGCATGACCAATGGCACCGTGCGAAACACCGTACCGCCAAACTGCACAACAATAATCTGGCCCGCAAAGATTACCGCCGCAATGCTTAGAAGACCCCGAGACTCCAGAAGTCTGTGAAAAGTCGAGTTGTTGCTTCCCAAGCAGCGAGCATTGAAAAGATTCCAGAACTGCAGTAGCACGAACATCGTAAAAAAATACGTTAGCTCATAATCCGTGACCCGCCCGTCCAATTGGACGTAATATAGGAATCCAATGAACAAGATCAAGAACGCCCCACCCGTAAGGACGATCTTGTAGAACATCTCCCGTGTCACGATGAAGTCAGTCGGCCTGCGCGGAGGTCGTTTCATGACCGCTGGCTCTGGCGGCTCAGTCGCGAGCGCCAATGCTGCAAACGTGTCCATAATCAGGTTTACCCACAGCATTTGCGTAACTGTCAGTGGGAGCTTAACGCCGATAAAAGGACCAAGGAGCGCTATACCGAGGGCGGCGACGTTAATCGTCAACTGAAAGAGAATGAACTTTTGAATATTCAGATACAACGAACGGCCCCACATCACCGCCTTCACGATGCTGTGGAACGAGTCGTCTAGCAGGACGATGTCGCTGGCCTCCTTTGCCACTGAAGTCCCAGTTTTCCCCATCGCCAGGCCCACATTGGCGTAGTTCAGCGCAGGAGCGTCATTCGTGCCATCGCCGGTTACCGCAACCACATGCCCTTGAGACTGAAGCAGCCTCACTATGCGCATCTTGTCCAGCGGGCGCGCACGCGCAAGAATCTTTGACTCGACGATTGCCGCAAGGGCGGTATCGTCTGTCATGGCCGCGAAATCGGCCCCGAGGACCACCGGAACTTCGCGGTTCGCATCGGTCACGAGACCGATCTGCCGACCGATTTCGCGAGCCGTCTCAGGATTATCACCGGTTACCATCCGGATCTGCACGCCTGCCGCTTCGCACGCGGCGATCGCAGCGGCGGCTTCGGGTCGTATTGGATCAGCCATCGCCACGAACCCGAGCCAGGTTAGCTTTCCAGCGAAGTTATCTCCATCCTCAGCATCCGCCTCACCTTCCACACGCCTCCAGGCGAACCCCAAGGTTCGCATCCCTCGCGCCTGAAAGGACACGAGATCCTCGCGGATGCTGAGACCCACTTGGTTTACAGGAACAACCGCACCGGAGGCTAGTTCTGCGGTGTCGCAGCGCTCGAGTACGTACTCGGGAGCCCCTTTGACATGAAGTACCCGACCGACTGAGCCGCGTCCCAGAGTCGCCATGTACTTACGCTCAGTCGAGAAGGTCCACTGTCTCTCAATATCAAAGCGCTGGCGATGCTCTACGTAATCAATGGCGTGATCGGCCAACCAGAGGAGAAGGGCTCCTTCTGTGGGATTGCCGAGCGCCCGCGGCCCGGCGCCGCCGGAATAGCTCAGGTGCGCCGTACTGTTCGCGGCGATTCCCTCGAGCAGAAGCCCAGCCGGAGGTACGTGCGATGATCGGCGTTCGTTTGCAACGAACGGGAGATTCAAGTGCAACACACGCATTTCGTTGAGTGTCAGCGTTCCTGTTTTGTCGCAGCAAATAACAGTAGTAGCACCGATAGTCTCGCAGGCGTGCATCCGTCGCACGAGGTTATTTGAGGCTGTCATCTTGCGCATACTGTAGGCGAGGCTAAGAGTTACACTCATGGCAAGACCCTCTGGGACCGCCACGACAATGAGGGTGACCGCAATCATGAAATAGCCGAGAAATGCTGCCCCGACGTCAGCGGGAAGCCAATGACTCGGTGATCGCGGTACGATTCCGACTAGGTAAAGACAGGCCAACACGATGGCAAATCCAGCCGCTGACAGCAAGACTGTTTTCAACCACCCGGTTACGCTTTCGGATTCAAGCCATGCCGGCGCCTCGACTCCTAATCCCATAAGTTCGAAGAAGTCGTACACGATGGGTAGCCAGACACGCGACAGTGCAGCAAGAGATGCCGCAGTTAGGATGAACGCGAAAACCATTTGACCGCCAGACAACCTAAGCTCGCCAACGAGGATGCCACGCACAACAAGGGCAGCATAAGTCAAGGCCGCGACGCTGAGTCCGACGACGCCAATCCACTTGCTCAAACGAACCAACTGGCGATGGAGCGGCGTTTCTTCCCCAGTAGCTTCGGCAGCGGCACGAGCGGTCTTTCCGATTTCGGTAGAATCGCCAACCGCTGTTACCTGCACAACACCATGACCATCGACGACCATCGAACCACGAAGCACGAAGTAGTTTTCAACGCCGGTCGATGATGCTGTGGGCGGCGCTTGCTCAATCGTCGCCTTGCCTACCGGCAAAGACTCTCCCGTAAACTTCGATTCGTCTACCTGCAGCGTAACGGCTTCAACGAGGCGGCCGTCCGCAGGAACTTCCTCGCCAACCTCAATCAGCACGACATCGCCAACCACGAGTTCTTTCCGTGCTACGGTAGTGTAGTCGCCCTCGCGAATCACTTTGACAGGAACATCGTCATTGACTTTGTTGAGAATATCGAATTCTGCATTTGCGCGATGCTCGTTGACGAATGCAAGGGTGGTGGCCAACAGTACTGCAGCGATGATACCCACTCCTTCAACGTATTTGCCTTCCGTAGCGCCTGCTACGATCGCAATAACCGCGGCGATGAGGAGAATCCTAATGACTGGATCGTCGTATTTCTGAAGATAGAGTTTCCACCACGGTTCACGCAATGGCAATGCCAAGATATTCGCCCCGAACTTGGCACGGCTAGCCTCAACGGCGGCTGTTGTAAGTCCTGTATATTTGAGCGCTCTTGAGGTAGATGACGGCTTATGGGGTGGCATGTGAAAATCCTATTCAACTAAGAATGACGGAACCAATTCAACGCACTAGAGGATCGCAGGATCCTACTTGTGGAGGCCCACTGCTCTCGCCAGTATCCACAAACCCCACAATGCACCGCCTGCGTATACCCCGCTGACAATATCGTCCAAGAGAATTCCTGCAGCCCCAGTCCAGTCTCGGTCTATCTGACGAGCTGGCGGTAGTTTGATGATGTCAAAACACCTGAACAGCAGAAATCCGGCGGCAATTGTGTACCATTCCGTCATGAAAGGACATATAATGGCGACGACCAAGTACCCGGCAATTTCGTCTAGGACAAAGTGTTGCGGGTCCGGGTCTCTCCAGTAATGTACGGCAAAAGGAGTAAGTAGCCAATTAGCCACACTTACAATGGCCAGACTGAGAAATAGAAGGAGAACGACGATTCCAGACGAACCAAATCGGAGTAGAGTGAGGTGAATGAGTACGCCCAGCAGTGCACCGCACGTACCGGGCGCAACCGGTGACAAGCCCAAACCGAATGCTGACGAAATGGCGATGCGGACACTCTTATCAAACCCGGAGGTCACAGGACGCGACTGCCCGCCAATCGTTGATATTGATCTCATCGAAACCGCGACCCGTGTACGCTTTGAGGAATCCACTTGGGCCAACGTAAGCGTTGCAGAGTTCTGAGAATACTCCAGATTATGTGACGACACCTAGTCCAGACGCGTGACAGCGCTGACGAGTACTGATCCAGCACGTCACCAATTTGGGTCGATATCACAAGCTCCGGAATCAGAACTTAACTTCGACTCTTCGGTTTCTTGCGCGGCCTTCCTGGCTGTCATTCGGTGCGATCGGGTTGTCAATTCCCCTTCCCACAGCGTCGATGCGTTCAGCCGTTGCGCCCCTCTCCACCAAATATGCCTTGAAAGCATCGGCCCGCTTCTTCGCAAGGTCCGTATTCATCGCGAGGTCCCCATCGCTACTGGCGTAGCCGCTGACAACAGCCCTCGAACTGGGGTGCACAGACAGGTACTTTAGGATCTCGTCGACGACGGCAGTGTCCATCGATGTGACCGAAGCTGAGCCGGCAGGGAATTTGACTGGAATCCTTCCTGTCACCACATCGCGACCTTTTTGACTACCCGATGTCAGTGGCTTTTCAGATGAAGCCGCGCCTGCACTCTTCTGATCTGCTGGGCCGCCAACTTGTGGCTTGGGAGCAACAGGTGGAGCAGTGGTTGCCGGTTGGTCTGCGGGTTTTGGGGAAGCAGTCGTTCCGACTGGCGATCCAGACGAGTCGCCGAGGGAGCGTTTCGAGCTTGGCCGCTCCTCGAACCAGGCACCCAGAGCGATCAAGACAAGACATCCACCAATTGCCCAAAGCCAGCCCCGGCCACGGCCTCTCGCCGGTCTGGTGGGTGTGTCAGCCGTGGCGGCCGCGTTCGTCATTGACTTCGGCGACACATTTAACTGCTTGCCGCTGTCACCTTTTCTTAGGTCGAATGCCATAGCTGCTCCTCTTCGTTAGGTATATATACTTACAAGCTCCCCAAGACTACCGTTGTGGCCCCTGCCCATGGCTTCGAACTCCCATGACTTCCCAACCCGATAGAGACGACCGAACTCGACGGCATCCTCTTTTTCGAACTTCTCATTCAAATCGTACCTTGCAAGCTCCTCGTGGGTCGCCGCGTTGACGATTCGAATATAACAATCGCTGACCACGCCGAAGTTCTGCTCAAGCGTTCGCTTATCTTTATTGTTGTCATTCGGATACTTGCAGATGGTCACACAGATTATAATTTGCTCGACCGCAGGGTTCACCTTGCTGAGAGTGACGATCATGTCTTCATCATCAGCCCCGTCGCTGCGGCGTCCATCGGGATCGTCGATTGCGCCCAGAATTGCCTTATCTTCCGAAACAGGGCGAAATAATCCCTTCTCGACTTCGTCCTCAATCCCGTTGCCCGCCTTGACTTGCCCGTAGAACACGAAATAGCTGTCCGATGGGATTTTGAAGGTGTTGTCGATACCGAACGCGGAGACATCGAGGTCGAAATCCGGACCGCCGGGTTGTTCATTCGGCGACCAGCCAAGGCCAATTCGTACGCTGGTCAGTCCAGGAGCCGCCTTAGATAGTTCGAATCTTTCGCCCTTCTTCAGATTAAAGCTGCCCATTTAATTGCTATTCCTTTCTCAGTAGATTTAGGTATACAGCTCGACTAGTGCGCCCAGACCGCCCCCAAACGCCTCACTCATTGCCTCGAATTTCCATTCCTTCTGGTCGCGATAAAGGCGCCCAATCACGAGCGAGTCGGCATTGCTAAACTGTTCAGTTAGCGTGAACTTGCATACCTCTTCCCCGCTGGCTTTATTCACAATCCGTACGGCGGCATTGCGCACGCTGCCAAAGTCCTGTCCACGTTGTTCTGCTTCGTGTATCGTGACCGCGAAGAGGATCTGTGCGACTTCCGTGGCAACTTTCGAAAGATCGATCTCGATGACCTCATCGTCGCCATCGCCCGCTCCGTCTCTATTGTCACCCATGTGCTGGACTGATCCATCCTCGCTCCGCAGGTTGTTGTAGAAGACGAAGAACTTCTCCCCCGGTATCTTGTTGGTACTGTCGAGCATGAAGACGGAAACGTCGCAGTCAGCGCCGACCCCATCGACCGCGCTCGCGTCCCAACTGAGGCCCGCAAGGATTTTAGAAAGACCTGGCGTCCTTTTGGTCAGGTCGAACGGTTGCCGCTTCTTGAGTTCAATTGCCATAGTCGGTACCAACCATACACGCGAAACAAGGCCAACAGAAGCCCCCGCAGGCCTCGAAACTTTCCGAGGCCGACACACCGCCACGGCTGCTGCCGAGGAAGCGGCCGCCGCCGGCACAAAATGAGAATAACGCATCATTTTACCCTGAACGCCCAGATCTGTCAACGGTATTCAATTTTGTTGACAAAACACGGTTTACAACCCGTGTCGCCTGATGTACCATAAGCGGTGTGTGCCTTCCGACCCACGATTTGGTCATGCTGTGAGCCGCGTTTAGAGTTCTCCGTGGTGCTCCATCATTTCGGGAGTTTTCACGCGGGATGTGCGATGCGCAAATGGTCGGACACCCCCGAACTTTGGGAATGACAGAGGTGCCTTCTGCCGAACATCACAACTAAGAGTCTGCTCTGCATCGCGCTTCTTCCTCTGTTCAGTTGCAATCGGAGCCCGAGCCTAGTGGTCGATGAGTCCTTGCTGACCCGTTATAATGACATGGCGAACCCTACCGGAACCGCTGGGGCTAGTAACGACATCGATGTCTATCTCGATTACTCCGCCGGCATGGGGGAAGGAATGCGCGCGACGGCGGAGATCAACTCCTCTCTTAGAAACTTTCTCGGAGGGCGAAGCACCAAATATTACAGTGTTGGTGCGTCGGATCATCCGCCCCAGATCGAAATAACATCGGCTGCTTCTAATCTTGTTGATCTAAATAACTATAAGGAACGGGTCTCGAAGTTAAAGGTGGCCGTCGACCAAATGACGGCACAGAAGAGCAAAGTTTCCGTCTTCATCACCGACTTTGAACGCGTTGAAAACGCGTCGTTGAAACAGATTCTCCCCGGCGCCCCCGCCCCTCACCCAATTGACGCCTCCGCCTGGGCCCAGAACAACTTCAAGGAATGGTTGCTCGCAGGAAACCAAATCGATATCTTCGCGAGCCAGTACACGAAGCCCGACTATTGGTTCGATCAGAATCATTCCAAGACCTATCCAAACTGGATATACACAATCGTCTTCACGCCGCGGTCCGTAGTTCGGAATGAAACCGCATTCAAATCCTCCGTGGTGCCCTTCCTGGTAGGCCTTTACCGCGATGCGAGCGCTACGAGTGGCAAGCACTTTGCCTATACTGCAGATGCTTTCAAGGTGGAACACGGGGCCACGTCGTCAAATGGCAACGCGAACGATGCAGTAGTGGTTCAGGACCAGTTTACGAACACGATGAGCAAGGGCTTTGAGTTCTACGAATTCCGGGCGAAGGACTTGATTAACTTTAATGCAGACTCGACGCAGCACGACAAGCGCATCATAAACAAGGTGCGTGTCACGTCCGAGGTGCCTTTCCTGGCCGACGTGCAATTCGGTATAAGGGTCTATGATGTAACGCAGTCCCTTACCAATCTATCCAAGGCGTCGACTCAGGGTCCCCCGCAGATTGCGACAGACGTCGAGACCGGCAAGAGTGCCGCTGTCGCTACCAAGCCAACAGTGCCGAAGGTCGACCGGGGACAACCGGACGATACCGTATTTGATTTCGTCTACAATATCGCATCGAAGGAAGTTGGCATTAAGCTAAAGCCCGACTTCGCGGGACCCGTGGGCACTGCAGTGTACAGAATCGACGTCGTCCTAGTCTCCTCAACTCTAAGAGACTTTGCGGATTCCGACCAAGTGATGGCGTTGAACTACGGCGGCGGGTACAGGATTCGCTCCCTGGGCGACAGTATCAAATTAGCCGTGAGCGACGTGGCAAGGGGCATGGACGGAAAGGTTCTATACACGTTCTACGTTAAGATTGACCGCTAAGCGGAGACACCTACAGATGACGACATTGCTTGGATTAGTTGTTTTAACCGTGCGGACCCCGCGCGACCTCGATGCGTTGGCATTGCAAACCTACATCCTAGGCGCAATTATCGGCGCCATATTCCTACTGTTCGCCACGTTAATCGCTCAAATGATTAAATTTCAGGGTGGCGCCCACCCAACGGATCCCGGGAAGAGGCGCCTGTGGTTTTGGGCCCTGATGGTTCTGTCTTTCGCATCATTTTTTCTCTACAACTTCTTCGTCGTGGCGCCGACTGTCGCCGCGAATCTGCAGGGGATGTTCATGACGACCAATCTTATTGGTTCGGTGATCGTCGTTGCGATTTATCTGGTCGCCGGATTTGTTCTCAGCAGGATCTTCGCCACTGGAAAACTCGCGAGTTGGTTTTCCCTAGGTCGCTAGTTCTGAAGCCGACGAGACAATTATGGCCGCTGAAAAATATTTCGTAATTGGTATTGGTGGGACGGGCATGCGCTGCATCGAAGCGTTTGCCCACTTGTGCGCCATCGGCATGTTTGACAATAGAGAGATCGACGTTCTTTCTATTGATACCGATACGAACAATGGCAATAAGGGCCGAAGCGAACAGTTGATCGATCGCTACATACGCATCAAAGGCGGATCACAGGGCAAGCCCACTGCAAATTCCTTCTTCACTGCGAAGTTGAACCTTTACAAGTTCGCCCCTGAATATTCAGGCAATCGCCTTACGTATGAACTGATCAGCGACCTGAACAGCGGCTCCGAGGACACGAAGAGAGACAACCGGGCTCTTTCAGACCTCCTCTTTGACAAGGAGGTCCAGCAGTTCAAGTTGGACCACGGCTATCGAGCGCAAACCCACTTGGGTTCGCACCTGATGTACCACGCCATCATCGAGGCGGCCAGAAAAGTTAGGGATGGACGGGCGAGGAACGAAGATCGAGAACTCCTGGCCTTCATCGATAAGATTTCCCAGGCGCAGGAAAACGCGCGAATCTTCATTCTCGGATCGATCTTCGGAGGCACTGGGGCATCATCGATTCCGGTCATCCCGACGGCGTTACGGCATGCTCTTCGCATCAAGGACAAGAATGCGAACATTCATCCCGAAGCAAAGTTTGGCGGCAGCCTGCTGACTGAGTACTTCAGCTTCAATGTCCCGAATGGCGACCAAATCAGGGCAGAGAGGGTCGTAGCCAATTCCAATAATTTCTCTTTCAACAGTCAGGCCGCGCTCATGTTCTATGCCGACGATGAGACGGTCAAGGAAAATTACAGGGTCCTCTATCACGTCGGCTGGCCAAAGCGAGCGGACTATTCCTCGGGCGATCCATCGAGTCGCACTATAACCGGCGGAGGCGACCAACAAAACCCCGCTCATGTCGCTGAGTTGTTCTGCGCGGCTGCAGCATACGATTTTTTTACCCGTACCCAAGGGATGGGCCAGCACGAACACGACATCGTCTACAGATCTGCGGACTTGCAGAATGACTCCTTTCTCTTCGAGTTCCAGGACTTTTTTGGCGTTGACGTCGCAAAGGAGTTCATGAATCGTCTTGGCGCCTTCTTCGCGCTCGCGCACATCGTTGTGAGTCGCGAGAAGGGCGGGGACGGCGAAAATGGGGCGGCAAATCTTGTCAAGAAGTTCAAGGAGTTCGGCAGTCCGGATTATGTCAATTTGCCGCTTGACGACACGAAGGACATTGACGCGTTCGTAAAGGCATTCGCGTTTACTTACAAGACGGGCGGCGTAGTCCCAGGCTGGCTATTCCAGATGCGCCAGAGCGTGAATGGTCCGTTTCTCTTTCACCAAGACGCGTTCAGCCTAAATCCAAAGCAACTCCGCGAGTTCCACTTTGGGAAACTGTTCACCGATGAAGCTCACCAGTTCGCGAGAAAAGGCAGGCTCGGTCTGGGATCTGGCGATCCGTACGAGAAGTTCTTGAGCACGATTTTGAACGATGCGACGGTTAAGCCGTCGCAAGGGAAACAGAAAGTCGAGCGGCTGAATGAGCGATTCCTCGCCCATTCGTACAACACGCTCACGAAGCTGTTCGGCATCATCAACGGCTAGGCCGGATCACTATGTCTAAGAACTTAAAGCCTCTTGTTATTAACACCGGCCACTCGCAGGCTGCTGGGTCGGAGTTCGTCTGGAACAAATTGCAAAGCACAAAAAACTTCATTCGGGATATCCAGACTCCCGACGTGAACGCAGAGAGCAGCGAGGAGCTTAATCGGCTCGTTTCCGGTATCCCGACAGCCTTCGCCAGGCCCGCGATGTTCAAGTATGCGATCA
>OCTA010004851.1_pt1 | contig 11742 bp, 11 predicted proteins | sample 1538991 | NCBI WGS metagenome assembly OCTA01 (sample SAMEA3539302, study PRJEB22396) | soil metagenome | biome: tundra; feature: field; material: soil | place: USA | collected 2010-05 | depth 0.15 m | reverse complement strand
TCAAACCCAGCGGACTACCAACCGAAGCCGATCAACTGACCGGCCCCTCCGAGCTACCGATTAGGATGATCCAAGCATCATCCCTGTCCCTAGTCCCTGCCTCACCTATCCACTTCCCCCAGCACAATATCCACGCTGCCAAAGATCAGCACCACGTCGGCCACGTTCTCGCCCAAGGCCATATCCTCAAGCACCGTCAAATTGATCAGGCTGGGCGGCCGCACCCGGTAGCGATACGGATTCGCCCCCCCGTCGCTGATGAGATAAAAGCCCAGCTCTCCCTTCGGCGACTCGATGCGCCCATAAGCCTCGCCCGGTTTGGGACGAAAGCCACGAATCTTCGCCTTGGGGTCCATCACCGGGCCGGCAGGAATATCTTTCAGCGCCTGTTCCAAAATCTTGATCGACTCCCGCATCTCCAGCAGCCGGACCATGTAGCGATCGTAAACGTCCCAGTGATCGCCCAAGGGCACCCGGAAATTGAATCGGTTGTAGATGCCGTAGCCGTCCACCTTGCGAATATCGTAGTTCACGCCGGAGGCCCGCAGCATGGGGCCGGTAACCCCGGCATTGACCGCCAACTCCGGCCGCAGGACGCCCACGCCTTGGGTGCGCGCCATCAGAATCTCGTTCGTGGTCAGCAGCCGATCCATCTCCTCTGTGAACCCCGGCAGCCCGGCCACGACTTTGCGCGTTGCATCCAGCCAGGCAGCCGAAGCATCCACGCGGCAGCCCCCGAAGCGCATGTAGTTGCACATCATCCGCGCACCGGTGAGCGCCTCGAAGAGGTCAAGAATCTTTTCCCGCTCGCGGAAGGCGTACATGAGCGGCGTGCCGCTGGCGCCCATCTCCTGGATCAAAAAACCAATCGCCGAGGCGTGGTTTTGCACCCTGGTCAGCTCGCCCAGGATCACCCGCAGGTACTCGGCCCGCTCGGGAACCTCTTGCCCGGTGAGCTTCTCCACCGCCAGCGCGTAGGCCCAGTTGTTGGTCAGCGGACAGATGTAGTCCAGCCGGTCGGTGAAAGGCATCGACCCCAGGTAGCTGATGCCCTCGGCAATCTTCTCGTGGTTGCGGTGCAGGTAGCCGAAGACCGGCTTCAGCCGGATCACCCGCTCGCCGTCCAAGGCCACATCCATGCGGAAGACGCCGTGGGTGGAGGGATGGTGTGGCCCCATGGCCACTTCCAGCAGCTCCGCATCGCCGTCCGGCTCAATTACAGGCGGACGATTCCAGCCGTCGGGCTTGTTCTTGTTGCTCTCGAAAGCCCCGAGTTTGTGAGTCACACTCATCGCCCGGCGCCCGTACCTTCCTGGCCTACGCCTGCGACCGACCCAGCAGCCTCTTGCCCCGCCTTCATCGCAGCTTGATGCGCCAGCGCTCGCTTGAGTACATCGTCGTGCGCCGTCGGCTCGTATTCAAAGTCGTCCGGCTCCACGTAATCCCGCCGCATGGGGTGGTCCTTGAACCCATCCCACATCAGCAGCCGCCGCAGGTCTGGATGGCCGGTGAACACGATGCCGAAGAGGTCGAATATCTCGCGCTCCTGGAACTCCGCCGACCGCCAGATTGGAGTCAAGGAAGGCAGGTCAATGTGATCCGTCCGGTTCACCGTGCGCAGCCTGATCACGACCGGCCCTTGCTTCAGTTCCATCGAAAACAGGTGATACACCGCCTCAAGACAGCCCGGCACCATGCGCTTGCGCGTCTCCTCGACGGTCTCTTCCACAACCGCTTCAACACCATCCACGGTCCTGGTTACCTGACGGGTCCCTTTCACTTTCTCTGTGACTTCCTTGTCCGGCCAGTCCACCCCAGTCACGTTCGACAAAAAATCGAAAGATAGTTCATCCCGAAGGAATTTCGCCACAACGACCGCCCCCGCTGAAGAATCGCCCGGCGCCAACAGCAGCGAGTGCTGCCCACTGACGCTCGGGTTGGGCACAATCCGCACCCCCGCGCCCGGCACTGCCGCTTCGATTGCCGCTTTGATCTCTTCAACCGTCTTCATCAGCGAATCACCACCGGCACGGTCCAAACACCTGGATTCGACGCCGGCTCCAGATCGTGCTCTCCCTGCACGGGTACGGGAAACTCGCCCTGCGCGGCAGAGTCCAGATGCCGCGGACGGCCTTCGCCGGTCAAATGCTGGGCGTCAATTTGTTTTTGCAGCGTCATGAAGGCCTGCAGCAGCGCCTCAGGGCGCGGCGGACAGCCTGGAATATGCACGTCCACGGGAATATAGCGATCAATCCCCTTCAGCACGTTGTAACCCTGCTTGAAAGGGCCTCCGGAGATGGCGCAAGCCCCCATGGCAATTACATATTTCGGCTCGGCCATCTGGTTGTAAAGCCGCACCACCTGCGGCGCCATCTTCTTGGTCACCGTGCCGGAGACGATCATCAGATCCGCCTGCCGCGGCGACGGCCGGAAGACCTCTGCCCCGAACCGCGCCAGATCGTAGCGCGCCATGGTGGTGGCAATCATCTCGATCGCGCAACAGGCCAGCCCGAACTGCATGGGCCAGATCGAGCTGCGCCGCCCCCAGTTGTAGAGCTCCTCGATGGTCGTAACGAAGACGCCCTGCTTGCCCAGTTCGATCTTCAGTCCTTCTTCAACAGCCATCGTCGCTTCGCTCCAGTGATCAGTTTTCAGTGATCAGTTATCAGTTGATTCTTCCCAACGCCGCCGGCTGACTCTCCCCAATCGGTGGCCTCCGAAGACTAACCACTGACAACTGCTCTTTACACCCAAGTCAGCACGCCCTTGGCCCAGGCCCACGCCAGCCCCTCCATCAGCATCAGCACAAACACCAGCATCGCGCCGCATGCCGCTGCGCCCAGCCCGGAAAACGCCACCGCAAACGGCAGCAGAAACACCGCCTCCACATCGAAGATCAAAAAAATGATGGCGTACAGGTAGTAAGCCGAGCGGAACTGCATCCAGGCGTCGCCCTTGGATACGAGTCCGCACTCGTAGATCGCGTTCTTTACCGCGTTCGGCTTGGCCGGCGAATACACCTTTGCCCACAGCCACGCCAGCCCCAACGGGGTCAGCCCAAAGCACAACGCCGCCAGGAACAGAACTGCCAGAGAAAAGTAGGGGCTTGAGGCCATCTTCGGAAATGAAATCCTTCTGAATCAACGTACCAGTTCAAGGCCCATCTTGGCTAAGAATGTTGTCCCTCTTCCCCCTGGCCAACTCCGGTTTCTCCGCACTCATCCCACCCTGTGAACCGCCCGCTGATTTGCCGACCCGCTGCCTCTCCACCTTTCGATGGAAGACAGCCCAGCCCCCATCCCTGTTATCGTTCCGGTATTCCTGCGGCTTTTCCCCGAGGTTCCGCCGCTGAAGAACGAACGCTTCCCTGGGAGATCACCGGACAATGTTCGATACTGGGCTCAAGACTGCGGTCAAGACTTTGTTGCCCCGTTGGCTGTTGGCCGCCGTCCTCATTGCGCTGTCCATCACGGTCGCCTGGCTCCCGATCGCGCAGACTGTCCGCGCCGCCACGGGGCCTGGGTCGGCTCCAGACGCCGCCCCGATTCCCTCCCCCGCCGCACCCCCCGCTGCCGCTCTCGCGACCTCTTCCAACACGGGGCCGGCTTATTCTGCCCCCACCGGCATCACCGGCCCAACGACTCCCTTTCATGATTCCGTCGCATTCCGGTATAACTACGCTTTCGGCAAAGACACGCCGTTTCTTCCCTCGAACGCAACCTCCGCCAACGGTCAGTTCCTGAGCCCCAAGAGCTTCCCCACTGCTCAGTACTGCGGCCATTGCCACCAAGAGGCCTACCGCCAGTGGCGCCAGTCCGTTCACTCCAATAGCTTCCGCGCTCCCTGGTATCTCAAGAACGTCAACCTGCTGATCGATGAGAAAGGCGTGCAGTACGCCCGCCACTGCGAGGGCTGCCACAACCCGGTCGCGCTGCTCAGCGGCGACCTGTCGCAGGGAATGCCGAAGAAGCGCCCCTTTGAGGATGAAGGGCTGACCTGCTCCACCTGCCACTCCATCGTCTCGACCGACACCACCGGAACCGGCAGCTACGTCATGGGGACCCCGGCAGTCCTGGTGGACGAAGCCGGAGCGCCCATCACCCGCCCCGTCTCCGACGCCGAAATCCTGGCCCATCTCGACCGCCATTCCAAGGCCGTGATGCGCCCTCTCTACCAAACCGCCGAATTCTGCGCCGCCTGCCACAAGGCCGCGATCACGCGCTCGCTCGACGACTACAAGTGGCTCCGCGCCTTCTCCGTTTACGACGAATGGCAGGGCGCCAGCTTTACCAAACAGTCGCCTCTTCCCTTCTATCGCAAGGACTCGGTCTCCACCTGCCAGTCCTGCCACATGCTCCGTGAACCGTTGCCCACCGGTTCCAACGAACCCGGCGCAAAGGACGGCAAATTCGTTTCTCACCGCTGGCTGGGCGGCAATACGCTCATGCCCCAGTACTACAAGTTTGACGAGCAGGCCGATAAACTCGTCGCCTTCCTCAAGAATGGCCCAGACAACAAGGGCGTCTTCAACGTCGATATCTTCGGCCTCGAAAAGGAAAGCGCCGCGGCCACCGCGAGCGATCAGGTTCTCGTTGCCCCGCTCGGCCTCGCCAGCTTTTCCCTCGCTGGAGGCGAAACCCTCGTCGCCGACGTGGTCATCCAGAACAAGGGCATCGGCCACTCCTTCATTCCCGAGCAGCGCGACTTCTACGAGGCCTGGGTCGATTTCACCGTCAAGGACGGCTCCGGCAAGACTCTGGCCGAGAGCGGCTTTCTCCAACCCGACGGCAATCTCGACCCCTCCGCCCACTCCTTTACCAGCCGCCTCATCAACAACAAGAGCGAGCTGAACGACCTGCATCAGATCTGGCACAACCGGGTGCTCGCTTACAACAACGCCTTCCAGTCTGGCCGGTCGCAGTTGGTCCGCTATCGTTTCCGTTTGCCCAAAGACATTACGGGTCAGGTCTCTTTGACCGCCAGCGTCAAGTACCGCCGCTTCAACCAGCACTTCATTGACTACGCAATGGCTCAGAAGCAATACCCGCTGCCGGTGGTCGATATGGCGTCGGAGACCAAGACCTTCAAGATTGGCGAAAACGCGCCCCAGCCGCCGGACCCGACAGAAAACAAAGAATGGATGCGCTGGAACAATTACGGCATCGGGCTGCTCGACGCGCAGCAGTACCAGGCATCCGTCCACGCCTTTGAGCGCGTGGCCGCCCTGCGCCCAGACTACGCCGACGCTTACACCAACATGGCCGTGGTGGAAATCCCTTGGGAAAAGTACGACGATGCCAAATCCAATTTGGCCAAGGCGCTCATCCTGCTGCCTGGCGACCCCCGCGCCCTCTACTACCGGGCCGTGGCCGAACGCAACGCCGGCCAGGTTGCCGGAGCCATCGCCGACCTCCAGGCTGTGCTGGCCAAATATCCCCGCTCCAAGGACGCCCTGCGCGAACTCGGCTTCAGCTACTTTCAGCAGCACGACTACCCGCAGGCCCGCGATATCTACGTGCGCCTGCAGGGCGTCGATCCCGACGATCTGGCCGCCCACTACCAGCTGGCCATCCTCAATCGCCGCCTCGGCGACAAGCAAAAGGCCGCCATCGAGTCAGCCAAGTTCGCCGACCAGAAAGACGACCCCACCGCCAGCGTCTACGCCCTGGAGTTCCTCCGCAAGCACCCCGAGGTCGCCAGCGAATCGGTCGTCTGGCACACCCACGACCTGACCGGCGACGCGCCCAGGCAGCCGACGAAGATTGAGTACAAGTACATTCCGGGTGCTGGAGAATAGGTCCAACGACAAAGCCGGGGTCCAGGTCTCGCATATGAGACCTGGGATGGCGAAACTCAGCCCTAATCGGAATCAGTAACATCTCCGACCGGGGACGACATCCTCCCCGGCCCCACAATCCCGTACTTCCAATCCAGAAATTCCTGCAACTCCTCCGGCAGCAGCGCCGCAAGCTCCTGCCAGGTCAGCACCTTGCACCTTACCCGCATCTCGGCCGACTTCACCGCCGCCATCACCGCAAACCACGCCTCCCGCAAATCCGGCCTGCGCTCATCATGCAACACGCAAAAACTGCAACCCTCCGCAAAAGCCGCCAGCACATTCCGGATCAGCTGATACCCCGCGTATCCAACCTCGGCCTGCTCTGCCTCTCGCGCCAGCGCCATAATCCCCTCTTGAAACTCACGAGCCACTTCATCATCTGTCGCCGCATCCTCCCACTCCTGCGTAAACTCCTCGGGAAACTCCACTGCCGCCCGCCGCCGCGCCGTCCGCAACGCCACCCGCGGCAACAGCTCCCGTTCAAAGACGGCATCGAAGTCCCGGTAGCCTTCCACCACCCCAGCCGCGCGCGTCTGAAAATCCCCCTCCGTCAGCTTGGCCTCCACCAGCAGCCCGCCCCAGCGCATGTCCACTTCGGTCCGGTCAAATCGCCCGCTGGCCAGCGGCACCCGCGCCTTCCACCCAAATACCGGCTCCGCATCGCCATCGACCCCAAGCGCGCGCCGCACTGCTGCCGACTCGGCAACCCCCGGCGCGCAAAACACATTCATCAGCAGCGCATCGGAACTCATCGACGAGTCCAGCTCACGCCACCGCCGGGCTGGCTCCGCGTTCGGTCCGGACTCCGCCTTCGGCAGCGCCCTTCCCTGCGCATGAATCTTGCCGAACCGCCGCATCCACTCCGGTCGCGCCGCAATGGCCGCATACGCAGCGTCGAAGAAATTCCCGTGCCGCACCCTCTCCGGCGGGGTCCCCACATCGGGGTCCCCAAGGAGCCGCTCTTGCGCCTTGGGGTGGAGAGACTGGTCTTCGTCGGTGGGGTGCTCAGGCGCATACACAATCACCGGCGGGTTGCTGTAACTCTCCACGTGCGCCCGCCCCCGCGCCCAGCGCCGGTTCCGCAGCCCCAGCTCCCGCCGCAGCTGGCTCGCATACCAGCTCGCTTTCGCCGTCATATTGAGCAGCCTACACCGAATGATCTCGTCTTTCACCGCCTCGCGCATGGCCTGAACCTTTATCTGAACGGAACCGCGTCCAACGCGTACTACGCAGGATCGCTGAATGCCGGCACCCCCGCCGCACCCTACTACGAAAAAGCTCCCTCCGGCCTGTGGGTGGCATCGACTCCCACCGATACTGAAGCGCAAAGACTTACCTACCAGAGCAAGGGTCTGGACCTAGGCTTCTTCAACAAACAAGTCGGCGAAATGCGCGTGGACAATAAGGCCTATCACAACCAGGCCGTCATCGCCCCCTTCAACACGGTCAATACATACGTCAACTACACGATCCGGAATCACTCCATCTTCGACCAGACCAAGATCCGGCTGGACGCAATCAATCTGCTCGACGCGCACAACATTCAAAGTCTCACGCTGGCAACAAATGCAACGGCGGCTACATTTGTGGGCACGAACGGCACGACCTACACCGATCAGTTCAACGCAACTACCGGCTTTACGAGTGCTGGGGCAGATACCCCTGGAATCATGGCGGGACGCAGTTTCTCGGTCACCGTCACCTTTGGCTTCGCGCCGAGGGAACGCTAGTAGAAGAACGCTGAGCCGCGTTTCGACTCACAACCCCGGCCGCGCCTGTGGAAAAAACCCGCGGCGCGGCCAGACCCATACAGATCGAAAGATTAGATCCGTTGGCCCGCATCAACTAAAGATGGAGGCGCGCCAGCCCTCTGAGATGCGAGAATGACTTACGTGATTTCTCGTCTGAAGTGCCTCGCCTTGTTGCCGGCGCTCTTGCTCTTCGCGGCGCTCCCCGCCCACGCCCTCTTCGGTGGGAAGACCAAGGTCGCCGAACAAGCCGGCGCGGTATTGTTTCGCGACAAAGGCTGCGCCCACTGCCATGGCGCTGGAGGCAGCGGCGGCAAAAAGGGACCGGATCTCGCCAACCTGCGCAAGGACAAGCTCTGGACCCCGGCCAAGATCACCAATCAGATTCTCAACGGAGGCCAGAAGATGCCGCCCTTCAGCGACTCGCTCACCGACCCAGAAATCGCCCAGGTCGTCGCGTATCTTCGCGCCAAGCACCGGCCCGTCCCGCCGCCGGCCTCTGCATCGCCGGCTCAGGCTCCGGCCCAATAGACCGCCATCACGTCAGTACCGGTGCATCTGGGATCCCCACGGTCAGGTCTTAGACCGTGGGGTGGGCGTCCGCCATTCCCGCCACGCCAAACACTCGCCGGTACCTCTCCACCTCGCTGGCCGCTCCCAGCGCCTTTGAGTAGTTGTCTGAGAGCTTCACTGCCGGCCTGCCCTCCACATCGGTGAGTTTGCACACCAGGCTCACAGGATTGAACCCATCGTTTCCCTGCGGATTGCAATTGCGAAAATCGTTGGTCAGAAATGTTCCCCATCCCGCGCTGAATCGAATGCGCCGCTCAGGAACCCATTTGCTCTCGTCCCTGAAGTCGCTTGCCCGCTGAAAGTCCGTCGGCGTTGCGCCATTGCGGAACGTCCCGCCAAAGTAGGCGTGCAGTCCGAGAATCTGTCCCACATCGAGCGCATCGGAGGCAATCAGCCGCTTCTGCCGCGGATCGCGCCCGTGCCGCTCCAGCCACGCGATATATTCGTCGCCGGCCAGGTAAGGGTCCTTGCTGTCGATGCGCTGGCCCGTCCAGTCCGCCACCCACTCCGGCGCATTCTCCAAGAACTGCGTCGTCCCAAACGTATCGGGTAGCAGGATCAGCAGCTCGCCCTGATAACTCTGCTGCCATAACTCAAGCAAACGGTATTGCGCCGACCGCAACTCCTTCTCGTCGTTGGCCATCGCCGCCAGCGCCATGGGCAGTTCGTGGCCATTGGTGCCGATCGCCTCCAAATCGTGTTTGTAAGCAAGATACGCATTCGAGCTGCCTGCAAAGCTCGCGCCCAGCACATCGCTCATGGCTTTGACCACATACTCTTGCCATAGGAAGCTGTGCCGCCGCCGCGTTCCAAAGTCGCTTATGTTCAAGCTGGGAACGCCGCGCAGCCGCTCCATTTTTTCCCATAGCTTAGTCTTGGCCCGCGCATACAAGATGTCCAGCTCGAATTCGCTCAGCCGCTTCAGGCTCGATCGCGTCTTCAGTTCGTCGATGGCCGAGAGCGCATAGATCTCCCACATCGTCGTCTCGGTCCATAGACCGTGAAAGCTGAGATTCAGTTGCCCGTCCTGAACGGATAAATTGAAATCCGAGAGGCGGAAGTCCCGCTCCAGCCACTCGAGAAAGGCCGGCTCAAAGATGCCCCGTCGCCCATAGAACGTGTTGCCCGCCAGCCAGATCAACTCGGATTTATGGAAGCGCAGCTTTCTCGTCTCCTCCAGTTGCTCCCGCAACTGCGCCAGGCCCACCATCTCGCCCAGGCGTACCGAAGTCGTGCGATTGAGAAGCGTAAACGACGCGTGGGTCGCCGGGAAACGCTTCCAGATGAACTGCAACATCAGCAGCTTGTAGAAATCCGTATCCAACAGGGAACGCGTAATCGGATCCAGTTCCCAGTTATGATCGTGCGCGCGTCTGGCGATATTGACAATCACAATAAGAACACTCTACCGCAACGGCCCGGCCTGGCAAGTCGGATAACGTTTTCCTGGAACCGTTCACCCCAGCGTTCACCCCTCGATTGCAGCCGTGATCCTGGCTATCACCTGGTCTGGCAGCGCGGGCATGGCGCCCTGCTGCGAGGCCACCCATGAGCCCCACCGATTCCCGGCCTCGTTGAGCGTAGCCAGGTCCGCCCCGCGCAGCAGGTAATGCGTCAGCGCCGCCGTAAACGCATCGCCCGCCCCGATCGTGTCGGCCGCCTTCACAGGAATGCCGGGGTGTTCGTGCCATTCGTCCCGCCTCACCAGCAAGCTGCCATGCCCGCCGCGGGTGATCGCCACCATCTCCAGCGTGGGAAACTCGCCCAGCAGCCGCTCCGCGCCCAGCCGCAACCGATCCCCCACCGGCCCTTCGTCCGCCGGCAGTCCCAGAAGTCCCAGCACCTGCGGAACCTCGGCGTCGTTCATCTTCATGACAGTTGCCAGCTCGAGCGACTCTTGAATCACTTCGCTTGAATAAAATGGAGCGCGCAGGTTCACGTCGAACACCCGCACACACGTCGATGAGGTCTGAGCGGCCAGCGTCTGGACCGTCTGCCGCGAATGCAGGCTGCGCTGCGCCAGCGACCCGAAGCAGATCGCGTCCGCCCGCTCGGCCAGCCGCACCCACTCGTCCGATAGCTCGAGAAAATCCCACGCCGCCGGCTGGTGAATCGTATAACTCGGCTGCCCGGCCTCAAACGCCACCGTCACTCGGCCCGTCTCATGCACCGGGTCCACCTGCACTAAACTCGCGTCCGCAGGCAGCGCGTCCAGCCGGCCCATCGCCCTCCGCCCCAGATCGTCGCGCCCAATGCGGCTCAGAATGGCCGCGTGGTTGCCCAGCCGCCCCGCCATCACGCTGAAGTTGGCTGGCGCGCCGCCTAACAACCCCATCGACAAAGACCCGTCGATGGGGGCCCCGGCTGACAACCCCATCGACAAAGACCCGTCGATGGGGGCCCCGGCTGATTGCGCCCCGTCCGGCAAGACATCCCACAACAACTCGCCCAATCCCAAAATCAGATGCGGTTCCCTCAACGTCGCACTCCAGCGGGTGCCTGATCGCTCGTGCATCTGGCTCCGCGCGATTAGCTTCCTTCGTCTTGGCAAAGGACGCGCAGGCTGCCCAGTTGACAGCTTTCTCCCTGCAAGCCAGTCTAGTCAAATCCTTCCTCGGATCAATCGATGAAATGCCAAGCGTCACCCAACCCATCGCCAAATCGAGCAGTCCTCCCAATTCGACGATGCATATTCCCCCTCCGGCTGGTTGGCCAGAATCTTGTGATCCGCAATCGCATCCGCCCGCGATCGCCTCACCTCGCCTTGAAACAACCGCGCAAACCCCGGCTGGTGTTCCAGCACGCTCTCCTGCTCGTTGTTCACATAAAGAAGGTCCAAGCGCCCAGACCGCCCGGCAAAGCCTTTCGCCAACTCCCTGAGCAGCTGCCGCAGCACCGGCGCCCGAAACGGATTGAACAGAAACGCCGCGCAAGGCCCATCGGGAAACCGGAACTCCACCGCATCCCCGCAAACCATCCGCATCGACGCCCGCGCACGGCCCGCCGCCCGCCACACCGCAGCGTTCTTCCGCGCAATCCGCGCCAGCGTGGGATTCAGTTCCACTCCCACCACCTCGCGAAAAGGCAACTCCGATGCCAGCAGCACCGCCCGCCCCATTCCCGCCCCCAAATCCACAAAAGCAAACTCGTCGATCGGCGCCACCGGCTGGCTCCTCCGCCAGCGCGCCAGCAGCGCCTGAAACACTGAAGGCGCAACGCCGTAGTAAGCCGTGTTATGCCGGTCATGCCGGTGCCCGCTCTTGAGATGCCGACCCGCAACAAGCCCGCTCGTCCTTACCCCAAACTCCAGGTCGAACGGATGCCGCGTATACCCATCCCCAACCGCCAGCCCCGGCAACAGACGCCGCGTTCCTTTCGTCGCCCGACCCTCTGTCGAATCTTTCACGGTTTGAACCTTACAGCATTTTCGCAGTTATTGGAAGCGGGGATGCTCACATTCGCACGGCATTACACCATCTCTGAATATGCCCGACAAGTAACTTGCCGCGGCACTCGATCAAAGGTTCCTTAGCCCCGGCCACTCTCGTTGAGCTTGTTCGTATTTTTCCATAGTTCCTATAT
>OCTA010004850.1_pt1 | contig 11745 bp, 8 predicted proteins | sample 1538991 | NCBI WGS metagenome assembly OCTA01 (sample SAMEA3539302, study PRJEB22396) | soil metagenome | biome: tundra; feature: field; material: soil | place: USA | collected 2010-05 | depth 0.15 m | reverse complement strand
TGAGGACGAGCGTGTCGCCCTTCTGCACGGCGCCCTTCGGCCACGGCACGCCCCAACTCACGCTCTGCGGGACCGCGGGGGGCCCGCCGTCGAGCCAGTTGAGGGAGACCGGTTCAACCGCCTGCGCGGCCGCCGCGACGGCTAAAACTGCCAGCACCACGCCTCCGATTGCGGTTCGGGGGGCCCGGGTCATTGTTGCGTTTGCGATGGCGTAATTCTTCATGGTCGAAGCTGTTTGGAAAGTCGACGCTAGGGAATGAGGTCTCTCTTAGAAGTGGAAACCGCACGTAAGGGCGAACTGCCGCGGCGGGATAATGCGGTAGGTCGCTGGGGAGCCGTCGTAGTTGAACTGAATCGGCAGCAAATAGCCGTTCGAGGTCATGTCCGTAACGTTCAATTGCAACTTGGCGCGAATCTTTCCCTCGTCCCACGGCAACTTGAAAGCGTACGAGATCCATGCATCGACGTGGAGCTGCGCCGAAGTGTAGATGGGCTCATTCAAGTTGGGCGCCGCCACCTGACCCGCGGCGTTCAGAGCACTCGGGTCTTGATTGCCGTAGTAACCTGAGATCGCCGCGCTGGTCCACCGGAGGCCACCGCCGACGCCGAGATTCTTGAAGGGTCCGGACACAAAGTTATAGTTGGTGAGAAAACGCCAGGAATAGGGACTTTCGCCAGGGACAGCGCTGCCCTGAGCGGCTTCCTCAACGGCGAGCGGGATGGCGATGACGTTTTGATAGTAGTTCCCAATGGTCGACGGGCCGCCGTTGGGTCCGCCGGTGTCGCTAGTATTTAGGCCATAGCCGTAGGAATTCCAGAAGCTGCCCAGATATGCGATGGACGCTGAACCGGCACCCAGCCAATTGGTGATTGGAGTCGGGTAATCGGACGCCGAAACCGTCGTCCAATACGGCATGCGATAGGCTATATAAGCTTTGGCCTGAGAATCGACTGACGACGCAAAGGCGTATTGCCGGCCGCCGGCGAGCTTCATGGTCCAGTTCGGCAGGGGATTGTACGTGAGCTCAGCATCGTAACCGCCGGTGTTGGTCGAATTGGTGGGTTGATAGTATTCGTAGCCGCCGGTGGGGGAGATGCCAGGATTGGTGGTGGAATAGGCGTAGGGGAGGCCCGTGAGGGCGGAAACTTGGTTTTGTTCCGCTGGGGTCAACGGCATAAGCGTGGTATTGCCGAAGTTGGGGCTCGTCGGATTTTCGCCATTGCGCAGCTCCACGATGGTGGTTGCCCAAAGCTGAAGTTGCGGACTGTCGAGGTATATCGACCGCTGGGTGAGGGTGCCCGAAACACCCACCGTGTTGTTCTGGTTGGCAGCCTTGAACCAAGTCATCCGAAAGAAGAGTTTCTTGTCGGGCGTGGCAATTTCCAAACCGTAGTCCTTTTCCGTCCCGGTCGGCTTCGACAGCGGGTTGCCGAGCAAGTCGGTATAGGCCGCGGCGGGCGGATTGAAGTTGTCCGACTTGTTGAAAGTGAAGCCGAGCGTCCGGACGAAGCCGGCCAAGATGTTCCCACCGTTGGCCGCCCGGTCGATCACATCCCAGCTTTGGAACGGCTTGATGACAAAACCCTCGCTGTACGTGTTGCCTCCAATTTCGCCCTGGCTTTGGGTGACTCCATGGACGGTGACGGGATTCCAAGGCCCCTCGTCGTACTTGTAGGTGGGGTTGATGGCGCCACTAGGGGCTATGTATTCGGCCAAGTTCGGGACGGAGGTGGAAACACCGTTTATGATATAATTCGGGGGCTGCTGGGTCGTGCGGTTCTTGACGATGTCGTCGTTAAGTCCGAACGAACCCACAATGCGGTCATTCCAAAAGAAGCTCTGCCAAAAGTACGTCTTTTGATCCTGCACGTCTTCGGCAAATGGCACGCCGGCGGGCCAGCCGGCGATCGACATCTGGTGCAGTCCCGTGGTGACCCACTGCCCCGTGACGTAGTTGTACGTGGTGACAGAGAAGTTTTCCGGCATGGTGCCGGCGCCAGGGGCGCCGTAAAGCTGGGGCGCCTCCGTGGCGGCGTAACTCCCCGGCGCGCTCACGTATTGGAAACGAAACGGGGTGATTCCGCCGCCGGCAAAGAAATTTCCCGGAATTGCAGGCTGATTGTTCTGCTGATACAAGTTCGACGCCCAGGAACCGTCGCCGCCATCGATCACCGAGGAAAAGCGGATGGATTGCTGCACATCGTCGTGGGTCGAGGCTTCGGCCATGAAGCGGTGGTGCCCCAGCCATTTCAGCCAGCTCGGCACCTTGTCCCGCAGGTCAAGGCTGTACTCCAACATCCCGCGCCAGTTTTGATTCGTTTCCGGCCGCTGAAAAGGACCCGCCTGATAGTCGTAGACGTAGGACGAGCCGACATAGGGGTTCGGCGCCCCGTTCAGCAAATAGCTGTTCGTGTCCACATCCAGCACTGTCGGCGAATGCTGATTCATCACGTCGACCTCCATGTCATGGAATTCCTGCCGAAAGAACGCCAAGTCGGCATTCAGACTGCCCCACCGATTATCGAAGATAGCCTGTTGGATATCCAAGTGATAGGTGCGCGCCTTGCTCTGGGTGAAGTCCGGAGCCAGCGTGTTTGGGCCATTCTGCCAGTTGTAGATGGACATGCTGCTTACCCCGGGCTGCTCCCAGGAAGCATATCCGCCCGCCGCGCCGATACTGCCGACTCCCGGAATCGGGAGCGCCGCTGAATTGGTCATCTGCGACTGCCGGACCATTTGGCCCGCCGAGGTGTAGACATAGCCCGTGGGCACTTGGCCGCCGTTGAGACCGTTATTGCCGATGGTTTGCACCGGCTGGAAAGAGTAGAGTTCCTGGCCATTGGCAAAGAATTCGGTCAAATGGTTCATCGAATACTGTATTCCAGGGGCGAAGAGGGATGAGGTGATGGTCCCCAGCTGGGCGGTACCGGTCGGTTCGCCCGCGACATAATTGGCGCTGGTGGTCGAATTGACATAGGGCCCCAACGTCTTGCCGGTGGCCAGATAGGTGACCATGTCGGTGACCGGATTCATCACCGGTTTGCCGGCGGCGAGCCACGGCGTCACGTAATCGTAGGGCGTCAGACTGTTCTCGTCGCGCGCGTAGTTGTTCCAAAACTCGGCGCTCGCCGTGATTCTCGTCTTATGCGACTTGAACGGATCGATTGTGATGGTTGCATACTGGCGGCGGGTCAGATCGGTCGAGGGTTGGCGTTGAAATCCGAGCGAGGTGTACTCCTGGGCCAAGTACAGGGCGAGGTGGTTCCGAATCAGGGGAATGTTGAGGTCCGCAGTCTGGCGGAAGCCGCCGAAGCTGCTGGCTTGGAAGCTGACATCACCCGAAAACTTATTGAGCTGCGCCTCCGAACTGGTGGCATTGACAATGCCCGCCGCAGCACCTGAACCGAACAGCAGCGAATCCGGGCCGCGGTCGATTTCGATCGATTGCACATTGTAGGTGTCGAAGGGAATCCGGTAGATGCCGTAAAAGTTGTCCACTTCGTTGTCGGGCGCGCCCAGGCCGCGGACGCGGGTGCTCAAGGTTGTCAGACCGCCGATGCCCGCGGTTCCCGCCTCATCGTTCGAGCCCGCCAGGGCGTCATCCATATGGCCGCCGCTCTCGGTGAAGCCCGTCACCGGGGTGAACGTGTGCGCACCCTCGGTGTTCGCCTCGTACAGCATGATGTCGTTGATGTTCTGCGAGTTGGTGTCCTCGATCTGCTGTTTGTCGATGACCGTGACCGAATTGGGAACGTCGCCGATATTATTGTTGAGGCGCGTGCCGGCGACGGTGCTGGGGGTAAAATACCCTTTGGTCTGTGAGGCCGTGACCTCGAACGGGCTGAGCGTGACCGTCTCGCCCTCAGTTGGGGAAGGCGGAATCGTCGTAACCGGAACCGGCGGCTGGTTCGCCGGCGGCGGGGTTGTTTGGTCCGCCGGGGCCAGTTGCGCGTGGCCCGTGACCGCAAACAACGCTGCAAGCGACGCGAGAAAGATAGGTTTCGTTTTCATTTTTATTCCCTTGTCAGTTAAGGAGTCGGTCGAAATTGCCGGAGGTCGATTCCGGTCCACCGTGAGGGCTCCCGTCTGATCGTCCTGCACGATATTCAATTCCGTGCCGACGATCAGGCGCTCGAGTGCGTCGCGGGGGGAATGATAGCCCTTCAGCGCGTTCGTGCGCACCCCCTTCACTTTGTCTGCCGAGAAGACAAACTGCGTACCGGATTGCTCCGAAAACGCACGGAGCGTCGTTTCCGCTGCTCCGGCCGGGATGTCGAAAGAGCGTTTTGTGCTCTCGCCTGCATCTGCGGTCAGCGCCCCAAATGCGAGTCCGGCAAGCGCGACGGCGATGCCTAGAGATCGGCAAAACCGCAGCGACGGGGAACTGCTGGATGTGGGGTACACTCGTTGACATTCCGGTGGGTCGGGAGTCGCGTCGAACGCGCCCTTCACCACACAAGACATCGGTTTCTCATGTTTCCGTTACGATCAGGTTAGAGAATTGTCGTGGTCATGAACCCCGAGGGCCGTTCACTCACGTCATGCCCGCGCCCAAGCGTTACAACCGTTTAGGGCCGCGCTTGCGGTGCTGCACGCAGAAACGTCAGGCGATCGCCGTGAGGTTCAGCAATGACGTCCACGCTCGCGTGCAGAAGATGGATGAAGCCTTCAAGATTGTCGGCGCGAAAGACGCCGGTCAGCGTGCGAGCGCACAAGGAAGAATCCGCGAGCACCATTTGCCGCGAATTGTAACGGTTGAACGCCGCCACCACCTGATCGAGCGGTGTGTGGTTGAAGACCAAGCGGGTGCTTTGCCATGCCAATGCGTTGTCAATCTCAACTTGCGCTAGCTTGTCGACAGCCACCGAAGCTCCGGTGCCAGCCGTCGTGCTGACGACGGCGCGATCTCCCGCGACGAGCGGCTGCTCAAGCGATTGCTGACGGGCCGTCGTCTCGGGCATGGCCTGCAAAGCAGAAGCGCGAAATGCAGGCCCCAGGTGAACCTTTCCCTCGGTCACGAGGACCTCGATCGCGTCGGGAGTGAGTCGCACGTTGAAAGAGGTGCCGACGGCGTGCACGGTGATGGGTCCTGCGGAAACGATGAACGGACGGGCTGGATTCTTCGCAACCTCGAAATGCGCCTCGCCTCGCGAGAGCTTCACCCGGCGCTCAGCCGCAGTAAAATCTGTCTCGATGCGACTGTCGCCGTTCAGCTCTGCGACTGAGCCGTCGGGCAGGGACATGCGAGTCGCCGTGCAGGCAAGCACGACATAGTTTTTTTTTGCTCCTTCGGAGATCGAAGCTGAAGCAGGCCCCGCGCGCTGCCAGACAACAAAGGCGATGGCGATGACCGCCGCCGTGGCCAACAGGCCAGTGGCCCCTGCCCACGTCCGCTGCCGGCGCCGTCTGGCCGTCGCACGCGCTTCTGCGGCGCTGGCCAGTGCGGTCAGGGAAGGCACGGCGCCGATGCCATCCAGACTCTGCCATGCGCTGTTAATCCGGGAATATTCCGCCGCATTGTGCGGGTCGGCTTTCTGCCATTCCGCGAAAGCTTTGGCCTCAATCGCAGTCAGACCACGGTCCCGGCGGATAACCCACTCTTCCGCGGTCTGTGTGACGATGTCGGCGGGGGAGTGCCGCCTGGAGTCGAAGATTTCAGGATCGCGGGGCATGATCAGTTTGTGGGCCGACGCCGCGCGTGCGCAAATACTCAGCGCAACGGTGAACACCCTTGACGGCGAGCGCCTCCACGGTGTGTTCTGCGATTCCCAGCAAATCGGCAATCTCCCGCTGGGATAGGTTTTTTATTTTTCGGAGGAGAATCACTTCGCGGCAACGATCTGGGAGAGAGTTTATGGCTTCGGCAAGGAGCGCCAGTTCCTGCTGGCGGCAGACAAACTCCACAACGCCATTATCACCATCCAAGACAGGCAAAGCGGCTATTTCCGTTATCGGAACGAAATTGGCTTCGGTCTTGCGGCGGATAAAATCGCGCACAGCATTGCGTGCGATGGCAAAGAGAAATGGCTTGGTGCAGCGGATTGCGCCTTTCTTTTTGGCCTTCAACAGACGGAAGTAACTATCCTGTAGCAGGTCATCTACATCCGTTTGCGACGGCAGCGACCGACTAAGATAGGCGCGCAACGACCGTTCAAGGGGTTGGACTTCCTCGGCGAACCATTGTGCCTGTTCGGAGGGCGGTGTACTCATCAAGGGGCTATCTGATCCCTTTTTTGTTTGGGTCGGTTTTCAAAGGCGAATCGAAAAGTCGTGCTCTTGTCCGGTCGCCTGTCGGTAGCGCAAACTAACTGATGTGCGAACGGGGTTCGATGGGGGTCACTTTCCATAAGAGCAGATGTTCTCCATGTTTGGAAGGACCTTTCCATCGCGGTGTTTCTCCGGTCGCAAACGATGGAACTCAGGATTCGTGTTGGGTTTGATGCACGATTACGAGCGCCGAACCGAGCGTGCGCAGGCGTTCGGCGTGACCTGCCGCCATCTGGAGCCCATCTGATACAACCGGGGATCCTGAAAGTGGTGGCAAGGCCCGGAATCGAACTGCGGGCCCAGGGGTTTTCAGTCTCCCGGCTTCGCCAAGGCACAAATCAATACGCCAATAACCGGCAAAACAGAGGCAACACGAAGATCCGACTGTTTCATGTATGGCAGTACCTCACGGAGGAGGGAATCAACGAAATCATTCTTATCAGGTCGCCCAGCCACCCCTCCCGCTCGGACCGGCTGCTGAAAAAGGTCAGCTCGATGTCCGATGAGGGCTTGTGGGTCGAGTAGTTGTCGACGATCAGGTGCAGGGCCAGCTCTGGCGGAGTCTTACGATGGATTTTTTGCAAGAAGGCGAGCCATTCGACGAGGGTGTGCTTCGGAGCTGTTGTGCTCCTCGCCGTAAGCCGCGCGCTTTTCTCCGCCCTGCTCGAACTCCACAATCCTCCGTCCCACTTCCCAGAAATCCGGTATCGGCATAGCGCAGTACGAGTCGATGCACTCGCCGTCCTCCCACAACTCGTACCGGTTGGCTGCAAGCCGAACGCGAACTGCACGCGCAGCACGGAAAGACTGGCGAGGTAGATAGCGCCCGATCGGACGAGCAAAAGCAGTGGTCTCAGCGCGTCACCCAGTACAGCAATGCCTTGGATCTCGAGTCAGGTGTATTCACTTGGGACGACCCGGTGGCGATTGCCCAGTCGCTCAAGGCCTCTGCTGAGGCCAGCGACCGTAGAAAGTCCACTGCGTTTCGGTCGGCAATGTCGATGCTCACGTTCTATATGAATCGGGCCGGACGTCAGCTAGCAGCAGAGCAGCGGGCTCGCCTTGAGGCCGCAAAGGACGAACTTCGCGTACTCTTCAATCGCCGTCGCCGTAGCTCGCCATTTTCAATAAGGTGACGGAAGCAATATGCACTGGACAAAGATCTGTAGAGGGCCAACGGCGGGCGACCTCGTCTTTGTGCGCGGCCAGGTTTTCGGGTTCCTCCTGGGGCTTCCCCTCGGCCAAAGAGCGCCCATCGGCGAGTTTCGTTCAGGCGTTGCTTGCGCCCGCCGCCCTTAAAAAAGCCCTTCACTCAGCCTTTGGGCGCTATCAACGGGATGTCCGCGCCGGCGCCTAAAAACGGGGCGCACATCACTGAGAAACGTTTCCTAACCGGCGGGCCTCCAAAGTTATCCGTGGCATCCGAGAACGCTACTTGACGTTTTTGTCGTTTTTGTCGATCTTTACGCCATGACGCTGAAGACGACCAAAGCCAAAAGCCAAGGGGTTGCCGCGGCCCCGACCGCCACGCAGCCCTACAATTACTTCGCCACACCGTTCAGCAAGACCTACGCAGGGAATCTTGGAACTACAAAAAGGAGACCCAACCCACGCATGTGCGTTCACAAGGTGCACGTCGGTGGAGGCAATCTCACAATCGGCGCACCGGAATCAGTAAGTTTTTCAAATGTGGACTCCCTTCAAGAATTCAAACACGAGCTCGCAAAGCAGAACCTCCATCTAGTCGCGATTCCTGCTAACGAGCCCCAGCCAGCGGCTGCGCCGGAGGACGCAGCCGAACAAGCCGAAACCTGGGATCCCTACGCAGAGGGTCGTAAGATCATTGAGACCCTACAGAAAGCAGAAGGCGGCTGGCTCGATCGAAACGACGCAGCCAAGCGGATGGATCTCACCGTCCAAGCCATCCTCACCCGCGTCAAAAAGAATCAAATTGTCGCCTGGCAGGACGGCGCGGGACGTTTCCGCTTTCCGCAGTGGCAGTTCGGACACGTCGGCCTCTTGCCTGGCCTGCTCGAATGTCTCTCTGAACTCGGCGAGTCTGACCAGTGGGCGATCCTCCGCTTCTTCCTCGGTGAATCAGAGCAAGCTGGCGCCCGTCGGCCCCTTGATCTCCTTCGAGAGGGCAAGGCCGACGACGCACTAGAAATCGCTCGCAGTCAGTCGATCCATGCCTAATCTCGCGGCTCCGGGCGACTTGCCGCTCCCATCCGCTGATTTTGGCAAGACGGCACTAAGCTTGGTGGTCCCAGCCAAGAAATGGTTTAGGATCCACCACCAAAGCTACGATGCAGTCTTCTTTTCCAAAGCCCAGCGCTCACGCTGGGACTGCAACGGGCCTTACGGGACAATGTGCCTCGGCGAGACACTCGCAGGCATCGTGCTCGAACGTTTCGGCGACCACTTCCTCGCACACGGGAGATTCCTCACCAAAACGGAAATCACCGAATTCCGGGTGACAGCCATCGAGCTTGAAGATCCTCCGCAAGTCTTCGACATCCGCGAGAACCAACTCTTCCACGCCGGAGTCGATGCCCGCCTAATCTCCGGCCGCTACCGCGTCTCTCGCGCCTACAGCCGTGCGTTCATGGAGCACCCGGCCGGAGCCCATGGGCTCCTCTACAATTCGCGGCACAATACTGCGCTCACAAACCTGGTCCTGTTCGACCGCGACCCTTCCATTGCATGGATTCACAAACGCCAGTCGTGGCTCCTTAAAAATCATCCCGACTTCAAAGCGGTGCTTGCAGAGTTGAGAATCGCTATTGCACCGTAGGCAGAAACCATGGCGCAGCTCGACTAAGATAATAGTATATTATCTTAGGTCATTGTCCACGGCGTTACAGATGCTGGAACGTAATTGTGAGCCATGGCTCGTCTCCGAGCACCGACTTCATGTCGTCGTACCACGCGTCGTCACCGTCAACGGCACCGGATCTTTTCTCCCTGGGCAGTTACTGCTTTTGGTCTAGTCGTGCAGTACCCGACGCACTTGTAGCATGAGCGCGGGATCCTCCAGGCGCGCCCAGACTCGATCGAGCTTTGCCACCGCGCGCCGGTGGTTCCGCCGCAACTGCAACACCAACAGCCGGGGTGGATTCGGCCCTTCGACCTGAATACGCGTCAACGCCAGTGACGTGTCGCGGATATCGCCCAAGACCCGTTCGGCCGCGTGGGCGCGCTTGCGCAGCTTGTCGATCGCCGGGCCGAGCACTGGGCTAAGAAAAGCTCCGAGATAACGGGCCCGGCGAAGCGCGATGCGAAGCCGATGAAGCTTTTCGGGCGACCTTGCATGACGCAATTTGGCAAGTTTCAACGCTTGGCGAAGATGTTTCGCCAGCACGCGCTTGGCAGTTCCCTCGATAGGTGTGGGCGGCGAATGCTGGCTCGCCCGCAGCAATTCGATCCGCAGCAACCGGCCAAACCTCGTCCGTAACGTCGTGAAAGCGGAGCCACTGAGATGGCGCCGCACGGTAGCCTGTTGCAGCCGCCGCTGTGCCTGTTGATGGCCGACAAACTTGTCCCAGTTGCGATTCCTGGCCAACCGCATCTTGACCGAACCACTCGTGATAAATGCAATCCAGACGTCAAGATCGCGCGCCAGGGCGAGCGCGCGGTTCAGACGCTGCAGATCGCCGTCGAGCCGGCGCGCGGAGGTCTGCTCCAGCAGCTTGCGAAATCCGCGCAAGACGGCGCGCGCTTTGCGAATGGCGATGCGAATATTATGCAACGCCACGTCGTCCTCGGCCTTGATCACACCTTCCAGGTTTATCACGATGGTTCGGTATTGCGGAAACAGCAATCGCCGCACCGCTTCGAAAACATTGAGCCCCTTGACCAACAGATCTCCGGAACGAGGCGACCTTCTCCTGGCCAAAATAAGTTGGAGTTCCCGTGAAAAAACGTCGCACCACAACGCAGACCGCCGGACGGCGATCTCGACGTTCTGCGGGAACTGGCCACAACAGACCAGCACCCGCACAACGCCGTTCCGCGGTTGAATCTCAACGATTGTTGCATCCTGCAAGTGGCAATAATCCAATCCGTCGGCAATGCGCAGGTAGGCGGCCAAGCGCAGCGCTCGGAGCGATTCAGGCGGCTGTCCTGCGGACAAACGACCCGCGTGGCTCCTGCCTCGGGGCGAATGCAGGCCGATTGCCGCAGCAATATCCCGCCGCTGCGCTGTGGTGTATCCATCGAGTCCTTCCCGCAACAGGATTTCTTGTCCGATTCGAGCGTGCTGGCGCGGGTTCACACCATAGCCGAGATCGTGCAAGCGACACGCCACCTCCAACAGGCTGCGATCATCCGCCGGAGCCCCGGCCAACTCGTGCGTGGCGTCGAACAGGGTGAGTGCCAACGCCGCGACATGGACGGCGTGGGCTCCTTTGATGCCGTATTTTGCGTCCAACTCCTCCACCGAGCATTTGCCCCGGTGCTCCATGGGCCGGGCTTCTGGCTTCAGTGCCACACTGGGAGTTTGCGATGTCCGTGTCATAGGGAAGTTGAAACCGGACCATCGTAGACACGCGCACGGTTGGGTGAAAGAAGTATCCGGATTTACCGCCCACCACTTTCGGCGAAACGGCCCAATGCTTCACGGCAATACACTGTGCGTTTGTTGCCGACCGGACAGTCCCAGTGCCCTGGCGTGCAAGCTACCCTGAATATTTCTGTGCGCCGTGAAAAGCCATCAGACCACAGTGAACGAAGTAAATGAGGTCACCCGGGAAAGGGTCGCTCCGCCCGGTACCACCCGGAGGGTCGGCCGAGGCAACAACGCCGATCGAGCATGACCCTGATGGAAGGAAGCTTCGGGCAAGCGAGCCAAAATCATAGTTTCAAGCGAGCCCGCTGGCGTCGTCTCTGGCGCCAATCCATCCAAGACTACTTGATTGTGGCCGTTCAAAACGTGAAAAAGATGATCGCCCAAGGGCTTCCAACGCCAGAAACCAGCGCAATAGGCCGTCCGACGGCGCTTGCATTGGCCTTGAACGGCATCCGTGGCGCCCTCGATGCATTCGAAACGGTGATCGGACTCACTTTTTTCAACTACGCGCACAATTTTTCGTAAGATTTCCTGTCTGACGCCCCGCGCACCCGATCCATGACCTTTCGTAAGCGACAACTGGGCCACAGCGTAGCCAGCGCGAGCAGATCTGCTACGCTGTGGCCTCAGCTCACGCCATCAGTGCCGCCTCGCCTTTGACTTCCCACCTCCGCGTCAGCGGTTTAGTTCAGCAGGCGATATGTGTAAGTTTTTCCGACAAAAGCAGCGGATTTTCAGCCGATTGTTACGTAACATCTAATGACCTAGTAAATTACATCGCCAACCTGGAAATGAAAAGAAAATCGACGAGATTGGGTTTCTTTTTATTCCCTTGCGGCTCGTTGAACCGATGACCTAACCCCGGATTCGCCGGCCTCCGGCCGGTCGTACGCTGCTCTTACCGGACCTG
>OCTA010004849.1_pt1 | contig 11746 bp, 10 predicted proteins | sample 1538991 | NCBI WGS metagenome assembly OCTA01 (sample SAMEA3539302, study PRJEB22396) | soil metagenome | biome: tundra; feature: field; material: soil | place: USA | collected 2010-05 | depth 0.15 m | reverse complement strand
GACCCACTGCGCCCATGGTCACTTGGCGCGGCGTAGAAGATGTCTCAAAACGGATTGTCTCCCCCTTCTTGAGGAAGAAATACGCGGCGATCGCTCCCGCGATCGCGATAAAGGCAACAGCACTGGTGTTCACAACACCCTCCTTCATACCGGGGCTAGAGCGATGCCCAAGCTTCGGCAGCTCAGAGCAAGACCTTTAGCGAGATGGACGATATGCGAGATCGTGGCGTCGCTAGACCCTATGGAGTGTCGCCGGTGGCTAGCGTTCATGTCGTCGGCGTCTGTCCGCACGAGGGCTCTATCCGCCGGGCGGGTAGGAGCGCGGGATGCGCTCGCCGCCAGCGGCGCGATAGAGCGCGATCCAGTCCGCGGCCATCTCATGCTGCAGACGGCCCAACGGTATGCGCCCAGCGCACGCCATCTCCGCAGCCCACGTCTCCAGGTGATCCTTGTCCTCCGCGTTGTCAGGGCCGTTGCGCGGCTCGGGCCAGAGGTTCGCGGGTTCCGTTGGTGCCCCACCGATCGACAGCGCAACGAGGTGGTCCTCCTCGTAGTCGCGCGCCCGACCGGGCAGGCCGTAGGCGCGCATCTGAGCGAGCTTCAACGGCTCGGTGTAGCTCTCCGGCGGACGGACGGAACGGCTGTAGCCGAAGGCGCAGATCGTGGCGAGCGAGACCCCCGAGCGAATCGCGCCGAAGGTGCAGCGCGCGTCGGGCAGGCCGTGACGCTCGACGCACCGACGATCAGACGCGGACACCGGCCAGCGCGTGTGAGATGGATCGCCCCCCGGCGTGCAGCGACGCGCAGCCGGCCAGCAGCATGAGCGCGAGGATTGGCGGGGCCAAGCACGCTCTCGGGCGCGGCCGGGCGTATAGGTAGCTCATGTGGCTGGCTCCCCGGCTTCGCTGGGTGGTCCACGGGCGTCGAAGGTGTGTAGCCCGAAGGCTGCCCCGAACTGCTGCTCCCACCCGTAGGAGCTCTCAAGCCAATCCCAGATGGAGAAGCCCCGGCACGCGCGCGAGCAGGCGAGGACGAGCGGGTCCTGCGTGTCGATCCACGCATCGGCATGGCAGCGGGGGCAGCGACCCCAACGCCATCGAGGCGGACAGCCCGACGTCATGAGCCTCGGATCGACGTTGGTGTGGGCGCGAACGCTGAGGCGAGGCGCCGGCGGAGCTCGAGGAAGTCCTGGTCGCGGGTGCCCATGCCCCACCTGGCGGCGGCGAAGTCGAAGATCGTGCCGCCCTTCCCGCACCCTGAGCCGAAGCAGTAGAAGCTCCCGTCGGGGTAGAGCTGAAGACTGGGATCGGTCTCCGGGTGGAAGGGGCAGAGCACCTTGCCGGCTGTGTTGGGCTCCAGGCCCGCCAGGACGCGAACGTAGTCGGCGGCTGGGATCGCCAGCAGCTCGCGGTCAAGCACGGTGCGCCCGGCGCCCCGGCGCACCGGCCGCGTGCCGGGGGCGTGGCCGGGGTGTGGGTCTTCTGGAAGGCTGCCCGTCAGCTCCCGTAGCGCGTAGCGGGCGTCGGCGTTGTGCTCCAGGAGCCTGACCGTGACCGGCGGGCTGCGCTTGTGATTCATGCTGGTAGGCGGCCGGAGCAGCCGCGCGATATCCACGGAGGCCAGGTCTCCTTGCAGTGCTAGCGCGAGGCGGCGGTTGGCGCTCTCGACCTGCGCGCTACTCGCGCGCTCGCGCAGACACCAGTAGATGTGCAGATGCCCGGGTGAGCCGGAGGCGACGGTCATCGACGGTGAGCAGGCGAAGCCGTGCAGGCGCTCACCGGCATCCGGCCGGTCGCAGTCGATGTAGAGAAGGTGCGAGCCGCTGATCGCGCTCTTGCCGCCGTGGCCGCGGCCCTCGCGTAGCGCGACGCCGAGGTACACGTCCGTCTGGCGGGCAAGACGGGTGACCCGGCGGGCGGTGTCGTGGATGGCAAGCGCGGAGATGAACCGCTGGCGCATCCCGCCGTGCGGGGTGGCATGGCGCATGTCGAAGAACTGGCCGGGCTGCGGGTTGCCCGCCAGCATCCGCAGGTAGACGAGCAGATCCCGGCTGGGATGCTCAGGCTTGGTGCTCACTCGCATACCTCGGGTGTGAGGGCGGCGAGGTACTCGAACTCGCCGCCCAGCAGCGGCACCTGCTCGGGGTGGCGCGCGGCCCATGCCGAGCACTGCTCAAGCGTCAGCTCGCCGCGGCGCATCGCCGCTACGCGCTGGCCGGGGGTCATCTGCCACAGCGCGCGCAGACGCGCGTTACGCGCTCCCAAGCCTTGAAGGATCTGCTCGATTAGGAGGCTCTGGCTCACTGGTCACGCTCCGCCTTGGGGCTGGTGGCCCGCGCCCCGGCTGGGACGCGGGCCCCTGAGCCCTAGAACTCGCTGTCCTCCTCGGCGCCGACCCCAGCCGGCACGGCCTCGGAGCCACCCTCCTCGCTGGATGCGCCGCTCCCGTTGCCCAGGAACTGCACCGAGTCGGCGATGATGTCCACCGCCTGGCGCTTGGTTCCGTCCTGGGCCTCCCACTCCCGCCACTCCAGGCGTCCGTCGACCGCGACCGGGCGGCCCTTGGAGAGATAGCGGGCGACGCTCTCGCCCTGCCCACCCCAGACGGTGACGTCGAAGAAGTTGGGCTTGTCGACCCACTCGCCGTCGCTGCTCTTGCGCCGCGTGTTGCATGCGACCCGCAGGCTGCAAACGGCCGTTCCGCTTGGCAGCGAGCGCAGCTCCGGGTCTCTGGTCAGGTTCCCGGTGAGTACGACTCGGTTGATGTTGTTCATCGCTGTTCCTCCTGTTGGTGGTTGGTGGTGCTAGTTGCGCAGCCCAAAAACGACGCCGACCGGCGCGCGGAACCGGAGCCCGTCAGGGCGCAGGGAAACCCCCCTTGCGGGGGTTGAAGCGCTAGTCCGTCGGCGTCGAAAATGGGGCAAGTAACGACGTGCCAGCGACCCACGGGGACTGCTTGAACAGCCAGTCAGCGCACCTGGCCTGACATGGCCTTCACCCGTTCCTGGTCGCTGTGTGTGGAGCATCGTCTGCGTCTCCTTGCGTGTCGGGGCCACGGGGTTCTCCCGCGGCTTTCCTGGGTTACTGACCACCACTGCTCGACAACGGCCAACGAATTCGCGCAAGGGCTCAAGGACGGCTGCGGGGGCAGCGGAGATCGGCGGTGCGGATCGGGCGAGTGAGCGCTCGCGCGGGTAGCTGAGACGGAGGGTCTTGAAAGTCGTTGGCCGGTCTGGGCCGCTGGTGGTCAGTAGGAGCGATGAAAGGCACATCGCCACCGATTGCGCGGGTGCTCGGAGCGCCGCGCACCCCGCCGGCGAGGAGGGGGACCCCGTGAGGGTTCACGCGGTCGGGCGCCGTCCTGCCATGAGGCTGCTCCTCTGCGCCCTGGGCGTGCTCGCTCTCGCAGGGCTCCTCAGCGGTGGGCTGGCGTGGTGCTGGACGCAGACGGCGTGCCTGCTCTCCCTGCGCGCGATGCGCCTGCCTGTGAGCGACGCCGCGCACGCGATGTGGCAGCTGCTCACCCACGGCGGCTGGAGCACGCCCTACCAGGCGTTCCCGACAGCGGCCGAGCGTGCCGCGGCTCCCGGAGCACCGGCGTATGTGATCGTCGCGGTCTGCTTGCTCGCGCTCCTTGGCCGTGGAGGATGGCGCGTGCATCGCCGCCTGCGCGCGTGGCGCGGCGGCTCCCCGCTCGGCAAGGATCAGCGGACCGTCGCTCGTCACGCGGTCGACCGGGGCTGGGTGCGCCAAAGGACATGGGCGCTGCCCTCAGACATGCGACGTCTGTGGGTTGCAGGCCCGGTGTCGGGCCGCCCCTACCTCGGAGTGATTGGCAGGATGCCGGCGCGCACGCTGGCGGCCGAGCCCGAGGTGCAGCCGATGGTCGTCGCGCCGCCGCGCTCCGGGAAGTCCAGCGGGTTCGTCGTGCCGTGGCTGCTCGACCACGACGGACCCGCGCTGGTGCTCTCGACCAAGCGCGACATCTACGACGCGACCGCGCCGTACCGCCGCGGCCTCGGCCGTGTGTGGGTGTATGACCCATTCGGCGATCGCGGGAGCGCCGGGTTCACGCCGCTGGTGCCGGCCCGCGCCTGGCCGGGCGCAATCCGCGCCGGCGAAGCCCTCGCCTCGGCCGCGCACCCCGACAGCAGCAACGCCGCGAACGAGTTTTGGGACAAGGAGGCCGCGAGCATGTTGGCGCCCCTGCTCCACGCCGCTGCGATCAGCGGGGAGTGCATGAGCGAGCTGGTGCGCTGGCTTGACGCCCGCGACTTCACCGGCGCGATCGGCGTGCTGAAGGGCGCCGGCGCCTCGGCTGCCGCCGACCAGCTCGAGGGCGTCAGTCGCCGCGACGAGCGCAACCGCGAGACGACCGTGATGAGCGCGCTGAACCTGCTGCGCGCCTACCGCTACCCCCAGGTCGCCACGCGCGCCACAGGCGACCTGACACCCGAGAGGTTCCTGGACGGCAACGCGAACACGATCTACGTCGTGGCCGCCGGCCACGACCAGGACGCGCTTCGGCCCGTGATCCTCGCGCTGGTCACGGCGATGTATGAGGCGGCGATCGTCAAGGCCCGCAGACACGGGGCGCTTGACCCACGGCTGTTCGTCCTGATGGATGAGGCCGCGAACATCGCCCCGGTACGCAACCTCGCGCCGTGGCTCTCTCAATGCGGGGATCACGGCATCGTGATCGCGACGATCTGGCAGTCAATCGCACAGATCGACCAGCGCTACGGCCGCGCCGCCCGCGACGCGATCTGCGCAGCATCAACCGCCCAGGTGTTCATCCCACCGTTGGCCGAGCCGACGAGCGCCGGGTATCTCATTGACCTGCTTGGCGAGGAGCCGGTCGCTAACGCCTCAAGCTCGACCGGGCTCTCGCGGCACACCTTGAGCGTCGGCCATCAGAAGGCCGGGCCCTCGCCGTGGCTGAGGCAGATCGGCCGCGGGCGCGCAGTGCTGGTCTACCGCGACCTGCCACCCGCGATCGTCCGCGCCCCCGGATGGTTTGAGGACCCCAGGTTCAGCGCGTACGCCCGGCTGCTCGCAGCACGCAGCCTTGCCTGAATGCCGTCGACGTGAGCCCACGGCATCGCGCCGTCGGGTGCCTGCTTCGCGTCGGATGCAAGAGCCAGCCGAGAGGCGACGAACAGGACAGTCAGCCAGCGCCGCTCCCCATCCTCGCCTTCGGCAGCGCCGGACGGTGAGGAGCCCTTGCTCTCGCACGGCGCGCCACACGACCCGCAGAAGCGAAAACCGGGTGGGTTATCCTGGCCGCACGAGGTGCAGTTCAGCCACAGCGAGATTCCGCAGTGACCGCAGAAGCGCTGCGCGGCGTCGTTGGCCTCAGCGCAGCTGGGGCAGGGTGCCGTCCCAGGCGAGGCTCAGTCCCCTAGCGGGGCGTTGGCTTGAGGGCTCGAGTCCATGTCGCGTGGTGAAGACGTGCGCGACCGCGCCAATCGCGCAGCCAGGATGCGTGCTAGGCGTACATGTCCGCGGAGACGCGGTTGACCTCAACCACGACATCGGCAGGGATGCCGACGCGCTGCGCGGCGGCGAGGATCATGTCGGGTGACGGCGCCTCATAGAGGCAGTAGGAGCGGCGACGGTCAGCGCTGAGGAACGAGAACAGCCAGCGCACGCCCTCGTCGGCGTTGACGTCCTCGATCAGCTTGACGTCGTCACTGGTCAGGTCGAGCTTTTCGGCGAATACACGCTCGATCATGAACATCGGCATGTGGGGGATGCTACGCCATCGCTCAGCTATCGGCCAGGCCTCGCCGATAGGCGTACGCGGCCGCCTCGGTGCGGTTCGCGCACGCGGTCTTGCGAAGAATGCTGCGCACGTGGTTCGCGGCGGTGTGCCCGCTGATGAACAGCGTGGCTCCGATCTCACGATTTGAGAGACCGCGCGCGATCAGGCGAAGCACATCTAGCTCGCGGACGGAAAGGCCGTCCGGCAGCGACGGACTCGACACCGGCGCGAGGGCACGGACACGTGCGAGAAGCGTGGGCATCCCCACCGTCTCGGCTAGGAGTGCGGCCTCGGCGAGCAGCTGCTCGCCGTGATCCCTGTCTGCCTGGCCGAACAGCATGCGTCCGTACTCGTAGGCGGTGTGCGCGAGCCAGGTGGTCGCGCCCATCTGCCGGTTGAGGCGGAGAGCCGCCTCGAAGTGGCTAGCCGCGCTGTCGGTGTTTCCAAGCGTCGCGGCGAGCATTCCCAGGTAGCGGTCGGCGGCGCCGTAGCAGGCGACGCCGTGGCCGATCATGACGTTCGTGCCGGCCAGTGGTGCGAGCAGCGGATAGACGAGCGAAGCAACCTCCTGATGTGCAACCGCGCTGGCAGCATCGGCGAGGTAGGTGAGCGACGCGAGCCAGAGGCCCTCGCGCAGTGGCTCAAGACCCTCGGCCCGCACGCGGTCGAGCTCGCCGCGGACCTGCTCTTCCATCGCGAGCTCGGCGAGCATCGCCGCGAGGCCGGGTCGCCATGCTCCGCCTCCTCGATCGCCGGCCGCGAGGACGCGGATCACCGGGGCAAGCTCGGCAAGGCGGCCCTGCTCGCGCCGAACTCCGAACATCTGGATGCCATAGACGCCCGAGGCGTCGCGGCCGACGAGCAGTTGACCCCATTCGCGCGAGCCCTCCGCTGCCGCCTCGGCCTCCGCCAGGTGACCCTCGAGCAGCGCAAGCGCCGATCGGTAGTGCTCGGTCACGTGGAGCATGAAGGGCTGACGTGTGCTCTGGGCCGCCTCGAGGGCGACCGTGAGCTCCTCACGTGCGGGCACGATCTCGCCGAGTGCCATAAGTGCGGAGACCCGCCACTGCGTCGCCTCCGCCTGGCCCTCCACGTCGCCCATCTCCTCGGCCAGATCCCGTGCCTCGCCAAGCATCTCGAGGGCTTCTGAGAGGCTCGTCGTTGCGCGCGCCCAGTAGACCCCCATGAGCACCGTTGCCAACCCTGGCCGATCGTCGATTCGGCGCGCCATCGCAATCGCGTCCTCGCGCGCGAGGGCAGCCCGGGCGGAGTTGCCCTCGTACTCGAGCGCGCGAGCGAGGCTCGCGAGCAGACCGACACGGAGCGTGGAGTCCTCCTGCCCGAGCGCCGCCGATGCCTCCTCGAGTAGCTCGCGTGCGCCCTCGTCGGCGAGGCCCGGCCGCCAGCAGGTCGTCTCGAACCCGATCGCCGCACGGGCGAGCAGCTCTCCCTCACACAAGTCTCGTGCTATCTCCGCCGCCTGGCGGAACGACTGGAGCGAGTCAAGTGACCTTCCCGCACGGAACAGCGCGGTGCCGAGGTCGAGCAGGACCTCGGCACGGCGCCGCTCGTCCTCGATCCCCGTCTCCAGAGCCGTGCGAAGTCGGGCCGCTGTCTCGTCATAGGCCAGCGCAGCTGATGCCGCCTTCGCGGCGAGGAGGTTGTACTCCACCGCTTGTGCCGCCCCGCCGATCGGGGCCGCCGCCGCGAAATGGTGCGCCAGGTCGGCGAGCACGCGCCCGCTCTGCGGCTCACCGGCAGCCTCCAGCGCCTCGGCGATGCGGAGGTGCAGCTCGGCGCGGCGCAGAACGCTCAGCCGGTCATACAGCGCGCGCCGCACGAGCTCGTGCGTAAAGCGGTACGCCAGCGCCGGGAAGGGCAGCTCCTCGATCACCCCGCTGTGCATCGCCGGTTCGAGCGCGTCGATCCGCTCAAGCTCGACAGGTGCGGCTCGGCGCAGGACGTCGAGCTCGAACTCGGGCCCGGCGACGGCGGCCAGCTCAAGCAGGTCTCTCGTCGTCGGATCGAGTCTGCTCAGGCGCTGGCTGACGACCTCACGGACGCTCTGAGGCGTCGCTATCTCCCGCAAAGGTCGAATCAGCCGGAGGGTGCCCTGTTCGATCGCGAACGCGTCCGTCTCGACGAGTGCCCGCCAGAGCTCGCAGAGCAGAAAGGCGTTGCCCTCGGTGAGGTCGCGGATCGCACGGGAGAGCTCGGGCTCGGCGGGATCGATCTCGCCGCCGCCGGCACGGCGCACGAACTCCCCGACGTTGTCCTCGCTCAGGCCGCCGAGATGAAGGCGAACGACGTCGTCTGAGCGGCGCAGGTCGGCAAGCGCATCGGCAAGCTCAGCAGGCACATCGGCGTCGGTGTCTCGGAACGTCGCGAGCACGAGGACGCGGGCCTCGGTCGTCGCGCGGGCGAGGTGCCGCAGGAGCACGAGCGTGGGCGTGTCGGCCCAGTGCCCGTCCTCGAGCACGAGCACGAGCGGCTGCCGGCGGCCTGCGCCGGCCAGGACGTCTGTCACCGCGGTGTGCAGGCGATGACGCTCGGTGTCGGGGTCGGCGGCGATGGGCGCCTCCAGCCCGGCGACGCGAGCGGGCAGGTCGGGAACGAGCCGGGTCAGCTCGCCGCCCGCGCTGCCAAGGTCCGCACGGAGTACGTCGGGGTCGGTGCTCCGAGCGAGCTGATCGAGCGCCTCGGCAAAAGGACGGTAGGGGGTGTGCACCACGGCGTCGCAGGCACCGTAGAGCACGAGCGCCCCCTCCGAGGCGACCTCGTGCGCCAACTCCCGGACGAGACGGCTCTTGCCCGATCCGGCCTCACCGCCCACCAGTGCGAGCCGGCCGCGCTCTCCTACCTCGCGTGGAACGAGCGCGCGCAGCGCCGCAAGCTCTGCTGAGCGGCCGACGAACGGCGAGGTCGGGAGGAGTCTTAGAGGGCCGGGAAGCGTGTGCACTGGCAATTGAAGGGCAGAGTAGTCAGATCTGATTATCGCTCTCGGCGCGACGTGCCGCGGTGAGCCTGCGAACTGTGTCAATCCAAGTCATGACAGCGGCGGTGCACCCGGCTACCGTCGACCCTGCGATCGAGATCTATTCCCGGCCGCCGGCTCAGTCCAATGAATAGGAGGCAGGAATATGAGCACCAGCACGAACGCGGCGGACGCAGCGCGACAGGAGCTCGGGACGGGCTTCTCAGGTGAGCTGGTCGGTCCTGCCGACCCTGGCTATGAGTCGGGGCGCGCGGTCTTCAATGCGATGATCGACCGCCGGCCCGCCCTGATCGCGCGCTGCGCCAGTACCGAGGACGTGGCGGCGACGATCGCGTTCGCGCGCCGGCACGACCTCCTGCTCGCCGTTCGCGGAGGCGGCCACAACGGCGGCGGACTCGGAATCTGCGACGACGGCGTGGTTCTCGACCTCTCCCGCCTGCAGAGCGTCGAGGTCGACCCGGCCGCGCGCACGGTTCGCGCGGGTGGCGGGTGCACCTGGAGCCAGGTCGATGCTGCAACGCACGAGGCTGGCCTCGCGACGCCGTCGGGGATCATCTCCACGACCGGCGTCGGCGGCCTCACCCTGGGAGGCGGGATCGGCCACCTCTCGCGCAAGCACGGGCTCACGATCGACAATCTGATCGAAGCCGAGCTCGTCCTGGCCGACGGCACGCAGACTCGCGCGAGCGCCGAGGAGAACCCCGAGCTCTTCTGGGCGCTGCGTGGCGGCGGCGGCAACTTCGGGGTCGTGACCTCCTTCCTCTTCCGCGCGCACCCCGTCTCCACGGTCCTCGCCGGCCCGACCTTCTGGCCGCTCGAGCAGACACCCGAGGTGATGCGGTTCTACCGTGAGTTCCTCCCCGCCGCGCCGCGCGAGCTGAACGGGTTCTTCACGCTGATGACCGTCCCCCCGGCGGACTTCCTCCCCGCCGAGCTGCACTTCCGCAAGGTGTGCGGGGTGATGTGGTGCTACACGGGCCCGGAGGACGCGGCCGCAGAGCTCTTCGCGCCGGTACAGGAGATCGGGACGCCGCTGCTACACGGGGTCGGGCCGATGCCTTTCCCGGCGCTCCAGAGCCTCTTCGACGGCTTCTACTCCCCCGGGCTGCAGTGGTACTGGCGTGCAGACTTCGTCCGTGAGCTCCCGGATGCCGCGATCGAGGAGCACGCCCAGTTCGGCGAACGGCTCCCGACGCTGCACTCGGCGATGCACCTATACCCCATCGACGGGGCCGTGCACGACGTCGGCCAGGCCGACACTCCGTTCAGCTACCGCGACGCGAGCTGGGCGGAGGTGATCATCGGCGTCGACCCCGACCCCGCAAACGCCGGCGTCATCCGCGACTGGACGGTGGACTACTGGGACGCGACACACCCACATTCCGCCGGCGGGGCATACGTGAACTTCATGATGGACGAGGGCCACGCGCGCGTCCGCGCAAGCTACCGCGACAACTACGACCGCCTCGCCGCCGCCAAGCGAACCTACGACCCGGCGAACGTCCTTCGCGTCAACCAGAACATCGAGCCGTCGGTCGGGGCGTGAGCGAGCACAACCCCGACGGCCGAGAAGCCGACGCTCACCGATGAGCAGCGCGCGGCCCGACTCGAGCTGCTCGCCGAGTGGATGCTTCGCCCGGATGGGCTCGATCGCGACACGCTCGCGCGGATTGAGCAGCTGACCGGCGAAGAGCAGTAGCCGCAAGCGTGCAGGCGCACGAGCTCCCGCGCAGGAATGCGTCGTTCGTCGCGGATTCATCGGCGTGGTGGCGCGCGAGCGCACTGCCAGGCGATCTCGGCGCGTTGCTTCGGCTACCGCTGCGCGCTGCCCACATAGCGGCCGTTCAGTTTCCCTGCAGAGGTTAGCGTCGCCGGTAGATATCGCGTCGATGGCCGATCGCGATCACGCGGACGAGTCGCTGCTTCTCAAGCAGTTCGTAGATGATCCTGTAGGGCGCGCGGCGAGCCGACCACCGACCCTCGTGCTCCAAGGCCAGACGCTTGCCGAGCCGCTTGGGGTTCTCCGCGATCGCATTTAGCGTCTCGAGCACCGCTGCCGCTACGGAGATAGGCAGTCGATCGAACTGGCGCCGCGCCGGCCCCATGACGGCGAGCCGCCACGGCTCCTCTGTCACTTACGAGGTGCCCGCCGTCGCTCTAGGTCGGTGCGCAGCTCGTCCAGCCCGATCCCGGCTTCGCCCGCGGCGGCGGCCTTCTCGCTGGCGCGGATCTGGGCCGTCAGCGATCGGTCGGACATGATCGCGAGCGTCTCCTCGAGGCTCTCGAGGTCATCTGTACTCACGAGCACGGCCGCGGGTTGGCCGTTGCGCGTGACGATCACGCGATCTTGCTGGCGCGCCACCCGGTCGACGATCTCGGAGAATCGGGCTTTCACGGTGGCGAGCGGCAAAGTCTCGGACATGACCAGAATTATAACCAGGGTGCGGGCGCATCGTAAGACCACCCGCACTGTCGCATCCACTGGGCGAAGCAGAAGTGTTCGCCTCGGCGCGCCTCAGACCCGGCGCTTGCCCGTTGCGCGAGTGAGCAGGACGTTGCGATTGACTTCCGCTTGGACGACAGAGCAGAAGCCACGCGCTCGCTTGTGGATTCTCAGCGTTGCCCGAGTCGGCGGGAGAACTGTGCGTCGTTGCTCGCTGGGGCGAGATGCCATTCCGTCGGTAGCGGGGTGGAGCGCTCAGGGGGGATGAATGGCGGCGTGAAGGTCCTGCGCGACAGGAAGTGTTTGCTGTCCTGTGGGCAGATAGGCCGGTCTCGGGCGCCTTTGGGCGGTTGGGTCCTGAGCCAGCTGGCGCGGGGCGGTCGATGTCGGCCGTTTGTGTCGGTCAGGGCTAGCGCACTACTTTGAAGCCTGTGGTGCGTGTGGTGCCGTTGCGCGCGGCGAACCTGGGGATCGCTTGTAGGCGGTAGGCGCCGGGCTTTAGCTTCTGGCCGCGGACGCGTCCGGTGAAGTGAAAGGTGTTGCGT
>OCTA010004847.1_pt1 | contig 11748 bp, 14 predicted proteins | sample 1538991 | NCBI WGS metagenome assembly OCTA01 (sample SAMEA3539302, study PRJEB22396) | soil metagenome | biome: tundra; feature: field; material: soil | place: USA | collected 2010-05 | depth 0.15 m | reverse complement strand
CACCGAGATCTACACTCTTTCCCTACACGACGCTCTTCCGATCTCGGTGTCGGCCCGTCCGCTCAGGACCGAGAGCTCATGGAGATCGGCGAAGAGGAGTGCTTCGCCCTCCTGCAACGTCAGGAGTTCGGCCGACTGGCCATCGTCCGTGACGGGCAGCCGGATATCTTTCCTGTCAACTACGCGCTGGACGGGCACACGATCATGATCAGGACCCAGCCCGGGGTCAAGCTGACCTACGCCACACTCGCCCGCGTCGCGTTCGAGGTCGAGGACATCGACCCCGTCAGCCGTGAGGGATGGGTCGTGGTAGCGCACGGTTTAGCCGAGGACATCACCGACGCCATCGATCGGTCGTCCGAACACGCCCGGGCCACCGTGGTCCGCCCCTGGGTGATGGGCCCACATGAGCACTACGTCGCCATCGAACGTCCGCGGGTTTCAGGAAGGCGGCTCCTCCGTCGACCGCCGCAGCACCCGTGAGCCGCTCCCTCGGAACCTGATCGATGGCGCTCGATGAAGCTCGCGGAACGAGCACTGACGACGAGAGCGAACTGAGCTTGGACGGATATCGGCACACGGACCGTTCGAGTCACGTGGCACGAGCCGAGGAGACCTCCGCCACCTGCCCGGGCTAGAGCATCACCTACCAGTCGGACAGTATCAGCATGGGCGGGCGCGTCCCGACCCAACCCCGAGGCGCAGTCGGCAGCAGCTGACGTCGATGTCGACCACGAGGTCGTTTCTCCGGGACATCACGTGAAGCGGAGGCCTGTCGGTTCGGCGGGAACCAGCGGGCGGGGCCGGAGCGCCTCTCCACCGACCTTCAACCCGCGTAACAGGGTGCTGAATAGACGCGGTGCCAGCCATGGTACCCAGGTGGATGCCCTCACGAGTCGTGTCCCCTGGCGTCGGCCAAGTCGGATACCAGGGCTTTTTAGGAAAACCGCCAGGACGTACTGATCGAGGGGTCCGAAAGTCGACCAATATATTGAAAAGGCCTCCACCCACAACCGATTGCTTCCGGTCTACTTCGGTGACGCCGAGTGATCGGTCCTCTTCCGCACGGCACCAGGCACCAGATTCTTCACCGCCACATCGGAGCGTTGTCGCCTTCGAAGCTGACGACTTCCTCTCTAACGACGAGGGTTGGAGCGTCGTCGTCCCGGGAATCGCCTGGTAGTTCACCGACGCCGACGAGCTGCTACGGGTACGTACTCTCCCCCACTCCGCGGTAACGGACGACCACGTTGATCGATTCGTTGCGATGCCGCAAAGGACGATCACCAGGCGTCTGGTCCAATTCACTTCGGTGGGACCTTCGGCCCTAGCGGAGCCAGGGTATAAACCTTGATCATGGAGGCATGGGGTACGGACAGAAGGAGGACTTCATGCAGGCGGGCAACGGTCAGCGCCTCGTGATCCACGGCCACCACAGCGGCGAACGCCGACCCTCTGTCGCCTGGTGGGGCGATACCGGGCACGAGTCCATCTTCTTCCGCGGTTCGGACGCCACCGTCCGGCACTTCGAGCACACCTCGAGTTGAGACCGTCCAGCGAAACGGTCGATGAGTCATGAGACGCAAGAACAAGTCGCCACAAGGAAGGGGTATCCATGCGAACGATTGAAGCAATGCGGCGGTCAGGCGTGGGCATCGAGCCAGATCGGACGATCCACGACGCGGCAGCGGTCATGGAACAGACCGGGGTGGGTGCACTCGCCGTCCTGGACGGCGAGAGACTGGTCGGCATCGTTACCGACCGCGACCTCGTTCGGCGGGGCCTGGCCAAGGGTCTGCTTGCCGATGCCAGGATCGACGGGATCATGAGTTCGCCGGTCGTCACCATTGACGCCGATGCCGACCTGCATGGCGCTTTCGCGCTGTTCCGGACCAATGCCATCCGCCGACTGGCCGTCGTACGCGGTGGACAGTTCGTCGGCATGATCACGATCGACGACCTCCTCGTCGATGTAGCAGCCGACCTCGCCGACCTCAGCCGGCCGGTCGAGGGCGAGATCTTGTTCGCTCACCACGACAGCCCGGTACCGGCCACCCGGTAGGGAGACCGCTCAGGACTCGTAGTGAATCAGCTCACACGTGCGACTCACTGCTCGAGTCCATCGGCGAACGGGGTGTCATAGTGGTGGCGGTCACAGTGGTGACAGCGGTCCTCGGCGCGATCCCCTTCAGCTGGCGAACCTGGTAGGCGAATGACCGGGTTCGCCGGCACCTCATGGTCATCCGCGTCCAGTAGGCGATTGAGGTGTTGGTCCCCGGGGGCGCGCTTGGTGCCTTGATTCCCTGCCGTGGGGTTCTCGCGTCGTCGGCTTCGTCAACCGGCCGGTCGAGCGCTGGCCGCACCGCTCGAGGACCGACCGAACGGGCGGACAGGACCACTCTTGGCGATCATTGTCCCTCTCTCCCCGTCGGCACGATCACCACCGGGACAGTGGCATGCTCTGCCAGTTCGTGGCTGGTGCTCCCGAGAAGGAGTCCGGCATGCGCCCCTTGCCCGCGCGAACCGACCACCAGAAGGTCAGCGGCGACGGGAGCAAACACCGCTCGAATGAGCACCGAGCATGGATCGCCGTCACCCACATGCCAGTGAACCCGTGCAGGGTCGATCCCCGCCTCCCTGGTGAGCCTCTCCACGGTCTGTTCGAGTTCGACGGCTGCTCCTCGGTCAGCCGCATATTCGAGCAGGCCTACGGCGTGGACGACGACCACATCGGCACCGACCTGTCTCGCCAACTCGAAAGCCCAGCGCACCGCGGCTTCTGCATCTCCCGATCCGTCAAAGCCAACCGCGATCTTCTCGAGTGGGCTCATCGGATACGCCTCTCAGATGGAGCCAGCGGCCCGGCACGCTGGAGCGCCCCGTCCCGTTCGGCCCGGGCTTGGTCCACCATCTCGGCTCCCGGGCCACCACACGTCGAGTCCTCGGGCTGGTAGGTATCGCCAAGAAGCGCGCCCAGGGTGGCGGCCACGGACATCCGCAACGCTCCCAGGTCATACCCTCCTTCGAGGAACAGCACCAGTCGCCCGGGTCGAGGAGCGAAACCGGCGACCATTCTGGCTAGCTCGGCAAAATCGCCGCTCGACAACGCCAGGTCGGCCAGTGGATCGGCTCGATGGGCGTCGAACCCGGCGGAGATGAGTACCCAGGTCGGATCGAAGTCATCGATGGCGGGGAGTGCCACCTCGTCGATCGCTCGGCGCACGACGTCGCCAGTGGCCCCCGCAGGGATCGGGACATTGACCGTTCGGCCCAAGGCGCACGGGCCACCAATCTCTTGTGTGGTACCGCTGCCAGGGAACAAAGGCCACTGGTGTGTGGACACGTACAGCACGTTCGGGTCGTCCCAGAAGATCGCCTGGGTGCCGTTGCCATGATGCACATCCCAGTCGACGATGAGGACGCGCTCATCATTGGCGGTTAGCGCGGCAGCCGATATGGCGATGTTATTGAGGAGACAGAACCCCATGGCCCGATCACGCAGGGCATGGTGGCCTGGTGGACGCGCGACGACGAATGCCACACCATCGTCGCGCTGTCGCAGCGCATCGACGGCCGCCAGCCCTGCCCCGGCGGCCCGGCGGGCGGCAGACCATGAGTCGGCCGAGGCATAGGTGTCGGGGTCGAGCTGACCGCCGCCTGCCTGGCAGAAGGCCGCCAACTCATCGAGATAAGCGATGTCGTGCACCCGCGTCATCTGCGCCGGGTTGGCCACGTATGGTGCCACGATCTGAACATCGGTGCCCAGGTGCAGGTCGTCGACACCTGCCATCACAGCAGCGATCCGAGCCGGCCGTTCGGGGTGGTCACCCCCGTCGTGTTCGGACCCTCCGGTCGGGCCACTCACGATCAGCATTGTGGGGTGTCGGCTCGTTGCCGGGCGGGACTTTGGATCCGGGCATGGCGTGCCGCGAGCGCCACCTGGTAGGCCTCGTCGGGCTCAATCAGAAAGCGGACACTGACGATTCCATCCTCAACGCTCGTGGTGACTCTGAACCCCGAGTCCACGAACACGCCCAACATGTCTCGATTCTCCATCAGCGTCATGGCGACGAACGTCGTGATCCCACTCCGCCACCCGGCGTCGGCCAGCTGTTCGAGCAGCAACGTCCCGATCCCATGATGCTGGTACTGATCGGCAACCACGAAGGCGACCTCGGCCTCAGCCGTGCCCGGGCTCCGATCGTAGCGGCCAACGGCGACCAGCTGGTCACCGTCTTCTGCGATAAAGGCCATCCGGTCGACGTAGTCGACACAGGTGAACCGTTCGACCTCGGCAGCCGACAGCCTCGGGTGCGCGGAAAAAAACCGCCGATAGACCGAACCTGGCGAGAGGTGCTGGTGGAAGTCGACCAGTCGGGGGGCATCGTCAGGCCGAATCGGCCGGAGATGTATCGTCGTCCCCACACGGGTTGTCACGTCACATGCCAGCTCGGCCGGGTCCCAGGGAGCCGGCGGTTCGTTCGGGAATCCGATCTCCCTGCGACCGGCTACATCGTGATCCCGAGGTTCGATCATCGCCATGTCCACTTCGTCGCCCCTCTCAGGGATCCATCCGCCTACCGCTATCATTGGTGGCGGACCCCTTGCTCCACTAGGGCCGAAGGTCCCACCACGACGAACCGGTCGACACCGTTCAGCGGTGTCGACTACGACGTGTCAGCCGTCTTGCCGGTCAATCCGGTGGACTCAACCGCTACGGGCCTGAGGTGAACAGTATTTGTCCCGCAACCTCGTCAGCACGGCGATACTACGCTCCAGGTCTTGCTGTTGACATTCCAGCAACGTCAAGAGCGCTTCCTCGCTGGTGTCATGAGGATAGTAATAGCCCATTGGCCTGACTAAGTTGGGTGGAAACGGCGGATGGGTTATCGCAAAGGCGCCAGCAAAATCGCTCGAGCCTCCCGTGCCTGGTTCCCGCTTGAAGGTGGCACAGTAGGGGTAGCACATTCCAAGGTTGATGTGGGCCACACCAGAGTCCTCGACCACAATTCGGAACGCTTTGTCAATGTCGATGTTTCCCCGACCCAGGGGCATGCCACAGACGACAGGCTCGTCGCCATCCCTGATCACTGAATGATCCTTGAAGTGCACACCGAAGGCATGTGGCGCCATCGCCCGGATCGCCGACAAGGGCTCTTCCCAGGCCATCATCGAGTTGCCGGTGTCGCACAGGAGGCCGACCCATTCAGGTTGGCCTACGAGCGAGATAAATTTGATCAATTCCGCGGAAGTCTCGAACTCATGGTTTTCGAACGCTAAACGAATCTGGTGCGTCTTCAGGAACGGGACGACGCGCCGTACCTCCGATATCTGACTCTCCATGAAGTCCACGTCGAACCGCCCGTGGGGGAACCAGAGGTAAGACCGCACGAGCTCTACACCAAGAGCACGCGCAATCTGCAGGGCAGGAGCAAGTTCGTTGAGAGTGCTTCCTCGGGTGGCTATCTCACAATAGAGATCGTGTTGATCAATGGCCGCCTTCACACGAGACAAATACTCCGTACTCGCGCCCTGCAGGGCACCCCACCGAGGATGCAGGTTGTAGTCGGGGATGATGTTGATATGCACACCGTCCAGTCCGAATCTGGCAGTGAACTCGATAAAGTCGAAGATGTTCATGCGGCCATGTTGGAAGAGCAGGTGACAGGATTCAGTCTCTAGACCAATCTTCATCTACGCTCCCCTGCTTTCGACCATGAACGGCTCCTTCCACCCGACCTATCGGGAGGCGCTGGCTTTATCGGCAAGAATTGATGCGACATCGCCAGCGTGTCATCGCTACCTGAACTCTTCGCGACCAGAGGGTCCACGCCAGATGGCCTAGAAGTGAATTCTCTGGTGACAGTGACTCCGCGCCGGTCCCCCAGCGCTGCCGGTCCAAATGTCGGCATTCGCCGTTTTCCCCACCGGGGAGTTCACGAGATCTGCTCGAAGGTTGCACAAACCCGAACCCTGTCTCGGCCAGGCATGACAGGTGCGACGAACCTCTCCGGCAACGGGCCGGTGATGTGTCCTCTTGGTCAGTCTCGGTCTCGAGATTTCGGGCTCTCGGCCATTCTCTGGGGGCAAGGTGGTTCCCGACTGCCCCGAAAGTCCATGATTCGCCCCTGGTCAAACCACACAATGACGGCGATGCCTCTCGTCTTCTGCGATCAGCGGGATCACTGCTGTTGTTGAGGGTCAAAAGCCCCTGGCGCCACCAGCGGATCGGTGTCATCGTGGCCACATGTGGGTAGATGCCAGGGGTTCGACCGTGATTCCCTCTCCCGAGTGCATCCGATTGCTGGCCGTAACGGCCAAGGACGGCGGAATCGGACGGCTCGGTGTGCCGACCGATCAGGCACCGGTGGTCATTCCGGTCAACTTCACCCTTCATGACGATCAAATCCTGGTAAGGGTGGGAACCGGATTCTTCTCCCAGGCGGCGGATGGTCACCTGGTGGCGTTCGAGGTCGACCATGTTGACTCAGACGCTGGCATGGCATGGAGCGTGCTCGCCCGTGGGTTGGCCACGTTGATCGAGTCACCGACCGAGGTTGAGTTCGCTGCGGCACCACATCCGTTGGTCCCCGAGCCGGGAGACATGGTACTGGTCGTGCGCCCCGATATCCTCACCGGTCGCCGCTTCGAAGTGGGTCGAGGGCTCTAGCGCCAAGCCGGCGACGAGACGCGCACCCATGTCCACCGCCCTACTTCCGCCGGACGGCTGCACAGACGCTCCTTGTCTCTTTGGTGAGAACCAAAGAGTCCATCGCCTGACCCCACCTCATGGTGGATGTGCAACTTCATCCCGTGGACAGGAAGCCCTAGACGCGGTCTTCACGCCGGAGATCGCCCAATGGCAGTGGGACGTGATCACGGCGGACTTGGAGTAGGCATGTCGGATTTGGTCGTTGCCTCTGGCTGGTTGAACGGTCCAGATCTGTCCGGTGCGGCACGGCCCCGACCGTAAGGCGGCAACCCTCAACGCCCCAGTCAAGCCGTTCTAGTAGCCTTTATTCCAAGCAGAACTCTATCGTCACCATGGACGATGACGACATGCAAAAGCTCATCGAACCTAGTCGAGCTACCCCAAACATCGGACGATTAACTGTGTCTGACCCGGCTCGGCTTTCAACCCTTCGAGGACATGGAACCGCCGTGGCTCTCCACGAGACCTTTGAGGCGATCATGTTCGACTGGGACGGCACCGCGGTGCCGGATCGCCAAGCCGATGCTTCCGGGGTACGAAGACGCATCGATGCACTCTGTGCTGCCGGTGTGCATGTGATCATCGTGACCGGCACCCACGTTGGGAACATCGACGCCCAGCTTCGGGCGAGGCCTCAGGGTCGGGGTCGGTTGTACGTTTGCTGCAACCGGGGTTCCGAGGTATTCGCGGTTACCGACAACGGACCGAAGCTCGTGCTGCAGCACACCGCCAGCCCCGAGGAAGACCGTGCGCTGGATCGAGCGGCCGAGCGGACTGTCGAGCGCCTCCGAACGCGGGGCGTCGAGGCGAACGTGGTGTCCGAGCGGATCAATCGCCGCAAGATCGATCTCATCCCCGTCCCTGCATGGGCCGATCCCAAGAAGGCCGATATCGCACTACTCGCTGAAGCCGTGACGGCGCGGCTCGCTTCCGTGGGAATTGCGAACCTGGCTGAGGTCGTCGCGCTCGCCGCCGACGTCTCCCGAGGTGCCGGGCTGGCCGATCCACGAATCACGAGCGACGTGAAGCACATCGAGATCGGACTGACCGACAAGTCTGACTCGGCACACTGGGCGGCTGACTGGCTATCCCGGCAGGGCATCGCCGGTGGACTGGTGCTGATCGGCGGCGACGAGTTCGGGTCGATCGGCGGCGTGGCCGGCAGCGACTCTCTGATGATGGTGGATGCCTTCACCCGCGCCGTGGTCGTCTCTGTCGGGGTTGAACCGGAGGGTTCGCCCCATAGGGTTGTGCGTCTCGGGAATGGTCCAAAGCGTTTCATCGAGCTACTCGACGAACAACTCTCGCGCCGGGCAGCCCTGCGGGTGCCGAACATCGATCTTGACCCGGCCTGGGTGATTCCACTGCCCACCACCCGCGCCAAGGAGCGCGTCGCCGAGGCGCTGGGAGCGCTCGGCAACGGATTTGTGGGTACGCGAGGCTCCCGGGAGGAGGACGGCCGGGACACCGGCCCTCTGTTTCTCGTGAACGGCGCCTACACCCAAGACGGGCAACTCCTCCCCGGCCCGAATTGGACCGGCCTCGAGCGACCCGGCGTGGACCGTCGACATACCGAGCGGCGTCTGCTCGACCTGCGGGGCGGCACCCTTGTCCGTTTGGGCAACGAGGGCTTGGGGGAACGGTCCATGCGTTTCGTCTCCGTCTCTTCGCCACACGCTCTGGCGCTCCGAGCCGAGGCACCCGAGGCCCATCTCCAACCCGGCGAGCCGCTCCGGCCACCTCGGGATGCCACCGACTTCGTGAGTGAAGAGCACGGAAGTATGTTCGGCGCCAGAACCGGTCGGGCGGGTGCCGAGATCACCGTGGCTGCCCGGGACCGGGTGGTCACGACGGCAGGTCGTCGAGTAGTCGAGCGGCTGGCCGCTTGGGTCGTCGCTCCCACCGGGAAGAACCGCTTGGACGACGCCTACGACCGGCTCGCACAAGTGGAAGCCACCGGCTTCGACACGTTGCTCGCTGACCACCGAGCGGCGTGGGCACGCCGTTGGGAGGACGCCGAGGTGGTCATCGAAGGAGACCCCGAAGCAGAGCTGGCGGCTCGCTTCGCAGTATTCCACCTCCTGAACGCGGCTGCCGACATCGGCGAGTCCGCGGTCGGTGCCCGTGGATTGACCGGCAACGCCTACAAAGGACACGTTTTTTGGGATGCAGACGTCTTCGTGCTGCCAGTTCTGGCAGCCATCCGCCCGGCGGCGGCCCGGGCTATGCTCGAGTACCGCATCCGTCGTCTCCCCGCGGCACGCGCTGCCGCAGAGGCCCAGGGCTTGCGTGGCGCTCGCTTTCCCTGGGAGTCGGCCGGCGACGGTAGAGACGTCACGCCATCTTCGGTTCGGGGACAGCACAACGACTTCATCCCGATCGCCACCGGCCCGCACGAAGAGCACATCGTGGCCGACGTGGCCTGGGCAGCAGCCCACTTCGCGGCCTGGACGGGCGACACCGGCTTCCTCGCGGGAGCAGGTCGTGAGCTTCTCATTGACACCGCTCGCTACTGGGCCAGCCGCATTCGGACCGATGCCGATGGCCACGGTCACCTCTACGGGGTGATGGGACCCGACGAGTACCACGAGGTCGTCGACGACAACGCATACACGAACGTCATGGCCCGCTGGAACCTTCGTCGCGGTGCCGAATTCCTCTTCCGGTCCGGCGACAGAGGCACTGCAGCGACCTGGCGGGCACTGGCTGACGGATTGGTCGACGGATGGAGCCCCCAGCGAGGACTTTACGAGCAGTTTGCCGGCTACTTCGAATTGGAGCCTCTCCTCATGTCCCGGGTCGCACCACCGCCGGTCGCCGCCGACATACTTCTCGGCGCCGAGCGAGTGGCCGGCTCCCAACTCATCAAACAGGCCGACGTGCTCATGCTCCACCATCTCGTGCCAGAAGAAGTGGTGGACGGGTCACTCGAGTCGTGCCTGGCCTTCTATGGGCCCCGGACAGCCCATGGCAGTTCGCTCTCCCCCGCCATCCACGCGTCGCTGCTGGCTCGCGCCGGTGAGCCGGAGCGGGCGCTCGAGATGTTCCACCTGGCCGTCCGCCTCGACCTGGACGATCTGACTGGCACGACCGCGGAAGGAGTGCACCTGGCAACCATGGGAGGGGTATGGCAAGCACTCGCGTTCGGCTTCCTCGGCGTGCGCGCAGAGGGGGGCATGCTCGCCGTCAACCCCTACCTCCCTGACGCCTGGTGCGCTCTCGGCCTCACGTTTCGCTTCGCCGGACAGCCCATTGGTATTCGAGCCGAGCACGAACGGGTCACCATTACCTGCCAGACACCACTTCTCGTGCGCGTCGCCGATCGGCCGCCGGCATCGTGCGTGCCCGGTGGCACCACGTTCCCCCTGAATGCGTTCCCCACCCAGCGGAGCCAACGATGAGCATCATCCTTGCCGCGCTCGACACCTCTACTGCCGCCCGGCCAGTGATGGAGACAGCCTTGCGAATCGGCCAGTTGACCGGAGCGGATGTGCAGGCGGTCCATGTGCGCGTCGGCCCGCGGGAGTCGGTCGATGCACCTGAGGCACTTGCGGCGCTCAGCGAGGTACCGTTCAAAGTGCTCGAGGGCCCTGTGGAGCCCGCCCTGCTCGCCGCGGCCGGTGCGCCAGACGTGATCGCTGTCGTCATCGGCGCCCGGGGCACGCCCGACGGTGGCCATCCGGTCGGACATACGGCGCGCCACATCCTCGAGAATACAGAAAAACCGGTTGTGGTGGTGCCTCCCGAGGCGGTCTCCCCTCGTCTCATTCAGCGACTGTTGGTGCCACTCGAAGGCACTGAAGTGTCCTCACGAACGGTGCTCGAGCGCTTGTTTCCGCTGCTGGTCGCCGATGTCGAGCTTGTGGTCATCCACGTGTTCACCGACACCACCTTGCCCGCCATGTTGGATCACCCTGGGCGCGACCTCGAAATCTTGGGAAACGAGTTCCTCACCCGCCACTTTCCCCATTCGAGTGACATCGAGTTCCGAACGGGTTCGGTTGCCACTCGGGTATCCGAGGTGTCCCACGAGCACGACACCGACCTCATCGTCTTGAGCTGGTCTCAGAACCCCGAGCCCGAAAGGGCGCGAGTGATCAGAGAGGTGCTGGGTGGCTCGGCGCTGCCCGTTCTTCTGCTCCCCGACTCGCCTTACAGCGTCGATGACCCTGTCAAGTCTTCCTCACGGCCGGAGGAGGACTTGACGGGGATAACTGATGGGCTCACAAGATGACCACACCGGTGGTTGCCCCGCACCATGAAGATCATCTCCGGTGGCGGCACCCGACCAGGCGCTGAGGAGCAAGACTGGCGGAATGGTCGCAGTGGTCTCTTCCTTCGCGTATGGGCTGTGTGTGCTGGTCGGTTTGGTCGCCTGCGCCGCTGCGTGCCTGGGGGCGCGAAGGCGACCCGGGACATGGACGCTCACCGTGGCTCGGCTAGTGGGGCTCGCCCTCGCGCTCGATGCATGTAGTTACACGGTCGGTCTCCTCGTGGCCGGCACCTGGTCGGCACGGACCTCGCTCCCCCTCCCGCTCTGTGACGTAGCGGTGCTGGTGGCCGCCGCAGCCTGTTTCTGGCGTACGCCGTTATTGGTCGAGCTGACCTACTTCTGGGGTCTCGCCGGCACGCTCCAGGGTGTGCTCACTCCGGATCTGTCGACCGGCTTTCCCCATCTCGTCTTCTGGCAGTACGTGATCGGCCACCTGGGCATTGTCTTTGCCGCGCTGTTCCTGGTGGTCGGGCTCGGGCTCCCACCGCGGCGCCACGCGATTCTTCGTATCTTCGCCATCACGCTCGCCTACAGTGCACTGGTCGGGTTGGTGGACGCGCTCACTGGCGCCAACTACATGTTCCTGCGGCGTCCGCCGGGCGAGTGGACCCTCTTGCGACTGCTCGGACCTTGGCCGTGGTATTTGCTCAGTGTCACGGGAGTTGCCCTTGTGCTGCTGACAGCGCTCGACGCACCCTTCTGGCCCAGCCCTCGGCGAAAGGCGGCGCACCATGCGGATGAGGCAGCAACCCGACCCGATGCT
>OCTA010004844.1_pt1 | contig 11750 bp, 12 predicted proteins | sample 1538991 | NCBI WGS metagenome assembly OCTA01 (sample SAMEA3539302, study PRJEB22396) | soil metagenome | biome: tundra; feature: field; material: soil | place: USA | collected 2010-05 | depth 0.15 m | reverse complement strand
CGGGGGTGAACGGCTTTTGAAAGGAACTGCAATCCATTCACAGAAACCTGTTCTCGCTCCCGACAGGCCGGGCGGTATGCTGAACCCCTCTTCCTCGACAGGCCGCCTGAACTGGCGAAATTCAGGACCGCGGCCAACTGGCGTTAGACCGACGTACGTATGTACGATTCCTTACCACGAAGCCAAGCTCAATTTTCCGCTCATCGCTTGATGGATAACGGGAACCGCAACGCTCGCGCCTCGGCAGTAAGAGCGCGCGGATGGACGTATAACTCCATCGCAAAGGTGCTCGCTCAAATGTCCCTCAAACGAAACAACTTGTTCGGTCCAAGGGTCGGACATTCAACTGGGAATTGCGCCGATGAAGCGGCGAACCTCAACATCAACAGCCGAGCCAGAGGGATTCAAGTTTGCCGCCGACGAACCGCTGCGACTGCGAAAATAGAGCGCTCCGATTGTAAAGCCACGGTGTTTTCGGCAGTAGAGATTTTCTTTGGCGCGATTGTGTGATGAAATACGCATATTCCCAATGAGGAGATTCGATCCGAGAGTTGCGTGGCGGGGAGTGAAGCGTTTGCTCGCTGACGTTCACCATACCTGAAAGAGGAGCCGTTGAGTCTTTCGGCCCCTTCGGGTAACCTTGTGTGGCGGGCGAGCGGCAATTTTGGTAGGCGTTGGCCGGGAAGTCGCCCGATCCAAACCGCAGTTGGCGTCCGCGAGGGAGGGGAGCGATGAACACGCAAGCGAGCGGCCCCATGGTCGGCAATGGGTTGAAGATCTCAGCCGTAAAGGATTTTGCGGGCAGGGTTGCGCGTGCTAACTGCAATGTCCTCGTTACTGGGGAGACCGGAACCGGAAAGGAACTGGTAGCCCGGCTGATCCACTCACTCAGCCTTCGTGCTAAAGCTCCTCTGGTCTGTTTCAACTGCGCTGCTATCCCGGACGCGCTCCTTGAAGCCGAACTCTTCGGGCACGAAAAGGGTGCCTTTACAGGGGCGTGGCAGCGGAGCGAAGGGCGGATCGGCGAAGCGCACACGGGAACGCTATTCCTAGACGAGGTCGGCGAGATGAGCCTCATCGCCCAGGCTAAAGTGCTTCGCTCCATGGAGTCAGGTCAGATTCAGCGTCTAGGGGCTAAGGGCACTACTCCGGTCGATATCCGCCTTGTGGCCGCCACCAACCAGGACCTGGAAGCGATGGTGCGAGATGGCCGGTTTCGCAAAGACCTCTATTTCCGGCTGAACGTGGCCCAGATTGCCCTGCCGCCGCTCAGGGAACGGTTGGATGACATCCTCGAACTGGCGGAGCATTTTTTGAGATTGTTTTCTGTCGCTAGTCCAAAACCTCCCGTCGATTTCTCGTCCCGCGTCAAGGTTGGGTTCCTTCGCTACTCGTGGCCGGGCAATATCCGCGAGTTGAAGAATGTGGTCGAAGTGGCGCTGGTGCATGAGCCCTACCCACTCGTTGAACTCAACCATATTCCCGAAGCAATCTGGCCGCCTGAATCGCGCCCGGAGCCGATGCCCGCGGATCGGGCACGGATCCTGGACGCTCTCCGTTTTGCACACTGGAATAAGAGTGAAGCTGCGAAGCAGCTCCATTGGTCGCGCATGACGCTGTACCGCAAGATCGCGCGGTATTCCATTCAGGATGAATCGAGCGACGCCGCGACATGAGGGCTCTGCTTTGGCGCTAAACCTGCACGCCTCAAGCCGATGTCAGCGCCGGACCCGTTCTTCACCAATCACTTCTCCATCGGCTACAACGATGAGGAGTTTCTGCTCCAGTTCGGGCGCATGTATGAAGGACAAATTGAGCCCGCGGTGGTATTTACAGCGATCACCACTCCCGGCTACGCCCGGCGATTAAGGGACCTCCTGAGGGAATCGCTGGACCGTTACGACCTGGAACATTCGCCGCTGGGAACCGTAACACAGTGACAGTCCGTTGTTACACCACGGGTGACAGAATGTAAGGTCCTGAATTTGCAACGCCTAAATCAAGACGGAATGATTTTGCAGGATGTAACCCGTTACAGAAACTCGCGAAATACACGATTGTTTCTGCTGTTTAGCATGGCCCGTGACGTGCGATGAGGGACATTAGGTTAACCAAGGTTAACCCATGTCCGGTACGTCGGCTCGGAACGCGTATCACGATGCCGGAGTGACGGATTCTAAGGATCGGGGCCGGGGAAACCTTGCGGCTCCGTTTGAACGAAGGAGGGTGAAATGGCAGCTGTAGCAGCTACGGGCAACGGCCCGTTTGAATTTACAAACTCTAGCGACAAGCTAGTTTCAATTCCCCTAACAGCGCTCAGTTTTGACGCCAGTGGGAACCTGGTCGTGAACTCGGATTGGCAGAAGGTTCTCGGCGCCCCCCCTGCGGACGCTCTTCTGAAGTGCGCGCTAGCACAGGGGCTTATCACGGCCGCTCCCACGCCATCTCCAAAACCGGCGGCGATCATAAAGGCGGCTTTTCCGGGCCAGGCGGGGAACAATCTTGTCGTCACGATCCCTAAAGTCGTTCCCGACCCAGACCCGACGAAGACGACGTTCGACATCATAGTCACCGAAACCGAAAACTACGTCGGCCTCACCGCCGCCACGGTCCAGGGCGTTCTTGGCACGGCGGCAACTGCCGGATCGCAGCCTGGGTTGGTGCACGTCAGTTCGGTAGCGAACCCTAGCCTTGTCCCGGCGAATCTGCCGAAGACTCCCTTAGCGAGTGGTAGTCCTAGCCTCAAGGCGAGCCTGTTAATAAACGATGGCTCCTCCACCCCCAAGCCTGTCTTTACTCTTGAAGCCCGTGACCTTGGAGCAGATGGGAATCTAATCCAGATTACAATCACTTCCTCCGGAACCACTTTCAGTTTGACGGCAAAGTGGGAGCAGACTGCCGCTGCCGTGAAAAGCGCAGATTTCCTGTCGACGGTGGCAACAAAATTCGGGTACCAGATCACCGCGCTCGCGCCTTCCGGGGGAGTCTTTTCTGCGCCGTCCGCTGGCGCCACCAATCTTAGCGGCGGCACCGCGGCGATCAGTGCATCGGCGATTCTCGTCGCCAGCCAGTAGAATCATTTTCCAGAGGAGCCATCATGCCGATCACGCCAACCTATCCAGGCATTTACATCGAGGAACTGCGAAGCCTTTCTCACGCGATCACAGCGGCACCAACATCCGTCACTGTGTTCATTGGCCACACACATCCTTTCAAGACCAAACTCGAGCACTTTGGCAAAGCCGTAGAGGTGTTCAGCTTCACGGAGTACGAGCGCGAGTTCGGTGGCCTCTACACTAGCGGCGTAATCGAATCCCACGTTGCGTACGCCGTTCAGCAGTTCTTTTTGAACGGAGGATCGGAAGCGTATGTTGTCGGCCTCCAGCCGAACTACTACGATACGAGTGGCGTGGCCAAAGGCGTCGTCGCACCCGCTACGCTCCAGGTTGGTAGCGTCGTATTCACCGCGCTCGAACCGGTCGACGCCGTTCCGATGACCGTATCCATCAGCAGCTCCGCAACGGGCCCATGGGACCTCTCCATCAATTACGGATCGCGTACCGAAACCTTTCGCAAGGTGAACCTGACGCCCTCGGACGCCAACTTCATCGAAAGGCGCCTCAATGGTGTGTCGCAACTGGTCAGCGTCGGCCCCTTTTACAATCCGCCATTTATTACGGGAACCCAGGCTGCGGCGAGCGTCGGGATTACACTGGCAATCGGCAGCGTGGGATTCACTGCTGTCTCGACCACTGCCACGGATTATCCGATTACGGTCGCGGTGTCACAGAAGCCCCTCAACACCGCGGATATCACCATCACACCTTTCGGCAAGGCGGCGGTCAAAGTCCTGGGCGTGAACATGATCCCCGGCGATGCGAATTTCATTGAGACCCAGGTCGCGACCGTGGCGTCCTCGCTGGTCACGGTCGCGCCGACGTATCAGCCGCCTCTGAGCGGCGTGAACCAGGCTCCGTTGGCCCCGGGTAACACCGTGGATCCTTCCTGGACTACCTTCAACGAGTCGGATTTCACCGCCGTTTTCGCGCAGGACGGCTCGCTCGACAAGGTCTCGATTTTCAACCTGCTGCTGATTCCGGGTGTGGCCGACAACGCCATCTGGAGCGAGGCGCTCGCATTCTGCGAGCGCAAGCAGGCCTTCGTGATTCTCGATCCGCCCGCTCAGGATTCGGCCGACGGAGAAGACGGTCTGCCATTGATAGGGGATGACATTGAAGGAGCGACGGTTCCGAAAAGTGCCAACGGAGCCCTATATTTCCCCTACCTACGTTCCAACGATCCGCTTACGGGAACTCCCATCGAGTTGCCCCCGAGCGGCTTCGTTGCTGGAATCTACGCACGTACGGATGTCAATCGCGGGGTTTGGAAGGCTCCTGCCGGTCTCGAAACCACAGTCAACAACACGATTGGCGTCGTGCCCCGCGGACGGATGACCGACATGAGGCATGGAACCCTGAATCCAAAGGGTGTGAACTGCCTGCGGGATTTCCCTGGCATTGGCACGGTAGTCTTTGGCGCGCGCACCCTGGTCACAGAGAATCCCTCGTTCGACCAGTGGCGCTACATACCCGTCCGCCGCATGGCGCTGTTCCTGGAGCAGACGCTGTACCGGAGCCTCGGCTGGGTTGTCTTCGAGCCGAATGATGAACCGCTCTGGGTTGCGATCCGGACTAGCATTGAGGCCTTCATGCTTTCGCTCTTTCACCAGGGTGCGTTTCAGGGAAACACGCCCAGCCAAGCGTTTCAAGTAAAGTGCGATTCTTCCACCACAACCCAACAGGACATTGACAACGGCATCGTCAATATCATTGTCGCGTTCGCGCCGCTGAAGCCGGCGGAGTTCGTAATCATCCAGATCGCGCAGCTTGCTGGTCAGACCCAATAAGAGGAGACGACAATATGAGCAAACCCTTCACCGTAAACACAAGCCGCTTCGATCCCTACAAGTCCTATGCCTTCCTGGTGTACTTCGGCACGAGTACCACGCCGGTGGCCGCCGTTAGCAAGGTGATGGGGCTTAAGCGCTCCTCAGACGTAATCGAGTATAAAGAGGGCGGTAATGCGATCATCCTCAAGGGTCTCGGGCGCACCAAGTACGAGCCGGTCACGCTGGAACGAGGAGTCACCCACGATGCGGATTTCGAGGATTGGGCTAATGCCGCACAGTTGCTTGACAAGGGGGCGGCCCAAACGTCTCTCAAGAACCTGCGGCAGAGTCTTCGAATTGATCTTCTAAATGAGGAACGCCAACCAGTACTCCGTTTTATCGTGCACCGCTGCTGGGTTTCCGAATATCAGGCGTTACCAGATCTGGACGCCGGCGGGAATGCCGTCGCCATTGAGCACATCAAGATCGAGAACGAAGGATGGGAACGTGACCTGACCCTTACGGAGCCGAAAGAGTTGTAGACATGCCCCGACTGCCTATTAGCGGAATCGAGGTCACGCTCCGCCAGCCGGCTGGCGGCGAGGACTTGATGATTTGCGAGGCGGTCAGATACGATACATCCCTTGCCCTGGCGCTGGTCAACCGATTGGCGTCGCCATCGCTCGATTGGAGCCAGTTGTGCGTCACTGATCTGGAAGCGCTGTTGCTGCTGATTCGCCGGGATGTCCTCGGAGACGAGATTCGGACTGATGCTTCCTGCGGAGTCCGGGATTGCCGTGCGCGTGTAGACATCTCCTTTCGCGTGGAGAATTATCTGGTTCACCATCGGCCCCGCGTTGCCAGGGGCGTGGAACGCGAGGCCGAAGGCGAATGGTTCCGCTTCGCCGATAACGTCGCTAGGTTTCGCATTCCCACGGTCGCGGACGTCGTCGCGGCGGCGAGCGCACAAAATCCGGAGGTTGAACTATTGCGCCGTTCCGTTGAGCCGGCACGGGTTTCGTCGCGTGTGAGGTGCCGTGTGGAGAGAGCCATGGAAGCTCTGGCGCCAAGTTTGTCTCACGCCGTGCAGGGCGAATGTAAACAGTGCGGATCGGCGATCTCGGTCTACTTCGATGTGCAGGAATTCGTGTTACGTGAGCTCCGATCGCGCGCGGCTTCCATTTACCGCGACATCCATTTGCTTGCGTCCCGATATCAATGGCCCGAAGAAAGCATTTTGGCTCTGCCATGCGCTCGCAGAATGCACTACGCGGCAATGATTGCGGATGGAGGTTCGCTCTGAAATGGCGCGTTCGCCCTATCTCAAGCAGATCGTGAAGCGAACGACTCTGGGGCTGCCGGTACTCAGGCCACCCTTTGCTCCGTTTGGCCCGCCTGCTCCTCAATCGCTTGCTTCTGGCCTCCAAACTGACACGTTCAAAACATCAACGAGAGCGGCTACGGATGTGAGCCGGACGAGGCCCGAAACCCCGACGCCCCGGGCCGATCAAGCGACACCCGAACGACCTCCTGCATCGACCGCACCGGAGAACACGCCTGTTCCTCAGCCCCCCGCCAGTGTTCCCCATTCACAGCGGCAGCCTGCATCGACCGCTCCGGAAATCACGCCCGCTCCTCGCTTCAGCTCGCCGGTTTCCGCAACGATGGGGCCCGAGTCGCAGTCCTTATTACCGGTCAGGGTCCCAACCAGGGCGGTTGCGGAGTCCAAACCCGTTGTTGAAGGGAGGGAGGCACCTCCGACCAGCTCGAAGTTAACCAACCGGTCGCCCGTAGCACCGCGGCGGTTGACCGCCGAAGATGGTGCCGCCGCCGTCAAGATCGAAACCGTCCGCCATTCGGAGTTTCCTCGCGAACCCATGCTGGAGCTGTCACATCCACGACCAATTACACAAAAACCGTCGCCCTCCCCGACGGCGCCCTCCGTGCATATCGGGGCAATCGAGGTTCACATCGCGCCGCCAACACCGCCGCCCGCCCCGGTGCCGCCGCCGAGGGCGCAAGCTCGCTCAGCGGCTTCGCTGCCAACCACGGCTCTTTCGCGCGGATACCTTTCAACTTTCGGAATTAGGCAAGGGTGAGAGGGCGGCGATGGCACTAGCCCCGTTAGGAACGCTTGACCTTTCCGTCGTGACGGACCGGCTGATCGCGATGTTGACTGACTGTATCAACCAATCATCCCTGTGGGCAACTCTAGATCCTACGAGCTTAAGTCCCAAGCCAACGTTCTCGATCACGGTGTCTGGGGCCATGCCGGAGACCACGCGCAAGGACAGCGGTTGCACCTTGAGCATCTGCCTACTCCACGTCTCGGCGGATAAGTTCAACAGGAACTTCGTCGCCATTCCTTCTGCTCCGCCGCCACAGCGCGCACTTCAAATTCCGGAGCAGCCGCTGAGCCTGGATCTTTTCTACTTGCTGACCGTTTTCGACGCCGACAATTCCTATGCTCACGAACAGCAAGCCATGAGCATTGCGTTGAAGTGCTTTTACGAGCATCCCATCGTGCGCGTCACTGTGCCAATTCCTCCTGCGCCGCAGACGGTGCAGGAGGATTTCACGCTCACAATGGAAGTCCAAACCTCGGATGACGTGGCGCGACTTTGGCAATCCATAACAGCGCCTTACCGGCTTTCGGCGTTCTATAAGGTCAGTGTGGTCTTTATGACCCCACCCGCACCGGCCCAGGCTAAGCAAGCCGTCCGGTTCAGTTTGGCGGTGGATCCAGCCTCAATCCCCTTCAGCGCGAGCGGCCAAGTCATTGGCACGTCATCAACTCAAACCTTCACCTCGCCTCACAGCACAGTCGCCCAACCGGAGATTGTGAATAGCGATTACTCCCCAGCCGTCGTGACGCCCGGACAATCGTTCTATCTGTATGGCGCCGGCTTGAACGGGCCGACCTCCTCCCAAGTCTATCTACTGCTGCCACCCGATTATAAGGTTGAACAGGAGGTTACGTCATGGAAGGGGGTGCCAGCACTTCAGACCGACTCTCGCATCGTTTTGCAATTGCCGCCGACGGTCGGGGCGCTACCGGCCCAGGCGCCAACTCCCGGGATATACCAGCTACGCGTCGGAAGCGGTTCGCTGAATCGTACCAACTCCACGCCGTTCAGTATTGCGTCTCGGGTGGACGTCTCCATTGCTTCGCCCAATCCGCCGTTGCTGCCAGGCGGTCCCTCCTACACCGTAACGGGCGAGGGGTTTGCTACCGGGCAGACGCAAGTCCTACTCGAAACTGTCCCGCTGGAAGAAAATTCAGTGCTAGGCCCAGGCAAATTCACGGTCAAGACTCCCCAAAGCATCGGTTTCACGATTCCGCTTGGCTTAGCGTCTGGAATGTACGCTCTTCGGGTCCGGGTCAATCAGGTTGAGACGCCGCCTGGTTGGTGGGTAAAGGTATGACAGCCGCCGTGGACATAGATATGCTGGCTTCGGATCACGCGGAAGTCGAGGAAAAGCCTTTTCTGGCGCGGGTACGTCTGCGTGCCCAGCGGCGCGTTCTTTGGATGCGTTCGCTTTGGAGCGACGAAGAATCCGGCTCTGGGTTGGCTATCTCGCATGCGGAGGTGGACCGCGTGCTTGTCAGCCCAGCAGAGATGGCTGGCCGTGAGTCCGAGTTCTATCAAAGAAATCCCCACGGACGAGAACTGACGGCGCGAATCCGCGAAGCCGATGACCTTGATGCGAAAGACCCTGCGTGGCATTGGCTACGGCAATTCGGACTGTCCAAGTACGAGACCGACCTTCTTGCGCTCTGCATCGCCTCCGAGGTCGATCCGCCGCTGCGTCGCGTCTACGCCTATCTACACGACGATGCGACCGCGGGACATGTGACTCCCTGGCTGGCGTCCGGCCTGTTCCAATGGCCCCCCGCCGTGGAACTTGGTCCTCAATCCCCACTGTTTCGCTGGCACATCGCGCGACCCACCCCGACTGGTGCAAATCCATGGGCGGCGATCGCTCCTTGGGCGCCTGATCCGCATATCGTGCTGTGGATGACTCAGGGACCTACGCTCGATCCGGCACTGGGCACTGCCGTCCATGTGCTCCACGCTGACCAGAGTCAGGAGATGATGTGCCTCTATCCGGCACAGCTTGATCTCATAAAACAATTCGTCCTTGCACTCCGAGGAGTGGCTCCGGTGGAGATCAATCTCGTGGGAGCAAAGGGAGCTGGCAAGCGAGTCCTCGCTGCTCAGGTCGCCGCGGCACTGGGCCGCAGCTTGATCGCCGCTGATGCTGGCTTGCTGCTCGGAGGAGACGTTTCCTTTTCGCTGGCCTTGGAGCGGGCCATTCGGGCCGCCCGGTTGGCTAGCTTGGCGGGTGCGCTTCTGTACTGGCAGGACGCCGAGACAGCAAACCCGAAAATCTGGTCTGCTGCCTTTGAGTACTGTCCCTTGATGCTGCTGGGCTCGCAAGCCCCGTTGCCGCGGCAGCCTGGAAATCGTGCTGCCCGGCGATCGATCGCTCTGCCTCATTTGACTCGATCCGCACGGATGTCATTGTGGACTCAGATCACCGGCCAACCCGCGCCTGAATGTATCGCCAGCTCCTTGCTCGAGGCTTCCGACATCGTCAACGCTGCACGCTTGGCTCCTGCCGGGTCCGAGTGTGTGGCCAACGCGTGCAACGTCAATCTCTTGTTGGAACCGTCCGAGTTGTTCGTCCCGATGCCTTGTCCGCATACCTGGGACGACTTAATACTTCCTGGCACAGTTCGCGATCACCTACGGGAATTGGAGCGGCAAGTCCGATTGCGCTGGCAAGTTTACGAAGAATGGGGCTTCGGGCGGCTCCGCCCTCTCGGCCGCGGGATCACGGCAATGTTCGCTGGTCCGAGTGGTACGGGGAAGACGATGGCGGCGCAGGTACTGGCAGGAGCCCTCGGGATGAAACTGTATCGCGTCGATTTGGCTGGTGTCATCAACAAGTATATAGGCGAGACCGAAAAGCGCTTGCGCCAGGTGTTCGACGTTTGCGAGCGAGCGAATGTCATTCTCTTTTTCGACGAAGCCGACGCACTCTTCGGACAACGCACACAGGTAAAGGACGCTCACGATCGCTTTGCCAACATCGAAATTGACTACCTGCTTCAGCGCATGGAACAGTTCGATGGTGTCGCCATTCTTGCGACCAACCGCAAGGGAGATTTGGACAAAGCATTCCTGCGCCGGATCCGTTTCATCGTCGATTTCATACCGCCCGGACCAGTTGAACGACTGCAGGTCTGGCAGCGAGCGTTACCGTCCCATTCGCCAACGGGCGAGGAGTTGCTCGACAACATTGACTGGGAATTCCTGGCGGACAAGCTAAACCTGACGGGTGCCGACATAACCGCCGCTGCGCTGGGTGCTGCCTTTCTGGCACGCGCGGAGGGAACGAGAATCGGCATGACTCACATCATGCATGCAGCGCATCGGGAAATCGGCAAACACGGAATTCTACTTCGATCGGACGGTTGGGGAGGGAAATGACGGTGGACATGCGCATCGATCGCTTACGGCTGAACGTTTCGGGATTCGCGGCGGGTCCGGACGGCGAACGTCTTGCCACCCTCGTGGCGCAGGGCCTGGCCGCTGCGGATGTTGGCGGGGAATCGCGCCACATCGAAAGGATTGAAACAAGGATTGCGGCTGGGGAACACACCGTTACCGAGGAGTTGTCCCGAATGATTGTCGCTGAGATCCGTCGCCAATCGAGTCGAACTGCTTGAGGAGAACATCGAATGCCCGGCAAATTCCTTAAAGGCGCTTTAATCGAGTTCACGACGTCGTTCCTGGTGCCGGTGCCGAACGTGATCATCTTCCAGTTCAATCCGGAGACGATGACTCACACGTGGACTCCGGCGGCACCGCTTCCCCCACCGGGCGGGGGGGAGCCCAATCCCCTTGCCGTTAAAGGATTACCTGGGGAAACATTCTCTTTCACTCTGGCCATGGATGCTTTGGACACAATCGAGGCCAGCAACCAGATTGCACAGGGTTTAGCGGCGACGTCAGGTATTTACTCTCGGTTGGCTGCCCTGGAAATGCTTTTGTACCCAACCCGTGATCCTCAAGGTGCGTTTGTACTCACCGCAGCGACTTCCGCTCAAGCCGGTGCCTTTCCCCTGAACGGGTCGTATGTTCGGTCTGTGCCGCTCCGGACAATCCCCACTGTACTGTTCGTGTGGGGACCGGGTCGCATTCTGCCAGTCCGCGTCACGAGCCTGACCATTACCGAGAAACTCTACGATCCCCTTTTGCTGCACCCGGTATACGCTGAAGCGCAAGTTGGGCTTTCGGTTCTGACTGAGGATGAGCTCAGACAGGTGGATGGACCACTTGGAAAGCTGGCCAGAGGGGCGTACACTTACACGCTCGGCTTGCGACAAGGGCTCGCATTGGCGAATCTGGCGAATGCTCCGGACTCACCTATCGGAATGTTGCCCATTGGTTAGCGAAAACGTTGAACGGAGGATGTGATGTTTTTCCCCGGTAGCCGATATCAAAACCTAATTGGATACTCCCGAAAGAGATCGGACGGCACAGTAGTGGCTGTGACTCGTTTACCTCTCCCGGCGCAAACTCCGCTGTTCGGTTATCACCAACGGCGACAGTTGCAACGACTTGACTTGATTGCTTCCCACTACTTAGTGGATCCCACGACCTTCTGGAAGCTGTGTGATGCCAACAATGCTGTGGTGCCGGACGCGCTGGCTGTGCATGATCTAATTGGAATTCCTTCGACGGTACCGGTCAACGGCTGACGAGCTCTATGCCAAACGCTTTTCGACTTCTATTAAACGGGGCAGATGCGGACGACGACTTCTACACGTCGCTCTCCTCGCTTGAAGTCG
>OCTA010004843.1_pt1 | contig 11750 bp, 7 predicted proteins | sample 1538991 | NCBI WGS metagenome assembly OCTA01 (sample SAMEA3539302, study PRJEB22396) | soil metagenome | biome: tundra; feature: field; material: soil | place: USA | collected 2010-05 | depth 0.15 m | reverse complement strand
CGTCGAGCGGGAGTTTTAATTGTCGTCGACCCGGAGATCTAATTGTCGCCGATCACCTGTCTTCATCGAGTGCATCGCGTATCCTTGCCGTATAGTGGGCTGGAAGCAAGATCATGTGCTGCGGCAGAGTCGCATCGTAAACGAATTCAAAACCAGCTGAGAGATCCTCGGGGGGATGCCATGGTGTTGGGCGGAACATTTGCAGTGTATCAGCGATCGTCTGAATTACGGACCGGCCGCTTCTGACGTCGGTGATATTGGTGCGCTCTGTCCAAAAGCTTTTCTGCACAAAAAGATCATATCAGCGTCGCATCTGCGCAATGCGGGCGCTTTGGACCTGGCGCACTTTCTAGCGTACTCATTTTAAGCGGGTTACGCGATTATTTGCGATCACATGCTCCCACGTTTTTCCGACGGCTATGTTAATAGGAGAAATGCTCTGCCAGGGATCGGCTTCGCTCGGACACTTCAGACCTGGCGCACTTTCTAGCCTATTCATTTTAAGCGTCTTGTGCGAGTTTTGCCGATCACATGCTCCCACGTTCTTTTGGAGCTGGCATGCTGGCTAGCCTACTCATTTTAAGCAACTTATGCAATTATTCGCGACCACATGCTCCCACGGTTGGTAATACAGAAATGATTTCCTGTGCGATCACCGCACCCGATTCGTTCCGTTGCCAACCCTTTTGGAAGACTGACGCGCACCTCCATGCCGACACGTATTCCCCGCAAAAGTGGGCCGAACCTGTGCCCCCAGGGCTGTCCCAGAAACTTTACCTTTCGGGACAGCGCTCGAAAACGCGCTTATCAATAGAAAGGAAAGGCCTTAGACCCTCAGCAATACCCTTTTGGGACACCATGCCCCGCCGGGTCCCCGATGGCACTCCGATCCGCGTCATTTCCGGCGTGCCACCACCATTGCCCAGCGAGGCGCGCGATCGCGCGGCGCCGCGCCGCCCGTCTTCATGAGCCCAGCGGCCTGGCGCACGCCCCGGGATCGCCGCGCCAGCAGCCGCCGGACGCGATGTGGCCGGGGAGCGGGGCCTAGGCCTAGGTGCTCGTCGTGCAGTGCTGGCGCGGTCGCACACGCAGGGCGGGCTAGATTCACGGGAATGCTGGAGACGCGCACCTGGGTGAATTAAGCGCCCCGCGCGCCGTAGTCTGCCCGGCGTGCTCCACTAGAGATCATGAACATTCAACAACTGTTGCAGGGCTTGGCCGAGCGCGTCTCGGCCAGCGCGTCCGTGGCGAACGTCTACGGCGATCCAGTGGTGGTAGGCAGTCGCACCTTGATCCCGGCCGCCCAAGTCCGTTACGCCTTCGGCGGCGGTGGCGGCAAAAAGGACGAGAGTGAGGGCGGCGGCGGGGGTGGTGGCCGCGTTTCCGCTCGACCGTGCGGCGCACTCGAAGTCACGCCCGAGGGCGCACGCTTCATTCCTTTCGACGACCGGCAAAGGATGGGGGCTGCGCTGGCACTTGGGTTTGTGCTCGGAGCCGCGGCGGTGGCGCTGACGGGGACGCGGCGGATCGAGATAGTCAAGCGGGCGGAATGAAATGAAAGCGCCGCGCCAGCAACCCGCGGGACACGCTGCGCCTCGTGATGATGGCGCGGTGCAGCCCCGCGGCGGTGGTGATGTCCGGCGTGTTCAGGAGCGCCTGCGCCTGCCAGAGGATGCGCCAGTTGCCGGACCTGACGCGGATCGACTCCGCGCCCTTCCCGCGGGCTGGCGGGCTGAAACTTCCCAGATCGCGACTCTTGGGCCTGCCACCAAAATCTGAGCAGTTTCCGAGTAGCGCGTGATCCAGGACTAACCGCCACGGATGTGCGATGGGGATTTTCCGCCAGGAATCCAGACCAAACGGCCCACGGGACGCTTAGCGTATACTTTTAGTGCACTTGAATCTCCAGGAACGAAGTCAACGTGTCCGCTGAAGAACACCCGGACCCTAATGTCGCCTCTGGCCCCGAGGAAGGCGGCACGGCCGTCACGCGACCCGTGGACCCCGCTGAAACCGCAGGGCCCCTGATCGGCCGTTATCACATCCTTCAGAAAATCGGAGAAGGCGGCATGGGCGAGGTCTGGCTGGCCGAACAAAGGGAGCCGGTACGCCGCCGCGTGGCGCTCAAGCTGATCAAAGCCGGGATGAATACCCGCGAAGTGATCGCCCGCTTCGAGTCCGAACGCCAGGCTCTGGCCCTGATGGACCACCCCGCCATCGCTAAAGTGTTCGACGCCGGCTCCACTCCCCAGGGCACGCCGTACTTCGTGATGGAGTACGTCGCAGGTGTTCCGATCACAACCTATTGCGACAATCACAGGCTCAACACGCGCGAACGGCTGGAACTCTTCATGCGCGTCTGCGAAGGGGTCCAGCATGCGCATCAGAAAGCCATCATCCACCGCGACCTGAAACCTTCGAACATTCTGGTCACCGAGGTGGATGGCCGGGCGGCGCCGAAGATTATCGATTTCGGCGTAGCCAAGGCGCTCACCCACAAGCTGACCGCGGACACTATGTTCACGCGCGTGGGAGCGCTCGTCGGAACTCCGGAGTATATGAGCCCGGAACAGGCCCTCTCGTCGGGTGAGGATATTGACACGCGCACCGATGTCTACTCGCTCGGCATCCTGCTTTACGAGTTGCTGGTGGGTGTGCCACCCCTCGATCTGCGCAAAATCGCTTTGGACGAATTCCTGCGGAGGTTGCGCGAGGACGACGCGCCGAAGCCAAGCACCAAGATCCGCACGCAGGACCCGGCCACCTCGACGGCTCTGGCTCAAAAGCGCCGGACGGAGCCGCAGGCACTCTCCAGGCAGATTCGCGGCGACCTGGACTCGATCGCTCTGAAGGCTCTGGAAAAAGATCGGTCGCGTCGCTATGGTTCTCCTTCTGAATTCGCCGCGGATATTGGGCGGTACCTGAAGAACGAGCCGGTTGCCGCGGTCGCGCCTTCCGTTGCTTACCGCGGCCGCAAGTTCGCGCGCCGCTATCGCGGCCCTCTGGTGACCGCCTGCGCCTTCTTTTTGGTGCTCATCCTGGCAGCCGGCGTCAGCATCTGGCAGGGTGTACGGGCGACGAAGCAGCGTGACCGTGCGGATGCGGAGGCCGCCGTGTCCAGGGCCGTCAACCAGTTCTTGCAGGCAGACCTGCTGTCGCAAGCCAATCCGGACGTGGAGAAACCCGATCCGGATATCAAGGTGCGGGTGCTGCTGGATCGGGCCGCGGCGCAGGTGGGGAAAAGGTTTGCGAGCCAGCCGCTGGTCGAATCCGCGATTCGTCGGACCATCGCCAATACCTATCGGCATCTTGGGCTCGGGACTGAAGCCGAGCGGCAAATGCGCCGGGCGTATGAACTGAGCCGGGTTCACCGCGGCGCCGGCGATTTGGAAACCGCCGAGATTCTGCAGGAGCTCAGCTACATCGTTACCGATCAAGGGAGGTACGCCGAGGCTCTGGACATGATGAAGACGGTCTTCGATGTCGAATCCCGCAAGCTGGCTCCGGAAGATCCACGCATCGCGCACGCCATGCAGGACCTCGGTCTGGACCATCTCAACATGCTTCACTACGCGCAGGCCGAGCCCCTCCTTAAGAAGGCCCTCGAGTTCCAGATCCACCGCCTTGGCTATGATGACCTTCAAACGCTGTATACCATCGAGACCCTCGCCGCTCTGTACATTTACCAGGCGAAATATGCCGAGGCCGACGCCCTGCTTACCAAGGCGCTGGAAAGCTGCCGTCGCGTCTATGGCCCGGACCACCCTCACACGCAGCGCGAGACGTTCGGTCTGGTGCGGGTCCTATTCGGAGAAGGTAAATACCCTCAGGCCGAAAAAGTGTGCGCTGAGGGACTCACCGTGATGCAGCGGGTGAAAGGCCCCCGGCATCCGGACACTTTAATGACCGCGCGGCTACTCGGCCAAATCTACACGGAAGAAGGCAAGTCCGCCCAGGCGGCGTCTTTGCTGGAGAAGACTGCGCAAGATTTTAGCGACACCCTTGGGCCTGCACATTGGCGCTCGCTATCCGCGCAGGTCGCGCTCGGATGGGCTTACGACTCACAGGGAGACCTGTCGCGCGCCGAGCAGGTCTGGCAAGGCGCGCTCCAGGGCTATCGCCACCTGGGCGCCGACGAGGAATCCGACGCTGCCAATGTTGGCGAACTTCTCGGCCAGAACCTGACCAAGCAGCGCAAATTCGAGGAGGCGGAACCTCTATTGCGCCAGGCTCTAGCGTTCCGGGAAAAGACGGACGCGAATGGTTGGGAACGCTTCCGCGCACAGGCTTTTCTGGGAGCAGCCTTGGCCGGCCAACGACGGTTCTCCGAAGCCGAGCCTTTGCTGGTGAGTGGCTACAAGGGCTTGAAGCAACACGCCGCACAGATGCCCGCCAATCAGATCAGGTGGGTGCGCTCATCCGGGGATCAGATTGTCGCTTTGTACGTGCAGTGGTCCAAGCCTTCAAAGGCGACCGAGTGGCGGGCCAAGGTCGATGCACAGTGAGGCACAAGCGACTTGAGTCAGAATCCACTGCCAGCCACACAAATCTCATCGATACAGGTATGTCCCTCACCATCATAGGGCAGAAGCTGCTAGCCCAAGATCCGCGTGCCTGCCGGATCAGGCTTCTGTCCGGTTAGTCGGCCACTCGGACAAAGCTCGCATGCCACTCCAGTCGATCGCGTCCGGTTCAAACGGTTCGCCCGCACTCGGGCGGTGGCTGTCCCACCGCCACCCCCGCCGCGCCGAGAACCCGCAAGGCGCGCGAGGAAGGGCCGACAACTTCGGCGCATTCCCGTGCCGTGCGGCGGCCGTCGCCTCCACCGTGAATGCGCCCGGACAGCGCCCGCAGCCGCGCTGCCCCTGGGTGGTCGCGATGTCCGGCGCGTTCGGGAGCACCTGCGCCTGCCGGCAGCCGGTTTACCGTGCGCACGCCGATGCTTTTCGCGCTCTTCACGCGGGCGATGCCGGCGGCCAGTTCGGGCGCCAGCAGCCGGTTGTCGATCGCCGCGACCGCCGGCTTGCGGATGGCGGACATGCGGACGATGATGGACGACGACCCGAGACCGCAGGCGTTTGCGTTGCAGCTCCTCGGCTGGAACCCGTGCGCGGGTGCGACGCGCATCACCGGACCGAAGCCGACTTGTCGTTCCCTATCCGGCGTTGGAACGTCCGCTCCGTCCGAGTCGCCGACGATTTGCTCGGAACCGGCAAGACGCCACTCCAGAGCCGCACTAGCTGGCCTTCGGTGCAAACGGCACGTGGCGGCGCTACGAGACGGCTCGCACTTCCGGCCCACCGGCACTCTCATGCGTCCATGATCTGTGCTATTAACGCTGTTCCTTCAGCTTGCGGCGGAGTTCCGCATTGATTCTGACCTCGGCATCGCCGCGCTTGACCGTCACCACCACGGAATCGCCCCAGTGCCTGGCGGCCATCAGGCGGTTCCAGGTTTCGCGGTCCGGCGTCGCGATACCGTCGAGCGAAAGTACCTGGTCATTCACCTGGAACCGACTGCGGGCGGCAATCGAATCCTTCTCGATCGCGATGATCTTTCGCGCCCCGGTTTCGGTGGTGGAGAAGCCAAGCGACGGATAGAGCGAGTCGCGCTCATAAGGAATGCCCCAGACGAAATTCGCGTAGGAGGCTTTGACGCTCGTCACCGGCTTCTCCTCGGAGTCCTGCACGGGCACGGGAATCAGCGTGGTTATCTTGCCGTCGAACCACTGCCTGGCCTGATGCTCGATCCCCACGCCATAAGCCACGTGCCCGCTGCCCACGAGCACCACCAGAATTGAATCGGGAGGGGCACCTTTCAGAACCTTCACGCTGTTGTAGCCCATGCTGGCGTCCCAAGTGGCTTGTGCAGCCTGCATGCTCTTTAACATGGCTTCGGGCATGTGGCCGTGCATCGAGTCGTCGTTGTCAAAGGAGGCCTGGAAAAACACCAGGTGGTCCGCGCTTTCGACATCGATCTGGGGCGGCACGTGCTGTCTTTCTGCGTCCGAGAGGTGGTCGATTCCCTTCTGACGAACAGCCGTCACCACGCTGCGCGGCGTATTCACGCCGTACATGGGAATTCGATTGTCACGAGCGTAGAGAAAAATGTCGCGATAGTAGTCCCAGTGGTATCCCCAGAATTCGTACCAGCGCGCCAGCGTGACGAAGCCCGCTTCGGTCAGCAACCCGTCCCGCCATTCATCGAGCGACTTCTGCTCTGTGTACGGAAACATTTCGAGACCGATCATCACCTTCCGCCCAGCTTCATGAAGAGCCCGGATCACGCGCAGTTGCACCCGATGAAAGTCGGCGGTCGTGTGCTCTTCGCCGATCAGCAGCAACCGCGTGCCGTGCAGGCGGGCGGCCAGCTGGTTGACTGAGAACACTTCGCCCGTGTCCGAGTCCGTAATCCCGTCCAGGAGTACGGGGACGTCGCGCGTGCGCCGTTGCGGATCTCCGATCGCCAAGTGGAAGATCTTCTGTTTGGATTGGGCGAACGAGGAAAGCGAAACCAACAGTGCTACCACCACCACCAAGAAACACCGCTTCATAAGGTAATGACTCCGAACGTGCAGGCTATCATGGGGCGCAGGCGTGCGGCGGGCAGGCGGGTGCGTGGGCCCAACGCATTTGCGTCCGGAAGCCGACCTGTCGGGCGCAATCCGACCTCTGTCCGGATCGGCGACAATCCGGACGGAACCCCAACTACCCAGAACCCGACTATTCGAGAGCCGCGCCTGGCACATCCGCGTATAGCGCGTTTCCCGGCCACTTGCGACAAGGGCTAGTATGGCTCCTAAACGCTAGGCGACAAGCCGGGTGTCATACTTAGCGGGTCCCGTCGGATGGCCTTGCCCGGCTGAACGCGCCGGGACCATCGTCTTGCATAGACACGAGAGGATTGTCATCATGAATGCATGCGAACTGTCTTCGAGGCGGCGGGTGGCAATGACGGCCTGCGCCGTCTTGCCGACGCCTGGCATCGTCGGGTGATGGCCGACGACGTGGTCGCCCATGCGTTCAGCCACGGCTTCCACCCCCAGCATGTCGAGCGACTCGCCGCTTACTGGGCCGAGGCACTCGGTGGCCCGACCACGTATTCCGATTCCTATGGTGACGAGACCACCGTCGTCAAGATGCACAGCGGGAACGGGGAGCACGATGAAATGGATCGCCGCGCGATTGCCTGCTTCGACCAGGCTCTGGCCGATGTCGGACTAGCCAACGACGGTGCTTTGCGACAAGTGCTGCACGACTACTTCGCCTGGGCGACCACGACAACGATGTCCCGCTACCACCAGTCCGCCGATGATGTGCCGTTTGGCCTCAGCATCCCACACTGGTCATGGGACGGACTCCAGGTGTGATACTCCACGGCTGGCCCCCATTTCGAAACCTCATATTAACCATTGTGGCGGAACAACCCTGCCAGCCGAAGGCATAGATCCTCCCTGACGCCGCAGCGTTTATGAATTCCATGTTGACGGTTTGTCGCCATCACGGACATCTGGTTGACTGAAGCTGCAGTTCCGGCCGGATTACGCGCTACTCGGAGAGAGAATGTTAGGAAGTCCTTTTGTTTTGCCCGGTTGACCTGCCCGGCACTCACGGTTCACCCCATGTTCAGTTAATCTCTGCACACGCGCCTTTACACGTCGGCCTGGGCCTCGTCGGCCATCCTGGAATAGAAGATCACTAGACCAGGCGCATACCAACTGCCGACCGAGCGGAAGCCGACTTGATAGCCGGCGTCGAGATGGCCTTGCCCAAAACATCGTCCGCCGAATTGCCCTCGTTCCGCCTTCGTAAACCGCGTCGATCACAAGGGCGGCGGTCAGCAGCGCGGAGAATGGAAATACCGTGGCCATCGCTTCGTTTTTCTGCTGCTTATCTTACACCTTTCGTTCCGCCAGGTCATAGCGATCCAGGTTCATCACTTTGTTCCACGCAGCCACGAAGTCCTTCACAAACGCCTCCTTCGAGTCGTCGCTTCCATAGACCTCCGCGATTGCCCGGAGCTGGGAATTGGAACCGAACACAAGGTCGGCCCGCGTGCCCGTCCACTTGATTTCGCCGGTCGCGCGATCGCAGCCCTCATACACGCATTCGGATGTAGAGGAGGCCTGCCACTTCGTATTCATGTCGAGCAGGTTGACGAAGAAATCATTCGTCAGTGTCTCCGGCCGGCTGGTGAAGACGCCGTGTTTGGACCGCCCGAAGTTTGCGTTCAGGGCGCGCATCCCGCCCACTAGAACCGTCATCTCGGGGGCGGTCAGCGTCAGCAACTGCGCCCGGTCCACCAGCAGCTCTTCCGCCGCTCTTTGGCGTCCTTTCCGCTGGTAGTTCCGGAACCCGTCCGCGGTCGGCTCCAGTACGGCGAAGGCGTCGACGTCGGTTTGCTCCTGTGACGCATCTGTCCGCCCCGGCGAGAAGGGAACCTTTACAGCGCGCCCAGCGTTCTTCGCAGCTTTCTCGACGGCTGCGCATCCGCCCAGAACGATCAGGTCAGCAAGCGAGACCTTCTTCCCGCCGGACTGCGCGCCGTTGAAATCCTTCTGGATCGCCTCCAGCGTCCGAAGGACCTTCGGCAGTTCGGCCGGCTGGTTGACTTCCCAGTCCTTTTGCGGCACGAGGCGAATGCGTGCCCCATTGGCACCGCCGCGCTTGTCGCCGCCGCGGAACGTTGCCGCCGACGCCCAGGCCGTCGTGACCAGTTGGGAGATGGACAGTCCGGATGCGAGGATCTTGGCCTTCAGGGCAGCAATGTCCTGCTCGCCGATCAGTTCATGATCCACAGCCGGAACGGGGTCCTGCCACAGCAGATGCTCCGCGGGAACTAGGGGGCCGAGGTACCGCGAAACAGGCCCCATGTCGCGATGCGTCAGCTTGAACCACGCTTTGGCGAACGCGTCGGCGAATTCCTGCGGGTTCTCGTGGAAATGCTTGGAAATTTTCGCGTAGCTCGGGTCCACCTTCAGGGCGAGGTCCGTCGTGAACATCATCGGGGCGTGCTTCTTCGACGGATCGTGGGCATCCGCCACTGTTTCCGCACCGGCGCCATTCTTCGGAGTCCATTGGTTGGCGCCGGCGGGACTCTTCGTCAGTTGCCATTCATAGCCGAACAGATTGTCGAAGTAGTTGTCGTCCCACTTCACCGGATTGGTGGTCCAGGCGCCCTCCAACCCGCTGGTGACCGCGTGGGCGCCGACACCCCTGCCAAAGCTATTCTTCCAGCCGAAGCCTTGCTCTTCGATGCCGGCAGCCTCGGGTTCGGGACCGACATACGTGCTCGCATCGGCAGCGCCATGGGCTTTGCCGAACGTGTGTCCGCCGGCGATAAGCGCCACCGTCTCTTCGTCATTCATCGCCATGCGGCGGAACGTCTCACGGATATCCCGTGCCGCAGCGACGGGGTCCGGATTTGCATTGGGACCTTCCGGATTTACGTAAATCAGGCCCATCTGCACAGCGGCAAGAGGATTCTCCAGTTGACGATCGCCGCTGTAGCGCTCGTCTCCCAGCCACTTGCCCTCAGGCCCCCAGTAAGTGTCTTCTTCCGGCTCCCAGATGTCCTCGCGTCCGCCGCCGAAACCGAAGGTCTTCAATCCCATCGACTCCAATGCGACGTTACCGGAGAGGATCATCAGGTCGGCCCAGGATATTTTCCGGCCGTACTTCTGCTTGATCGGCCAGAGCAACCGGCGTGCCTTGTCGAGGCTCACGTTGTCCGGCCAGCTATTGAGCGGAGCAAATCGCTGTGCACCGGAACCTGCGCCGCCTCGACCATCGGCGATACGGTACGTGCCTGCGCTGTGCCACGCCATGCGGATGAAGAGCGGCCCATAATGGCCGTAGTCCGCGGGCCACCAGGGCTGCGACGCGGTCATCAAGGCATGGAGGTCCTTGATCACGGCATCCAGGTCGAGGCTCTTGAATTCCTCGGCGTAATTGAACTCCTTGTCCATGGGATCGGACAGGGGGCAGCGCTGGTGCAGGATCTTCAGGTTCAGTTGATTCGGCCACCAGGCCGCATTCGCGGAGCCCCCGGCCGTGTGCCGGCGAGCGCCGCCCATTATCGGGCACTTGCTTTCTGGACCCTCAGACGCCGGTCGCGGGCTTTCCGTGGACACGCTTTGCGTCTTGTGATCGGCGGTCGGCGGCGCCGACGCGGGAGTGACTGGTTTATCCATAGGTGTATGTTCCTTCGTAGAACCCTCATTCTACCTCCGCGCGCGCGCGAAACCCATGGGATATCGGCAATAATCGGAATAGGCATTGCCTATGAAGATCCATCAACTGAGGTACTTTTGCGCGGTGGCGCGCACCGGTAGCTTTACGCGGGCTGCGGTGGAAGAAGGCGTGACGCAGCCCTCGCTGTCGCAGCAGATTGTGAAGCTGGAAAAGACGCTGGGAGCCAAGCTGTTCGACCGGCTCAGCCGTGCGGTGCAGTTGACCGAATACGGGCGGATGCTGCTGCCCAAAGCGCAAACTATTCTGCGCGAGGTGAACGAAGCGCGCAGTGTCCTGCAATCTCTGCGGCGCGGCGTAGGCGGGCACTTATCCGTGGGCTGCATCCCCACGCTCACGCCCTACTTTCTGGCCCCGCGGCTGAGCCGCTTCACCACCAACTTTCCCCAAGTGGAGTTGCGGCTGGTGGAGGAGACCACGCCCAAGCTGGTGGAGTTACTTCAGGCCGGCGAACTCGATTTGGCTCTGGTAGGCATGCCCGTAAAAAGTCCGGATATGTTGTGCTCCGAGCTCTTTCGCGAACCCATCTGGGTAGCGGTGGGGAAGACGCATCGCCTGGCCGATCGCAAGGAAGTGCACATACCGGATCTGCGGGGGGAGAAAATCCTGCTCCTGAAAGAAGGACACTGTTTCCGCGACGATGCCTTGAAAATCTGCAGCCGCGCGCGCACGCCGCTTTCCGCAATGTTCGAGACCGATCAATTCGCCAGCATCTTTCCGTTGGTGGCGGCGGGTTTGGGAATCGCCCTGGTACCGGAGATGGCAGCGCGCGACGCAATGGACTGCCTGATCGTGCCGCTCCAACCGGAGGCGTGGCGGCGCGTCGGCTACATCCGTGTGCGGCGGCATGAAGCCGGCGCCGCCCAAACGGCCTTTGTCAAGTGGATGCGGAAAGAGAGCGGGAAGATCTAGAAACTCTCCGAGGTGGCGCAGAGCTTCAGGCTGGACATCGTGGGCTTACAGCGTTCGCTTGCCAGTATTGCCCGGCGCCCGTCACCGATCTTGTTGTGAAATCCGCTTTCTCGCCGGAGGAGGCGCTACTCCGGTCGAGTCACACGCGACTCGGAGAGAGCTGAAGCCCGCCTGCCGTGGATTAGTACTGAGAAAGAACCCGCAAGGCGCGCCAAGAAGCGCGGTCGGAGATCGCAGGCGCTATGCGTCCCGTCCACTACACCGACAGCTCCGGCGTCTTCCCGCGCCGTGCGGCGGCCGTCGCCTCCAGCGTGAATCCGCCCGAACAGCGCCCATCGGCGAGCGCAGCCTCGTCGCACCGCCGTAGCGCACGGGCCGAGCAGCGCGGCGATGATGTGTGGACGCGCAGGTGCTGCGGCGTGATGTCACTTAATGCCCTCTTTGGTAACAGGCGTACCACTGCCGTACGATTTTCGGGTATCCGCCCTTGGGTGGGACATTTGGGGACATTTGACGCGAATCACAAAGCAGACTGCCTCAGACGCGCTACACTCCCCATCTCCTACAACCGATAGAGGAGTAAGACGG
>OCTA010004842.1_pt1 | contig 11752 bp, 8 predicted proteins | sample 1538991 | NCBI WGS metagenome assembly OCTA01 (sample SAMEA3539302, study PRJEB22396) | soil metagenome | biome: tundra; feature: field; material: soil | place: USA | collected 2010-05 | depth 0.15 m | reverse complement strand
CCCCAGCGACGACGACCAGTCGCTGGGAACCCCGGCTTACCACCCCAGCGACGACGACCAGTCGCTGGGGACCCCGGCTTACCACTCTCCCCCTCCGCCGCCAGGGCCACACCCGCCAGCACGGCGGTTTGCAACTCGCCAGTAGCCGCGGTCAACTCATCGACCGCCGTGCGGCAGCGGGCCAGGAAACTGGGCTTTTCAAGAAAGTCGGCTGGAGGATAGCCGCAGATGCAAAGTTCGGAGAAAACCGTGAGCCGCGCGCCCAACTCGACCGCCCGCCGACTGACAGCAACGATTCTTTCAAGATTTCCGCTGAAATCCCCGACGGTTGGATTGATCTGGGCCAGTGCGATCTTCACATACTCAGTTTAATCCCAAAAGACGAACGGGCCGCCTCATCGAGAGACGGCCCATGCAGCCGGGGGAGCCGCAAGCAGGTCTATGAGCCGGTGCCGGCTAACACCACACCGACGGTGCGGGCCAGAATCTTCAAATCCAGCCAGATGCTCCAGGTCTCGATGTACGTAACATCCAGCGAAATATAGCTGTCGAACGAGGGATCCTGGCGCGCCTGCACCTGCCAAAGGCCGGTGATGCCCGGGGTCACGTCCAGGCGGCGCAAATGGCTGAGTTTGTACTCCCGGACCTCGCTGGCAAGCGGGGGACGAGGACCGACTATGCTCATATCGCCACGCAGAACGTCGAAGAACTGGGGCAGTTCATCCAGCGAATACTTGCGCAGGAATCGGCCCAGCTTGGTAATGCGGGGATCGTTGGATATCTTGAACAGGACACCGTCGCGTTCATTCATGTGCATCACGTCGGCGCGGCGCTTTTCCGCGTCGCGGACCATGGTGCGGAACTTGGTGCAGCAAAACACACGGCCCTTCTTGCCGATCCGCTCGGAAAAGTACAAGATTGGGCCACGCGAATCCAGCTTGACCGCGATCGCAATGGCCAGCAGCACCGGCGAAAAGATCGTCAATACCAGGCTGGAGAGCACAATATCGAGCACCCGCTTGAATAGCAAACCAACCTCGGGAACATGGCCGCAATGCAACGGAATCGTCGGAAACTGGCCAATGTACTCGATGGGACTGTCCCACGCCAGACCGTCGTACATGTCTGGAACTACGCGCAGGTCAACGCCGTGGACACGCGCTTGGTCCAGTACGTCCTGCACGATCCCGCGTTCGCAGGGGGTGGAGAAGAATATTTCATCCACAAACTGCTTGCGGGTGAGCTGAAAAAGCGTATCCAGAGTGCCCACTACATCGCCGGAGGTCGTCGTAAAGCGGGAACTGGAACCGGGAAAGTCGATAAAGCCCTTGAATGTGTAGCCGAGATGCCGGATGCTCTCCAGATGATGGCGCAGTGCGTGCGCCTCAGGCCCGGTGCCTACGATGAGCACGTTGCGGGTGCCTACGCCACGGTCGAACCGCCGGTAGATCAGCATCCGGTAAACCAGCCGGCGCAAGCTGAGCGAAATGGTAACCAGACCCACCGTGATCAGCACGATGCTCCGGGGAATATCCTCGGCGTGAACCAGGTAGAGCGTGCCGGTGAGTAGAAGGCCCGCGGTGAAACAGGCCTGGACGCTCACCCTCTGTTCATGCAGAAAGCTGGCCAAGCGCGTCGGGGTGTACAGACGAAGCCGTCGGCTGATGACAATCAGCGCAATCGTAAATCCGCACAAAAGCGCCAGCAGGATGTCCATCGATCGCCCATGAATGAGCGTGCCGCGCCAAAATCCCTTTGCGCCGGCCATTGGCCCTGTATGAAACGCATACAGTGTGGCGAGTACCGCGGCTCCGAGAACCGTAATTCCATCCAGAATCATCCACAGCTTGGCGGTGCCCCGTGAGTTGCGCGCGGAACTCGCTGCCGTTGCGCCCGCCCATTCAGGGGAAGAAGACACTGAAGCTGAAACTCTTTGCCAGAATTCCGATGTCGCCATATGCGTTCCGAAGACCTCAAACATTCAGGGAGAGAGTGGAAATTAGCTTCCCACTAAAGAACCATGCAAAGAAATCAAGGTGAACAAGACAGGGTACGACGAAGAACATGAGTCTTCTCATGTTTGAGTCATTTCTGCGCTCCTGGGTTGCCTATCACAATGCAACCCGCCCCGTTGCCTACAGTGAGCCATACTGGCTTGGTTGTGCCAAGGCACGCCTCTCACATTCCGCGTTATCCTTCGCCGACGCCAGACAACTGAGGAACAGAGCCGGTCGTTGTTGATTGACAGTAAACCTGACGATGCGCCAAGCGGACGCACCCCCGCCGCAATTGGATGCGGTCCAACGTATGAAAGCCAAACACAATTTCTGGGCCCAGGAAAACTGCTTTCGCTGGAATGAAAGCATATGAGAACAAACCAATTATACCAAACCGTGTCTGGTCGCGTTATCTCCAAATCCTGGCACTGCTTCCCCCACGGCATCTCAAACAGGCCCTGAGAAACGTCGACAACTCAAGCATAGCCCCGGAGCGCCTCTGAATGGCAAGAAAAATCGTACAATCCCGTAGTTACTAGATGGTAAATTACTCATTCCGAAGGTAATAGGTAGGCGTCCAGTGTCAAAAACTGCTGAATATGAGGGTCGGCGGACGCCAGAAACCCCTGCAGCGGCCCGAAGAACTGTGCGCGGCCCTGATCGAGGAAAAGCACCTGGTCGGCGAGCCGCTCGGCAAACCGCATATCGTGGGTCACCACGATGCTGGTAAATCCAAGCTGCCGCTTGAGACGCTGGATCAGATCCCCCAGGCGGCGGGCGATAATCGGATCCACCATCGTGGTTGGCTCGTCGTAAAGCACCACCTCGGGCTGCGCCGCCAGCGCGCGGGCGATGGCCACAGCCCGCTTGCGCCCGGTGGAGAGGCTGGCGGGAAATGCATCTGCCACGTCCTCCGCACCCACGAGACCGATCAATCGATCCACGATCTGCTGCACCTGGTCCTCGGACAGGCCTCCACGCTCACGCAACGGAAAGGCGACGTTCTCACGCACGCTCAATGAATCGAAGAGAGCGCCGTTCTGGAAAACCATGGTCACGCGCTTGCGAATGGCCTGCATGCCTTCTTCGCTGAGTCCGGTGATCTCCTGGCCCTCCAAACGGATGGACCCGGAATCCGGCTTCAGAAAACCCATCAGCAGACGCAGGGCCACCGATTTGCCTACGCCGCTGCGGCCCAGAATGCAGAGCGTCTGGCCGCGATCTACTGAAAAGCTCACGTCCTCCAGAACTGACCGGCCATCGAACGAGATGGCGACGTGGCTGAAAGCGATGATGGGTTCGGACGCCTCTGCGACGGAGGTTCCGGGCTGTTCCAGCTCTTCGGCGAGCCCACCCCCCAGTGCCTCGGAGAGTTCCGAATTGGAAGCGGAATCGAACGTTGCCATGGAATCAGACTACGCGATGTGAGTCCGGCCCGGCGCCTTTGCAAGGCGAAGATCCGCCGGGGCGTTCACGTTGAGGAACCACCGGGCCGCAGGCAAGCCGTCCGGGTGGGTTACCTGCCCGGCTTGGACCAACAACTCGACTGCAAGAACAGTGATGGGTTGACCCAGGCTGGCCGCGGCGGCTTGCAATGCGGAGAAGCAACCCCGGCGTCCAGCCGCGAGTTCGATTTCTAGCGCCGGCAGAGTTGCCCGGTCCACCACCGCTGGAAAGGTCTGGGCATATCCGTTCACTGAGCACAAGGTGACGGGCCTGCCTGTGATCCGCGCATGATCGAGCAGAAAAGCAATCAAAGAAGCGGGCAACAGAGGCAGATCGACCGGCAAAAAAACCGCCCAGCGCACAGATGTAGACGCAAGTGCGGCGCAGATACCGCCCAAAGGGCCCAGGCCGGGGTCGGAATCTTCCACAACCGGCGCAAAGGCGGCAAGGGTTGAACTCCCGCCGGCGAGAGACGCCGTCAGACCTGCTTGACGCAAAATGCCAAGAGCATGCACGGCGAGCGGCTGGCCCCCGAGCCGGACCAGCGCCTTGTCCTCGCCCATGCGGCTGGACCGCCCCCCGGCCAGGACAAAACCTGCGGCATCCGGCCCCTCCGCGCATGGTTTACGCTCGCCGTCCGGTCGACTCAACGGCCCACTTCCTCCAGAAAGCGAATCAGCGACTCGATGCCCAGCTCGAAGTTCTTCAAGTGGAACTTCTCGTTGGGTGCGTGCAGATTGTCGTCGGGCAGCCCGAAACCCATCATCACGCTGGGCAGGCCGAGGTGGCGGGCAAAATCGCCGACGATGGGGATGGACCCGCCGGAACGGATAAAGACCGTCTTACGGCCCCAGACTTCGCGCAAAGCACGGGTAGCCGCCTGGATGTACGGGTTGTCAACGGGAATCAGGCAGGGGTCGCCGGAGTGAATGAGCCGCACCTCCACATCAACGCCAGGGGGCGCAATCCGCTCCACATAGCCCTTGTACAGTTGAAAGGCCTTGGCCGGAGTCATGCCCGGAACCAGGCGCATGGAGACCTTGGCCACCGCCTTGGCGGGAATCACCGTCTTGGCGCCCGCCCCGGTAAAGCCGCCGGGGATACCGTGCACGTCCACCGTGGGCCGCGCCCAGGTGCGCTCCAGCACGCTGTAACCAGCCTCGCCCACCAGTTGCCGCGCCCCTACCTCGGCGATGCGGTACTGCTCCTCGTCGAAAGGCAGGCTGCGCCAGGCCGCCAACTCCTCGGGGCTGGGAGGAATGATGTCGTCATAAAAACCTGGAATCAGGATGTGGCCGTCCTCGTCCTTCAGGTGGGTCAGAATCTGCGCAATGGCGATGAATGGATTGGGAGCGGCGCCGCCGTACATGCCCGAGTGCAGGTCGGTGCGTGCGCCCCGAACCTCGAGCTCGGTATAGATCATGCCCCGCAGACCCACGCATAGGGTAGGCAGGCCGGGCGCAAACATCTCGGTGTCGGAGACCAGGGCAAAATCCGCCTTGAGGTCGGGCGGCCTGGAGGCGACAAAGCGCGCAATTCCCTCCCCTCCAACCTCTTCCTCGCCCTCCACCAGGACGCGCACATTCAACGGCAATGAGCCGTTCGCGGCCAGCAGCGACTCCAGCGCCTTCACCTGCGCCCACACCTGGCCCTTGTCGTCCACCGCGCCGCGTGCGTAGAGGTTGCCATTGCGCTCTGTGGGCTCGAACGGCGGAGAAAGCCACTCGTCCAGGGGGTCGGGCGGCTGAACATCGTAATGTCCATAGGCCAGCACGGTGGGCTTGCCCGCGGCGTGGAGCCAGTCGGCGTAAACGAGCGGATGGCCCCCCGTTTCCCCCTCGGTTTCAATAAGCCGCACGTTTTCCATGCCGATGCGCTTGAGTTCCGCGGCGACGGCCTCCGCGGCAAGACGGCAGTCGCCCTTGTGCTCGGGCAGCGTAGAGATCGAAGGGATGCGCAGCAAGGCCTTCAATTCATCGAGAAAGCGGGGCTGGTTCTGGCGGGCAAAGGCAACAGCGGACGAAGGCATGGGCGAGCTCCCCGAGAAAAAGATTGACCAAAGGGGAGTATAGCCGGTCAGCAATTCCAACTGGGAATCTGGAAGTCAAGAGAGAACGGTCCCGGCCCACGCGTAGTATGGAGGACGGAGGCACTTGCACTCATGTTTACGCCGCAGGCAATTGGTTTTGTCACCAGCCCATTCAAAGATGCAGCCTCAATTCCGAAGGGTCTTGGCGCCAAACATGAGGCAGAGGGCGTACTCAATATTTTGCCTGCCTTCGACCTCGGGCTCACCGACATTGAAGGCTACTCTCATCTCATCGTTCTCTGGGCCTTCGACCGCTCAAACGGATTTGACTTGATGGTTACACCGCCCTCCGACGATCACCCCCACGGCGTCTTTACCACGCGCTCTCCGCGCCGCCCAAACCCGATTGGCCTCACCGTTGTGGAGCTGCTGCGCCGCGAAAAGGGCTCACTGCACGTTCGTGGAGTTGACATGCTCGACGGAACCCCGATTCTCGACCTAAAGCCCTACCTGTCAAGCATCCCATCAGAGACATTGCGCCGAGGATGGCTGGCCGAGGCTGAGACTCGAAAAGGGTGATTCTCTTGGCTGTCGTCAAACCTCGGTACAAGCGCGAGAGAAACAGGATGAGGTCTCAATCCCTAAGCGGAATCAAATAAAACACTTGGAGTTTTTAGTTTCACGGTTCCGGCCCAGGGGGCTGGAGACTCAAATCCTCTCTACCCGAACAACAAATCCCAATAAGTCAGTTTCCTGGGAACCCGGCGGCTGGGGACTCCGTGCATTGGGGCATGGGGCGGGCAATGGATGCGGTGTGCTCAGGTATCATCGGGTTATTCAGCGTTTCGATCCACGAAATACGAGGAAAAGCCAGTGTCTCAAGTGAATGTGTCCGTAGTGCCGCAAGGGCCTTCTGCTCGGGCCGCGCAGGAGTCCCGCAATAGGCGCCCATTGCGCGTAGCATTGTTTGGTTTTGGGACGGTGGCCAGCTCGGTGGCGCGGATTCTGGTGGAGTCCAAGCCGCAAGGCCTGAAACTGACTCATGTGTACAGCCGCAGCCTGGCGCGCAGACGCGCCAATTGGGTTCCTTCGAGCGTGACGTGGACGGATGACGTCGACGCGGTGCTGGCCTCGGATGTGGACGTGGTGGTGGAGCTCGCAGGGGGGCTCGATCCGGCCGGGGGGTGGGTGCGCAGGGCGCTCGACGCCGGCAAGAGCGTGGTGACGGCGAACAAGAAGCTGATTGCCTATCACGGCGCGGAGCTGGAGCGGCTGGCCGCGGCCAAGGGCGGGCACCTGAAGTATGGCGCCGCCGTGGCGGGCGGAATTCCGGTGATCCCGGGCCTCGAACAGGGGCTGGCCGGGGATCGGATCGAACGCATTGAAGGGATTTTGAACGGCACCTGCAACTTCATTCTGAGCAAGATGGAGGCTGGCGCGGAGTACGAGACGGTGCTGGCCGAGGCGCAGGCCAAGGGCTATGCCGAGGCCGACCCGACAGAGGATGTGGGCGGATTCGATGCGCGGGCCAAGCTCGCCATTCTGATGCGGCTGGCGCTGCGCGTGGAGGTGGACCCGGAGGAGATTGTGCCGCGACCGATTACGGCGATTACCGCGGTGGATTTCAGTTATGCGCGGGATCTGGGCTGCACCATCCGACAGGTTGCGCGGGCCGAGCAGGCCCAGGACCAGGTGGCGGCTACGGTGGGGCCAACTCTGGTGGCGTTGCGTTCGCCGCTTGCATGGTCGCGGGACACCGAGAACATGGTGATCTTCACCGGCCATTACGGCGGGGATGTGGTGTTTTCAGGGCACGGAGCGGGCGGGCACCCGACGGCGGTGGCCGTGGTCAGCGACCTGCTGGCGCTGGCGCATGGGTCGCGGCGGGTTGAGCTTCCTGCCGCCCCGGCGCGGGTGAGTGGCGAGTTTGAGGTTCCGCACTACATCCGCTTCCTGGTTAACGATCGGCCGGGAATTGTGGCGGAGATTACCGGGGCGCTGGCCAAAGAGAACATCAACATTCGGGCCATCATGCAGAAGGCCGGCTATCCGCAACATGCGCTGCCCTTCGTGGTTACCGTGGAGCCGTGCAAGTCGTCGGTGCTCAAACGGGCGCTGGCCAATATGCGCACGATGAATTGCCTGCTGGAAGAGCCGCTGGACTTGCAGATGCTGGAGTAGCGGAACAGGGAACAGGGATCAGAGGCTGGCGTTTGTGCTTACCCAGGTTACGGGAGCGAGACCTGGGCATCCGGCACCTGGAGTTCCAAAGTCTATCTGCGGAGATTGAAGGGGCAACGAGGCAGCCAGGATCGATTAAAGGCGAACGGCCGGGAGAGCCGCCGCTGTGAAGCAGTTGCGCCCCGGCCGTTCGAGGAGGATCCACATGCTCTCAACTTGCCGTAGTTCCAATGTGGCACAAAGGGAGATAATTCTACGCAAAGCTGTGCGGAGTCATTGATCCGGCCCCTAGCGAGCAACACAACGGGTGCCCCACCCTCGCCGCGTGTCGCCGCGGCGACTTGTTGCGGCTAAAGCATTTTCAGTAATAGTGTAAGGAGATTCCGTGCCCCATCCATTTCACGTTCCTTGTGAAATGGGTGGGAAACCATGACGCCCCCTTACAGGAACGGTGAAAAAGCTCTAGGGTGGGATTCGCTGTTGCATCCAAATTGGGCCGGATCATCAATCCCGTTTGGGAATCGCGGGCAGGTGTTGGCGGACGGCTTGCTCCAGGCGCTGGCTGCCTGTCTGCTCCACCGCCTGCCAAACGCGCGCGCGTAACTCGGCAGAAGGCGCGATGCGGCCGATAGCCTCGATGGTGGACGGCGCCTCGCGTGCATCCCGCGCGATCAGCGCAATCAGATAGTCCATTGCCTCAGGCAAACGGGTGAGTGCGATCGCGCTCAACAGGACCGAGCCGAACCAGTCATCGGCGCCGTCGCGCAGGCGGTCAATGAGCGCGGCCAGCGCCTCTGGCGTGCGCAGTTCGGCCAGCGCAAAGGCGGCCTCGGCGGCCACATCGTCGCCCTCTTTCAAAGAACCTGCTACCAATTCGATGGCGCGCGTCCCCTCGACCGCAAGCAACGCGGAGTAGCAGGCGCCCAGCACCTCCGGCTCGTCTTTGCCGAGCAGCGCGCGCAGGCGCAGGATGAGCGCGGCGCTCACGCCACCCACCTGACCGATAGCGCGCGCCGCTTCCATGCGCACAGTCTTGTCGGTGTCCGTGAGCGGCTCCAGCAGCGCTGTCAGCAGATCGGCGTCGGAGATGCCGGGGCAATCGACCAGCGCATGAGTGCATGTGCCGCGCAGCGCTCCCGCCGTATCCGACGGCCCGCCCCACGACGGCTCCATTTGGTGATGCTTCATGCCGCGCAGGTAAGCGTCCTTGGCGCGGTGTTCTAGCTTGACCAGCGCCTTGGCCAGCGCGTTCTTCGCCCAGCACTGCGGATCGGTTTTCACCGCGTCGATGAAGAAGCGATCGTAAGCGGCGAGCACATCGGGCAGGAGAGCGTTGAGTTCGGCTTCGGCGACGAGTTTGGCGGCTTTGGCAACGATGAAGTTGTTGCGATGGGCGAGAGCCTTGCGCAGATGCTCGATTGCCCCTACGTCGAGTAGAGCGCCTTTGAGCGCCTCCAGTTCCGCCAGTTCCTTGTCAAATCCTTGCGATGAGGAGCTTCGCTGCGCCGGCGTGCTGGTTCGCTTTGCGCTCATGGATAGTTCACTTCCTAGGCCACGATGATCAATGTGGTGAATGGTCGAATTCGCTCAATCTTCAGTTCAAAGCGTCATGCCTCCTCACATTATGGCTTGGTTCACTGCTTCCACGAAGAGATTAGTATCCAGGAAGTAGTTAGGGTATGCCCGCCTGAGAGATGTCATTGAGTCTACAGAAACCAACACTGCATCCTTGTTGGTCCCAACGATAGTTTTTTCCACGTCGAGATAATGGCCTGTAGCTTTTGTCAAATCCCTCTGCTTGTAGCCAGTCACTTTGATTTGCATCGCGAGTGGGTCCAACTCAAGCAAATAGTAATCGGAGTTTGCGGGTAGCGTCTCGATGTTATGCAACGCTTCTCCATATGCTTGAAGACGAGCGCACACATCAAGACGGTCAGCGAATGATCGCAACTCACTTCTCAGCCCAGCAGGTTCGACCGGGGTGCCTGGAACCGGAGCGGAGTTCTCCCTTTCTGCGAGCGCAGTCCCCATTAAAGCAAAAAATCGCAACCAATCGTCTTCGCCGATGCTAGATTTTAGAGCTTGGCGGATAAACGTTCCCACCGTTTCAACAGCGGTAGCCCAAGCATGTTGAAGTTGCGACCGAATTTGGACCTCAATTTTCAAGCCATTGTGCGTTGTCTTACGGTCGCTGAAATAGCTGTATACAAGATGCAAACTCCTGTATCCGGAACTCTTTGGATTTAAGATATAGTCGTCCGTGCTGATGAGCTTGTGCTTTATTTCGCTACTTTTGTAGCGAGCGTGTAAAGCTCGGACGGCTTCAACAGAGCTGACCACAGCTCTACACCCCCCAATGTCTTGCATTTGGGAAAGCCTCATGTTCGGGCGAAGCTGCAACTTCCAGAATATCGAGGATAACCGTTTAATTCTCTGAGCGACAAGAGCGCTTGGATCAATCGCTTCTGCGTAGCGCCGCAACCCGAACCTAAAAGTATAAAGCGGGCGACTGTGTGCAGAACGCCAATTGTTAATAACTGCGAGCGAAGTCTCGTATTCTTCGTGCTCGATGTTCGGTGCAACCAAGGCTCGCCCTGCTGCATCCACTCTGCCCCGCGTGAATTGAGGAGTAACCCACTCCATTCTGTCAGCCTCTATCCTAGGATCATCATCCTTTGCTACTTATTCGTCAAGCGCATAGGTGCACAAGCAGGGCGAACCTCAGAATGCTATTACGCGGGGTCGTAGTTCAGGTTTTGCCCCAGCCACCGCTCGACCTCGGCTACGCTCATCCCTTTGCGTTCGGCATAGTCGACGACCTGGTCGCGGTCGATCTTGCCGAGCGAGAAATAGCGCGACTCCGGGTGGGCGAAGTAGAGCCCGCTCACGCTCGATCCGGGCCACATGGCGAAGGACTCGGTAATCAGCATTCCAGTCTTCGCCTGCACATCGAGCACGCTCCAGAGCGGTCCCTTCTCCGTGTGATCCGGGCACGCCGGGTAACCCGCGGCCGGCCTGATCCCCCGATACTTCTCTTGGATGAGATCCGCGTTGCTCAAGCCTTCCTCACGGCCGTAACCCCATTCATCCCGCACCCGCTTGTGCAGGCATTCGGCGAAAGCTTCCGCCAGGCGATCTGCAACGGCCTCCGCCATGATCGCGTTGTAGTCGTCGTTCTCGGCCCTGAACCGGTCGCACAGGGCCTTGAGATTGATGCCGCTGGTTACCGCGAAAGCTCCTATGTGATCCGGTAGTCCTGTTTCCTTCGGCGCGATAAAGTCGGCGAGCGACCTGCAGGGTTCGCTGCCTTCCCTGTTTGCTTGCTGGCGGAGGAAGTGGAATCTCTCGAGCACCTGTCCGCGCGCGCCGTCCGTGTACAGCTCGACATCATCCCCGACCGCGCTGGCGGGAAAGAAGCCGTAGACGCCGCGCGCCGTGATCAGGTTCTTCTCGATGATCGTATCGAGCAGAGCATTGGCTTCAGTAAAGAGCTGGCGCGCTTGCTCACCCTGCTCCGCGTGCTCGAAGATGCGGGGGTAAGCGCCTTTCAGCCCCCATGCGTGGAAGAGTGGCGTCCAGTCAATGAAGTCGCGTAGCGTCGCCAGAGGAAAGTTGTCCAGCACGCGCACGCCTGTAAACGCGGGGACGGGCAGGTCTTCGGCACGCCACATGATCGGAGTCCGCCTCGTGCGAGCGGTCTCAAGGGAGACGACCGTCAGGCGCGGCGCGGCGTGGGCCTTGCGGAGCGCCTCGTAGTCGGCGCGATACTGCGCCACGAACGCCGGCTTGCCTTCGTCACTAAGGAGGCTGGTCGTCACAGGCACCGCCCGGCTGGCATCCAGCACGTGGACTACTGGCTCACTGTAGTGCGGCGCAATCTTGACGGCCGTGTGCCTCCGGCTGGTGGTTGCCCCGCCGATGAGCAGCGGCAATTTGAAACCCTGACGCTCCATCTCGCGGGCCACATGCACCATCTCGTCGAGAGACGGCGTGATCAGGCCGCTGAGGCCGATCAGGTCAGCCTTCTCCGCCTTGGCGCGTTCGAGGATCTTTTCGCAGGGGACCATCACCCCCATGTCGATCACCTCGTAGTTATTGC
>OCTA010004841.1_pt1 | contig 11754 bp, 10 predicted proteins | sample 1538991 | NCBI WGS metagenome assembly OCTA01 (sample SAMEA3539302, study PRJEB22396) | soil metagenome | biome: tundra; feature: field; material: soil | place: USA | collected 2010-05 | depth 0.15 m | reverse complement strand
GCTCCGGCGTATTGTTCACGACCACAGTGATCAGATCCGGCGGATTTAGCTCGACATGAATAAGCTCGCTGGCTCTTTTCGCCGCATAGAACGAGGCCTGTGTGTCGTACTCCGAACTGAGAATCTGCCATGTGGCGCCGGGCCAGGCGGATTGCGTCATCCAAAGCATCCGACCGCTGTTGGGTTTCCAGAGATGGGCGTTGAAGCCCTCGAAAATAGCGCGGTGGTTATCGTGGTTCAGCAACTGCGCTTTCTTCTCGAAGTCTTCGAGGCGAGTGCGGGGACGAAGCGCTCAGTGTGGCTGATCGGCCATTGATCCGGCTCCGGGACGACATGCCCGGGACGCATCGATTGTGGGCATGGAAAGGAACGCCGAGTTCGACGTCACGGCGGGCACCGGCAAGCCGTCCGTTTCGCCTGCGCCAAAGCACGATAGACGGATGATTCCCGAACCCCAGGATGACATCCCGCGCACTAGCCGGGAACGAGGCGGAGTGGTCGGGCTCAACATTGTAGTTTTCGGTTGAATCCCAGAAATCGTTCCAGACGACGGCCCGGTGCGCAACCGCCACCGGCAGCGCACCGCCGAGGGTAGGCAAGGCAACAGCGGCGAGGCCCGCTTTCAAGAATCGCGCCTGTTTAATCGCGCGACACCTCAACCGTAAATTACCCTGGAAGTTCGAGCCCTGGAAATGCGGGCCGTTTTTGGCTGTTCCGCCGGAAGCAATACTAATCGACAAGGCCAAAAAGTCTTGATATAGTCTAAGAGTCTTTGCAGCATCGTCCACCATTCGAGTGCCCTTCTGGCCGCCTGCCCGCATCCGTCTTCCGGTTTCGGTCCCCTGAGCAGTCCGACAGAGACAATCCCTCCGAAAGGAAATCCTTTTCATGACAAATATTTTCGTCGGAAACCTAAGTTTCCGGACTACTCAAGAGGAGCTTCTCGCTGCCTTTTCACAGTTTGGCAACGTGGAGCGGGTAAACATTGTGACCGACCGCGATAGCGGCCAGTCGCGTGGCTTCGCCTTCGTCGAGATGAGCGAGAAACGCGAAGCCGATACCGCAATCGAGCAGTTGAACGGCTCCGACCTGAATGGCCGGACCATGAACGTGAATGAGGCGCGTCCTAAACCGCAAGGCGGCGGCGGAGGCGGGTTCGGCGCCGATCGGCCACGCGGGGGCGGAGGCGGCGGACGCGGCGGCGAGCGCAGCCGGGGCCCACGCTGGTAAGCAGCGGCAAGCGCTCGCGTACACTGAACAACGAGGGGCAGGACGACAAGTTTGTCTCGCCCCTAAAATTCGGAGAAGCGTATCCCAAGTGCGCCCACGGCGAACGCTTTTTATGGCGCTGCGCTGACGGCGGGTTCTAATCACAAATGACAGCTCTTGAAACCTTCGGCCCTTGGGTCTTCTTCAGATCTCTTTTACGCGACCCGCTCTCGGTCGGGGCAGTCGTGCCTAGTTCACCGCGGTTGTCGCGGCTGGTAGCTTCGAGTGTGGGGGAGGGCGATTCCCTGGTTGTCGAAGTAGGCGCCGGCACAGGTTCCATTACGGAAGCGCTATTGGATCGCGGTGTCAGGCCGGAACGGCTGCTGTTGATTGAGCGGGACGCGTTTCTTGCGGCTTACCTGCAAGACCGCTTTCCGCGGGTTCAGGTGAGATGCGGAGACGCCCTGCACGCCAGCAGCATGCTCGAAAACGAGCACGTCGGGAGAGTACAAACGCTGCTATCGAGCCTGCCCATTCGAAACTTCAAGCCCGCCGAACAGATAGCCCTGATCAACGCGATGATGAAAACGCTGGCACCGACCGGGCAATTGATTCAATATACTTATGCGCCTTATTGTCCCATTCCAAGCGTGGAGCTTGGACTGAAGGCGGAATGCCTGGGGCGGGTCTGGATGAACTTACCGCCCGCCGCGGTTTGGCGATTTACCAGAATGAAGAAGGTCAGGGTTAGTGGCCGGCGGAAATAGTACCGGCGAGCGGGCTGCTTGCCACGGCGTATTCGCGTTTCGGCATACGTCCCGAAAGGAAAGCGGCGCGTCCCGCCTCCACCGCCAGCTTCATGGCATGGGCCATGCGCTCCGAGTCTTCCGCTTCCGCAATGGCGGTATTCAACAGCACTCCATCGAAGCCAAGCTCCATGGCGATAGCGGCGTCCGATGCGGTTCCGACACCCGCGTCCACGATGAGCGGCACATCCGTGATAGCTTCGCGCAGAATCTTTAGATTCGTGACGTTTTGAATTCCGAGGCCGGAACCGATGGGCGCGGCAAGCGGCATCACGGCGGATGCGCCAGCGTCCACCAACTTGCGCGCGTTTACCAGATCGTCCGTGGTGTACGGCAGCACGACGAACCCGTCCTTTACCAGAATGCGGGTGGCTTCGAGAAGCCCTTCGTTATCGGGGAAAAGGGTCTTCCGATCGCCAATGACTTCGAGCTTGATCCAATTTGACAACCCCACTTCACGCGCCAGGCGCGCCGTCCGTACCGCCTCCTCAGCCGTGAAGCAGGCGGCGGTGTTCGGCAGGATGTGGAGCTTCGAGCGGTCGATGAAATCAAGTTCCGATTCCTTCGAACGGTCGCTGAGATTTACGCGCCGCACCGCAAGCGTGACCATCTCCGTGCCAGACGCCGCGTGGCACCTCGCCATCAGTTGCTTGCTTCGATACTTGCCAGTGCCCACCCACAATCTTGAATGGAAAACGCGCCCGGCAACTGTCAATAAATCTTCCATAGATTCTATTATGTGCGTTTGGATTTGGGAGAGATTTCAATAGGCACTAAAGCCTAACGCGGACGCAATTGCCATGAAGCGCCCGCTTGTCGAGGTTGTTGATCAAACTGCAATTGACTCTCGTCTCGAAGAAGCTTAAGAACCTGTCTGACAAGGAACCCGTCCAACCGGCGAGACCAGGCGCGGTATTCCCTTGGACCCGAGTTCAGCTGCACGAGATGGTGATACACTGGCGATGTCTTTACACAACCTTATCTTGACTTACGCCTCCTGATTCTGCCGCCTCGGAGTTTTCAGGATCACACCGGGTCTCGTTGAGACTCCCTCATTTTCAAGGAGACCACATGACCAGTGCCACAAACCCCGAGGCGCATTCTTCAATGCAACCGGGAGCTCAAGAGGAGCCGCTCGCAGGCGGGCCCACAGGCCGCCGAAGTTTTTTCAGAGGTTTAGGCAAAGTGGCTTTGGGCAGCACCGCCGCGCTTCTGTTCGGCGATTTGCCGCTTGCCCAGGGCCAAAACACGGGGGCAAATCAAGACACGGCCGCGCAGATCGTTACAGCGGCTCTAATAGCCGAAGACTTAGCGACCACATTTTATTACAACGGACTAATAGGGGCAGTCATCCAGGATCCCAGTCTGGCCGGTCCGGGCGGCACCGCACTTAGCATTAGCAACACTGGAAACGCGCCGAACGTTACTTACCTGCGAGCAGCACTGGGCCAGGAGATCACTCACGCCAATTTGCTGAGGACCGTAGGCGCGTTAGGAACGGACGCCACCACGGACCCATACCAAACCTTCTACTTCCCCACCGGCACCTTCACCACAATCGGCGCCTTCATGGCAACGCTTGAGAGCTTGGAGAATGCCTTCATTGGCGCTTATCTAAACGCGATTCGAGAATTCTCGAACCTGGCTATCCGGGCAACCATTCGCAATGTGCCAAGTGGGCGGCCTGGAGGGCCTTTTAGCGGATTCGAGCTAAATTATTTTGCGCAGGTGGCGGCTTCCATCTTAGGTGTGGAGTGTGAGCATCGCGTACTAGGCGGCGTCATCTCGAACGCGAACCAACCAAACAATCTAAATTATGAGCAGACGGATGGGTTGACCAGCGTCTATAACGGAGCGAATTCGGCGGTGGGGGCACTGACACCTTTTCTGACGCCGAGCACCGGCCCGGGCGTAACCTTAGCGACCGCGCTCAGCGGTGCCCTAAGTTTGAGCGTGGGTTCGGCGGGAGGCGCGCCAGCTCAATAGCAGGTTGGCTCGTTCGACTATCTGTTCTTAGCGAGGACAAGCCGAGATGCTCCGTTACCAGAGAATCCCGGCCTCCTTCGTTCTTGTAGACCTAATTAGAAGTTGTTGGCAAACCCGCGTGCCCGTCCGTGAAGGTGCCGCATTGGTTTGCCTGAATGAAGAAGACGCCGGAACCGGGACGGTAGAGAGCCAGCGTGCCCACTATGCCTGTGCTGCTGTAATCAAACGGGAAGATTCGATCCGCCGTGGACCTCAGGTCGTAACCGCCAATTCCATTGAAGGACGCGAACGCCGGACTATATACAAAATACGCGGATTGAATCACGAAGCCGATCCCAGTTCCTGGGCGGTAGGCGATCAGGTGGTCTTGGCTGCCAGTCCCACAATAGTCGTAGGCGACCAATTGATCGGAAGTAAGTTTCAGATCGTAGCCGCCTATTCCATTGAAAGATGTCTGCAAGGGCGTGAAGGTGCCGGATCCGTTCGTGTTTTCCAATACGAAAGCGGTTCCGCTCCCCGGGCGGTAAGCGACGAGGTGATCAGCCGTCCCTATGCTGTAGTAATCAAAGGCGACCAAGCGATCGGAAGGAGAAAGCAGATCGTACCCGCCGATTCCATTACGCGCTTCCACTACATCGGTAAACACCCCGGCAGTGTTCTTGACTATGAAAACCGTACCCGTTCCCGGCCGGTAGAGGACCAGATGATCGTACCTGCCGCTTCCATCGTAGTCGAAGGAGATGATCCGATCGGCGGGTGACCTGACATCATAACCTCCGATACCGTTGAAGGAAAGATAGACAGGAAAGAACTGACCGTTGATGTTCGCCAGAATCCAGACAGTTCCCGTCCCAGGGCGGTAGCAGAGCAAATGATCGGCATGCCCGCTGCCGTTGTAATCGAAAGCGATGATGCGGTCGGATGGTAGCGCGAGGTCATAACCGCCAATGCCGTTGAAAGACATGAAGACGGGAACGTAAGCCCCGTTCTCTTTTTCCTCGATGAAAATCGTGCCTGTGCCGGGGCGGTACAGCACTATGTGATCGAGGTGGCCCGTGCTTTGGTAGTCAAAGGCAAACGCCAAGTCGGCTGGGGACTTAAGATCATACCCGCCGATTCCGTTGAACTGCGCCGACGCGGTAGGTGCAACCGTGACTAAAGCTGCAATAAAGAGAAGAAGCCACTTGAGTGGCGAAGGGTGAACAAACAAGTCAGTGGCCGTTGATTTCCGCTTTGCTGGAGTTGACATTGCTATGCGCTCTCTCCTGTTCGCATGAGTTGTTGAAGTGGACCTTGAACGACACCATTAAACAACGGTGAAGGTCTGGCTCTGCGAGGCCACAGAGAAGACAGATAGCTGCGTAGAGCTTATCACGAACTCCCTGAGCAGATTTTCGCTTGATTATGTACACTCCACCCCAGCAGTAGCATGCCCCGAGGCGGATAGAAAGTAGCCGGCGAATCCCCGATCGTCCGTTCCCTAAAACGGACTCGCCGGTTTGAAACCGCGGCTTTGCGGTTGCGGCGTGGACCCTTCGCTCAGCGTGCGGCTGGGCGCGGCGTGAGTGAAGTCCACATCGTCGCTGTTGAATACCAACGGGCGGTCAAGCACCATCTCCACGGTTGAACCCTTGGGCAATGTCGCATCGGGGCCGCGGGTCAGAAGCACTCCCAAAAGTCCGGCTGCCGCTCCACCGGCGACGCCGATTCCCGCTCCACGAGCCAAGCTACCGCTGGCTGCGCCGATGCCGGATCCGATGACCGTTCCCGCTTCCGCGGTCCTGACGACCGTGCCTACGTCGCCCTTCTTGTCGCCCGGTCCGTTGATCTTGTTCTCTTCGCGCTTTAGGCTTTCGCTGTTGCGCGCATCCAGCGCGCCGATGTCCGCATTGAAGTTCCGCGCGGAGCCATTAGGCAACACAATTGAATCGAACTTCACCTGCAGTTGGCCTTTACCCTTCGCGCGTCCCGGCCTCTTTACTTCTGTAATCGTGCCGGTGACCCAACTGCCTTGCGGAATCACAATCCGGCCATTTGCAATCACCGGGAACGCCGTCTCAAGATAGATGCGGTCGCCCACTAGCGCCGTCTTAGTGCTGATACTGTTGATCATGTTCAGCAAAATATGCGCGCCGGGCTCGACGCGGTAGACGCCTTCGGCGGCAACCGGTTGCTCGCGCTGCTGCAGATTCCGGGGAGCCAGGCCGTCTTGCGCAAAGGCAAAACAAAGCGTTCCGGCAAGCAAGCACAGAGGTGGCACGCGTTTGAACATGTTGATTGTCCTTCGTTCTAGTTTATCCGTCTTAGTATCTGCCAGACGCCGCCCGCGAAGCCAGGGTTGCGCGGTTCCGGTACTTGTGAACGATGCGGCTGGCCTTCTTGAAGATCGTGCTGACGGGCAGGGCTGAAATTTCCACCGTATGCAGCCATACACACCGACCGAGGTGCTCCGGCGGATTGGCCTCGACAACGTCGAACGAATAGTTGTGGAAGGTGATTCCGTGGCGGAAGCTGCCGATCTTGTTCGTCGGTGAAAGAGGCGCCAGATGGTCGCACTCCGGGAGTTCCCAAAAGCCGGCCATCAACGACGAATCGGGCGGCCGCTGCCAGGCGAGAATTTGGGAATCGCGTTCAATCCATAGCAGGGTACGGCTTTCTTCGACGCTAGCCTGCTTCGAGAGCTTCACAGGAAACTGCGTTTGGGTGCCCGTCTGCCGGGCGCGGCAAAGGCTCGAAATAGGACAGACCAGGCAATGCGGATTTTTTGGCAGGCAAACCGTCGCCCCGAGTTCCATCATGGCCTGATTGAAGTTGCCCGGCTGATTCGTGTCGAGCAATGCGCCGGCGAGTTTGGAAAAGCGCTTACGGCCGGCGGTAGATGCGATGTCGGTTCCATCGGCGGCAACCCGGCTGAGAACGCGGAGCACGTTGCCGTCAACCACCGCATGAGGCAGGTTGAAGGCAATGCTCGCAATAGCGGCGGCGGTGTAATCGCCGATGCCGGGCAACGCACGCAGGCGTTCATGCGTCGCTGGAAACTCACCGGCGGCATTCATCAGGCGAGCGGCTTTTTGCATGTTGCGAGCTCGATAGTAGTAGCCAAGGCCAGCCCATAGAGCGAGCAACTCCGTTTCCGCGGCCGCGGCGAGAGTTGTGAAATCGGGAAAGCGCGCAAGAAAGCGTTCGTAATACGGGAGCGCGGCCGCTACGCGGGTCTGCTGCAGCATTGTTTCAGAAACCCAGATGGCATAGGGATCACGCGTTTGCCGCCACGGCAGATCCCGCTTGTGGACATCGAACCAGGCAGGCAGCTCGCGCCGAAACCGCTCTACTTCGCTTTCAGAAAAGTTCATCGTGTGTCGGAAGGATGCATCTTATACTAGTGAGGAAGTCTGCCCGCACAGCCAGCCAGCCTGCCGTTCTGCCTACAATGCCGGAAAACTCCAGCTTACCGACATTCCAAGACATCGTCGTGAAAGGGATCAAAGACGCTGGAAAACCGGTGCTCGCGATTCATGGGGCGCGCGTCCACAATCTGAAGAACATCAGCGTCGAGATTCCGCACAACCAGTTGACGGTGGTGACAGGGGTCTCTGGATCGGGCAAGTCGTCGCTGGCATTCGACACCATTTACGCCGAGGGACAGCGGCGGTACGTTGAATCGCTCTCGTCGTATGCGCGGCAATTTTTGGAGCGCATGGAAAAGCCGGATGTGGACGAGATACTGGGGATAGCTCCGCCCATTGCGATCAGACAAAAGAACCAGACCAGGAATCCGCGCTCGACCGTAGCCACCGCAACCGAGCTGTACGATTTCATGCGGCTGCTTTGGGCGCGCGCCGGGCGCACATTTTGTCCAAACGATGGCAGCCGCATTCAACGCGACACCGTGGATCAGGTTGCGGACGCGATGCTCGCCGAAGCGGACGGATCGCGCTGGTACGCCTTGTTCCCGGTGAAAGTAGACCACGGGACGGAAGCGGTTCCCGATCCAGCCGCATTGCGGGACCGGCTCTTCGATCTGCGAAAAAAGGGCTTCAACCGGCTTTTTCAGAACGGACGCACCTTTGAGTTTTCAACACCCGAGTCGCTGCTTGACATCGACTTCTCGACAGCCGTTTATATCCTTGCCGACCGCATTGTCATCAGCCCGGATTCGCATCAGCGGCTGGTCGATACCGTTGAGATCTGCTACCGCGAAAGCGGCGATATTTTCTTCGAGCAGGCGGCGACGGCCGATCCTAAAACGCGATACTTCAGCGAGCGCTTTGCCTGCAAAATATGCGGATTGCTCGCGAGCGCGCCCGAACCCACGCTCTTCAGTTTCAACAATCCCATCGGAGCCTGTCCCATCTGCCAGGGTTTCGGAAACACTGTCAATTACGATTTGGGTCTGATCGTCCCGGACCCCACGCTTGCCATTGCGGACGGCGCCATCGATCCGTGGACGAAGCCGCAGTATGGCTGGTACTACGAAGAGGAATTCCTGCCGAGGTTGAAAAACAAAGTGCGGCTGGATATCCCGTACAGCGATCTGAACACGGATGAAAAGGAATTCGCGCGTAAGCACATCTTCCGCTTCTTTAGCGAAGTCGAGAAGAAGAAGTACAAGGTTCATGTGCGGGTGTTCATAAGCCGGTACCGTGCTTACACGGAATGTCCCGCCTGCCGGGGCGCGCGTCTCCGTTCGGAAGCGCTGTGGGTGCGCATTGGCGATTGCAACATTGCGGAAGCCGCGCGCATGAACATAGCCCGGGCGCAGCAGTTTTTCGAAAACCTGCATCTGAGTCCCGAAGAATCGGAGATCGCCGAACGAGTGCTTGACGAGATCCGACAGCGCTGCAAATTTTTGAACGATGTGGGCCTGGAATACTTGACGCTGGACCGTTTATCGGCAACGTTGTCAGGGGGCGAAGCTCAGCGCATTCAACTGGCAACCTGTCTTGGCTCGCGATTAGTGGGGGCGACCTATGTTCTCGATGAACCTTCCATCGGTTTGCACAGCCGCGATACGGCGCGCCTGGTCAAGATACTAAAAGACCTGCGGGATCTCGGCAACACGATTATTGTCGTTGAGCACGATCCGGAGATTATGGCGGAGTCGGATTACATTTTGGACTTGGGTCCTGGCGCCGGCGAGAATGGCGGCCGCGTGATTTTTGCCGGGACTTACAATCAGCTGCTGACTCCTCCAAAGGAAGCTAACACGCGCGAGCATCCGCAGTCCTTGACGGGACGCTACCTGCGTGGCGAGCTGGTGGTTTCACGTTCTCTCGACCGGCGCAAGATTAACCCCAAGCGCACGATTCGCTTCACGGGCGCACGCGCCAACAATCTGAAGAATGTCGATGTCGAGATTCCGCTGGGCTTGATGGTTGCAGTGACGGGCGTTTCCGGATCGGGCAAGTCGAGTCTTGTGCATGAAGTGATTTACCGCGCGCTGGATCTTCGCATCAACAAGGAGCGTGAGAAGCAGAGGGATGAGGTTGAGGCGGCGGCGTCTGCCCGGAAACTGGCATTGAAGCGAATGGACCGCGCGGAGTTGCTGACCGGCGTAGTGATGGTGGATCAATCGCCGATTGGGAGAACCCCGCGCTCGAATCCCGTTACCTACATCAAGGCATTCGACATCATCCGCGATGTTTTCGCCGCGACCCCCGAAGCTCAGAAGCGCGGCTACACCGGAGGCCACTTTTCGTTCAACATTCCGGGCGGCCGCTGCGAGACTTGCCAGGGCGACGGTACGGTCACGGTTGAAATGCAGTTCCTGGCGGACGTTGAACTGGTGTGCGAAGAGTGCAAGGGCACTCGGTATAAGCAAAGCATTTTGGATATTCGCTACAAGGGCCTGAACATCCATGACGTTCTGCAGCTCACTGTCCGGGAGGCCCAGTCGTTCTTTGCCGAGTCAGCGCGGCTGGCGGCAAAGTTGAAGGTATTGAACGATGTCGGCCTTGGCTATTTGCGGCTAGGCCAATCGGCAACCACGCTCAGCGGCGGCGAAGCTCAGCGCGTTAAACTCGCGGCGCACCTGGGCCAGTCTACTTGTGAGGGAACCTTGTTCCTGTTCGACGAGCCAACCACCGGCCTGCATTTTGACGACATTGCAAAACTTCTGCAATCGCTTGAGCGCTTGATCCAGAACGGCGGAAGCATCCTGATTATCGAACACAATCTCGATGTGATCCAGGCCGCCGATTGGATCATCGACCTTGGTCCGGAGGGCGGCGAGGCAGGCGGACACATCGTGGCGCAGGGCACTCCGGAGACCGTCGCGGCAATTCCCGAATCGTATACCGGCCGGTATTTGAAGCAAGTTCTGGATCAGAAAGCGATTGCTTAAGTCCGAAAGGAGCGCAAAGGGCGGGGATGCGCGCCGCCAAACGACCGAGGAAGTCGCCGGCTCTTTGGGGGCAGTTGGCCCCGCGAGCGTTTTGCGCGAGCTCCTTAGGAATTTGCCGTCGGTGGATCAGGTTCTGCGCGGCTTGCAGCGTCTGAATTTACCCGCAGCGCTGGTGACAAGTGAGGTTCGTTTGGTTCTCGACGAGCGGCGTGAGTTGCTGCTGGCGGGTGGCGAGGTTTCCGATTTACCCGTCGAGCAAGCGGTGGAACAGCGTTTGCAGGAATTGCTCAGTCCGTCGCTTCGTCAGGTGATCAATGCCACGGGAGTTATCCTGCACACGAACCTGGGACGCGCGCCTCTCGCCAACTTTAGTCCGATAGCACGCTACTCAAACCTCGAGTACGACCTGAAGACGGGCACGCGCGGGAAACGCGATGTCCATACAAGCCCGTTGCTGGAGCGCTTGGTTGGAAGACCGGCGATTGTCGTGAACAACAACGCTGCCGCTGTTTACCTGGTGCTCAACGAACTGGCGGCAAGGCGAGAAGTGATTGTGTCGCGCGGGGAGTTGATCGAGATCGGCGACGGCTTTCGGATTCCCGAGATCATGGCGCGTTCTGGAGCGATCCTGCGCGAGGTTGGCACGACCAACCGCACCCGCATCGAAGACTATGCAAACGCCATCAACGAACGAACAGCTCTGATTCTTCGCGTGCATCCGTCGAATTTTCACGTGAGCGGTTTCACGTCGCGTCCCACACTCCGCGAGTTGTCGCAACTAGCTGGTGAACACGGCGTTCCGGTCTATGAAGACCTGGGCAGCGGATGCCTGGTGGATTTGCGGTCGCACGGCGTTAATGAACCTCTGGTTAGCGATAGTTTGGCGGCGGCCGTAAACGTGGTGTCGTTCAGTTGCGACAAGCTGCTGGGTGGTCCGCAAAGCGGCATCATCGCGGGCGATGGCGAACTGGTGCGGCGCATCCGGCGGAATCAGATGTATCGCGCGTTTCGTCCCGACAAGATAATCATCGAAGCTCTTGAGAGCACCTTCCGGCAGTTGCTGCTGCAGAACTGGAATGCTATCCCTACGCTGCGGATGATTCTGTGTGACACTTCGATCCTGCGCGCCCGGGCTGAGCGCGTCGGGGCGGCGTTGTCTGGAACCAGTGCGAACATCCGTGAAGCGGAGTCTCCTATCGGTGGCGGATCGACTCCGGATCAAACACTGCCGAGTTGGGTTATCGAAGTTGCCGTTGCGAATCCGGTTGAGCTTGAGCGCCGCTTGAGAGCGAATCACATTCCCGTTATCGCGAGGATTGAGCGCGACAAGATTATCCTTGACATGCGCACGGTAGCCGATGAGGAAGTACAAGCGCTGATCGACGCCGTGCGCGCCTCGACAGGCTAGCT
>OCTA010004840.1_pt1 | contig 11757 bp, 6 predicted proteins | sample 1538991 | NCBI WGS metagenome assembly OCTA01 (sample SAMEA3539302, study PRJEB22396) | soil metagenome | biome: tundra; feature: field; material: soil | place: USA | collected 2010-05 | depth 0.15 m | reverse complement strand
CTTCTCGATGCCGTCGAACTCGAGTGCCGGCGCTGAGAGACCGGCGCCGAGAGACCCGCGGAGACGCGCGGAGACGCCAGAGAGGCGCAGAGACAGTGTCGCCGCACGGCTCAGCCGCGGAGGGCCTTCTCGATGGTCTGCGAGAGCTTGATGTAGAGATCGCGCACGAGGGCGACCGACTTCTCGCCCTCGAAGGGGTGGTGCGAATAGACGGCCTTGATGCTCGCGATCGACGCTTCGGCGCTCTGCTTCTCGGCGTACCGACGCGCCTCGAACCACTTCTGGCCCGCGTCTTCGCAGGCCTTGTAGAACTCGTCGCACAGCTGGCGGAGGCCCGAGTCGTCGATCGCGAGGCAATCGATGGCGCGCTTCAAGTCGACGCGCTTCTCGAACCCGTGCTCGAGCGCGGTGGCGTGCGTGAGAACGGGCTCCTTCGACTGGACGTGAAGCGGGGGCATGAAGCTCCACGCGCGTTGCAAGGCGTCCATGATCGCGAGCTTGAGGGGTTCGAGCTCCAGCAACCGCAACTTCCCGATGGCTTCGTTCACGTTGGATCTCGGCTCCTCGTGGCTCGATGGTGCTTGCCGAAAGCATAGCAGGGTCGGCGTTCGCATGGGCGGCCGGAGGCCACCCGCGGGCCGGCGCGCGCGGGCGCCTGACCTTGCCCACCTTTATTGTGGGCTTTGGGCTGTGGGCTTTGGGCTGTGGGCTTTGGGCTTTGGGCTGTGGGCTGTGGGCTGTGGGCTTTGGGCCTTCACTTTCATTTTCACTTTGCGCACGCTTCACCGTGGGGGCCCTTCACTGTGGGGCGCGCGGGCGAAACTGAGGCTAGAGTCCCCCGATGCGCATCGCTCTCCTCTACCCGCCGCCGTGGAAAATCCGCGCCGAGGGCGAAGCGCCGTACGGGTCCGACGAGGGCGGCCCCCCGGCGGAGTACGTCGACGGCGATCTCGACGGGGATTTCTTCCAGACGCCGTACGGTCTCTTTGCGCTCGGAGCGCAGGCCATTCGCGCCGGGCATCAGGTCAAGGTCATCAACCTGTCGGCCTACACCTGGGCCAAGGTGGAGGAGGTCCTACGGGCCCTCGAGGCCGACCTCTACGGGATGTCGTGCTGGACCGCGAATCGCCGGGGCGTGGCCCTCGTGGCCGAGGAGCTCAAGCGCCTCTATCCCAGCGCGCCGGTGGTGGTGGGCGGACCCCACGCGACGCCGCTCGCCCGTCAGATGCTCGCGCACCACCCGGCCATCGACGGCGTCTGCATCGGCGAGAGCGAGCTCACGTTCCTCGATCTGCTCGATCGTTTGCAGCGGGGCGAGGGGATCGCCGGCATTCCCGGCATGGCGTACCGCGATGCCGCCCGTGCCGGGGCGATCGAGCTCGCCCCCGAGCGGCCGGCACTCGAAGAGCTCGACGGTCTCGCGTCGCCCCACGACTACTTCGACACCCACATCGTGATGACGTCGCGCGGCTGCCCGTGGCGCTGCACCTTCTGCGGCGCCGAGGCGAGCTGGGGTCGCGGCTACCGCGCGCAGTCGGTGCCCTACGTGCTCGACGCCCTCGAGAAGGCGGTCGGCCGCGCGCCCGTGAAGATGATCCAGATCAAGGACGACACCTTCACCACGAATCGCAAGCGTGTCGTCACGCTGTGCCGCGGCATCCGCGAGCGGAAGGTCCAGTTCCTGTGGAGCTGCGACACCCGGGTCGACGTGCTCGGCGACGATCTGCTCCGCGAGATGCGCCTCGCCGGCTGCGAGCGATTGAGCCTCGGCGTCGAGTCGGGATCGCAGAAGATCCTCGACGCGATCGACAAGAAGATCACCCCCGACGAGATCATCGAGTCGAGCGCGCTCGCGAAGAAGTACGGCATCAAGGTTCGCTACTACATGATGGTCGGCAATCGCGGCGAGACCCGGGCGACGGTCGAAGAGTCGATGCGGTTCCTCGAGCGCGCCAAGCCGCACCAGTACATCTTCGCCGCGCTCTCGGTGTACCCGGGGACCCGCGATTTCGACGAGGCCGTGAAGGCGGGGTGGCTCGACGGCGAGTTCTACTTCGAGAAAGATTTCCAGGAGCTCAAGACCACCTTCGACGCGTCCGACGAAGACACGGCCTTCATGCGCGAGTGGTTCCTCGCGAACAAGGGCCTCCGCGAGCTCTATCGCGAGGGGATCGAGGAGTACGAGGGAATCCTCGGGCGTCTCGGCGATCACCACGCGGCCCACATGGATCTCGGCGGCGCGTATTGCCGCGCAGGCCGGCTCGACGAGGCCGAGCTTCACGTGAAGCGGGCGCTCGACCTCGAGTACCCCGCGCCGGGCCTCGGGCTCAACTACCTCGCGTGTATCGCCGCGCGTCGCGGCGACTACAAGGGCATGGAGGCGTTCCTCGTCGAGGCGATGAGGCGCGATCCGCAGCACGGCGTCCTCACGCGCAACGTGCGGACCGTGCGGTCGTGGGCCATGGCGCGAGGGAAGGGGGCGCTCGAGCTCGTCGCCGAGCACGAGTTCTCGCTCCTCGAGCGCCGGGCCCAGCCGACCTTGCCGGGCCCGCTCGCCGACGACTACGCGGTCTGGCGACCCGCGCCTCCCGCGCCGGAGCGCCCGGTAGGGAGCGGTCGGCTCGTGAACGCGGGCAAGCTGCGGGTCGTGAGCGCGTAGCAGTCACGCGCGTCACGAAGACGAGAGCGAGATTGGCCACAGAAGGCGCAGAGGGGCAAAGGATCTAGGGATAGATCCGAATGACACGCCTCGCCGCCGGAGCGGTTCTCGAATAACGGCCAAGCGTAGGGAACTTCAATCCCCCTTTGTCTCTGCGCCCTCTGCGCCTCTGCGGCCAATCTCTCTATCGAGAGACCGGCTCAGACGAGAGCGCAGACGGTCGGGGGCGTGTTGAGGCTCGAGCCGTGCGGCGCGTAGCTGTGCGCGAGGGCGCCGAAGAGGCCGCCGAAGACGATGAGCAGGACGAGCACGAAGGTCAACGCGAGGCGTCGCCGGCGTTTGCTGCCATCGAGCGCGCCGTCCATGTCGATGTGTACGTCGCGGTTGATGGCGGCGATGTCGAGCGTCGGCGCTTGCGGGAGCACCGCGGCGTGGGTCGTGATCGGCGGCGGATACGACGGCATCGAATGGCGGTAGGCTTCGCGAACGACCGGCGCGGCCTGAGTGACGACCGTCGCGGGCCGTTTCTCGAGCTCGTCGACGCGGCGAACGAGGTCGCGGAGGGCCTGGTGCACGGGCACCATCGCCTCGTCGATCGCGGCGCGAATCAGGGGTCGCGCGTCTTCGTAGGGCAACGCCGGCGGCTGCGCTCGCGCCGGTTCGGGAGGTAGGGCCGGCGGCCCCGCGTGCGCGACAGCCGTGAGAGGCGGAGGCGCGACCGGCGCGAGAGGCGGCGGCGAGGCGTGTACCGCAACGGCAACGGGAAGCTGCGGCGGCGTGACGAGCGAGGGAGCCGCCAACGTCACGACCGCCGCGGGAGCGGCGGGGGTCATGACCGCAGTCGCCGCGGTCAGCGGCGCGACGGGCGTGATGGAGGTGGCGGAGGTGAGCGGAGGCGGCGCGGAGGCGGCGGCGAGAGGGGGGTTGGCCGCCGGGAGGATGCGCCACGGCGGCATCGGCGCTTGCCCGATATCGGGCGACGACGGATGTCGAACGGGCTTCGCGGCGACGGGCGCCTTCGGGGCGAGCGGCGCGGTGGGCCTGGGGCGCTCGGGCTGAATCGAGCCTTGCTCGGCAGGCGGGGGAGGACCGGGCGCCGCGGATGTCCCGCGCAACGTGGCCCGGACGGACGGAGTCTGCGCGGTCGGTGCCGCGCGGGGTGGCACGCGCTGAGTACTATGATGAGTAGTAGGAGCGGGTCCAGTAGCAGGCGGCCGCTTCGGGGGCGACCCAGGTCCCCGTGCACCTGATTGGGTCATGTAAACACGGTGCCCTAACGCGCGCGAGCTCGCAAGCATTAGCGACGCCGCGCGCCACGACTCGCGAGTAGTTCCGTAGCAGGGCTAGCGTGCTTCGGCGTGTCCGTGTGCGGTCGTGGGCGCACCGGGGCTCGCGTGTAGTTGCTCGTCGATGTCGCGAGTGTCATTCGCCTTCGAGCCGCGCCAGCGATCGGCGACGACGTAGAAGGCGGGCACGACAAGCAGGCTCAGGGCCGTAGACAGGACGAGCCCACCGATGACGGCGTCGGCCATGGGGCCGCGGGTCTCGGAGCCGGGACCGAACCCCATGGCGGACGGGACCGCGGCCATGAGCGTCGCCACGGCCGTCATCAAGATCGGGCGGAGACGCACGGGCCCGGCGCGCAGCATGGCGTCGCGCGCCGTCAGCCGATCTTGCGCGCGAACCTCGTTGGCGTAGTCGACCAGGATGATCGAGTTCTTCTTCACGATCCCCATGAGGAGGAGCAGGCCGATCATGCTGAAGATGTTCAGCGTCTTGTTCGCGATGAAGAGCGCGAACATCGCCCCGGCGATGGAGAGCGGCAAGATCGTGAGCACCGTCACCGGGTGCAGGAACGAATTGAACTGCGAGGCGAGCACCATGTAGGCGACCAGGATGCCGATGAGGAGCGCGAAGACGAGGCTCGTCATCGCGTCGCCGAACTGCGAGCTCTGGCCGCCGAGCACGACCCGGTATCCCGGCGGGGCCGAGGCGGCCAGCGACTGCACGTAGGCCAGCGCGTCGCCCTGCGCGTGGCCCGGCGCGACGTTGCCCGTGATCGTGATGGCGCGCTCGCGATCGGCGTGGTTTATCTGCTGGAGCTCAACCTGCTCCTTCATGGTCACGACCGACGACAGCGGCACGAGCGTGTTCCCCGCCGTGCGCACGCGCAAGGTCGACAGGTCTTCGGGGCGCGACCGCTGCGACGCCGTGAGGCGCTCGCGTATGTCCATGCGCCGCCCGCCCTCCGAGTACTGACCGACGACGACGCCGCCCACGAGCGCGCTCACCGTGTTCGCGATGTCGTTGATCGAGACGCTCACGTCGGTGGCGCGCGCGCGGTCGGGTGTGACGACGAGCTCGGGAGCGCCGAGCTGGTAGTCGCTCTCGACGTCGGTCACGAAGCCGGAAGAGGCCACGTCGGCCTTCAGCTTCATCGCGAGCCCGACGAGCGTGTCCCAGTCGCTCCCTCGAACCGAGAACTCGACCGGGGACCCCTTGGCGCCTCCGAAGCCTTGCTGGGAGAGATCCTGGACCGACGCGCGGAGGCCCGGATACGAGCTGAACTCTTTGCGCATCACGGCCGAGAACTGCGTCTGCGTGAGCTTTCGGTCGCGGGGCTGCACCATCGTGACCGAGAGGCTGCCGCTCCCCGGGCTCACGTTGCTCATGACGTTGATGACCTCGGGCCGGCCTCCGAGGAACTTCTCGGCGCGCCGGACGAAGGTGTCGGTCTCGTCGAGCGTCGCGCCGACGGCGGTCGTCAGCCGGACGCTCAGGCGGCTCTGGTCCTGCGACGGCACGAACTCCTGCTGGAGTCTCGTGGCCGTGAACCCCGCGGCGCCGAGGACGGCGAGCGCGATGGCGAGCACCAGCCAGGGGGTGCCGAGGGCGCGCTGGAGCATCCACGAGTAGCCGCTCGAGAGCTTCTCGAACCCGCGGTCGGCGAGCCGCCCGACGAAGCCGCGCGCCTCGGGCGACGTCGTGTGGAGCATCTGAGCGCACCGCGCCGGCGCGAGGGTGATGGCCTCGACGTACGAGATGGCGACCGCGACCGAGAGGGTCACGCCGAACTGCAGGAAGAACTTGCCGACCATGCCGCTCATGAACGCGACGGGCATGAAGATCGCGATGACGGCGATCGTGGCCGCGAGGGCGGCGAAGGTGATCTCCTTGGTGCCGTCGGCGGCCGCCCTCACGCGGTTCTTGCCCATCTCCGCGTGGCGGAAGATGTTCTCCATGACCATGACCGCGTCGTCGACGACCAGGCCGACCGCGAGCGAGAGCCCGAGGAGAGTGAACGTGTTGAGGGTGAAGCCCGCGAAGTAGAGGATCGCGATCGTGCCGAGGAGCGACATCGGGATCGCGAAGAGCACGTTCATCGTGCTCGACAGCGAGCCGAGGAAGACCCAGCAGACCAGCCCCGTCAGAAGGACGGCGAGCCCGAGCTCGATCGCGATCTCGTTGACGGAGTCCTGGATGAAGCCCGTCGTGTCGAAGATGACCTCGAGCTTCATGCCGGGCGGCAGGGTCTTCTGCAGGCCACCGATGGCCGCGGTGACGGCCTTGGCGACGCCGACGGCGTTCGACCCCGGCTGCTTCAAGATGCCCATCGCCTGCACCGGCGAGCCGTTGCTGCGCGCGTAAGACGTGATGTCGACGAACCCGTCCTCGACGAGGGCCACGTCTTGCACGCGAACGGTCGCGTTCCCGGTGCTCCGGACGACGATGTTGCGCAGCGTGTTCAGGTCCGGCGCTTCGCCCACGACCCGCACGTCGAACTCGCGGCCGCCGCTGTCGAGCGACCCTCCCGGGAGGTTCACGTGCTGGTTCTTGATCGCCGACGTGACGTCGGTGACCGTCACGCCCATCGCGACGAGCTTGTCGGCGTCGATCCAGATGCGAATGTTCCGGTCCAGGTAGCCCATCGTCGTGATCTGGCCGACGCCCGGGATCGTCTCGAGCATGTCCTCGACCTGATACCGCGCGATGTCGGCGAGGAGCTGCCGCGAGAACGGCCCCGAGAGGCCGACGGTCATGATCGGCTGGTCGTCGGGGTTGCTCTTCGAGACGACGGGCGCCATCGCGCTCGTCGGCAGCTGCCGCTGGACCTGGGCGATCTTCGCCTGGGTGTCTTGCAGCGCGAGGTCGATGTTGCGCGAGAGATCGAACGTGGCGGTGACCCGCGCCGACCCTTGCTTCGCCGAGGACGCGAGCGTCATGACGCCCGTGACCTGCGACATGGCGTCTTCGATCGGGTTGATGATGCCGGTCTCGATGTCCTCCGGCGAGCCGCCGGGCCAGGACACGCCCACCGAGACCGTCGGGTTGTCGACGTCGGGGAACTGGCTGACTCCGATGCGCGTCACGGCGATGATCCCGAAGAGGATCGTGCCCGCCATGATCATCCACGCCAGGACCGGCTTGCGAAGACAGACCTCGGTGATGTTCACGGCGCCGCCTGCTTCCGGTGATGCTCTCCCGCCGAAGAGGTCGCGGACGCGATCGGCGGGGGGCTCTGGTCGTTGGCCCCGCCGGCCGATCCGCTCCCGGCGGGAGGGGTCGCGGCGCCTCCGTCGTCGATGGTCGCCGCGTTCAGCGTCGTGCGATCGGTGATCTGCACCGGCGCGCCTTCGCTGAGCGGCTCGAAGCCGCGGACGACGAGGAGCTCACCGGCGGTGAGGCCTTGGGTGATCTCGACGCCGCCCTCGGGCGTGTGCATGCCCAGCGTCACGCTGCGCACGTGCGCGATGTTGCCCGCGTCGACCGTGTAAACGACGTTGCCCTTGTCGGTGGGCTGAACGGAGAGCGTCGGGACCACGATGCCCTGACGCGCATCACCGATGGGCACGTTCACGTCGCAGAATGCGCCGGGCCGAAGCCAGTACTTGTGATCCGTGTCGTCGATGGTGCCGGTCACCTGCACGAGGCGCGTGCTCGGATCGGCAGCGGCCGCGACCAGGATGATCTTCGCGACGTAGGTCCGTGCGCTCTCGCGCAGCGTGACGCTGGCGTTCATCCCCGCCTTCACGCGAGGCGCGTCGGACTCGGTCACGGGAAACCGCAAGAGCAGCGGATCGCGCTGGAGCAGCGTGGCGAGGACGGTGCCTGGCTGGAGGTACTGGCCCCCCTGGACCGTGCGCGTCTGGATGACGCCTGCGAAGGGCGCGCGCACCGTGGCGTCGCGGAGGTTCAGCTGGGCGACCCGCACCGCCTGCTGTGCGGAGTCGGAGTCGGCCTGCGTGCTCGCGACGCTCGTCGCGTACTGATCGATCTCTTCGCCGGCCACGAGGCCGGGGTGCGCGGCGACCGCGCCTTGCCGTCGCGCGAGCTCGGCCTGGGCGGCCTTGTGCGCCGCGATGGTCTTGTCGAGAGCGGCCTTCGCCTGGTCGACCGCGACCTGGTAGCGCTCGACCTCGATGACGACCAGCGAGTCGCCTTCTTTCACGGTCTGCCCCTCGACGAAGGCGACCTTGTCGACCGCGCCGGCGACGCGCGCGGTGATCTGGACCTGCTGGAACGCGTCGATGCTGCCCGGCGCCATCACGTTGTACTGAACCTGGCGGATCTCGAGCGGCGCGACCTGCACCGGGTACTGGAGCTTGTTGACGGTCTTCGGCTTCTTGAGCGCGTCTTCGGACCCCTTCGTGCAGGCGAGCGGCGCGGACGCCGCGGCGCAAGCGAGGACGAGCGCGATCGTTCGAGTCGGCTTCTTCACTTGAGCTCCGTTCCGAGCGGGTCAAGACCCATCGCCTGGCGCAAGTTCAGGTAGGCCATCGCCACGGAGAATTGCGCGCCGGCGTAGTTGACCTCGGCGGTGAAACGGCTGTCGCTGGCGTCGATGAGCTCGATCGCCTTCGCGAGCCCTTGCCGGTAGAGGATCGCCGTCTCTTCCACGTTCTGCTGGGCCGCGTCGCGCGCTTGGGCCGCGACCTGGAACTCGGCCTGCGCTGCGCTGAGCAGCGCCGCGGTGCCCCGGACCTGGGCGTCGACGTTTCGAACGAGCTGCTTCAGGTTCAGCTCGGCGATCTCGGCTTGCGCGTCGCGGGAGTGCTTGTCGGCGTAGCGTGAGCCCGCGTCGTAGATCGTCCACGTGAGGGTGCCGGCGACGGTCTCCTGGTTCCAGACCTTGGTCGCCGCGGGCGCGTTCGTCGTACCGGAGGCCGTTCCGGTGAGGCCCACCGATGGAATGAGCCGCATCATGGGCTCGTCAGCGAAGTGATGGGCCGCGTCGGTGGCGTTCTTGTCGACGAGCACGTCGGGCCGGCGGTCGAACGCGATGCGAACGAGGCCGTCGATGGCGCCGAAGGGCTGTTGCGCCGCGGCGAGCATCGCCCCCGGGCTGGCCAGCGGCCCGCTGACGGGCGAGTTCAGGAGAAACGCGACCTGCACGTAGTCGTTCGCGAGCGCGCCCTTGTCGGCCTCGAGCTCGCGGCTGGCGCCGGCGACGTCGACGCGAGCGCGGGTCACGTCGTTCGAGCTATTGAGCTGCGCGTCGGCCCGCGCCTGCGTGTCCGCCACGTTGGCCTGGGCGTTCTCGAGCTGGCGCTGCGCGGCGTCCAAGATCGCGCTCGTGCTGAGCACCGTGAAGAACGCGTTCGCGGCGCTGAAGGCGAGGAGCCGCTTGTCGTCGGTGTTCTGCGCGCGCTGCGCCTCGGCCAGCGCCTTTGCCTGCGCGTAGAGGGGGAATGCCGACGGATTCAGGAGCGGCTGGGTGAGAACGAGGCTCCCAGTCGCCACGTTGGCGGGCGCCCCGGCGGCGATCACGCCCGTGCGGGTGTCGTTGCCGTTGAACGTCAGGACCGGCAAGAATCCGGCGCGCGCCTTCTCGACCGCGGCGTCGGCCACCGTGACGTTGAGGTCGGAGATCCGGGCGCGCTCATTTCTCGACAACACGAGCTGGACGGCCTCGTCGATCGTGAGCGCTCCCGGTCCCGCCTGAGGAGGCGTCTGGGTCGCCGGGGTGGGGGCGCCGGCCGGAGGAGGCGGAACGGCCGATCCGGCTTGCTGGGGCGGCGTCGAGGGCGGCGCCGACGTCGCGGTCGCAGCGGGCGGGGCGGGCGCGCCCGGCGCTGCCAGCGCCCCGCGAGGGGTCAGGACGAAGGCGACTGCGAGCGCCAGGGATCGTTGGAGTGTCGCGCGACGCAGCATGGTCGATCCGCGCTGAGGGGCCGGAGCCCCCAACCTCGTCGGACGATACGCGTGCGTCGCGGACGGTGGCGACTCCGTCGACGAACCGTCTCTTGCGAGCGACGAGAGGTTGGCTGGAGCCGACGGGCGGGCGGCGGGCGACCTCATGCGAGCGGCTCATCTTACCCGGAGCGCGACCCCCGTTCACGCATCGATCCGCCACTTCTCTAGCCAGGCTGCCGCGACGCCACCGCCACGAGCCCGTCGAGCGCTTCGCGCGGCAGACCGAGGGCGTCGCAGGCGCGCTCGAGCAGCGACCGCTCACGCGCGTCGATGTGCCCGTCGGCCAGCGCGGCGACCACGAGACCCCGCAAGAACCACTCGGGAGACGCGACGCCGAGCGAGCCGCTGTAGTCTCCTTGCGGCGGGCTCTCGATGGTCGCCAGCGCCTGATCCGGCGGGATTCCCCACCGCCGGGCGCACATCTCGAGCAGGCGTCGCTCACGCCGCTCGAGGACGCCGTCAGAGGCCATGAGCTGCGCCATGCGCGCGAAGAGGACGCGCCGCTCCCGGGGATCCGCGATGTCGGGAACGAGGCCCGCGTCGGCCTCGGCCGGGCCACTGGATACGGACGGGCGCGCCCGCGCCGAGAGGTTCACCTGGTCGGGGCGGAGCACGGCGTCGAGCACCCAGGCCTGGTCGCCCGCCGAGAGCTCGACGCCGCAGTGCTCGCATCGGGTGGAGTCGCTCTCGACGAGAGGCGCCCCACAAGCCTGGCAGACGAGCGCGGTCATCGAGAGCCGAGAAGCGACGCCGGATCGCCGGGCGAGGCGAATCACGACCTTCGACGGCGTCGGTACGGTCGCCCCGCCGAGGCGCGCAGACCAGAAGATCTCGACGAAGGCGCGATCGAAGCCGTCCTGGCCGTCGAGCTCGCAGCCGAGGAGGTCGGCTCCCCCGACCGCCACGTCGACCGCGCCACGCCACGACGTGAGGTGCGCGGCCGCGGCGTCGTTGGCGAGCAGGGAGGGAAGGGCGCACTTGCGAAGCGGGGTCACGGCGTTCGCGCGGCCGGCCTGGACCCACTTCCAGAAGACGTATGAGGCGCGGTCCTCGAGGACCTCGCGCGCGACCCCGGGATCGCGCGCGTGGAGCGCGTCGATCGCGTCGGCGCGACGCATCCTCGGGCGCCACTCGACGAGCTGCGTGATCTCGGCGAGCACCCAGTCGTGCTCTCCCGAGCACGCGAGCGTGCCGCAGTAGCGGCACTTGATGGTCTCGCCCGCGTCGAGCGGCGCGCCGCACGACGGGCAGGCGCGCCCGACGGGGAAGTCGGCCGGCTTGCTCTGCGCGCCCGTTCTGCGGACGAGCGACCAGATCTCGGTGTACGGCTCGACGGGCGCACGGCCCAGCGCGCGACGGATGTCGTCGTCCGAAGCGTTGACGGGAACCTCGGTGTCGCGCGCCTCGGCCGTGACGCGCACGTGGACCACGTCGAGCGGCGCGGCGCTCTCGACGCCCTCGATCGTCGCGAAGAGGACGCTCGCGTCGCTCATGACGTTGCGGCGGTTCTCTTCGCGCATCAACGCGAGCTGGACCTGGAACCGGCTGAGGACCCCGTCGCTGACGAACGGGCGCGCCGGCCGCATGTCCCCTGCGCACCAGGCCGCGCGGAGGATATCGGCCATCTGCCGCACGTGGTTCGTCACGCTCTCTTCTGTGATGCTCGGGTCGCGAGCGCGCAGGGCCTCGAGCGACACGGACCGAGGGAGGGTCTGCGCGCTCTCCGAGTCGAGGACGCCGCGGCGCGCGGACGAGTCCATCGCGGCCCTGCGCTGGGCCTGCACGATCGCCATGAGCACGATGACCCCGATGATCACGAAGACGGCGAACCCGATCCCGCCGCCTCCAACGGAGCTCGAGCCGTGATAACCGCCGCCGCCCCCGAAGCTCCCGCCGCCCCCTCC
>OCTA010004839.1_pt1 | contig 11762 bp, 11 predicted proteins | sample 1538991 | NCBI WGS metagenome assembly OCTA01 (sample SAMEA3539302, study PRJEB22396) | soil metagenome | biome: tundra; feature: field; material: soil | place: USA | collected 2010-05 | depth 0.15 m | reverse complement strand
GGGCCGCCGCGGCGATCGCCGCCGTCGCGGCGTGGTCGTGCCGGATCCCGCGGGCATGCCGCGGGTCGCTCAGGGAAGCGCCGAGATGAGCGCGCAGGGCGGCCACCTGCGCCGCCGTCAGGTCCAGCCACGCCGCCGGCGCGGGCCAGCCGAACAGCACCGACGGGGCCGGCGCGCCCAGGGCGGCCAGGCCGCCGGGATGCACCTCACGCAGCCAGCACCGCTTCACCTGGCCGTGGAGCACATACCCGCGCCCGCCCGCGCCGCGGGCATACCCGCTCGTCGACCCAGCACAGGCGAAGGCGGCCGCGGCGTAGCACGCGCCGGTGTGCCGGGCCGGGTCGGTGAACGTCTCGACCGCCAGCACGATCTGGTTGCGCAGCTCCAGGTAGTCGCCGGGCAGCCGGGCCAGCGACCGGGCCAGCACCGCCGAGGCGAGGTTCGGCCGTCCGCCGGGCAGCACGCAGAACCGCTGGTTGCCCGCCAGCATCGGCAGCCGGTCGAGCCGGCCGGCGTCTGACCAGCCGATCACCGTGTCCCGGGCGGTGCACCGCAGCACCGCCGACCCGTAGCCCAGGACCGCGACCCAGGAGCCGTCCAGGACGGCGACGTGCCGGACCACCGACCCGAACAGGCGCGCCCCGAGCCAGTGGTGCTCCCCAAGCAGCTGATCGAACCGGGGCATCTCGGCGCGCGACACCGGCCGCACCGTCAGATCGCCAGTCCAGGAGGCCACGCCGAAGTCCTATCAGCTACCGCTCCGTATGTCCAGCTGATCTTGGAGGTGCTGGAAGGGCCGCTACGATTAGCGACTTTGACCAGCCGAGCAGAACACCGGCCGCCGTCAGCCGGGCCGACTGGTGATCGTCAGGCGATCAAGCGAGGATCCGGAAGTTGATCTATGTCCATGTGCGGATGGCCGGGCTAGCGCCCTGGCCCGCTGGCGAGCCTGGCCGGAGGCCAGCCAGCCCAAGGGTGACCCACCACGCCCCCAACGCAACAGCGAACGATTGCGCATGTCACCCTCCGCGTCATACGTTTAGCGGAAGCATCCGCCCAGCAGGTAGTCATAGATCCGGGCCACGTTCGGCGTGGTGGTATCGATACTGAGCCAGGATGGGCGCGTACGCTTGGGGGCCGTGCGTACGACAGTGGCGGGGGTACTGCTGGCCGCCGGGGCAGGCTCCCGGCTTGGCCGGCCCAAGGCGCTGGTCGAGCTCAGTGGCCAGACGCTCGCCGAGCGCGGCGTCCAGCTGCTGCGGGCCGGCGGCGCGGCCCCGATCCTCGTCGTCACCGGCGCCGTCCCGTTGACCCCGTTGACCCCGGTGCAGCTCGACCAGATCCGCACGGTGTACAACGAAAGGTGGCGGACCGGCATGGGATCCTCCCTGTGCGCCGCCCTGCTCGCTCTCACCGAGACGGGGCCGTCCGAGGTGGGTGCCGTGGTGGTCGCGCTGGCCGACCAGCCGCTGGTGGGAGCGGACGCGGTCGCGCGACTGATCGCGGCCTACCGCGATGGAGCCGGCGTGGCGGTGGCCGCCTACGACGGCAGGCCCCGCAATCCGGTTCTGCTCGCTCGCGAGCACTGGCCCGAGGTGCTCGCGACGGCCACCGGTGACCAGGGCGCCCGGGCGTTCCTGCGGGCCCGGGCGGATCTGGTCACGCTCGTCGAGTGCGGTGATACCGGCAGCCCGGACGACATCGACACGGCTGAGGACCTCGAGCGGGTGGCACGCCGGGCCAGCGAGACCGGTGACCAGGAACGGGAACCACGGATCGTTCGGGAGAAAAGAATCTAATCCCGCAGGGCCGCGATGCCCCAGGTATGGGTGACGGCGTCGCCGGGTTGCAGCACCAGCAGGTCATCGGCGGTCACGAAGGCGTTCGGCGGGCAGGTCATCGGCTCGATGGCCACTGCCTTGCGGCGCAGGTCCGGCCCGAGCGAGTCGCCGGTGAAGACCTGCAGCCATCGGTAGCCCGGGCCGGCCCACAGGCCCACCTGGGTCCCGGCGCCGCCGTCGGCGGTCAGGTGCGCCCAGGCCCGGCCGTCCCCGTCCCGGCTCAGCCCGGTCAGCGCATGATCGAGCTGGGTGGTGCCGATCAGCCGCGGCTTACGGAAGTCATAGGGCGTGCCCTCGACGGACTGCGCAGGACCGGACGGGATGCCGCGGTCGTCCAGGGGCAGCCAGGACCCGGCGGGCAGTGTCAGCTCGCAGTCGTCGACCGAGGCTGTCCTGACGGTCAGGTACGGGTGCTGGCCCGTGCCGTAGGGCGCCGCGTGGCTGCCGCGGTTGCGTGCGGTGATGGTGACGTGCAGCCCGGTGCCGGATTCCAGGCGGTACTCGGCCTCGATCTCCAGGGCGAACGGATAACCCTGCTGGCCGTGCGGAGCGCTGCGCAGCCGCACCGCGCTGGCGTCGTGGCTGACGACGGTCCACGGCATCCAGCGGGTCAGGCCGTGGATGGCGGTGCTGCGAGCGGGTTCGGTCAGGGCCAGATGCTGCTCGGCGCCGCCGAAGACGTAGCGGCCGCCGTCGACCCGGTTGGGCCAGGGCGCGAGCAGCTGGCCCGCGCCTGCGGGCGGCAGCTCGTCGGCTTCGTAGCCCGCGATCACCGGCTGGCCGCGGAAGGTCAGCTCACGCAGCCCCGCACCCAGCTCGGTCACCGTGGCGCGGTAGTCGTCGGCGTCAATCTCGTACTGGCGGCCTGTCAGCGGAACGATCACGGGCCTAAGGATACGGACAGCCGCAATGCCGCGCGGCAGCCGGCCACCAATCCCCAGGCGAGATCGGCTCCCTGAACCGACGCGAGCAGCTTGGCCGCCGGGGGCTCGAGCGGCTCCTGCCCGGCCATCCCGAGCAGCACGGCGGAGACCTCGGCCGCGGCCTGGCCGTGGGCGGCGCAGTGCAGCAGCGCAGTGGCCAGGGTGGTGGTCCGCTGCGCGGCATCGTAGGTCGCCGCCGCGCTGAGCCAGTTCGCCAGCCAGACCGCCCGGGTGCCGCCTGAGATGGCGCCGCCGAGCAGCCGGAGCGCGAGCAGGACGCCGCTGACCATACTGTCGCCGCTTGGCATCAGGCCAGGACCGAGGCCTACCAGGTGTTCGGCCGCCTCGACGGCGCCGGCCAGGTCACCGCTGGCGCAGCAGGCCGCCAGCTGAGCCGGCCGGTCATGGCCCGCCAGGCCCGGCGCCTGCTCGGCCGCCGCGCACAGCCGGGCCAGGACGCCGTAACCATGATCGAGCCTGGCCCGGGACAGCGGCCCGAACACCGGCGAGGGATCCCACCAGCGGACGATACGGATGTCCAGCCCGCACGCCATCACGGCGTCCCCGCCCGCCCAGCACGGCCCGGTATCGGCATGGGGCGGAGACTCCCACGGGCCGGTGATGATCGCGTTCGGCAGCCTGATGGCGTCCGGCGGCGAGATGGCGATCACGCGCGGCTCGGACTCGACATCGGCGAATTCCAGGTAGATCGCGTGCGGCAGCGCGGCCAGGACCTTGCCGGGCCGGCGCGTTCCGCGCAGCAGATCGCGGGCCGCCAGGCTAGCCACCCCGGCGGTCACCGGTGCAGTTACCCCGGCGGTCACCGGTGCAGACGCGTCTGTCCGGGCCCGGCGGCTCGGGGAATCGATCACGTACGCCACAGTACTGGCGGCTCGCGGTCTCGATCACGCGGCCGTGGGCCAGACCCCGCGCGGCACATCGAGCCTGAAGTGAAACCCGTAAAGTGATTGGCCCGGAATGACAAAGGGATTGCACAGTGATTCGTAATTTGTGAATACCATTTGTCGATCTGTGATTGGAGAGGCCGGCGAGGCTGCTTGGGGAGCGGGGGACCGTCAGCCCCGCCGGCTATTTAACAATAGCTGGATGAGACCCCGATTTGGCTAACTTTCTGTCCCGTAAGTACTTCGAAACGTTTTCCCTGGCGGACCGGGCGTCGCCTGACCCGCCGGACCGCGCGATCCGTTGACGTAGCCGTTTGGCCTGGTAGGGCCGAGTCGCCTGCTGTGGATGGCCTCGGCCGCCAGGACGCCGAACAGGTAGAAGTAGGCCGCTTCTTCGTCCTCGAAAAAATGCACCTCGAGCCGGGCGTCATCGGTACAGCTGAACACCTCGAAGCCGCCCTCGGCCTTCACCAGGCACATAGCACCGGGCACCTCCTCATCGACCGCGTATGTGGCCTGCGGAATGCCGGCCAGGCTGAGGAGCTCGGCAAAAACCGACTGGGGTGAGACCCGGTCCTTGCGGGCGGTGCGCCGGCCCGACGGCGCCGTCGGCGCCTGCGCTGGAGCCGGCGCCGTTGCCGGACCGGGTTCAGGGCCGAGTCCGAGTCCGGGGATGGGGTCACGCCCGGCCCAGGATCCAGGCCTGGGGTCGTCGCGGGACCAGGGCCCGGGCGCGGGCGAGCCGTGCCACGCCGCCGCCCGGTCCGTGGTGCGCGGTCCCTGGCCCGGGCCCGGGTACCCCGCGGGAGCATGGGAGCGGGTCGACGGGATGGGTTCCATCCGGGTCCTTGGTCCGGTCGACTCGGCGGAAGCCCGCGGTACCACGCGTCCCTGGGCGTCCAGGCGGGCCTGGATCAAGGTCTCGGGCTCGGGCTCGGGCTCAAGGCTGGGCGGCGGGTCCCCGCCGACGGGCCTGAACACATCGAAGAGCGGTCCGGCGCTTGGTGGCGGGGCCGGGTTCGACGGCGGGAACATGGCGGCGCTCAGCGGGAACTCCACCCGCTCCTCGGTGAGGTCGTCCACGTCGGCGCGGGCCACCACGACCTCGAAGACCTCGCGGTCGATCTCCCAGTAACCGAGCTGCCTGGCCCGCACCGCGTCCCGGCCCAGGTAGACGATGTGCAGCCGCTCGCCGAGGTCATCCAGGACCAGGCAGGGCTCGCCCCGGTACTCGCCGACCAGCCGGGACTGCCACAGCGCCGACAGATCGGTGACGTCGACCTGCTTGCGCCAGTGCCCGGGCGCGGCGGTGAAGCCGAGTTCCTCCGGCGGCGGTCCCGGGGAGAACAGCGTCACATCGGTGCCGTCGGGCCCCAGGCCAGCGTGGTAGGGGACGCCGAGATAGGTGGCCATCAGCCGGTATCGCATGGCTCACAGCTCCGCATGCTGCCAGGCCAGGCCGTCATACCGGGCCACGAGCTGGTCTCCGTCGGCGCCGAGCCTGCACATCCCGGCGCCGACCGGGATCGCGATGGGCTCGAGGTAGAACTCGGGGGCGCCATGACCCGCGGCTTCTGTGTAGCCGTCGATCGGCCGGGCCAGCCAGCAGACCAGGTAGAGCTCGCTCATGGTCGGCGTGAACTCCGAGTCCTCCCAGCCCAGGCTCAACGCGAGGTAGGCCTCGGCGGGGTTGTGGAACCGGACGTCGGTGGCGCGGTAGACGTAGCCGGCCAGTACGGAGCGCTGCCCCGTCAGGTAGGGGCCGACTAGGCGCGGCGGGATCGCCTTCCACATCGGCGTGCCTGGTGCGATGGCGGACAGTCGCTCGGGCTGGGTCACCCATGCTCCCTTCCGCTCGCGTATATCCTCGCTCAACTGATTGTGCCTAGTTAATGACAGCCGTTAGCCGTAAAGCTGAGCATTCAGAGAATTCATTACTGTAAGTAGTCGCAAAAAAACTTTAAGTTTACGGTTATCGCCAGCCCGTGCCCGGACGGGGTGGTGGGTAGCGTAGGGTCGTGAACGTGTCCGGGCACCTGAACCCTGGCGGGCAGCAGTTCCGCGATGATAATGGCGCGGCGGATCCCCGCGTGGCGCAGGCCCTTGCCGCGTACGTCGCGGGGGAGGGCAGCGAGCAGGCGGTGCTGACCGCGCTGTCGGCCGCGCGGCTGCTCGTCCCGGTCGTCGCGGTCCTCGCCGACGGCTCGGCGTCCGCCCAGGGGGACAAGAACAGCGAGATGGTGCTGCCCACGCTGATCGGCCGGGACGGAAGGCCGGCGGTGCTCGCCTTCACCTGCCTGGACGCGCTGGCCCGGTGGCGGAGCAACGCTCGCCCGGTACCCGCGGAGGCGGACCGGGTGTGGCGTACCGCGGTCGCGGACGGATGCGCGGTCGTCATCGACGTGGCCGGGCCCGTTCCGCTCGCGGTCGAAGGCGCGCGGCTCGAGGCGCTGGCCGGCGGCCGGCCGGTGCCGCCCCCGTATGAGGATGCCGACGTGCGTGCCGAGGTCGAGGCCGCGGTCGCCGCGGAGCCCGCGATCGCCGGGTTCAGCCTGGCCGCCAGCAGCGCGGACGAAACGGATCTGGCCATCATGCTCTCCCTGGCCGTCCGTGACTGGGAGCCGGTGGTGGACCGGGCCGCGAGCAGCATCGCGGCCCGCCTGGCCGGGCGGCTCCGCCGCGGCATCGAGTTCAGCGTCGCTCCGGCCCGGGGGTAGCCAGCTGCGACCGCAGGAAAAATTCACGACAGGTGACCCCGTAGGATCGAGACCATGTTTCGCTGGCTGACCGCAGGCGAATCGCACGGGCGCGCGCTCGTCGCGATTTGCGACGGCGTGCCCGCCGGCGTGCGGGTCAGCACCGAGGACATCGCCGCCGCGCTGGCCAGAAGGCGGGCCGGCTACGGCCGCGGCGCGCGGATGACGTTCGAGCGGGACGAGGTGGAGCTTACCGGGGGCGTCCGGCACGGCCGCACGCTCGGCGGCCCGCTGGCCATCAGGGTCGCCAACACCGAATGGCCCAAGTGGGAGACGGTCATGTCCGCCGACCCGGTGGCCCCCGACGTGCTGGACGGCCTGGCCAGGAACGCGCGGCTGACCAGGCCGCGTCCGGGGCACGCGGACCTGGCCGGGATGCAGAAGTACGGCTTCGATGACGCCCGCCCCGTGCTGGAGCGGGCCAGCGCGCGGGAGACGGCCGCCCGGGTGGCGCTCGGCGAGGTGGCGCGCCGCCTGCTCAGCCAGGTGCTCGGCATCGAGATCCTCAGCCACGTGGTGGCGCTAGGACAGGTGCGAGCCCCGGACGAGGTGATGCCAGGCCCAGGCGACGGCGCGGCAGTGGACGCCGATCCGGTCCGCTGCTTCGACGCCGAGACCAGCGCCGCGATGGTGGCCGAGATCGACGCGGTCCGCAAGGACGGCGACACCCTGGGCGGTGTGGTGGAGGTCCTGGCGTTCGGGCTGCCGCCGGGGCTCGGCAGCTTCACCCACTGGGACCGGCGCCTGGACGGCAGGCTGGCCGGCGCGCTGATGTCCATCCAGGCCATCAAGGGGGTCGAGGTCGGGGACGGCTTTACCACCGCAGGCCGGCGCGGGTCGGTCGCGCACGACGAGATCGAGGCCACCGGCACCGGGATCGCGCGCCGGACCAACCGCGCGGGCGGCATTGAAGGCGGCATGAGCACGGGCGAGGTGATCCGGGTCCGCGCCGCGATGAAGCCCATCTCGACGGTGCCGCGGGCCCTGGACACCATCGACACCAGTACCCTCGAGCCGGCCAAGGCGATCAACCAGCGCAGCGACGCGACCGCGGTCCCGGCGGCCGGCGTTGTGGCCGAGGCGATGGTGGCGCTGGTGCTGGCCGAGGCCGCGGTCGAGAAGTTCGGGGGCGACTCGGTGGAGGAGATGCGCCGCAATGCCGAAAGCTACCTCAAGGCCCTGGTGATCTCGTGACCCCTGCGGGAGCCCAAGCGACCCACGAGACCGACGGAACGCACGGGCCCGTGGTGGTCCTGATCGGGCCGCCAGGAGCGGGCAAGTCCGCCGTGGGTCCGCTGGTCGCGGACCTGCTCGGAGTGCAGTTCCGCGACACAGACGCGGACGTCGCGGCCGCCGCAGGCAAGCCGATCGGTGACATTTTCGTCGAGGACGGCGAGGAAACCTTTCGCGAGCTCGAACGGGCCGCGGTGACCAGCGCGCTCAGCGGGCAAGGAGCCGAGCCCGCCCGCGGGGTGCTGGCGCTGGGCAGTGGTGCGGTCCTCGACGAGGGGGTCCGGCAGCTGCTCGCGGGCCGGCCGGTGGTCTATCTGTCGGCCAGCTTCGGCACGGTCGTGCGGCGGATCGGGCTGGACCGTCCCCGCGTCGTGGTCCCGGGGAACCCTCGTGGCCGCCTGCGCGCCATGCTGAACGAACGCCTCCCGCTCTACCAGGGGCTCGCGGCCGTCACGGTGGAAACCGACGACCTGGACCCCGATGAGCTCGCGGCCCAGATCGCGGCCACGGTCACCGTCGGCCCGCCGCCGTCAGAGGACTCGCGGTGACCGCGACCAGGATCGACGTTAACCCGTCCGACGGCGGCGCGCCGTACCAGGTGGTCGTCGGCGTCGGCGTGCTCAGCGAGCTGCCCGGCCTGGTGCCGAAAGACGCCCGGACCGTGGTCGTGATCCACGCCGAAGGCCTCGGCGAGATCGCCCGGCCCGCCTGCGGCGCGCTGACCTCGGCGGGCTTCCGGGTCCTGGCCGAGCCGGTGCCCGACGGCGAGGCGGCCAAGACCGTCGGCGTCGCCGCCCGGCTGTGGTCCCGCCTCGCGGAACACGGCGTGACCCGGTCCGACTGCATCGTCGGGATCGGCGGGGGAGCGACCACCGACCTGGCCGGGTGGGTGGCCGCCAGCTGGCTCCGGGGGGTCCCAGTGGTCCTGGTCCCGACCACGCTGCTGGCCATGGCGGACGCCGCGGTCGGCGGGAAGACCGCGATCAACATCCCGGAGGGCAAGAACCTGGTCGGCTCGTTCCATTCGCCCGCCGGCGTGCTCGCCGACCTGATCACGCTGGAGACGCTGCCACGGGCCGATTACGTCAGCGGCCTGGCCGAGGTCATCAAGGCCGGGTTCATCGCCGACCCGGTCATCTTGGACCTGGTCCGTCAGGACCCCGAGGGCGCCACGGTCCCGCACGGCGCCCACGCGCGCGAGCTGATCGAGCGCGCGATCCGGGTCAAGGCTGAGGTGGTATCCCAGGACCTTACCGAGAAGGGGCGGCGGGAGATCCTGAACTACGGGCACACGCTCGGGCACGCCATCGAGCGGGTGGAGGGGTACCGGTTCCGGCACGGCGACGCGGTTGCCATCGGAATGGTGTACGTCGCCGAGCTGGCCCGGCTGGCCGGGCGGCTGGACGAGCCGACCTGCCAGCTGCACCGGCCGCTGCTGGCCAGCGTGGGCTTGCCGACCGCGTACCCGACGGGGGTCTGGCCCGCGTTGCGGGCGGCCATGGGCGTGGACAAGAAGGCCCGCGGCGCCCGGCTGAGGCTGGTGGTGCTCGACGGTCTGGCGCGTCCCTCGATTCTCGACGACCCGCCCGAAGAACTCCTGCAGCAGGCCTACCAGGAGGTAGTCACGTGATCAAGCAGGTGCTTGTGCTCAACGGGCCGAACCTCGGCCGGCTCGGCATCAGGGAACCGGAGGTCTACGGCTCGACCTCGTTCGAGGACCTAGCCGAACTATGCCGCTCGACCGGCCGCAAACTCGGCCTGAGCGTCGAGGTCCGGCAGACCGACGACGAGCGCGAGATGATCAGCTGGGTGCACGAGGCCGCCGACGCCCGGATGCCGGTGGTGCTCAATCCGGCCGCGTTCACGCACTACTCCTACGCGCTCCGCGACGCCCTGGCCATGCGGACCGCCCCGCTGGTGGAGGTGCATATCACCAACCCGGCGGCGCGCGAGGAGTTCCGGCACACCTCGGTGGTGGCCGCGGTGGCGGACGGGACGGTGGCCGGGTTCGGCCTGGTCTCCTACCAGCTGGCGCTGCAGGCGATCGCCGAGCTGGCCGCCGAAGACGACACCGGCGCGCCCGAGCCAGGCCAGCCCGCCGACCCGGTCGGCGGGACGACCCCGGCCCAGGCCAGGCCGCTGTCTCCGTGATCGTCCTCGTCGGCTTCATGGGTGCGGGCAAGACCACGATCGGGACCCTGCTCGCCGCCCGGCTCGAGCTGCCGTTCGCCGATAGCGACCAGATGATCGAGCAGCGTGCGGGCCGCCCGATCCCGCAGATCTTCGCCGAGGACGGCGAGCCGGCCTTCCGCACCCTGGAGCATCAGGTGATCGCCGACCTGCTGGACGGCCCGGACATGATCATCGCCCTAGGCGGCGGCGCCGCCGAGCATCCGCGCACCCAGGACAAGATCGGCCGGGGCCCTCAGGTCGTCTACCTCCAGGTCGGATACGACCAGGCGCTGCGGCGGGTGGGCCAGGACGCGGGCCGCCCGATGCTGGCCCGGCCGGACCTGGCCGCCGTCTACGAGCGTCGCCGGCTGGTCTACGCCCGGCTCGCGACGCTCACGGTCGGCACCGACGACCGCCACCCCGAGACGGTCAGCGACGACATCCTCGCTAGGCTCGCCCGGGTCCCCGCCGCGGGCGGCGAGGACCCCCCGCCCGCGAGATAGCGGGAGGTCTCCGCCGTGACCGCGGGGCGGTCAGCCGAAACAGCCCGCGATCGTGCCGACCGGCTCGCAGTTGTCGGGCACGTTGCCGAAAACCCAGGCAAGGTCCAGCGTCACGCCGCCGCCGTCACTGTTGTTGTAGATACCGCCGCCTCCACTGGAGGCGGCGTTGTTGAAGACATGGCTGTCATCTACGGTCAGCGTGCTGCCGTCGAAGTAGATGCCTGCGCCGTAGTCGGCGGTGTGATCAAGAACGGCAGCGGATATGCGGCCTGCCGAGTTCCCCGATTCGAGGGGCCTATCCGCAGTGGTAGAGTCCGCCGGCCCCCGTGCCAGCCTCGCCTGGGGCCGCCGCCCCGCCGCTGGCGGCCGCGCCGTAGGCGGACGCGGGCACCGCGGTGCAGTTCTGCTCCACCCACGACGTGACCGTCCCGGCACCGCCCCCGAAGCCGCCCTCGCCTCGCCCTCCGGCCAGCACGTAGTGCAGCTTTCCCTGCTTGACGTACTGCTCGAGCTGGGCCAGGGCCGGCGCCGCATCGGTGCCCCTGAAACCGCCCATGGCCATCACCGGTATGCCGCCGGTCGCCAGGATGATGGACGCGGCCGCCGACGACCCTTGCACCGCGACCAGCCAGGTCGCGCCGTCCCGGTGAGCCTCCAGGTAGGAGATCATCTGCGTGCTGGCTGTCCCGCCAGGGCCGCCTGCTCCGCCGACCCCGGCCCGCCCGTCGGCACCGGGCAAGCCGCCCGCGAACCCGCCGAACCCTCCGCCTGCTGTCGGTCCGGCCAGCGGGTTGCTGCCCTGGGTCGTCTGCGCCAGCGGCGTCACCGCGTAAGCGGCGGGTCCGGCGAAGACCGCGATCAGCCCGGTCACCCCCGCCACCGCGAACAGGCGCCGGTGCCCGCGCCGCCGGCCCAGCGCCAGGGCGAGCACCGCCACCGCCGTGGCTCCCGCGACCGTCCAGGCCAGCCACGGGTTCCAAGCCGGGGTCCGGCGCAGCAGCACGAAAGCCCATCCGCCGGTGACCGCGATCGCCGCCGGCAGCACCAGGCTCCACCAGTCCGAACGCCGGTACGCCTGGTAGAAGGCCACCGCGCCGATGCCGGTCAGGGCCGCGATCGGCGGCGCCATGGCGCTGGTGTAGTACGGGTGCTGCGTGCCCTGCTGGAAGCTGAGCACGACGAATTCCAGCACTAGCCAGCCGCCCCACAACAGCACGCTGGCCCGCGCCAGGTCTGTCCTGCGCCGCCGCCCGATCAGCAGTAGGCTCCCGATCAGCGCGATCGCGGCGAACGGGATGAGCCAGGAGATCTGCCCGCCTAGTGTCGAGGCGAACATCCGCCCCAGCCCCGCCTGGCCGCCGAACCCCGCCGCGCCGTCGGCCCGGTGAGCGAGGTCGGCTAGGTTTCCCCCGCCCCCGCCCCCGCCCCC
>OCTA010004838.1_pt1 | contig 11763 bp, 11 predicted proteins | sample 1538991 | NCBI WGS metagenome assembly OCTA01 (sample SAMEA3539302, study PRJEB22396) | soil metagenome | biome: tundra; feature: field; material: soil | place: USA | collected 2010-05 | depth 0.15 m | reverse complement strand
TCGCGGCCAAGGGCGCGACGGAAGTGCTGCTCATCCCGCTGTTTCCGCATTACGCAATGTCGAGCTACCAGACCGCCGTCGTACGCGTGCAGGAAGCCGCCGCGCGGCTTGCGCCGCGGCTGAAGCTGGTCGTGCAGCCGCCGTTTTTTGATGCGCCGGATTACATCGCGGCGCTGGTGGCGAGCGCGGCGGATTTTTTGAAAAAGGATTTTGATCATCTGCTGTTCAGCTTTCACGGCATCCCGGAGCGGCACATCAAAAAGTCGGACCCGACGGGGTGTCATTGCCTCGCCACGCCGAATTGCTGCGAGACGCCCAGCCCGGCGCATGCGACGTGTTATCGCGCGCAGTGTTTCAAGACGGCGGCGCTGTTCATCGAGCAGGCCGGCGTGCCGGCGGGCAAATGGTCGGTGTCCTTTCAATCTCGGCTCGGCAAAGACCCGTGGTTAAAACCTTACACGGATTACGAACTGCCGCGTCTCGCGACGGAGGGAAAAAAGCGGATGCTCGTGATCTGCCCCGCGTTCGTCTCGGATTGTCTGGAGACGATTGAAGAAATTGGCATCCGTGGCTGCGAACAATTCATCGCCGGGAACGGCCAGGAGTTCACGCGCATCCCGTGCATGAACGAGCATCCGGCGTGGATTGACGCGCTGGAGAAAATGGCGGGGAAATTTCTGAAAGCCAGTTGACGTGAAGTGGGTGAAGGATTTTTGCAGCCTATTCTGACATTAGACCGCCACACAAACACAAACCTCCGCAGCGACGGCACGCCAGAATGCCTTGGGATAGAAATCCCACAAATAACAAACTGATCATCAACGCCTAGTTGGGCTGCGCCCGTGAAATTTCGGCCACTGAAAAAAACAGGGCCATAAGAAAAGGAATTGACGTGCGCAGGTTTTCCGATGCAGAAGACAGAGTTAGTCCAGTTGCCCGGCATGTTAAACTTAGATTTATGAAGAGACAGGCTCTCAACGCAGCAGCGCCTCGGCGTGTTTGCGCGCGGCGTCGCTCTGGCCGCCGAGCATCCGCGCCAGCTCGGTGACGCGTGATTTTTTGTCGAGCAAGGTGATTTCGGAAATGGTGCGGCCATTTTTCACCTGCTTGGTCACGACGTAGTGCGCGTCCGCCGGCGCGGCCACCTGCGGCAGATGCGTGATGCAAAACACCTGCCGTTTCGCGGCAATTTGCTTCATCTTTTCACCAACGGCATTGGCCGTTTCGCCGCCGACATTCGCATCCACTTCGTCAAAAATCAGAACGGGAATTTCGTCTTCCGCCGCCAGCACGGTTTTCAACGCCAGCATCACGCGCGCTATTTCACCGCTGGAAGCAATCGCCCGCAGCGGTTTGGCCGGTTCGCCCAGGTTCGGCGCAAATTGAAATTCAATTTCGTCAAATCCGGTCTGTTTGATTGTAGGTGCCGACGTGAGGAGGCTCTGACTTGATTTTGATTTGAGACTCGTCACCTCGTCTCCTACAAAAACAGTTTTAATTGCCACGTCAAACTTGCTTTGCTTGAAACCTAAATCCTCAAGCTGCCGGCCCACGGCTTTGGCGAGTTGCGGAATTACTTTCCTGCGCGCGGCGGAAAGTTTTTTGCCGGCATTAAAAATTTCTGCGCTGAGTTTTTCCAACGCAGCATTGAGCCGCGCCAGTTCGGCATCGCGGCTTTCAAGCGCTTGTAATTTCTGTTTTGCGTCATCACCGAATGCGATGACTTCCGCCAAGGTCGCGCCGTATTTGCGCTTGAGCGAGTGAATCAGATTCAATCGCTCTTCGACCTCGGCAAGCCGCGCGGGATCAACGTCCACTTTGTCGGCGTAGCGTGAAAGCTCGGTCTGCAACTCGCGCAAGGTCTCGCCCGCCTGCGCGTGCAGCGCGACAAGATTCGCCGCGCCGGCATCCACGCGTTGAAGTTCGGCCAGCACGCGGCCGATCACGCCGGACTGCGTGAGCAGGGAATTTTCATTCTCGCTCAAGGCGTCAAGTGCGGCCTGGCTCAATTGCAGCAGCTTCGCGGCGTTGCTGGCGCGGTTGAATTCCTCCTCGACGGATTTCTCCTCGTCCGGCTGCAACCGCGCGGTGGAAATTTCCTGAACCTGAAAGCGCAGCAGGTCGAGCTGTTGCGCGTAAGTTTTTTCATCCACGATTAGCGCGGACTTTTCGGCTTCCAAAACCGCGCGGCGGCGGACGAGTTCGCCAAATGACTCGCGTTCCGTTTCCAAACCGCCGAACGCGTCGAGAATCAAAAGCTGCTTCCCGGCGTGCAGCAGCGACTGGTGGTCGTGCGGGCCGTGCATGTCCACCAGCCATTCGCCGATGGTGGCGAGCGTGGCGAGCGTGGTCGCCGAGCCGTTGATGAACTGGCGGTTCGTGCCCGCGCTGGTGAATGTGCGCTTGAGCACAAGCTGATGGTCCTCGCACGGTTCCAGGCCGTTTTCCTCCAGAAAAATTTTCAGCGGCGCGCGGAGTTTTTTGGTGTCAAAGACGGCCTCGACGGAGCAGCTTTCCTCGCCGCTGCGGATGAGCGTGCGGTCGGCGCGTTCGCCGAGCACGAGGTTCAGCGCGCCGAGGATGATGGACTTGCCCGCGCCGGTCTCGCCGGAGATGACGTTGCAGCCCGGCTGGAGTTCCAGCGTGAGGTCGCTCACGAGGGCGAGGTTTTTGATGCGCAACGTCGTCAACATGGTTAGATTCGTGCCCGCTGAATTTGACGGTTATGCCGCCGTTCGGCAAAAAGAAAATGCTCAAACAAATCTGGACAGCGGCAGGCAAAGGTTTAGGTTTTTGTAAAACAAGCCAGAAGGAAATGATATGGACGGTGGCTTACTGATATTTTTCTGGATAATTGTTGGTGCATTAGTCGGCGGCGTCATTGGCGCTTCGCGCAACAATGTCGGTAGCGGCGTGGTTTGGGGCACACTATTGGGTCCAATAGGCTGGATTTTAGTATTGTTTTTAGACAACCGATCAAAATGTCCGGAATGTCGAGGATCACTTCCCGAAAATGCACATCGTTGCCAGCATTGTGGATATGAATTGGGTGCTCCTAAACCTAATCTTCAACGGGGTCAATTCTCTTCCGAACTGAGTAAAATTGCTCCGGTCGAGCTAGATAAGAAAAAATGTCCGTTTTGCGCGGAACTTATCCAACGAGAGGCAATCAAATGCCGATTCTGCGGAAGCGATCTAACGAAAACTCCGGCAAAGCCAGAGCAATTACCTGAAAAGAAATCAGAAATAAGCCTCGCGGATTCTACAATGGCCGCATTTCTAGAGAAATCGCGTATTATTCTTTGTCCCTTGTGCGGACAACGCATTAAAGTTTCCACCTTAAAAAGGGGCGAAAATTATTGTCCTCATTGTTTCCAAATGTTCATGGCTGAATGACCGTGACTTTCTTGAATTGTAAGTCTCCGAAGCCTCCGCGTTCAATTTTTCCAAAAGCATTTTTATTCGCCGATTATTCTGGTTCTGCTAATTTGGCGTGGCATGGCGTTTGAATTCACATTTCTCGGCAGCGGCACTTCGCAGGGCGTGCCGCTCATCGGCGTGGAGTATCCGCCGGAATATCTGGCCAATCCGAAGAACTGGCGCACGCGCCCCGCGATTTACGTCGCCACCGAAAAAGTAAAGCTGGTGGTGGACACGCCGCCGGATTTTCGGATGCAATGCCTGCGCGAAAAAATCAGCTATCTGGACGCGGTGCTGGTCACGCACGCGCACGCCGATCACATTTTGGGCATGGATGATTGCCGGCGGTTCTGCGATCTGCGCGGCGGCACGGCGCTGCCGATTTACGCGAGCGAGGCGACGATGGTGCATCTGCGGCGCGTGTTCATTTATGCTTTTCACCAAGGCCCGTGGCTAAAGGGTTATTTCATTCCCGAAGAACATGTCATCACCGGCCCGTTTGAAATCGGCGACCTGCGCATCACGCCGCTGGATCTGCCGCATGGCCGGATGACGACGACGGGATTTTTATTCGAGCAGGGCGAGAAAAAGCGGCTCGCCTATTTGAGCGATTGCAAGGAAGTTCCCGACGCGGCGATGGAAAAAGTGCGCGGCGTGGAGATCGCCGTGCTGGACGCGTTGCGGCAAAAACCGCATCCCACGCACATGTGCCTGGACGAGGCGCTGACGGCGGCGCGGCGCATCGGCGCGGCGCGGACGTATTTCACGCACCTGACGCATGATTACGATCACGACAAGTCGCAGGCGGAACTGCCGGCGGGCGTGACGCTCGCGTGGGACGGGCTGAAGGTGACGAGTGAAACGTGATGCGTCATGCGTGAAAAACGTTTGAAGCTATTTCTTCGGACAAGACAACATTGACCGGTTTTAGTATAAAACTATTTGCCTATGAAACATATTTGCCTCACCTGCCTGCTGTTTTCGGCGCTGCTGCCGTTTTCCCAATCGTTCGCGCAATCGAGCGCGGATGGCGAGCCTTTCACGCCGGCGAACCCGCCGGAGCTGAAACCCATTGCGAAACATGACACGCCGGCGTATCACGCCGCAGAGTTGTTCCAACGCGGCGCGAACCTCGGCGATTATCTGGAGGCAAACCGGCGCTGGCGGCAGATTGAGGTGTCCGCCGACGAGTTTGCGCAGATGAAACAAGAAGGATTTGACCATGTGCGCGTGCCGATTGGCTGGCATCAATATGCCGGGCCGGAACCGGAGTTCGCGCTGGAACCGGAAATTTTCGCGCGCGTGGATTTCGTGGTGACGAACGCGTTGCAAAACAAGCTGGCGGTGATGATCAATATTCACCACTTCAACGCGCTCGACCAGAATCCGACGAACGCGACCGAGGAGTTTTTGAAAATCTGGCGGCAGATCGCCGGGCATTACGAAAAATTTCCGCCGCAACTGGTGTTCGAGCTGGACAACGAACCGCACGACAAGGCGACGACGGCGTTGATGAATCCGATTTACGCGCAAGCCATCGCGGAAATCCGCCAGACGAATCCGCAACGAACCATCGTGGTGGAGCCGGGCGGCTGGGGCGGCATCGGCGAACTGAAAAATCTCGTGCTGCCGCCGGATGACAATGTCATCGTCTCGGTGCATTGCTACGATCCGTTTTATTTCACGCATCAGGGCGCGACCTGGACGAGCGGGCAAACGCCGGTGGTTGGCTTTGTTTTTCCCGGCCCGCCCGCGCAGCCGCTGGTGCCCGATTCCAAGCTGCAGTTAAAAAAATACCAGTTGGACTGGATTGAGAAATACAACACGCTGCCGGCGGATAAAAATCCGAGCAGCCCGCTGGCGTTCACCGGCAAGTTTAAATACCTCCACGCATGGTCCGATTATTACGGACGCCCGATTCATCTCGGCGAATTTGGCGCTTACACCAAGGCTGACGAGCAGTCGCGCGCGAATTTTTATTCCACGTTTCGGCGCGCGGCGGAAAAGGAAAAGATCGGCTGGTGCATCTGGGATTGGAGCGCCGGCTTTCGTTATTGGGACAAGAAGAACCACGCTCCGATGGCGGGGATGCGCGACGCGCTATTTGGCAAACCGGAATGAACCCGCCGCGTCTTCGGTGGTCAAATCAGCGGTTTATGATTTTTGCGCGACTGGCTTTCCTGCTGTTGCTCGCGCCGGTGCTGGTGCGCGCCGGCGGCGATGAAGTCGTCGTGATTTACAACTCGCGCGTGCCGGCATCGAAGCTCGTGGCGGAACATTACGCGGCGGCGCGGCAGGTGCCGGCGAAGCAGATTTTTGGCTTTGCGCTGACGACCAACGAAATCATCACCCGCGCAGACTTCACGGATTTTCTGCAAAAACCGCTCGCGGAAAAACTGGCGGCGACGGGGCTGTGGAAATTTGGCAAGGCCGAAATCCCCGCGACCGGCAACCAGCCGGCGCACACGGAAGACCGCGTGGTGGCCTCCAAAATCCGCTATGCCGTGCTGTGTTATGGCGTGCCGTTGAAAATCGCGCCCGGCTCCGTCGCGGAGGCGGCCGCGGATAAAATCATGAAAACCGAATTCCGACGCGACGAGGCGGCGGTGGATTCGGAACTGGTCTGGCTGCCGCTGATAAAAATGAACGTGCTGCTGGCCGGTCCGCTGCCCAACCTGTTTTATGCCTGCACCAACCGGACGCTGCTGACGCCGCTGAACGGCATCCTGCTGGTGTCGCGGCTGGACGGGCCGACGCCGGAAATCGCCAGCGGCCTCGTGGACAAGGCTCTCGCCGCAGAGAGCAACGGCCTGTGGGGGCGGGCTTATATTGACACGCGCAATTTGCAGACCAACGACGCTTATTATCCGGGCGATGTGTGGCTGCGGGAAAGCGCAAAAATCTGCCGCGCGCAAGGTTTCGATGTCGCGGTGGACACCAACGCCGACACCCTGCCGGAAGCTTATCCGTTGAGCCACGTTGCGATTTACGCCGGCTGGTATGACGCCGATGTCAGCGGGCCGTTCAAGCGGCCGCACGTCGAGTTCATGCCCGGCGCGTTCGCGTATCACCTGCATTCGTTCAGCGCCGACACGGTGCGCAGCGCCACCAACTACTGGTGCGGCCCGCTGCTCGCCAAGGGCGCGACCTGCACGATGGGCTGCGTGTATGAACCGTATCTCCAATTCACGCCCAACGTCGCCTTTTTTCTGCAAGCCTTTGGCGACGGCTACACGTTTGGCGAGGCGGCGTGGGCGTCGCAGCTCGCGTTGTCGTGGCAGACCACGGTCATCGGCGATCCGCTGTATCAGCCGTTCAAAAAATCGCCGACGGAACTGCACGCGCAACTGGCGCGCACGAAAAATCCGCTCATCGAGTGGTCATTTGAACGGCTCGTGAACCTGGATCTCGTCCACGGCGCGCGCGAACCGCAACTGGAAAAATTTCTCGAGGACCTGCCCGCCACGGCCACGAGCGCCGTGCTCACCGAGAAGCTGGCCAGTCTTTATGATTCGCTGGGCAAGCCCAGTTCGGCCATTGTAGCATGGCAGAACGCGTTGAAGTTAAATCCCTCGCCGCAGCAGCGCGTCCGCCTCCGAAGCATTCTCGCGGAAAAACTGCTGGCCCAGGGACGCGAAGCCGACGTGATGGAAAACTGGCGGCAGTTCATCGCCGAAGCACCGGATTATCCCGGCAAATCCGCCGTCGAGGAAAAGCTCAAATCGCTCGAAGATAAATCTGCTGGAACAAACCGGCCGGCAAATCCGTGACGAGAATGTTTTCCGTTTCATTTTGAAATATGGCTGAATTTTTCGACACTCACGCGCACCTGGATTATCCCGAATACGAAAAGGATTTTTCAGAGGTCATCGCCCGCGCTCAAACCGCTGGAATTGTTAAAATGATTTCCATCGGCACGAGCCTGGCAAGCAGCGTGCGCGCCGTCCAGCTTGCCGAAAAATTTCCCGCGATTTACGTCGCCGTCGGCTGGCATCCAAGCGAGACGCTGGCCGCGCCCGCCGATCTGCGCCCGGCCCTGCGCGAACTCGCCCGGCATCCGAAAGTCGTGGCCATCGGCGAAACCGGGCTGGATTATTATCGCCTGCCAAGCTCGCAAAAAGGCAGCGCGGAGGATGACGCGCGCTACAAACAACGGCAGGCGGAAATTTTCGCGCAGCAGCTTGAAGTCGCGGCGGAACTGGGATTGAACGCCATCATTCACCAGCGCGCCTCGTTCGACGACACGCTCGCGCAGCTCAAACCGTTCGCCGCAAAAGTGCGCGGCGTGTTTCACTGCTTCGGCGAATCCGTGGAACGGTTGAAACAAGTTTTGGCCATCGGCTCGCTCGTCAGCTACACCGGCATCGTCACATTCAAGAACGGACAAAATATCCGCGACGCCGTGGCCGCGACGCCGCTGGACAAGTTCATGCTCGAAACCGATTGTCCGTATCTCGCGCCGGTGCCGTATCGCGGCCAGCGCTGCGAACCGGCGTTTGTGAAGGAGATTTCGGAAACAATCGCGCAGGCGAAAAAATGTTCGCTGGAAGAATTGAGCGCGGCGACCTGCCGGACCGCGCGCGATTTTTTTCCGAAGCTGGCCTGACGCCTCAAAAACATACGCGCTGTCCCTTTTTGCGACACAACATTTTTTGCCTCCCGCTTCGCCATCACCGGAAAAGCCTTCCGATTTGCCACCCAGTCCCGGCGGATTTTTCTCGCTCCCATTTTGAAATTGCCGTTTTCAAAGGGGTTTGGTGAAAAATAATTCCGTCCGCCGTTTCTGTTTTTGCTGGCCAGCGCGTTACGAAATGATATTTTTCGGCGGCGGATTTTGGCACCAGAATTGCGATGCAACGTGGTGCGAGCGAAAACATTTTCATCGGATGTCCCGTTCGAAATCATTTAGAAAAATTTAACACATGAAAAAAACCTTTTTACTTTTGACCGCCGCGCTGCCCGTCCTGCTTTCGTCCTGCGCCACCTCGCGTCCGCCGCAGGCATTCCACAACACGGACAACTCGGCGCTGGTCGTCGAGTCGCTCGACGCGAAGACCTGCCAGATCATCGCTCCGATGGCCATGGTGACGCGGGAAGATCGTGGCCGGGTGTTGCAGCAGGCGAAGACGTTTGCTCAACATCAGACGGCGGTCGTCATCCTCGAAAATTATTCCGAACCGCGGTTGGGCCCGCAATTCCGCGACCGCTCCTTTGCCTGGTTCATCGGACTGCGCGGCCTCGGCTACCAGCGCATCGTCTTTCTGCAAGGCAACGGCACCACCGACCCGAACGGCCTGCCCACGCTTGCGGAATACGATTGAAAATTTTGGGTTGAGTTTGGTTTGGGTTGGGGCAGGCCGCCGACGCGCCACGGAATGGCCTTTCGGCGGGCTGTTTTTTTTGCCGTCGCCGCGTGAATTTCGCGTGGGTAAAACTTGAACGAACCGCACCGGCCACCGAACATGGCCGGAGCGTTCATGGTTGAAAAACTTCAAATTCGCATTCACGGCGCGGCCAGCCTGCCGACCTTGGTTTATCTGCCGGGACTGCACGGCGACTGGACGTTCGTCGGCGATTTTCGCCGGCAGCTCGCCGGCAAGGTGCGGTTTGTGGAATTTATTTATCCGCGCACGCTGACCTGGTCGCTGGATGATTACGCCGAGGCGGCTGAAAATGTCTTGGCGCAAAACGGCGTCATCGGCGGCTGGCTGCTGGGTGAATCCTACGGCTCGCAAATTGCGTGGTCTTTGGTCGCGCGCAAAAAGTTTTCCGCGCAAGGCATCATTCTCGCCGGCGGTTTTGTGCGACATCCTTTGCGCCGCGGCCTGCGGCTCATGCAGCCCATTTTCAATTTGATTCCGGGCCGGCCGCTGCTCGGATTTTTGTCCATTTACGCCAGGATGCTCCGGTTCCGCTATCGCCGCTCGCCGGAAACCATTGCCAGCATTGACGAATTCATCATCCGCCGGACGGAACTGGATTACCACGCCGCGCGGCATCGCCTCGCGCAAATCACCGGATTCGACCCGCGCGAAACCGCCCGCACCACCCTGCTTCCGGTTTTCTATGTGAGCGGCTGGCTCGACCCCATCGTGCCGTGGCCGCTGGTGCGCCGCTGGTTGCGGAAGAACTGTCCCGGCCTGCGCGGCGATAAAATCATCTTCACTGCCGACCATAACATTCTCGGCACCGCACCCGCCCAAGCCGCCCGCCAGATCTTGAACTGGATGCAGTCGTGAACAATTTGCGGTTGCCGCCGGGCGATTTCATTCTATCTTGCGGGCAACTGACGTTATGACCCGGCAACAAGTTCTCGACCTTTATTTTCTCGACGCGCGCCACAAGCTGGTCGAAATCGCCGCGTTTCTCGACCGCGTCGAACGGGCCGATGGCACGGCTGATTTCCGCCTGAAAAGTTTTCGCGCCGCACTCGCCAAACTGGACAGCAAAAAGAAAAACAAGGCGAAGGCCGTTTTGGTCGCGTTCAGTGACCTGACGACGAAGCCGATTGGCAAAGCCACAACCAAGGCCGCCTGCGGCGCTTTTCCCGGAAAATGAAGCCGCAGAAATCAACGCTGCGCCCGATATGTTGCCGCCTTTGTCAGACGCAAAATCAACGTTCTTTTTCACGGAAATTCTCGTGGACAGAATGTTTAGACAGATTCAAAGTCAATTTTATGAAACGTGCTAGACTGCAAGATTGCGGTTCAAAATGAGGTTAGGCATCACTATGTTTTTGTGCATCCCGACATATTTGCTTCAGCCAATCGCCACGTTTTTTGTTGGCATAGTTTTGGCAGTTATTGCTTTTCTTCAGTTCAAGGTTGCACATGACAAATTGAGGTTGGAGTTGTTCGATAGGAGATATAAGGTTTATGCTGCCACAAAAGGATTTTTGGTTTCGATAATGAAGGACGCCAGGCTTGATCTTAATGCTTTATCTGTTTTTTATGCCGGAACTTCCGATGCGGAGTTTCTTTTTGATAAGGATGTTTTGGATTATCTTGAGCAGATACGACAACGGGCGATAGAGATGGACAGACTTCAGCGCGAATATCAGCCGATTCCGGTTGGTGAGGCCCGTTCCAAGCTCGTTCACTTGGATAGTATTGAGGTTCGGTGGCTCATTCTCCAAATCACGGAGATGAGCAAGGTATTTGAGCCTTATCTTTCTTACGCGAAGGTAAAGGGCGATTTTCTGGAGGATTTTTTCACCCACCATCATAAAACCTAGCGCGATTACAGCCACCCCAAATATGCCAAGATCATTTATGATTTCGACCGTGATGCCTAATCCAGTGCTAGACTGCAAAATTTCTTCCGACAGCTTGCGGTTTCGGGCGAACTGAAGCTTCCATTCGTGTTCAATTCATTTTCATCCGTGGCTAAAAATATGCGCTACATCGAACCCCACGCCCACATGGTCAGCCGCGTCACGGACGATTACGAGCGCATGGCGCTCGCCGGCTGCGCGGCGGTCTGCGAACCGGTGTTCTGGGCCGGCTTCGACCGCAGTTCGCCCGCCGGATTTTTCGATTATTTCTGCCAGCTCACCGAGCACGAACCGAAACGCGCGGCGAAGTTTGGCCTGAAACATTTCTGCTGGCTCTGCATCAACTCCAAAGAAGCCGAGGATGTGAAGCTCGCCGAGGAAGTCATTGCGCTCATCCCGAAATTTTTGAATCGCCCGAACGTGCTCGGCATCGGTGAAATCGGACTGAACAAGAATTCGCGGAACGAATTGCGCGTGCTCGAAATGCAGGTCGAGCTTGCCGCGAAACATAATCAACTGATTCTCGTCCACACGCCACATCTCGAGGACAAATTAAAAGGCACGCGGCTGATTCTCGACGTTCTCAAAAACGACAAACGCATCCAGCCGCAGCGCGTCATCATTGACCACGTCGAGGAACACACCGTCGAAATGGTTTTGGACTGCGGGATGTGGGCGGGCATGACGCTGTATCCGGAAACCAAATGCACGCCGGCGCGGGCGATTGATATTTTGGAAACCTACGGCAGCGAAAAAATCTGGATGAACAGCGCGTGCGACTGGGGCGTGAGTGATCCGCTGGCCGTGCCGAAGACCGCGCTGGAAATGAAAAAGCGCGGCCACCTCCCCGGCGCGATTGAAAAAGTCATTTTCGCGAACCCGGAAAAGTTTTTGCGCCAGTCGCCGAATTTCAAGCTTTAGCGGAAAACGGAAGAATTAATCACGGATGGACACCGATGAACACGGATGGATTCAAGTGGTAGGGCGCGTCACTCCGTGCGCGCCGTCTGTCTGTCAATCAACGCATCCTATTTCAGCACGGCGGCGCGCACGGAGTGACGCGCCCTACC
>OCTA010004836.1_pt1 | contig 11765 bp, 13 predicted proteins | sample 1538991 | NCBI WGS metagenome assembly OCTA01 (sample SAMEA3539302, study PRJEB22396) | soil metagenome | biome: tundra; feature: field; material: soil | place: USA | collected 2010-05 | depth 0.15 m | reverse complement strand
ACCGAGATCTACACTCTTTCCCTACACGACGCTCTTCCGATCTGCCCGGGCCCGGATCGCCCTATCGACGGACCGACGGCGCGGGCGGCGGCCTCCTCGAGCTGCCGATCGCGGTCACGCCGATCGCGCGCCTGCAGGTGATCGGCACCAGCCTGATCCTGGCGCCACGCTGGTTGCGGCGCCACCTGGTCTCGGTCGCGCTGCGGGCGCCGTTCTTCAACCTCGAGCTACACGGAATCGACCTGGCCGACGCCGAGGCCGACGAGATTCCGCCGGCGCTGGTGGCGCGCCAACCGGACCTGCGCCGGCCGCTGGCCCACAAGCTGGCCGCGCTCGACGAGACGCTGACGGCGGCCCGCGCCGCGGGCGCCCGCTTCGTCACGCTGGCGGAAGTCGGTCGCTGAACACCGGCGCGCGTCCGACCGCGGCGCGCGCGGTCCAGACCGACACGATGATCAAGGGAACCAAGGCCAGATCGACCGGGAGGCGGGCGCCGTCGCCGTCGGCCACTTGCGCGATCACCAACCAGATGGGCCAGGCGAGCACCAGGCGAACGCGGTGACGCCACCGCGCGGGCTCGGCGCGCGACACCGCCAAGATCAGAACGACGGGAGCGATCCAGAGGAGAAGGTCGTGCGGATAGAAGTGCGGGCTGGTCAGAAAGCCCGCCGCGAAGGCGAAGGCGAAGTCGACGCGCAGGTCGTCCTGCTCGAGTCGCCGCCGTCGGGCGACCACCCCCGCGACGGTCGCCAGCGCGACCAGCCAGCCAACCAGGGCGAACGTTTCGACCGCTGTCTGCCGTCCCGCGGGCAGCAGGCGGGCCAGGAGGCCGTGGAGCGCCGGCATGCGCGCCGGCGAACCGCCGAACAGTCGGTCGAGCGCCCGGACGTGGGTGGCATAGTCGATCCAGACCCGGGGTCCCAGGACGGCCGCCGTCAGCAGCGCCGCGCCGAGCCCGAGCGCGATCGCCGCGGCGAGCACCCGCCGTTCGCGCCTCCAGAGCAGCACGATCAGAGGCGCGGGGAGGATCTGCGGCTTGCAGCTCATGATCAGCAGATAGGCGGCGGCCGCCAGCGGGCGGCGTCCGCGGACCGCGTTGATGAACCCCAGGATCGAGACCGCCAGGAGCAGCGAAAGCTGACCCTGGCGAAGGGTGTCGAACAGGGGAAAGAATCCAGCCAGCATCACCGCGACGAAGAACGTTTCGCGCGGGGAGGCGCCCAGCTCGGCGCGCAAGAGGCGCACCAGCTGGACCGCGAGCGCGAGGTTGCCCGCCGTCCAGAGATAGAACCCGGCCGGTCCGTTCCAGCGTTCCGCCAGCCATTCGAAGCCGCTTCCCGCCAGCGCCAGGTGGGGCGGATGCAAGTAGGCCAGGAGCCCGCCGACGAAGCCGGAGCTGCCGAATCCGAGCTGGATCGCCCGCTCGACCGAGGCCTGGCTGGCCACGTCGTAGAGCCGTCGCGGATCGGCAAGGGCCAACCACCACCCGGTGCGGAGGGCGACGAAATCGGTCGCGCCCAGGGCCGCGGGCGAGCCGAGATGTTGACCCAGCTTCACCGCGAGGGCGATCGCGATGCCGGCGTTCACGGCGCAGAGCGTGCCTTCCCACGAACGTCGTTTCATGGCCTGGACGAGCCCTCAGCGCCGTGGGCGGCCCTGGACGGCGCCGGTCGCCAGCTCGTCGCAGCGTTCGTTCTCGGGAACGCCGGCGTGGCCGGCGACCTTCACGAACTCCACCCGGGGCACCGCCGCCAGGCGTCGCTTGAGGCGGGCGATCAGCTCCTGGTTGGCCTTGGCCTTCCACCCTTTGCTGAGCACGCCGATCGAATAGCTCGAATCGGTGTAGATCCGGAAACGCCGTCCATCGTCGCGATCCGCCCCGGCCAGCTCTATGCCCCGCTCGATGGCGGTCAGCTCGGCGATGTTGTTGGTTCCCTCTCCCAGGTACTCGCCCGCCTCGCGCCGCGTGGCGCCGTCGATCACCACCACCCCGATCCCCATCGGTCCCGGATTTCCAGAGCAGGCGCCGTCGGTCCAGATCTCGACCGCGCCGCCCGGGAGGCCGGCCTTCGCCGCCTTAGGTGCGTGGGAGGATTTCCGAACGCTCGCGATCGAGTCCGAGCTCGCGGTCGCGCCCGGTGCGGCAGGGGGCGCGGGCCCGTCACCCGAATCGGGCGTCAGATTGCCCGGCGATGGACGGTAGCTCTTCGCGTCGGATTCGCGATACTTCATCTCCGCGCGGCCGTCGGTGTCCAGCACCAGCGCCCCCGATTCGTCCGTGCGCACCCAGACCACTCCCCCCTTGAAACGCATGCGAGCCCACGACATCGGCGGCACTATGACGCGAAGGCGGCGCGTCTGGCCAGCGTTCGCCGCGCTGGTGGCGCTCGGCGCCTCCTGCCGCGGCGGTTGCCACCGCAGCGAGGATCGGGCCGCCACCGTGCAGGGGCGGCTGGCGCTGTTCCCGGTGGCCACCCGGATCGTGGCGGCGATCGACGTCGCCAAGCTGCGCGCCAGTCCGGCCGCCGCCAAGCTCGAGGCGCAGGCGCAGCAGAGTCCAGCCGACCTCCAGGAGATCGAGGCGTTCGCCCGCCGGACCGGATTCGACCCGCTCCGCCAGCTGGAAGGCCTCACGGTCGCCTTTCCAGAGGAGGCGCGCGCGCACGGCGAATTCGGGTTGGTGCTGCGCGCCGATCGGCTGGACGAGGCCCGCCTGGTCGCCTACGTGCGCGACCAGCTGCAGAAGTCGGGCGACGATCTGGTGGCCACGCCGCACGGGCGCTTCACCCTCTGGTCGTCCCGCCACGATCCCGACCTGGTCGGGTTTTTCATCGACGCGCAGTCGTTCGCGCTGGGCGCGGGCGGGTGGGGCCCACGCATGGCGGACCTGGCCGAGACCGCCCGCCCCGGCGACAGCGCCGCCACCAACATCGATCTGGTCCGCCTGGTCGAGCGCGCGGCCGGGACCCACGCGATCTGGGGCGCCGCGATCGTGCCCGAGGGGACGCGCAAGACGCTGGCGGAAGACTCGCAGCTCTCCGACGCCGCGGCGATCATGACCTTGTCGATCGGCGTCGATCTCGGCGCCGGCCTGGACGCCGTGCTGCTGGCCGACGTGGCCACCGCGGCGCAGGCCAAGTCGCTGGCGGCGAACGTGACCCAGTCGCTGCGCGATGCGAAACGGAGCCCCCAGGTGCTGATGCTCGGGCTCGGACCCTACCTCGATGGCGTCGGCGCGCGCGCGGTCGATCACACCTTCGAGCTGCGCGCGGCGCTGGGCCAGCCCGGATTCGACGACCTGCTGGCGCGGTTGGGCGGCCTGCTGGCGCTGGCCCGCGGCGCCGCCGTTCCCGGCTTCACGCGCTGACGCCGACGCCGACGCCCACGCCGACGTCGGGGTCCGCGATCGCGACGACGTCGTGGAACTTGCGGTAGTCGATCTGGCGCCCGCCGTCTTCGGTGTTGGTGAGCACGTCGGCGAAGCGCGCGCCGACGACGATGTCATCCAGCGCGTACTGCTTGCGGGCATGGATGGTCTGGCCGATCGTCTCGTCGAAGCCCATCAGGCCCAGGTAGAGCTCCGCGCTCTGCGCGCGCAGTCGTTTCATGGCATCCGGGCCGAAGAAAGGACTCTTTTCGTCGATCAGATGCATGGCGCTCCAGGTCAGGAAGAAGACCCCCGTGCGGTCGCGTACCAGCGGAATGTCGATCTGCCGCCGCATGACGTCCCCCTCCCGCGTCCGCTCGGTCGCCAGTAGCACCACCCGCAGCCGCGCCTCGACGATCCGGTTGCGGCGCCAGTTGGCCATGCGGAACATCAGGTGCGGGACGCCGTTGCGCGGGCTGATGACGACCTTGTTCGAAAACAGCACGCGCGCCGACGGACGCGCGAACCGGTTGAAGGTGATGCCGGTGATGAGCGCCAAGAACAGGATTCCCGTCACCGCTTCCACCGTGACCACCAGGTGCCCGTAGCGGGTGACCGGGTACATCCCGCCGTAGCCGATGGTGGCCAGGGTCTGAACACTGAAATAAAAGGCGTCCTCGAACGATCCGGTGGGGACGTTGGCGATCGATCCCGGGCGGGCGTAGTAGGCGCAGGCGAAGACGACGTTCATGAACGCGAAGATGAAGGTCACCAGCACGAAGAACGTCGGCCAGCTCCGGGCCAGGATGAAGTGGTAGACGTCCTTGTGGGGCGCGCGTTCGAGGCCAATCGCCTTGATGTTGGGCCGTTCCGATGCGGGTCCGGTCGGTAGCCGGATCATGTCGAGCGCGACGGCGTTCTCGGCGGGTCGGGCTGGGGCGAGGTCGGCCATGGGCCCAGCCTATGCGGCGGGTGCGTCGCGGGCAAACCGGCATTGTGTCAAACTCACGCGTGCTGTTCGGCGATTATGCGGCGCGCTGGACCGCTTCGGTTCCGGCCCCGGCCGAATCGTTCACCTACGCGACGGTGATCGAGGCCGGCCGGCAGTTCCCGCTGCTCGGCTTGCGCCTCCCCGGGCCGCGGACCGTGGTGGTGACCGCCGGTTTTCACGGCGACGAGAAGTCGGGGCCGCTCACGTTGCTCGACCACGCGGCGGAGATCGTCGCCTATGCGGCGGCGCGGGGGGTGGGGCTGCAGATCTATCCCTGCGTCAACCCGTCGGGCTTCGAGGCGCACACCCGCTACAACCTCTCGGGCGAACGCCCCAACAACGACTTTCTCCGTTATGAGATCTCGCCCGGCGTCTGGCGGGGCGAGCTGCGGACGGGTCAGGCCTTCTCGGAGGTCGCCCCGGTCGGCGGGGGCGGCCCCAAGGAGACGGTGGCGCTCGCCCGCCAGCTGGCGACGGGGCCGGTGCCGGTCGCCGCGCTCGATCTGCATCAAGACAACTTCATTCACGGGCACTGGTTCTACGCCTACGTGTTCGGGGATCTGGCGGCGTACCGCCCGCTGCTGGCACGCTCGGGCGGCCTCGTGCCGGTCCTGCGCAGCAGCATCGTCGACTCCGGGCAAGATCCGGACGGCGACGTCTTCGCCGACAGCGAGGGGTTCATCGTCAGCCACGATGGAAGCATCACCGACAAGTTTCAGCGCGACGGCGTGACCTACACGGCGGCCATCGAGACCACCACCGAGACGCCCGCCCCGATCGCGGCCGAGATCAACCTGATCTGGATCCGGGGCTTCATCGACCTGGCTGCCGCCCCAGCCCCGGCCGTCGCGGGGGCCAGGCCGGCGCAGGAGACTAGGCAAAACGGCGGGATTGGGGTAAACCCGGCCCCCTCGAAGGAGATTGGTGAACATGTCCGTGGCACTGAATAAAAGCCCGCTCGCGCGGGTGAAAGACGAGTTCGGCGGGAAAGACAAGCTGGTCGACAAGATCGTGGGCGTCCTCGACGCCGGCGACGAGGGCAAGGACGTGCTCCGCAAGCGTCTCCTCGGCGTGGCGAACGGCAAGCTCATTCGCCTGTTTTCTGTGGCGACCCGGACCAAGCAGGCCGGTGGCCACGACAAGCTGGCGGCGACGACGGCCGAGCGCCAGAAGCACGGCAAGGACAAGGACTACGTCACCAAGCTGGGCGCGCTGTCCGACGCGCGTCTGCTCGACATGCTGCAGGCCGCCGAGCGCGCCCACGGCGATGCCGCCAAAGCGGCGCCGGCCGCGGCGGCCAAAGCGGCGAAGGCGAAGGTCGCGCGGGCCGAGAAGAAAGCGGCGCCCGCCGCCAAGGGCAAGAAGGCGGCGCCGGCTACCAAGGTCAAGGCAGGCTCGGGCAATCGGGCCTGACCGCGCGGGCGCGCCATGTGGATGGGCCGGGTGGTGGGGCGGCTCTGGGCGGCGCGGCAGGCCGCCAGCCTCGCCGGCCGGAAGATGCTGCTGGTTCGTCCCGAGACGGCCAGCGGCGCACAGACGGCCCGCTTGATCGTCGCGATCGACGGCCTCGATGCGGGGCCGGGTGATCGGGTGATCGTCGCGCACGGCAGCCGGGTGCGCGACCTGACCGTCGGTCCCGACGTCGCGGACAAAGACGTCGTCATCGGCATCGTGGATGGCCACGAGCTCGGCCCGTCATGATCCTGGGCCGGGTGGTGGGTCAGGTCTGGGCCACCCGCCGCGACGCGCGGCTCTCGCGCGCCAAGTTGCTGGTGGTGCGGCCGACGGGGATCTACGAGCCGGCCTTCGGGCAGACCGCCTTCGGGCAGACCGCCTTCGGGCAGACCGCGTCCGGGGTGCGCCATCTGGTGGCGACCGATGAGCTCGACGCCGGCGTCGGCGACCAAGTGGTGGTCTGCCTGGGCGCACCGGCGCGGGCCTCGGCCGGTGGGAACGACGTTCCCGTCGACGCGGCGGTGATGGCCGTCGTCGATCGCGCGGAGATCGACCCGAAGGCGCTCGCCGCCGTGGGGGCCGGGCCGGGTATTCGCCGCAAGCTGACCGAGGCCGTTCGATGATCCGCGGGACGGTCGTGGGCCAGGTCTGGGCGACGCGAAAGGCGCGCGGGCTCGAAGGGCGGAAGCTGCTGCTGGTCGCGGCGCGCGACGCCGACGGGGGACCCACCGGCCGGCTGGTGGTCGCGATCGACGTCCTCGACGCGGGCGTGGGCGAGGACGTGACCGTCGCGTTCGGCTCGGGGGCGCGCAATGTCCTGCGCCCCGGCCCGGAAAACCGCGATCTCCTGTGTGACGCGGCGATCGCCGTCATCGTCGAAGGGGCGGGCTAGTGTTTCTCGGTCGGGTGGCGGGCACCGTCTGGTCCACGGTGAAGTGGCCGGAGACGCGCGGTCTGAAGCTCCTGCTGGTGCGTCCCTATCGTCTCGGCGATCTGGCGCCCGGCCTGGTGCGCGCGGGCGCCGAGGCTTCCGAGCCGACCGATGATCTGGTGGTCTGCGCCGATTTGCTCGACGCGGGGCCGGGCGACGACGTCCTGGTGGCGTTCGGCCATGCCGCGCGCGTCGCCGTGAGTGAGAAGCTGCCGCCCGGCGCCAAACCGAGCGTTCCGATCGACGCCGCGGTCGTCGCTGTCGTCGACCGCGTGGAGATCGAGAGTGAACCGCGTCGGTAACCGGGCCGCGCCGAGGCGCCCGCGGGCGCCGCGCGGCTGATGCGCGGCGCGCGGATCGCGGCGGTGGTGGGCGCGGCCGCTGGTCTGGCCGCTTTTTTCGCCATTTGCTTCGGGAGTCTGGGGACGACCGCGCTGGCCGCACCCGCCGCGCCCGTCGACAAGAGCGTCCAGGTGGGGCTCGGTCCCTGCCGTTTCTTCGCGGGCTTGCCGCCGGCCGGCTGGACCGAGGAGGGCTTCGACGATCGGGCCTGGACGGGGCCGGCGCCCGGGCCCTTCGCGCCGAGGCAGCCGCCGTTGCCGACGCCGCCCCCCGCGGCGACCTTTTTCGACCTGGTGCCGGGGGCACCGCTGCTCCTGCGCGGTCGCTTCTCCGTCCCGGATGCCCTGCACCTGCACGTTCTCGAGCTGCGCATCGCCTACGCGGACGGCTTCATCGCCTGGGTCAACGGGCGGGAGATCGCGCGGCGGGGGGTGGCGCCGTCCGGGAGCGCCGGGACGCTTCCCCATGGTCCCGAGATCGAGCACATCCTGGTGCCGGTCCCCTCGACAGCGCTGCCGTCGCTGCGGCCGGACGGAAATTTGCTGGCCGTCGCCGTATTTGCCTATCCGGGCCGCAACACCGTGGTCCCGACCGCGCCGGCGGCCTTCATCGATCTGGCGGGGGCGAGCGGCGTGCGCATCGTCCGCGGGCCCTATCTCTCGACGCCGGTCGACGACAAGAAGGGGGCCGGCGTGCGGGTGAGCTGGGACACCGATCTCCCGGCCAGCGGCACGGTGACCCTGGAACGGATCGACGAGAAGACCGACGGAGGAGGCGCCCGGCCGGAGCCCCCGCGCCACATCGTGGTCGCGGCGGGCTCGACGACCCAGGCGGTGAAGATCGAAGGCCTCACCCGCGGCGCCGCCTATCGCTACACCGTCGAGGTCGACGCGGGCGGCGACCGTGCGATCTCGGGCCCCTGGCGCCTCGAGACGCTCCCCGCGCCGCCGCATCCGCTGCGATTCGCGGTCTACGGCGACATGCGCTATCCGGGGCACCTCGCGCACCGGGCGATCGTCGAGGCGCTGGCACGCGAGGCGCCCGCGGTGGTGTTCAACACGGGCGACCTCACCGACGTGGGGAGCGAAGAGGCCAACTGGCAGAAGTACTTCGAGGTCACGGCGCCGATGGGCGCTATCTCCGCGGTGGTGCCGGCGCTGGGCAACCACGACGCCGACCATCGGGGCACGGGAGCGGCCAAGACTTGGAAGCTGTTCGGCGTGCCGGCCTCGGGCCCGCCGGGCTGGACCTCGCTCGATCTGGGCGGCGTTCACTTCGTCATCCTGAGCACCAACGAGATGCGCGATCCGTCGCAGCGCGCCTGGCTGGCCGACGATCTCGCGCGGGCGCGCCACCACCACGCGCGCGCCATCTTCGCCTTCTGCCACGAAGGGCCCTGGGCCCACGGCCTGCACGGCGGCTCCTCTGAGATGGTTCGCGATTACGCGCCCCTGCTGGCCGCCGCGCACGTCGACGTGCTCTTCTCCGGCCACGATCACATCTACGAACGCGGCACCGGCGCCACGCCCGCGGGCAAGCTCACCTACGTCGTCACGGGCGGCGGGGGCGCGCCGCTCTACAATCCACGCTGTCAGGCCGCCTCCGGCCCTCCGCCGGGCGACGTGCCGGGGCCGCTGCCGCCCTGTCCCCCCAGCGTGGCGGTCCTGACCAAGGCCTACCACTACATCCTGGTCGAGGTGGCCCCGGACGGCATCAGCCTCTGCCCGCGCCGTCCGGACGGCACGGCGGTCGAGGCCTGCGTTCACCTGCCGGCGCACCGGTGAGCGGGGCGAGATGACGATCGCCGGCGCCAACCAGGTCGGCGAGCGACGACGCAGGATCGGGGAGAGAGCGCTGGCGGTCGGTCTGATCGTTCTCGCGCTGGCGGCGTTCGTCGCCCAGGTCTTTCACCTTGGATGGCTGCGCCTGCAGCCCCGCTACGACGAGGTTCACTACCTATCTGTCGCGCGCGACTACCACCGGATGGGCGGCGTCGCCGCCGCGATCGGCTGCCACTTCGCGGGCCTCTGCCAGGAGGACAACCGCTACCCGATCTTCGAATTCCTGTTGCAGGGGTTCGCGCGGGACGCGCCCGCCTTCTACGCCGACGCGAAGCTGGTCACGCTGGGGACCGCGCTGCTGCTCTTCGTCGTCTCGTTCTGGCTGGCCCGGCGTCGCTTTTCGCCCCGCCACGCCGTCGCGACCGTCGTGGTGCTGGCGCTCTTGCCCACGCTGGGCGAGGTGTCGAGCGGTGTGCTCGCCGACCTGTTGTTCTCCGTGGTGTTCTTGCTGACCGTGGCCGCGATCGGCGCCTGCCAGCCGAGGCGCTGGCCGGCCTGGCTCGGCACCGGCTGTGCCATCGGAATCGCCTACCTCACCAAGGGGAACGGCCACCTCTTGTTTCTAGCGCTCCTCAGCGTGGGGCTCGCGCTCCACGGCGCGCGGTTGTTCCGGACGCCCGGCCCGTACGTCGCGTGGATCGGATTCGCCGTCACGGCGTCGTTCCTGCTGGTGCGGAACCTGAAGATGTTCGGCACGCCCTTCCACAACTTCAACGATCGTTCGCTGTGGCTCGACGGATGGGACGAGACCTGGCGCCTGATGCGCACGCCGGAATGGACCACCGTCGGGTTGCGCTACTACCTCCACCACCATTCCGCCTGGAGGTTGGGCTGGCGGCTGCTGCGGGGTCTCGGCCAGGCGCTGGGCGTCCTGCTCTACACGGCCGGGCCGGGCATCACGGCGGCCACCCCGATCCATCTTCTGCCGACCACGGCCGCGGTGATCGCGCGCGTCGCGACGGGGATCGGGGTGATGTCGCTGGCGGTCCTGGGGCTGGTCGCGTGTCACCGGTCGGGTCGGCGCGCCGAGGTGCTGGCGGTGGTCTTCGGTTGCGGCTGGCCCATCGCCGCTTTCGCGCTCGGGGGCCAGGGCGTCGGCGGCGTCGCCACGCGCTTCATGCTGCCGCTGGTGGCCATCTTGGTGCCGTACGCCATCCACGGGCTCCTCACCGTCGCCATTCCGTACCTCGCGTCGCGGTGGTCTCGGCCGCAGACGCACCTCGTCGCCGTGGCCGCGGGCGTGGGCGCCGCGGCGCTGGCGGTCAAGCTGGTCTGGTTCGCGCCCGCGCTCGCGCACGATCCCCGCCGGGCGGTGGCGGTTCCGCCCAACTGGGCCGAGACGTCGGCCTGGTTCGCGGCGCATCTGCGCCCCGGCGAGCGGTACGCTTTTCCGTCGGGCAGCCTGTATTCGACCTTCGATCGTCCCGAGCCCGACCCCGACGCGCGCTGGATCTACACCTACCGCGTGCCGGCCGACGAGATGCGCCGCGCGCTCGAGGAGGCCCAGGTGCTGACGCTGGAGCCCCGCTGGGACGGCCCGCCGCGCCCGATCACCAAGATCTTCGTCGACCGGGACGACAAGACGTTCGCGTCGTATCGCGACAAGCTCTCGAGCGAGTCCGACGAGCAGGGGCCACGGACGTTTCTCGGTTGGCCCCGCTGTTTCGCGGACGGCGGTCAACCCAGCCGCTTCCTGGTCTATTGCCGCTAGCCCGCCGGGTGCGGTAAACGCTCATTCGAGCATGCGGGACACCGTCCGACACGCCACCGCAGTCACGCCCGCGATCGAGGACGGCCACCACGTCCTCGCCTGGGACGACCTCTCGCTGGAGGTCGACGCGCGCGTCGGCGGGCGGGTCACGGCGCTGCGTCTGGGCGGTCGAAATCTTCTGACCGGTAGGGATATCGACGCCGGCAACTACGGCTCGACCTTCTGGACCAGCCCGCAGAGCGCCTGGGGATGGCCACCGATTCCCGAGATCGATCATCTGCCGTACCGCGCCGCGGTCGAAGGTCAGACCATCCTCATGCGCAGCGCGCCCAGCGCGACGCTGGGGGTGGAGGTCGAGAAGCGCTTCGCTGCCGATCGTGGGCGCGGCGCGCTGCTCTTCGATTTTCGCATTCATAACCGCGGCGCAGCCCCGATCCAGACGGCGCCCTGGCAGATCACCCGGGTTCATCCCGGTGGCCTGACGTTCTTCCCCACTGGGGAGGGCCCCTACGCCCCGTCGAATCTCGCCGTGGCCGACGCCCTCGGAGTCACCTGGTACGCGTACGAGGCCGCGGCCGTGACCGACAACCAGAAGCTGTTCGCAGACGGGCGGGAGGGCTGGCTGGCGCACGTCGACCTGGACGCGGGCGCGTTGCTGCTCAAGACCTTCGCCGTCGCGCCGCGCGCGGCGCACGCGCCCGGCGAGGCGCAGATCGAGATCTACGCCTCGCCGCTGCACACCTACGTCGAGGTCGAGGCGCAGGGGGCCTACCAGGCGGTCGCGCCGGGCGCCTCGCTCGGCTGGCGGGTGGTCTGGCTGGTCCGGCGGCTTCCGCCCGGGCTGCGCTGCGCCGCCGGAAGCCCCGAGCTTCTCGCGCACGTCCGCGCGCTGGTCGCCGCGGACGCGGTCGCCGCGGCGGCGGGCTCCCCCTCGGTCTAGCGTGGCGTTCGAGCGCCGGTTCGTCCGCCAGCTTCCCTTCGGCACCTGCGTGGGGATCGCGCTCCCGGCGATCGGAAGCGGGCGCGACGGCCAGCGCGACGGCAGCCAACCCTTCGAGCTGCCGCCCGTCCTTCACGCCGACGAGGCGGCGTTCGCGCGCGGGCTGTCCCCCGCCCGGCGCGCGGGC
>OCTA010004835.1_pt1 | contig 11768 bp, 9 predicted proteins | sample 1538991 | NCBI WGS metagenome assembly OCTA01 (sample SAMEA3539302, study PRJEB22396) | soil metagenome | biome: tundra; feature: field; material: soil | place: USA | collected 2010-05 | depth 0.15 m | reverse complement strand
AGCCAGGGCAGTTAAGCCAGGGCTGCTTAGCAAGATCTTTTACGGCTTCCTATAAGACGTAAATTATGTTGTGCCTAGGCAGGTCAGACTGTCAACGCCGGGACAGTCTCCGTTCCCGTTTTGTTACCTAGATAGCGTTCCGTCTGCTTGCCTGGTGAGTTCGCGTCCGCCGTGGCGGCCGGCGCCCCGCCGCCCTGGCCTGGGCCGGCCAGACCCGGCCGCATGGCGGCTGCGCCCCACGGGCGATGGCTGGGCCAGGCTTGATGCTGGTCATGGCGTCGGCGCCGGCTTATTCCAGGCCGTAAAGTAGGGGACGTCAGTACCCGCGTCGTCGGGGTCCCTCCGTCGGTCAGGCAGGTCGATGCCCAGGCCCAGTACAACCACCGTGCGGGACCTCCGCAAGAGCAACCGGTCCCGCGCCCTGTGGCAGGTCTTCCTCAGCGGTCCGCTGACGCGGCAGGAGGTCGGGACCCAGGCGGGGCTGAGTCCCGCCACAGTGAGCAACCTTGTCGTCGCCCTGGAAGCGGAAGGTGTCGTCGTCGAGGTCGGACTCGAAGACTCCAACGGGGGCAGGCCGCGCGGCTTGCTGCAGGTCAACCCAGAGTACGGCTACGTCATTGGCGTCGACGTCGGGGAGACCGCGTTCCTGGTCGAGTTGTTCGACTTCGGACTGCACATGTGTGCGCGGCACACATCAGTAACCGACCTGGCCGTGCTGGATCCCGAGGACGCGGTCAGCCACATCGTCGAGGGCATCGAGTCGGTGATCGCCGAGTCGGGCGTGGATGCGCGCACCATCATCGGCGTTGGAGTCGCCGTGCCCGGCCTGGTCGAGCATCGCGTCGATGCGGTCGTGCATGGCCAGAGTGTCGGCTGGGATGCCGTCCCGCTCGAGGCGATGCTGCGCAGCCGGATCGGCCTGCCGATTCTCGTTGACAACGGCGCGAAGACGCTGGGCCAGGCGGAGCGGTGGTTCGGCGCCGCTCGCGGCACCGACAACGCGGTCATCGTGCTGCTGGGGATCGGCGTGGGGACGTGCATCATCAGCAACGGTGAGGTCTACCGGGGGGCGACAAGCAGCGCCGGGGAGTGGGGTCATACCACAGTGGTCGTGGGCGGCCGGACTTGTCGCTGCGGCGCGGAAGGCTGCCTCGAGGCGTACGTCGGCGCCGGAGCGATCGCCGCCCGGTACCAGCAGCTCAAGCGCAGGCGGGTGGCGACCAGCCCAGGCGATCTGGAAGGGGAAATCGCGGCCATCATCGGCGCCAGGGACCGCGACCGGGCCGCCGACCAAGTGCTCGATGAGACGGTGACCTACCTCGGTGCCGGGATCGCTGACCTGGTCAACCTGTTCAATCCGGAGCGCGTGGTGGTGGGTGGCTGGCTCGGCCGGGCACTGAGCGACGAACTGCTGCCCAGGATCCGCGAGGCCGCGGGACGCCAGGCGCTGCGCCTGCCGTTCAGCCGGGTCGAGATCGTCAAGGCCGACCTCGGCCAGGACGCGGTCGCGCTGGGCGGGGCGACGCTGCCGATCGCCCGGCTGCTCACCGCGGGCGCGATGGTCACCGACCACGCTGGCAACCGCCGCCGTCTCCGCTCCGCCGTATCGCCCGGCTGACCGACGCGAGAGCCCTGGCCGCGACACGGGCCCGGGCCGGCGCTTGACCACACTTTACTCAAGCCTTAGCCTAAGTTCTAAAGTAAGAAGCGGCCGCTGCGACGGCGCACGTCGCCATCCCCGATGCGCAGTGAACCGGATGCGCAGTGAAGGAGCAGTCGGCATTGTCCAAGCGCTTCCCACCGGGCTTTCTCTTTGGCGCCGCGACCTCCGCCTATCAGATTGAGGGCGCTGTCGACGAGGACGGTCGTGGGCCCTCGATCTGGGATACCTTCTGCCAAGTCCCCGGTGCGGTGACCCACGCTGATTCGGGCGACATCGCGTGTGACCACTACCACCGGCTCGACGCCGACCTTGATCTCATCGCGGAGATGGGCCTGACCGCCTACCGGTTCTCGATCGCGTGGCCGCGCATCGTCCCTGACGGCACCGGCTCCGTTAACCAGAAGGGCCTCGACTTCTACCGGCGCCTGGTCGACGGCCTGCACGCCCGGGGGATCGAGCCGGTGGCGACGCTCTACCACTGGGACCTCCCCCAGCCGCTGCAGGATGCGGGTGGCTGGACGTCCCGCGATACCGTCAGCCACTTCTGCGACTACGCGCAGCTTGTGGTCGAGTCGCTCGGCGACGTCGTTCCGCTGTGGGGGACCGTCAACGAGCCGTTCTGCTCGGCGATGGTGGGCCATCTCCAGGGTCGGCATGCGCCGGGAATCGCCGATCTCGGCTCCGCCCTGGCCTCGGCGCACCACTTGCTACTCGCCCACGGCCAGGCCGTGGACATCATCCGGCGTGGCGCGCCCGGTGCGCGGGTTGGCATCACGCAGCTTCTTTCTGACATCAGCCCGGCGTCGGAGTCTGACGCCGACCAGGCCGCCGCCCGGCGGCTGGACGGGTACGAGAACCGCTGGTTCCTTGACCCCGTGCTCCGCGGTAGTTACCCCGCGGACATGCTGGCCTGGTACGGGCAGCAGGTACCGATCGACTTCATCCACGACGGCGACATGCGGGTCGTGGCGGCACCGACCGACTTTCTGGGCGTCAATTACTACGAGACAAAGACGGTCGCCGAGGATCCCGGCGAGCCGTACCACCAGGCCCGGGTCCTGCCCCTGGTCGGCCAGCTCACGCCCGGCAGGCTCACGGCCGGCGGCCTCGACGTCAGCCCGGCCGGCTTTGGCCGGATCTTGCACCGCGTCCGCGGCTACACCGGCCTTCCGCTGTACGTCACCGAGAATGGCGCCGCCTTCCATGATTACGTTGACCCCGAGGGCGGTGTGGACGACGTCGAGCGGGTGTCCTACCTGAACGACCACTTCAGCGAGACGCTGGACGCGATTCAGGCTGGGGTCGACGTGCGCGGCTATTTCGTGTGGTCATTGCTGGACAATTTTGAGTGGGCCGACGGGTACAGCCGCAGGTTCGGCCTCGTGTACGTCGATTTCGGCACCCAGACGCGCATTCCGAAGGCGAGCGCCCGCTGGTATCAGCGGCTCATCGCCGAACACGGTTTCGCTCAGTAGGCAGCGGGCGCCCGGGCGGCAGCGTGGTCCCGCGCCCGGCGGCCACGGAGTACCCGCCTTCACCAACCGGCAGATACCGATCGAACCCGTCAACGGGCGGGTGCTCGCGGCGATCAGCTGAGTCTGGCCCCGGGCATGCGCCGCCCCCGCCGGCTCATCCAAAGGTGGCCGGCGAGGGCGCCGATCTAAGCGGGCGGCGTGCCGCCCTGGCGGGACTGCTGGATTAGCTCACGGGTAGCTGACGACGTCGCTCGGGCCGCCGAAGCTGGAGCTCACCGCCGCGCCGGTGCCGTTGATCACCGACTCGATGCCGCCGGACCCGGTGAGGAACACGATGAGCAGGTCGTGGAACTGGACGCCAGCGACGTCCGGGGCCTGGAATGCCATCGCGTTCTCGATCGCCACTCCCTGGTCGAAGTAGCTGTAGCTGCCCATCCCGTAGCCCTGGAACGTGGTGACGCTGCTGGGCACGTAGAACGCCGGGTAGCCGTCATGGGTCGCGCTCTCCATCCAGGCGGCCTGGTTGGGCACCTCGTAGGGGTTCTCATTCTGGAAGAAGATGACCTCGCCGCCCTGGCCGTTCCAGATCACCTCCTGCTTCTGGTAGTGCTCGACGGCCAGGCCATAGGCGGTCACGTTGTTCCCGTTCACGATGAGCCCGGTGTTGCCCTGGTCCGAGGTCCACGAGCCGGCGCCCGAGCCGTGGTCGGCCCGCCAGGCCCACACGTCATCGATGATCGAGTTGTTGCTGTTGTCGATGAAGCTCGTCGTCGCCGTGCCCGTCTCAGCGCCGCCGACCCGGAAGAAGACGTCGTCGACGGTGACCGGGTCGCTGGCGTGGCTCACGGCCGAGCCTGCGGTGCCGACCGACAGCAGGGACGGCGAGCTGGTCGGGCCGGCGTCGAAGATCAGGCCCGAGATGTTGACTCCGCTCACGTCGGCCACGCTCATCGTGGTGTTACCCGCGGTCGGGATGAGCGTGGGGAAGCCCAGTCCGATGATCTTGGTGTCGGCTTTGGTCACGTTGATCGTCGAGCTGTAGCTGTAGACACCGGGGGTGAACAGCAGGTTGTCCCCGGCCGCCAGCGCCGCGTTGATCTGAGCCACGGTGCTGGAGGAGTTGACGACGTAGAAGGTGTTGTTGACTGACAGCGACGTTCCGGGCGTGTTGCTGCTGGTGGTCCACGTCGGACCCGAGGAGTTGGTCCGCCGCGACGGCACGAACACGTTGTAGTTGCCGGAGGAGTCCATGTAGAGGTAGGGCTCTTCCTCGGTGACGGGGGAGGTGCCCAGGGTCGTGTACGAGCTGGGTCCTCCGCTGTCGCCGGAGTTGCTGGCGAAGCTCTGCGCCGGAACCGATCCGGTGTCACCGGAGAAAACCTGGTTCCAGACGGAGTTACTCCAGCCGTCCAGAGAGCTGTTCCTGGTGATGAACTGCTGCTGGGAGCCGTTGGTGATGGTCCCACCGTTGAACCGGGAGTCGGCGATGAACCCGCCGCTGGCGTAGTCGGGGGAGCCGTTGCAGTAGTCCATCAGCGACAGGTTGCCGTTGATGTTGACTCGCCGGAGCGGCGAGGCCTGCGAGACCGCCCAGAAGTCGTCGCCGGTTTCGCAGCCTGTCTGGCCCGTGACGTTGATCGTGAGGTTCGATATCGACCGCCAGAAGTTGTCGGTCGCGTTGCAGGTGCTGCCCGAGCACTGGTTATAGGAGTCGATCGTGCCGTTGATGGTGACGGCGCTCGGGTTCTGGCCGAGGCCGGCGACCTCGGTGTAGAAGCCGACCGTGAAGACCAGCGGGCTCGCCGTCGATCCGTAGGTGCCCGGCTCGAAGAGCAGCGCGAAGCGCTGCGTGCCGAACTGGTTAGAGACCTGCTCGTTGGAGATCGTATTGAGCGTGCTCTGGATCGAGCTCTGCGACATGCTGGGGGTGAAGACGTAGACGTTGGGCCCCAGGCTGCCGCCGGTGGGCGGCCCGCTGCCGCCACCGCCACCCCCGCTGCTGCCGTTGGTGTAGACGGTGAATTCGGCGATGGACCACCAGTTGGGTGAGACGCCGGTGGTGAGGACCACCCTGATGTACTGCGCGGTCTGGGCGGCGAAGGTAACCGTCTCGGGGGAGGAGGTGCCGGTGCCGGTGGCCACGCTGGTGAAGTTGCTGCCGTCGGTGGAGACCTCGACGTTGTAACCGCGGGCGTAGTCGCCGGTGGAGCCGCCGGAGTTCATCTCGATCTGGTTGAACGTCTGCGACGAGCCGAGGTTGACCTGGAAGTACATACCGGATGCCTGGGCGGCGTCCGAGCTGAACCGGGTGTTGATGTTGCCGTCGATCGCGTTGGCCGGGGCGTCGGCGGCGCTGGAGTTGGTGTTCGAGCTGGCCGTCCAGCCGGTCTCGCTGAGCGCGGTCTCGGCGGCCGCGGCCTGGGGACTCGAGGTGGCCGCTTGGGCTACGGGCGCGAGGCCCGGGAAGGTCATGGCCCCGGCGGCCGCACACGCCAGCAGGCGCGACCAGTACCGGGCGCGGAGCCCGCCAGGACCGCTCGTCGGCGGTGCGCTACCCGGCCCGCCACTTCGCGGGACCAGTCTCCAAAGGTGCCTGATCATGCCTTGCCACACTCCTTCGTGGTAGAGAGCCGCGCGTCTTCGAGACGGTCCCCAGGCAAGTTTCTCTAAGACTTAAACTAACTCCTGATTTTTACGCCACTATGACTTAGGCCGCAAGCCCAGGCGGCCAGCCAGTGCCCGCCAGCTGTGCTAGATCGCGGCATTGACCGCAGCAGGCGGCCGGGGCTGGGCTGGCCCGGATGTGAAGGGATCGTGGACGCCCGGCGCTGTGGGGGCGCAGCCGGCAGCGTCTATATTAGGCGCGGCGGCGCTCGTCGGTCAGCGGCGATCATCGCTTGACCTGCGACGACTTTCGTTCAACGATAGAGGTATTCCGGCGGCTGCCGTTCCTGTCGTGGCAGGAACGGCCGGATGTATTGACGCCGGAGAAGACGCGGGCTTATCGTCACGCCAACAAATAGGAAACTTTCCTGATAGTTACTGGTGGACGGGGAGACTGGTAGCGGTTACCGAAGGGTGCGGCCAATGACGGGCTTGCTGCGACATGCTCAAAGCGGCTTCCAGGCAGTCAGGGGGGCCCGGCTGGCGGCGCTGGTCGGCGCGCTCGCGGCTCTCACCGCGCTGACCGCGCCCGCCGTACCGGCATCCGCGGCAGCCGCGGCGCCGGCCGCGGCCCTCGCGCCCGCTGTATCCGCCGCACCCGCTGCCGTGCCGCCACCGCCGTCCGGGTGGTCGACGGTCTTCAGCGACGACTTCAGCGGCCCAGCGGGCAGCGCGCCGTCATCCAGCTGGATGTACGACACGGGACCCGGCTCCAATTTCGGCACCGGTGAGATCGAGACCATGACCAGCTCGGCCAGCAACGTGTACCTCGACGGCAACGGTGATCTCGACATCACCGCGCTGGACCAGGGCGGCTCGTGGACATCCGGCCGTATCCAGACGACCACCGCGAACGTGGGGGCGCCGGCTGGCGGTGAACTCGAGGTGACCGCGTCAATCGAGCAGCCCAATCCAGCCAGCGGCATCGGCTACTGGCCGGCGTTCTGGATGCTGGGGCCCGGTCAGTGGCCGGAGAACGGCGAGATCGACATCCTGGAGGACGTCAACGCGCTGTCGCAGCATTCGGGGACCTTCCACTGCGGTACCGACCCCGGCGGCCCGTGCAACGAGACGACCGGCCTCGGCAGCGGGCTGCAGTCCTGCTCAGGCTGCCAGACTGGCTTCCACACCTACACCGTGATCGTCAACCGGACCAACACCTCCGACGAGTCGATCACCTGGTACCTGGACGGCAACCAGTTCTACAGCGTCAGCGAGAGCCAGGTGCCGACCGCTACCTGGCAGGCGGCCGTTGACCACAACTTCTCGATCATCTTCGACCTGGCGATGGGCGGCGGTTACCCTGACGGGGTCTGCGGATGCACCGCGCCGACCAGCGCGACGACCTCGGGCGGCACAATGAGCGTGGCCTACGTCGCGGCGTACCAGACCACGTCGTCGTCGTCCACGCCGCCCGCGGGAGCCACTGGCCCGATCGTCGGCTATGGCGGCCTGTGTGTTGACGACCGGTCCGCGAGCACCGCGAACTACAACCCGGTCCAGGTTTATACCTGCAACAGCACTGCTGCCCAGCAGTGGACCGTTGTGCAGGCCGGCAGTACCCTGCAGGCGCTCGGCAAATGCATGGACATCAACGGCGGCGGCACTGCGGACGGAACCACCGTGGACCTGTACGACTGCAACAACACGGCCGCGCAGGTCTTTATCCCGCAATCCAATGGCTCTCTCTACAATCCGCAATCAGGGAAGTGTCTCGACGACACGAATTGGTCGACCACGCCCGGCACCCAGCTGCAGATCTGGGACTGCACTGGTAACGCCAACCAGCAATGGGCGCTGCCCTGACGGCCGGGCGGTCCTTCCCCGCAACTGGGTTGACAAGATCACCAAGAGGCTGGTGCTGCTGCCGTGAGCCGGTCCTGGCATGATCGATGGCATGCCCGACACGGCCAGTCAGTCCCTGCGGCACCCGCGCTTCCTGAGGATGAGGGCGCACCGGGACGTGCGTCCGGGGTGGCTGGCCAGGCTCAGCTCGCACCGCGGGGTCTCACTTGCCTTGATCGTGGCCATCGCCCTGACCGACCGGCTGATCCGTTGGCAGCAACTGGGCTTCGTGCTGCGTGCCCTTGTCGACGAGCCCTGTCATCTGGCCACCGCGGTGGTCGTCCTCGGGGCCTTAACGCGATGGCGCGGCCGTCTGCCGAGCCGGTCGTTCGTCTGGGCCATGCTGTCCGCTTCGGTGCTCATCGACGTCGACCACCTCCCCCTGGAGTTCGGCTCCGCCGCGTGGACCGCCGGCACGCCCCGGCCCTACACGCATGCCTTCTGGGTGGTCGCAGTGCTGGCGGCAGTCGCGATTGTTGCGGGCCTCCGGTCCCGGGTTCCCGGCCGGGCCAGAGCCATGATCGTGACCCGGATTTCCGCGGGCGCGGCCTGGGGGACCTGTGCGCATTTCCTCCGGGATGTGGCCACCGCGCCCATCTCACTTTGGTGGCCGGTCTCCGATGCTGGCGTCCAGGTACCGTACTCCTGGTATCTGGTGGCGCTGCTTGTCCTGGCCGCCGTGCCGCTGAGGGCACGCACGGTGAGGCGGCGGGCTGGTGCCCAGCCCGCGAAGATCTGCTGAGCGGCGGCCTCACGTTCTGCTGACCCGGGGCGTCTACCTCAGGTGAACCCGATGAATAGCGAGCCGGCGGCGAGAGACCTGCTGGCGGCCATGCCCGCTGTGACCGAGGATCAGCTACGCGCTCTGCGCGACCGTCTGGCCGACCGGGCGGACGCCGACGGCGTGCTCGACGTGGCCTACCGAACGATCGACACGCCGGTCGGCACGCTGCTCCTCGCGGCGACCGCGGAGGGACTGGTCCGGGTCGCCTACGACACCGAAAACCACGACAACGTCCTAACGATTCTCGCCGCTAAGCTCAGCCCGCGGATCCTGAGTGCTCCCCGGCGACTTGAGACCGCCGCCCGGGAGATCGACGAATACTTCGCCGGGCGGCGCCGCGAGTTCGACCTCCCGCTGGACTTCAGCCTGTCGGCGGGTTTCCGGCGGATGGTGCTCAGCCACCTGTCCGACATTACGTACGGCCATACGGCCAGTTACGCGGCTGTCGCGGCGGCGGCGGGCAGCCCCCGGGCCGTCCGGGCGGTCGGCACGGCGTGTGCGACCAACCCCCTGCCCGTCGTCGTGCCCTGCCACCGGGTCGTCCGGTCCGACGGCTCGTTCGGCCGGTACCTCGGCGGGCCTGCCGCCAAGCGGCTTCTGCTAGATCTGGAGGCAGTCTGACCATGACCACCCCGGCCCCGAAGGCTCCTCGGCGAAGGTAGATTGCGCGGATGACCCCGGCGGACTGGATGATGCTGGCCGAGCGGTTTGACCTGGGGGCGGTGCGGAGGACGCCCGCCTATGTCGCCCGGGGCGCCATGGGCGAGATCTGGCACCTGGAGACAACGCGGGGCCGCTGGGCCGTGAAGTGGCAGTTCCCGTGGGCTCCGGCTGACAGCCGGCCATATGACCTCCAGGTACAGATCGCGTCGGCTTCGGCTGGCATCCCGCTTCCGCGGCCAGTGACGACGCCGGGCGCGGAGGCCGTGATTCCGGTCGGGGATCGCCATGCCCGGGTCTACCAGTGGGCGGAGCTCGGTCTTCCGCTCCAGCCCCCGGTCGCCGAGCCGTCGGCTGCGGAGGTAGGCCGGCTGCTCGGAATCCTGCATGGGCTGGCGATGAAGGCCGACGGGCCCGTCGATCCCTGGTACACCGCGGCACCTGGGCCCGAGGTGTGGGCCGCGCTGGCTGACCGGGCCGGCGCAGTGCGTGCGACGTGGGCCGTCAAGCTGGCCGGCGCGAGCGCCCTGATAGCAGAACTCACCGCCCTGGTCGTTCCGGCGCCGCAGCGGCCGACGATAATCTGCCACCGGGATTTTAGCCCGGCCAATGTCATCCCAGCCGCGTCAGGGGATCACCTTGTCGTCCTGGACTGGGAAAACGCCGGCCCTCTGCATGCCGAGCGCGAGCTCGGCTACGTGCTCTTGACCTGGACGGCGGCCGGCCGGCAGTTCGTTACCGCGGCGGCTGACGCTCTCCTGTCTGAGTACGCCGCCGCATCCGGCCGCGACGCTCAGCTGGAGGCAGGCGCGTTCGCTACCGCGGTAGCTGGTCAGCTGAACTTCCTTCGGGTCATGGCCGACCAGGCGATCGGTGATCCTGCCCATCGGCGCTACGCCGAGGAGCAGATAGCCAGCCTGCTGGATCATGACCTTGACGACTTGCGGCACAGCATCGAACTCGTATCAGCAGCGCTGGAACTCTCCTGACCAGGGCGGGTACCGCAACGGTGTAGTAGTTGCGCAGAGGTGGCGCCGGCCTCCCGGACCGTCTCGATTGCCTTCATGATTGTTGGCAGCGCACCACGTACTCCGCGCAGCCGCTCATACAGGGAGGCATCGAGCGTGTCTACGGGGAACGCTCCGGTGGTGATCGGCGTCGGCCGGTTGAGTTGCTTTAGCCGGATGGCAGGGCGAGTCGTTGTGCGGCGCGTACAGCGCAGGCACGACGGCGGGCGTGTTCGGCGGGGTCGTCGGGGTCGGCGCCGGTGAGCATGTGGGCGAGCTGGGGCACGGAGAACCACCATGCGGCCAGCGCGATGAGCAGGAAGACCAGGTGGGCTGGGTCGAGATCGTCATCGAGGACGCCGTCGCGCTGGGCGGCCGCGACGGCCTGCACCTTGCGCTGATAGTGGGCGGTGCGGTTCGCCTCGTCGGGCACGGGGCCGCCGGCCAGGCCCTCCCACAGCAGCAGGCGGGCGAGGTGGGGATTGGCCGCGTGGTAGTCGAACGTGCGCCCGGCGAACTCCCCGATGTCCTCGAAGCCCACCCCGGTCAGTGTCACCGTGGCGGCGAGCTTCTCGAGCTCGTCGGATAGCACCGTCTCGAACAGGGCCTGCTTGTCGCCGAAGTACTTGTACAGGCGCTCCTTGTTGATCCCGGCCCGCTCGGCGATACGCGCCATGGTCGTGCCGTCGGGGCCGCGCGCGGCGAACTCGACCGTCGCCGCCTCCTTAAGGCGTCGGCGGGTCCCCTCGGTGTCCCAGGCCATGGTGCCATCTTAAGCGGCACCAACGGCAACGTTGCGGTTGCCTTCAGAAGCAGCTAACGTGACAATTGCAAACTCCACCGTTGGAGATGGACTTTCGAGAGAGGCCGCTAGATGAACATCGAGCTCACGGGCAAGGTCGTCGTGGTCACCGGCGCCGCGCAGGGGATCGGGCGCACACTGGCCCTCGGGCTCGCCGCCGAAGGCGCCCGGGTGGCGGTGCTTGCGCGTGACCGCAAGCGGGCTCAGCTGGTCGTGGAGGAGATCGGCGAGCTTCCCGAGGCCCCGTCGGCGCTGGCCGTCGAGGCCGACGTCAGCGATGAGGCCGCGGTGATCGAGGCCGCCGCCGAGATCGACCGCGCCTGGGGCCGCGTCGACGCGCTGATCAACAACGCCGGGTGGATGCCGGGCAGCCGACCGATCCTCGAGCTGGAGGTCTCGGTGCTCGAGCGGGTGCTGCGCTCCAACCTCATCAGCAGTTTCCTGACCACCAAGCACTTCGCGCCGCTGATGATCCGCGGTGGCGGGGGCCGCATCATCTACCTCTCCAGCGCCGCCGGCGTCCAGTCCAACCAGGGGGGAGCCCCCTACGGCGGCTCGAAGGCCGCGATCAACATCCTGGCCAACGTCGCGCACCAGGAACTCTCCGACGACGGCATCCGGACCGTCGCCATCGCCCCGGGCCTGACCGTTACCCCCGGGATGCGCGACATCGTCAGCGACGAGTACATCAAGCGTGTCGCCTCCAACTACCCGGGCGGGCGGGTCGGCCAGCCCGAAGACCTCGTGGCGCTGACCGCCTTCCTGTGCAGCGACGCGGCCAACCACCTCTCCGGCACCGTCATCACCGTGCGCCCACCGGTCAACCGCTAATCAATTCCCCGTCTCGGCAACAGCTTTCATCCCGGTG
>OCTA010004834.1_pt1 | contig 11769 bp, 16 predicted proteins | sample 1538991 | NCBI WGS metagenome assembly OCTA01 (sample SAMEA3539302, study PRJEB22396) | soil metagenome | biome: tundra; feature: field; material: soil | place: USA | collected 2010-05 | depth 0.15 m | reverse complement strand
GTGACCTCGAAGATGTCGCAGAGCGCCGCGAGCACCGGCAGGGATAGCCGTTCAGTGTGATGCCATGGTCCTTGCATAGGGCCATCCAGTGATCAATCTTTTTGGGCTTGCGTTCTATGGCCACGACACCGCGAACAGCGTGAACATTCCACTGTAGACTGTAAACGTAATCGATAACTTGGCCAATTGCCAATCTAATCTGCCGGTCCTCGTTGTCGGCGGTGAGTGACTTGACTTCCCCAACGAAGGCAATGTTCCCGTGTTTCCAGGCGATGTCGAACGGCGGGTCGCCCGCCTCCACCTTTGGCGAACGCGGATCTAGGCCGACTTTTTGCAGCGCAGGGCATTCTGGATATTCTTGTGTGCTTTGGCGCCTCGGTCCTGCTTTTCGGGGTCAGATTCCCACACTTTACTCTTGGGTATCTCGTGGCTTGTTTCTGGTGGGGGCGAATACGGCTTGCCGTCGGTTGCCGGGGCAGCCGCTCCAACCGTATCGATCGGCGTGGCGCTGGCCGGTGGCTCCCCTTCCAGCGCTGGCAGGATCCGCAGCTCCAGCCAGGCGATCACTGCTTTTCTTTGGTTATCGGCTGGCTTGCTATGCGTGCCGGTCGGTTGATCATGGTATAGGCCTGCCTCCGTCATGGCCTTGTGTACCTTCAGCCACCACTTCGTCTCACTCGGCAGAGCACCTAGCGGATGACCATGCTTCCTTAGATGACTGTGAATTGCCGAATCGTCCCTCGGCACCGCTAGTATCTTGCGGAGCGATTTGATCTGATCGACGGTGAGGCTCTGGCCGGTATAGCTTGTGACCTCAGCCCGAGCGGCTTCTGGCGATAGTGCCTCTGCCATGGGTTACCTCTTCCCCCCGGGTAGTGGCGCTCCGGCCGGCTACCAGTTCCTTCGCTCTACTCAAGCCTGCGATCTATCGTCCGGCAAGGCAGCGAGTCGATCAGAACAACCGAAGAAGTGGCAAGGCAGGGCGTGTCGGCTTCGGGCGCCCGCGCTGGAACGGCCTCCGGCATAGACAACCGAGACACCAAGCACACCAGCCCGATCGTCGCCACAGTACCTACCAGGCTGCCTTGACCCTCCAGGGCGGTCAGCCTGTGGCGGTCCTACTTCCTAACATCCGCTTCTGCCGCGATTCGCGCGGCATCGCCAGGTACCAGGGACGTGTCCCGCTGAGCATGGCGACGCGCCGTAGGGTGGTGGGATGAGATTGGGATCGCTTGCCGTGGTCGAAGAGTGGCTGGATGCGGTAAACCGCGGCGACGCCCGGCGGGCAGGGCAGCTATCGGCGGATGAGGTGGAAATCGCCGGACCTCGCGGGTCCATGCGCGGGCGCAAGGTGCTGGCCGCCTGGATGGGACGGGCCGGGTTCTCCGCTGAGTCGCTGCGCTGGTTCTGCGGCGCTGACGGCAGCGTGGTCGTGGAGCAGGCCGCCCGCTGGATCGATCCCGCGACCGGTGCCGATCGCGGCCAGGCGCAGGTGGCCTCCTATTTCTGTGTCGAGGGAGGAGACATCGCCCATTACGCGCGCTACGAAAACCTGGAGCTCGCGCTCACGGCGGCGGGTCTTGATGAGAGTGATGAGGTCATCCCAGAACAGCGCTGGCCATAACGCGCTATCCGGCCGGCAACACTGGACGGTCTTACTCTCATGCCGCTGATGGTGTGTGTTTGCGGGTCCCGCAACGAAAGGTACTGAGAACGCCTACCGTGGCGGATGCATGGTCGATACGACGACGGGAGGACGGGCCTATGTCACATGTACGACGCTTCGACCACGTCGGCCTCACGGTCGCAGATCTCGACGTCGTGACCGCCTTCTTCGTGGCGCTGGGCCTGGAGGTCGAGGGCAGGACGTTCGTCGAGGGCGAGTTCTTGGACACGGTCTGCGGCATTCCCGACTCCCGCACCGAGATCGTCATGCTGAAGCCGCCCGACGATGGCACCCGCCTGGAGCTCTCGAGCTTCGTGCGACCCGACTCCGTGCCGGGCTCACCGGCCGCCATGGCCAACGAACTGGGATTGCGCAACGTGGCCTTCGAGGTCAACGACCTGCAGGCGGCTGTCGATTGGGCAGCTACCGAGGGCTATGGACTGGTCGGTGGCATCGGCGAGTACGAGGGCGCCTGGCGGATGGCCTACGTCCGGGGGCCGGAAGGGATCATCGTCTCGCTGGCCGAGCGCATCGGCTGAGCCTCACAACGCCCGCATCTGCCCGCGTACTGCTCGCGCACCATCGGGCGACTCGGCGCCCGTCATGTCAGCATAGCTACATGCCCGATCGGTCGCTGGCGCGGATCGAAAATCTGACCTGCTTCGGCTGGCAGCCCTGGCCGCCGACGCCGAGTCGGAGCTGTTCCGGCGGAATCCGGACAACTCCGGCCGGTATGCTGGCCGCCTGCTGGGCCGGGCCCTGTGCCAGGGTGCTGCCTTGCACTACGTAACGGGCATAACGGCGTTAAGGACTTCGACGTCTGGTCCTTTTATGCCCAGTACGATGACTGGCCTTCCCGGCCCGGTGGCGCGGAACGCGGGACTTCGGCCCGTCGAAGTTCGGCAGATACCCATGTGATCCGCCGCGTTACACCGGCAGGCGCGTAGATCTTCACGGGCGCTCGCTCCGGGTCAAATCCGGTGCAGACCCTGCCGAAGTCGTGCGGCGCTATCTCGCCGCTCGGCGGACTCGCTCGGCGAAGGAGTTGGCCGCCAAGGCAGTAGTACTGATTTACCCGGAGGACCGGGTTGGCGAGATCGTATGGCCTGTCGCTAACCACACAAGTTAACGCGCGCTCATGCCGTGTCGCGGCACCTGAAAAATTCGCGCGACGTCCTCACATGCCGCCGATCGAGCGGCCCTGCCGGGGCTTGAGTACTGCCTCTGCCGTTGCGGTATGCGTGGTGATGAGAACCGAGTGATCGATGCCTATCTGACCTGGCTCGAGCGCAGCAGCTGGACGGTTCGGCGCGAGGTGAACTTCGTCGACGTCTATGCCGAGCGGGGGGACGAACGGCTTTACGCTGAGGCCAAGGGGCGTACCACATCGCCTGGCCTGGACGTTGACACGCTCTACGGGCAACTCCTCCGGAGAATGAAGGATCCTAAGCCAGGCGTCCGGTACTCCGTGGTGGTACCGACATCTGCCCTGAACGCCGCACTGCGCGTGCCGGACTGGGTGCGAGACCGTCTGTCAATCGATGTCTACGAAGTAGACGACGTCGGCGGGGTGCATCTACGCGGCTGAGCGCCGAGATGCCCAAAGACATCCGATCATGCGCGATGAGGTACAACATCAACCGAGTGTCCGCAGCGGTCTCAGTTAATAGAGTGCGAGCGCTCCGTCAGGTCAGGATGCTGCTTGACGATCACGAAGCCTACGCGCCAGCGCCTGATGCCGATCGCGGAGCGTGACCGATGGTCAGTGACCGTCCGCGCGATATCCGCCGCTATGCGCGGCAGCTGCTCCATGACAGGTCCGCCCAAGTCCGCGCAGAGCTGGCCGATCTGGGCGTGTCCGTGGCCGACTATGAACTCCTGCTCATAGTCTCGCTCGAGCCCCGCTGGGTGGTGTTGTAGTCCTCGATACAGGTCGCGACCGCCGTCTTGGCCGCCGTACGTGTGCAGGCAGGATCGCGGCGCCGCTGGCATGTCTATGGGTTGGCGGCGTCCCCTGCCGGATGGGGTGCCGCGCCCGCGAGCGGGGTGTCGTCGAGGTATCTGATCTCGTAGACGCGCTCCGTGAACCTCCAGCCGACCGAAGTGCGCTGGTAACGGTCGTGGTAGATGCCATAGTTCAGCTCCGACCTGCCATCGCGAAAGCGTGTGAGCTCCGACATGTAGGCCCGGCCGGACGCGGTGTCGCCGTCAAGCACGATCGTGCCCGGGTGCGTGGTTTGCACCATATAGTCCAGCAGAGCCTGCAGTTGCTCGCCCCCGGCGCGCATGTCCTCCCGGCCGACGGCCCCGGCGTAAGCGTGGGGGAGCCGCACCGTGCCGTCTTGGGTGAACAGTGACGCGAGACGGTCGTAGTCGTGCATCATTACCGCGTCGGTGAACTCGCCGCGCAGCGCCTCGATCTCAACGCGGTCGGCGATGGCCTGCAGGTCGCTCATCGGGTCCTCCTTCGTCTGTGCTCCGGTGCCCGCATCACCAACATTGTCACCCGCTGAACCAAGTCGTCCTGATGCAGGAACCGGATGCCCACCCGCAGTCTCCCTGTGGAGAGTAGGAGTCGGCGACGGCCGTCCGGCGCTGGATTTAGGCGAACTGCAACTCAAATGGCGTTGTCGCGTTGTGCCATCGCCCATCGGGGCGCGGACTGGTACTTCTGGCGCGGCACGCCAGCCATCGCCTGCGTGGCGGCGCAGCCTCCGTGCAGCTGGCACCTGCCCGAGGCCGGACAGGCCACCGGCGAGCCGTGCCCAGCGCTTGAGGCCAAATGGCTGCATCGACATCCGGTTGCACCCCGTAACCACGACAGCGATCAGGCACGCGCAAGTACCCGCCTTCGTTCTGGATGGCCGCAGGTCCATGTCGCCGGGCACACGGCGGCGTCCCGATCCGGGTGTTCTGGGGCGGCGGCTACGGTGTGAGCTGGTCACCGTCGTCCTTCCGCCGGAGGTATGTTCCCGGCCGGCGGGTCAGCGGGCGCCCCGGCAGGGTGGGGCGCCGAGCCCGCCAGCGGGCTGGTGTCGAGGTACCTGACCTCGTAGACCCGCTCGGTGAACTTCCAGCCGTCCGGGGTGCGCTCGTAGCGGTCGTGGTAGATGGCGTAGTTCAGCCCCTGGCGGCCGTCGCGGGTGCGGGCGAGCTCTTGCATGTAGGCGCGGCCGGTCGCGGTGTCGCCGTCTAGCTGGATCGTGCCCGGGTGCGTGGTCTGCACGAAGAACTCCCACTGGTCCTGCAGCCGCTCGCCCCCGGCGCGGATCTCCTCCTGGCCGACCAGCTCGACGGGAATGTTGGGCATCCGCAGCACGCCGCCGGGGGTGAACAGCGACGCGAGGCGGGCGCGGTCGCGCATCATCGCCGCGTCGGTGAACTCGCCGCGCAGCGCCTCGATCTCCACGCGATCAGCGATGGCCTGAAGGTCGGTCATCAGTTCCCTCCCTGCACTAACGTTCGTTCTCCGGCAGTCGCGCCAGATCAGACACCGGCCCGATGTGGCCAAGCTTGTCGGGATTGACCACGGCGCGGATTACCTGGACCATGCCGTCGGCGACGTCGAGCGCGAACACGCTGACCACGCGCCCTTCGGCGTCGTGCGCGACGGCGCCTGGCTGGCCATTGACCCAGGCCAGCCGAAGGGAGACGCCGAGCACTCGGCCCCGGCGGAACAGGCCGACGAGGTGCCGCGTCACCTGCTGCCGCCCGGCCAGCGGCTTCCTGGCCACCTGCGCCTTACCGCCGCCGTCCCCGTGGACCGTCACGTCGGGCGCGAGCATGCCGAGCAGCGCGTCCATGTCGCCGCCCGCAGCGGCCTCGAAGAACCTGCGGGCGAACTCCTCACCTTCCGCCCGCCGCGCCGGAGACGGCGCACTGCCGGGCCCCTGCACCCCGGCGGCGATGCGCTGCCTGGCGCGGGCGAAGATCTGACGGCAGTTCACTTCGGTCTTGCCGGTGATCCTCGCCACGTCCGGGTAGCCGTACCCGAACACCTCGCGCAGCATGAACACCGCCCGCTCCACCGGCGAGAGGGTCTCCAGCAGCACGAGGAACGCCATGGACAGCGAGTCGGCCAGCTCGGCGTGCTCGGCCGGCCCCGGCTCGCCGGCGAGCACGATGACCGGCTCGGGCAGCCAGTCCCCCACGTACGTCTCCCGCCGCACCCGCGCCGAGCTCAGGTAGTTGATGCCCAGCCGGGTCACGGCCGTCGCCAGGTACGCCTTCGGATCGACGATCGTGGTTCCCGCCTGTCGCGCCCGGGTCAGGCCAAGAAACGCGTCCTGCACGATGTCCTCGGCGTCGCCCACCGATCCGGTCATCCCGTAGCCGATCGAGAACAGCAGCGGCCGGTACGCCGCCTCCGCCGCGCCGGCCTCATCCGCTGACCCAGACACGGAACCCCTCCCGCCAGCTGCCATACCGCGGCTCCCAGCCGAGCTCTTTCTTTGCCCTCTCGTTCGAGTACCCGCGCGAGCTGGTCATCTGGGCCACGACGAACTCGCCGGCGAGCAGCCGCCCGAGCCAGGCGGGCACCCGCCGCGGCGGCTTCGCGCGCAGTATCTCCGCCAGGTAGGGCAGCCACTCGGCGACCGGCGCCGGGTCACTGTCCACCACGTTGTATACGCCCGGCGCGCCGCGGCCGACCGCGGCGAGCGTCGCGGCCGCGGCGTCAGTGATCTCGATGAACGACCAGACCCCTGTCCCGCCGCCGATCACCGGCACCTGCCGCTTCCGCACCGCCTCCACCAGGAAATCCCCGGTGCCCGGCCCGTAGAAGCCGCCGTAACGCAGCACGAGCCCCTCCCGTGCCTGCGCCGGCACCGTCTTCTCCACATGCGCGATCGCCGCCGGCCCTTGCATAGCCGACCGGATGGGCCGCCACTCTGGCGGATCGTCTTCGGTCTTCACAGGGCCGGGACGCTTGTCCGGCCCGGCGCCCGCGTAGCTTTGCGCGATGACCCGGCGGGTGCCCGCCTCAGCGGCGGCCGCCAGCAGGTTGTCGGTGCCCCGGGTCCGGAGCTCGTTCGTGGCGCCAAACAGTTTGTCGGGATTGCGGAAGCTGCGCATGCCCGCCAGCGCGGTCATCTCGTGCACGATCACCTCCGGCGCCGCGGCCTGCACCGCCGCGATCACCGCCTCGCGATCCAGCCCGTCCACCACCACCGGCTCCGCCCCCACCTGGCGCAACCACCCGGCCTTGCCGGGCATCCTCGTGGTGGCGGTGACCTCATGACCCGCCGCGACCAGAGCGGGAACGAGGTGCCGTCCCAGTGCCCCGGTCGCTCCCGTGACGAAGACCCGCATGATCTTTCCCTTCTGCCTGGTGCCTACCCCTCAAGACAAGGCAGCACCCGGAGCTGTGACACTCCCGGCCCCGCCTTCCGAACCGCACGGGCCTACCCCCGCCCCGAAGGCCTCTCACGGCTGGGCATAAAGGATGATCTGCATGCCGCCAGTCACGCCGCTGAGCCGACCCGGACGGCGCGCCGAGTCGGCGTTCCGCGTCTCTGCAAGTGCGCGGGGCATTGCCGTTGCTGTCACTCCAGGTAATAACGGTGAACCGACGCCCCGCCGCGCCCTGCCCGCGCCTCGCGCCACGGCCGCGTCGGCGTGCGCCTCGGCGCAAACAGGCGCGCTCCCGCGCCGGACGCGCCGAGCGCGGCGCGTACGTGGCGCCGTGCCGACGCTATCGGCCCGGCCTCTTTGCGCGCAGGCCCGCCACCACGCGCGGCGCGGCCAGCGACACGATCTCGGCGCTCTTTCAGGTCCCGACAGCGCTTCCCGCGCAGCCAGGAGAGATCACCACAGCGAACGGCGCGACCGGCCCAAGCTGACCGTCTGCACAAGCGGCAAAAGTCACCCGCAAACCCGCGCCGCCGGGGAGCCGGCAGGGCCTCACACTGACAGCGGGACAAGTGTTCGCAGGCAGCGAAGAATAGACATTCTGCCTGGTCAGAAGGTTCTACGCCGCCTTAGCGCCTAGCCGCGGCAAGGCCATGCCAGCAGGCCGCACCGATGGCGGAGCCTTATCCGAATGGGAGTACGGGACCTCACGCCGCTGCCGTTGCGGTACTTTGCTGCTGTACCAGGCCCCTGAACTCTGGGGCTCAAGATTTCGTATTATATCTCTGACCTGCGGTGGAGCTATGGGGATTCGAATCCCAGACCTCTTGCATGCCATCCAGTGGCAACCCGTCCACCCGCGTGTATAGGCGCAGGTCACCGTCCCAGGACGTCCGCACGAGTCCATCGGAATCCAGGCCTGTTGCGGTACTTTCCTGCTGTACGACCCGAGCCCACCGTGGTACAGGAGCACCGAGTCGTGCTCGGGCCAACGCCGTGAGATCCCGGCTGTCACGTCCCCCGATTTTACCCATCTGCCGAATAGCGTGCGTTGAGCCCGCGCATACTTTTGCGCTGATCGGCATGTTCACTCGTATCCTTGAATAGTCTCGTCTGCCGCAAAGTTGGGCGATCCATCGTCCTAATGGATGTCCAGAGGCACGCCGAATGCCGATTCGGGGCGGCTGACACCGGTGCCATATGCGCGAATGGCCCGGTGCAGATCTACCTGTTAGGCGCGCCGAATACGCAACCAGGGTGGCCGGGAGCTTGATTATAATGTGTGCGCGCTGGACTGGTTGACGGCTTGGCGCCGGAAGGGCCTTCGGTATATAAGGGTTGCTGGCGCCGTTAGTCGATCAGCGGACTCATGATCCGCACATCATGGTTCACGGGCACTGATACTTGACTACGGATGCTTCAGCGGACTGCGCCAACCCTGCCTAACTTCACTTGATGCGCGACACATCGGCTCCGCTTGATGCGCGACACGCCCTAGGTTTTGGGTCTTGACGAAAGATATCGGACCGCCGAGTCGAACGACTACTCGAGCAGGTGCGCACTTGGCTGAGGTCCGATCGCGCATTACGAACGAAACCGAGGGCTCGATAGCTTGCGCACACGCCGCTAGCCCCGCGTTCTGCCGTCTACGACGCGTCAGTCACGGTCCTGCCATGTGCACACGCAGACTTCATTGCCCTCGGAGTCTGCCAAGATCCAGAATGCCCGCGCATGGTCGTCGCTGACGAGCCGGCCGCCGGCCGCGAGGGCGGCTTCGACTCGGGCAACGGCATCGTCGTGCGGAACAGTCAGATCAAGATGAAGTCTGTTGCGCTGCGTGCGCGGTTCGTCCATCTGCTGGAACCAGAGAGACGGACCGCCAGCGGACGGGTCCACTAGGTCGGCGGGCGCAGGGACGTGGTCATACCCGAGTACCGCCTTCCAGAACGGGCGCACTGCGGGGATGTCCATCGCATCGATCGCGATTGCAAGCGACTGAACCGAATGATGAGCAGGGTGCGCGACCGTCTGGTAACCGGCCGTGCGAACTGCCTTCGTGATAGAGCGGGCTAGATCAACGTCCTGCGTAGTCACTCGAAATTTGCCACGTGCCTCCAGCGTGAATTCCACTCGGTCGGCGGTCGCGCGCAGACGCAGATGGTCGTTCGCGTGTGGGCCGGCGATGTCGACGGCAGCGCGGATGACTTCGCACGCGTCGAAGAGAGAGTCGACCGTGACAGCGGTGGTGAGGCAGTCGAGGAGGTACCGCCAGCCGAGGTCTTCAACTGCCAGCGACGCTTCGCTTTCCGTCAGAATCGTGTCAGCCATATGGTCATGCTCTCCAGTGTCATCGTGGCTTCTCTGGACCCTACTCGGTCGTTTCGTGGAGGCGTGGTAGCAGTGGAGCCAGTGATAGTCAACGCGGAGCTGGGCAAGGAACGAGCCGTCTTCGGCGTTGAACTCGTGCCGGAGCAGGTCAAGGTCATCCACGTTGGCCAGCATGGCAGAAAAGGTTCCCGCCGGGCACAGGTCAGCCGGGGCTGCTGGCGGCCGGGGAGTAGTTGGAGGCTTTGTGCCGTTTGATGTCGCGGCTGGCAGTGCGGGCCGCGGTGACGGTGATGCCGGTCTCGACGGCGACCTGGTAGGTGTCCGGTCCGACGGTGACCTGGACGGTCTTACGGGCATGGGCCAGGCCAACTTGGATCTTCTGGCCGCCGGCCATGATCGACTTGCGGACCGAGACCCGCCGGGTGACGACCAGGGGTTCGGGCAACTGGGGCTGCTGGGCGGTGCCGGGGCGGGCGCCGTCCAGGACCTCAAGCACTGCCTGGTACCTCTGCTCGACCACGTTCAACTCCCGAAGCATTGCGGGAGTGTCGCGCATCAAGTGAAGCCACGGTGTCGCACATCAAGCGGAGCCGGACAAGACTGCGCCAACCCCCCTGTGGCAACTTTCTCTACGGCTTCAAGGCGGCGCCGCTGCGCGGCGCCGCTGGCCCCCGGCTCCCGCGCCGGGCTCAGCCTTGGGAGGCCCGCCCGGCGCACGCCGGGCCACACCCGCGCGGGCACGCAGATCAACACGGCTCACACCTCACGCAGATCTCACACGAAGCGCTGCGGCTTAAAGAACGCGCCGGAGGCCGGGCGCCAGAGCAGCCACACCGCGGCCAGGCCGACCAGCCAAGTCAGCACGGCGAAGACCGCCTCCACGACGCCATGGTTGCCGAACAGATGCAGCGTCGCCAGGCCGAACAGCACCGTGGACAGGATGCGCGCCCAGTTCCTGCCCTGGCCGTTCGCCCGCGCCATCCACAGCCACAGGGCGGCCACGACCAGGCCGGAGACTATCACTACCGTGACGATGAGCGGTCTCCATTGGATGAGCTGGGCCGGGGTGAGGCGGTGGTTAAGCACTTCTAGGTGGTAGGCCTTGATGTTGTAGCCGAGGACCGCGACCGAGGCGATGATCAGGAGCACGGTGCTGACGGCGGCGCCCGCGTACATGAGCTTGACAGCGGTTCGCACCGGCGCGGGAGCGGGTGGCCGCAGCAGCGGCCCGGCCGGCTGGCCGCTGGACGGGTAGGGCTGGTACATGGTGACCTCTTCTAGATGAGTGAGTCCGGTTGGGCTGCGGCCTGGCCGCTGTTATGGCTGAGCAGGTCGCCGGGCTGGCAGTCGAGGGCCTGGCAGAGCCGGGTCAGGGTGGTGAACCGGATCGCCCTGGCGTGGCCGTTTTTCAGGATGGACAAGTTGACTACGCTGACGCCGACCCGCTCGGAGAGCTCGGTCAGGGTCATGTCCAGGTCGGCCAGCAGCTTGTCGAGGTGGATGGCGATGGCGTGGCCATCGGGGACCGTGGGCGGCACTACACCGTCCCCTCGAGATCGGCGCGCATGCCGGCGCTGATCCGCATGACCCGGGCGAAGATGATCAGGCCCAGGCCTACCCAGAAGCCCGGCCCCGGTGCCGCCCCCCAGGACGCGGGCCAATGGGCCCAGTTGACGTGCCAGGTGACCAGCTGGCCCAGCAGGTTCACCCGGGCGAACCCTTCGGCAAAGGTGGCCACCAGCTCACCGGCCAGCAGCCACCAGCCGAGGATCAGCACCAGCCGGGCGGCCTGGACGGTGAAGACGCCGTCGCGGACGGCGGCGCGGGCCAGCCGCATCGCAAGGTAGAGCGTGCCGAGGCGGAGCAGGTCAGGTGGCAGCAGGGTGACCGCGAAGGCCAGGGCCTGCCCTGGGGTGGGATGGGCGGTGCACACGCTCGCGGCGTTCCAGGTGGCTTGCACGCCAGGGGACAGGCCGGCAGGACTGATCCCGCTGCCGGCGTGCTGCAGCAGTGGTGGCGCTGTTTCCAGGCAGACGGCCGGGGGCACGCCGGCGGGGCCGCCGAAAACGAACCAGGGATGCTGGCCAAACAGGGCAACGGGGCCTCGCTTATCGAATATCGTTATTATCGAGGATCGTAAGTAACGAAAGTCGTTATGTCAAGAGGGCCGCCATGCCCTCCGTCGCAGTCGCTCACGAAGATCTCATCTGGGTGACCGGCTCTGGCCAGCCAGGCGTGCGCCCGGGCGGCGCTCTCCCGCGCGATGCCGAATCGCTCGCCAGCTGGTTGCGGGACTTGACCGCACTGCCCGAGGCCACTGCCCGGCCCTGATCTCAGCCTCGACCACCCGCGCGACCTGGAGGTACCGCGGGATTCCAGGCCCGCATGCCAGCTGTGAAAACCGGCCCGCGCGGCGGCTCACGATC
>OCTA010004830.1_pt1 | contig 11773 bp, 9 predicted proteins | sample 1538991 | NCBI WGS metagenome assembly OCTA01 (sample SAMEA3539302, study PRJEB22396) | soil metagenome | biome: tundra; feature: field; material: soil | place: USA | collected 2010-05 | depth 0.15 m | reverse complement strand
GCGAACCGTTCAGCGCCAGCGTGGCCGTCAAATTGAATCCGGCGGATATCGCCATTTTCCGCCCCTAGGTAGAACAGGCTTCAGCCTGTCAGGTAGCACAGGCTTCAGCCTGTGAAGGAGTACATCATGAGCCGTCGTGGGCTCGAAGTCTTAGCCGTCATTCTCAGCTTCCTGATTGTCATCGTCCTGTTCGCGGGCTTCGACAATCTGCCGCGCAAGGTGCGTGCGGATATCGCCGCGGAATCGCAACAGCTCCCCCAAACTCAAAAGCAGTTCCAGAGCGCGCAGGACGAGGTCACTCACGATCTGTCCTCCGACCCGGATCTGTTCCGCGCGCATGACATGAATACGGCCTTCCCGGAGCGCTTCCGCATCGCGGCCGGCGAGATCCAAGGCGCCGAACGAGACGCCGCCGCGCTCGACAAGCTGCTGAAAGCCAATCGCCGCCAGGATGAACCGCAGGCTGAAAAGCTGCTGAAAGAGGAGAGCGCACTACGTGCCGCCGTGCTGAACGAAGCCACGTCGGTTCAGACCGAAGCCCAGCACTGGGTGGACATGAAGCGCAATCTGCCCACCGAGCTGCAGCAGATGGCGGCTGATCGCCAGACGCTCGAACACTGGGATTTCGCGCCGATCGCCGCCGTCGTCACGCGGGCCGAAACCGACTGGCCGCAAAAGAAATCCGATCTCGACACGCGCCTCACCGCCTTGCGCGCCATTCCCGCCGATGGCGAGAAAGCCTGGCAATCGAGCGACGCCATGCGCCGCCAGGCCGAGGGCAAAAATTTCGCCGGGCTGGATTATGCCGGGCTGCTCACTTCCGCCGAGACGCTGCATACCGACGCCACTTCTTTGCCGGCTCGCACACAGGAACTCCAGTCGCTCACCGGCCAGCTTTACACCTCCTGGGACAAGGTCCTGGTGGATCTGCGGGACCGCAAGTCCGGCGGCTCGCGCGATTACGAAGAAGAGATCCGCACCGTCAAAACGAAGTTTCCGGATGCCGCCGGCAAGGGCGGCGTCACCAATTCCGATGAGGCCTGGGTTGAGATTCCGCGCGCCACTTACCAGGTTTGCGAAAACAACATCGGCATGTCCATCGCCCACAAGCCTGTGGGCAAGTACGACGCCGAAGTGGACGAGGTGGCCGAGCCGGCCGGCTTCGCTTACATGGCGCCGGTCGGGGAGCGCAACCAGTACGGTTACTGGGACCACGGCAGCGGCGGCAACTTCTGGGTGTTCTACGGGCAATATGCGCTGTTGCGCGATCTGTTGTGGGGACACAGCTACCGGCCCATCCCATCCTATGAATGGGAGTCCTACCGCACTGCGCGCTCGAGCGGCCAGACCTACTACGGCCGCGACGAAGCCGCGGGCGTGCCCAGGTACGGCACGCACGGCACCTTCACGCAGCAGCACTACGCGGAGAGCCGCTACGTGCGCAGCTCGGGTGGCTACAGCAGCTCGAAGTACGCCACGGGCGGCTTGAAGAGCGGCCAGAGCAGTGCCGGACACACGTTCGGTTCCGGCTCGAAGCCGCCCAGTTCCGGATTCAAACCCAGAAGCGCGCCCAGCTTCCGCCCCAGCTTCCGTCCGCCGTCCGGAGGCCGGTCCTTCGGCCGGCGCCGCTAACTTCGGGGATTTGCGGCCGTTACCGAGCCGCGACCGTCAGGGAGCGGTTTCCCAGGCATGCGCGAAGACGACACCTACGAACTCATTGGCCCGATCGTCGAGCCGGGTACTCTGGATGGCCAAGGTGATTCAAGTCGGCGGGCGCGATGAAACGATCGACATTCACATCAGGGCCGGCGACCCAATTTACCGCTGCATGACCACGAAATCTATCGTGCGCCACCTTTCGCAACACATCTTCGGCACGCCGGTACGCGTCCGTGGCAGAGGAACTTGGTCTCGCGCCGAATCGGGTGAATGGAAGCTTCACCGCTTCGATATCGAGAGCTTCGAGATCCTCGACGAGACTCCGCTGTCGAAGATGTTCGAGGGGCTGCGGGCTCGATTGACGCCGTCGGAAGGCGGGCGCCTGAACCCGTCTGAAATGCTGCGCCAGCTTCGAGAGGAGTGACAGCCCTGCGGTCGCCTTCGACCGCATCGTCCTTTCTCTGCGGCCCACTGCGACACCCTTGCGCACCCCGGTGCCGTATGACATACTGCGGTTCTGGTGCAACCCCATGAAAACAGCCACGTCGCTTTCACGCCGAAGTTTTGCTACGGTTCTCGCCGCCGCGCCATGGATCGTTCGTGCCCAACCGGCCCCCACCCGCGCGCGCATTAAGATCGACACCGAACGAGTAATCGGCGACATCGATCCCAAGATCTATGGCAACTTCATAGAACACCTTGGACGCTGTATCGAAGGCGGCGTCTTCGACGAAGGCTCGCCGCTATCCGGCTCCGACGGCTTCCGCCGCGACGTGCTCGACGCCGCCAAGAAGTTGAACGTCACCCTCCTGCGCTGGCCGGGCGGCAACTTCTCGTCGAATTACAACTGGATGGACGGCATCGGTCCGCGCGACCAGCGCCCTCGCCGCCTCGAAATGGCCTGGGGAACCGTCGAAGACAACCGCTTCGGCACGCACGAATTCATGGAGTACGTCGAGAAGCTCGGAACCGAGCCGTACTTCTGTACCAACCTGGGCGTCGGCTCCTGGCAACAGGCCCAGCAGTGGGTGGAATACTGTAACTCATCGGAAGACACGGCCATGACCCGCCTGCGCAAGCAAAATGGCCGTGCACAGCCCTGGAAAGTGACTTACTGGGGCCTTGGCAACGAAATGGACGGCCCCTGGCAAATGGGTCATCGTTCGGCGGACGATTACGGCAAGTTCGCGCTGGAAGCCGCCAAGCTGATGAAGTGGACCGACCCCAGCATCAAGCTGATTGCGGCAGGCTCCTCTAATTTCAACCCGAACGCCGACTGGACCGGCTGGAACCGCACCGTCCTGGAGCACCTGAAGCATCACGTCGATTACCTGTCGCTGCACATGTACGTCGGAAATCGGGGAAACGACTTCGGCGAGTTCATGGCCAGCTCCGTCGAACTCGATAGCCGCCTCAAGACTGCCGAGGGTATCATCGACGCAGCGCTCTCCGGCGAGCCGGCCGGCCGCCGCATCTACATCGCGTGGGATGAGTGGAACGTCTGGTATCGCGCGCGCGGCGAAGGCAAGGAACACGGCCGCCGCATCCTTGAGGAGCGCTATAACCTGGAAGACGCCCTGGTCGTCGCCACGTTCCTGAACTCGTTCGTGAATCACTCCCACATCGTCAAGATCGCGAACATGGCGCAACTGGTGAACGTCATCGCGCCTATGTTTACCAATGAGAAGGGTATGTTCCTGCAAACGATTTACTATCCGCTCCAGCTCTTCGCGAATAACAGCAAGGGCAAGTCGCTGGAGCTGTTCGTCGATAGCCCGAAGTATACGAGCAAACGTTTCGGAGACGTGCCCTACCTCGACACCTCGGCGGTGTATGACAATGGCGCGTTCGTGCTGAATGTGGTGAACCGCCACCCGGACCAGGCCATCGAAGCGGATTTCGAAGCGCAGGACAAAAAATTCTCCGGCGCCGTCGACGTGTGGGAGGTCAACGGCCCAGACATCAAGGCGGAAAACGACTTCGACTCCACCAAAGTGCGCGCCGTCCAGCACTCCGCCTCCGCGCAGGGGAACCGGTTGGCCTACAGCTTTCCGCCGCATTCGTATACGATGTTGAAAGTGAGGCTCGTGTGATCGCGCGTAACCTGATTCCGTTATCAATTGTCTTTACCATAATGACTACGAACTGCTCGTCTAACAAGGACGCCGGCGCCACCCACATCGCCGGCAGCCGCGAGTTCGGCAAGACACCGTCCGGTGAAATCGTCGAACTGTACACGCTAAAGAACGCCAAGGGCGTCGAGGCCGACATCTCGACGTACGGAGGCGTGGTTGTCTCTCTCAAAGTTCCCGACCGCGCCGGCGCGCTGGGCGACATCGTCCTCGGCTTCGACGATTTCAACGGCTACCTGAAACCGCCGCCCTACTTCGGCGCCATCGTCGGACGATATGGCAACCGCATCGCGCATGCCCGGTTCACGCTGGATGGCGTCGAGTACAAGCTCGCCAAGAACGATGGCGACAACACCCTGCACGGCGGAACTCGCGGCTTCGACAAGGTGCTTTGGAAAGCGAAGCCGGGGAGCGGGCAGTCTTTGGAACTGACCTACCCGAGTAAGGACGGCGAGGAAGGTTATCCCGGCAACTTGTCCGTAACGGTGGGCTACACGCTAACCGATAATAACGAGCTGAAGATCGATTACGCCGCGACCACCGACAAAGATACCGTGCTGAACCTGACCAACCATTCGTACTTCAATCTGGCAGGGCAAGGCGAAGGCGACATCCTGGCGCACCAGTTGACTCTCAACGCCGACCGTTACACGCCCGTGGACAAGGGACTCATTCCCACCGGCGAGCTGCGCAACGTCGCAGGCACGCCGTTCGACTTCCGCCAGCCGCATGCCATCGGCGAGCGGATTGGCTCAAACGACGAGCAAATCGCGCTGGGCGGCGGCTACGACCACAACTTCATCCTGAACCGCACCGGAGACGGGCTGTCGCTGGCCGCGAAAGTGACCGAGGCGAAGTCCGGGCGCGTGCTGGAGGTGCTCACCACCGAGCCGGCCATACAGTTCTATACCGGCAATTTCCTCGACGGTACGATTACAGGCAAAGGCGGTAAGATCTACGGACGGCGCTCGGCTCTCTGTTTGGAGACCCAGCATTACCCGGATTCTCCCAACCACCCGAGCTTCCCATCTACCGAACTGAAGCCGGGCGCGGTGTATCACACGACGACTGTCTTCCGCTTCTCGACCGGGTCATGACTTGTGGGGCAGACCTCCAGGTCTGCGCGGGTCCTCCAGGACCGCTCTTCGCGCGACAGGCCGACGTGGACGTCGGCCGCAGGACTGGAGTCCTGCCCCACTTACTTCTGCCCGTAATAAGCGCTAACCCCGTGCTTGCGGAGAAAGTGCTTATCCAGATGCGCGGGGTGTAACTCCTCCGCCGCCTCCGCCAGCGTGACACTGTAAAACGCCATCTCCGCGACATACTCCAGAATCACCGCATTGTGCGCCGCCTCCCCCGCCGAAGGCCCCCAGCAAAACGGACCATGCCCCGCGACCAGCACCGCCGGCACTTCCATGGGATCGCTGCCGGCAAAATGGCGCGCGATCACCTCGCCCGTGTTGGCCTCGTAGGCCGCCTCGATCTCCGCCGGGGCCATCGCCCGAGTCACTGGCACCGGGCCGCGAAAGTAATCCGCGTGCGTGGTGCCCAGGCACGGGATGGGACGCCGCGCCTGCGCCCACGACGTGGCATAGCGCGAATGCGTGTGAACCACTCCGGCGATCCCCGGAAACGCCCGGTACAGCACCAGGTGCGTCGCAAGGTCCGAAGAAGGCCGTAGCGTGCCTTCGACAATCCGCCCGTCGAGATCCGTAATCACCAAGTCCTCCGGCCGCATCCCTTCGTAGGGAACGCCGCTCGGCTTGATCGCCACGAGGCCCTCGGCGCGCGAAATCCCGCTGGCGTTGCCGAACGTGTACAGCACCAGCCCCCTGCGGACCAGTTCCAGGTTGGCTTCCAGCACTTGCTTGCGAAGTTCTTCCAGCATGTTGTTCGATTATGCCAAAGCGATTTCCAGCTTCGTCACCGATGCCGGCGGAAACCGCCGCGTAAACCGCGCGCCGCCCGCCTGCACTTGCTCCTCGCGCGGCTCCACGGCGTGCGGACTATCGAAACTATTGTGCGCATGCGCATCCGCTGCCGCCAGCGTGACCGCCTTGGCCCCATTTGCAGACGCAACGCTCGCGCCCCGCAGCCCGATTTCCACTTCGCGAGCCTGATCGAGACTCGGGTTCGTGACCGTCAGGGTCAACACTCTCTCGCGCAACGAAGCCGAACACGAGATCCCCGGCAGCGACCCCGTCCCCTTGTCCCGCGCGTACGAGATGGCCGGCGCGGACACCAGCGTGCGCAACGACTGCGCCCCCTGATGCGCGCGGTACATATCGAAAACATGATACGTCGGCGTCACGCAGAACTTGTCTTCATGCGCGAAGAACAGCGATTGCAAACAGTTCACAAGCTGCGCCACCGCCGCCATGCCGACCTTGTCCGCGTGCCGGTTGAAGGTGTCCAGCGTCATCCCCGCCAGCACCGCATCGCGCATGGTGCTCTGCTGCCCCAGAAGAGCCTCGGCGAAGGGTTCCGTGCCGGGGGCGTGCCACGCGCCCCACTCATCCACCACCAGCTTGACACGATGCCGCCGGTCCAACTCGCCCATGACGGCCCACTGGCTGGTGATAAACGAATGCATCTGGTTCGCCTCGCGCAATATCTCGTAATACTGCTGGGCGTCGAACCGCAATGCATCGCCCTTACCCGTGGACCAATCCGTGGTTCGCCCGGCGCTCGCGTTCCACGCGTAATGATGCATCGACCAGCCCCACAGCCGCCCCAATTCGCCCTTCTGCGCTACCTTCGCGAAGAATCGCTGCGTCCAGTCGAGATCGTTCCCATTCGGCCCGGAGCCTACGAACGCGAGCGGCACGTTGTATCCCGGCACCCACGCGGTGAACCGCAGAAACTCCGTGGCGTAGTCTTCAGGCGTGAACGAGCCGCCGCAGCCCCAGGCCTCGTTGCCGACGCCCCAATAGCGCACGTTCAGCGCCTCCCGCTCTCCATCCGCCGCGCGCTGATCCGCCAGCGTAGTGGTCCCCGCGGGCGAGTTGCAATACTCCACCCACCGGTTGAAATCCTGCGCGCTCGACCCGCGCAGATTGGCCGCGAAATAAGGTTGCGCGCCGGTCGCCTTGCAGAACCGCGTGAACTCAACGGTGCCGAACTGGTTCGGATCGAAGCTCTGCGGGCCCGCGCGCCGCGCGTTCTTGGGCCACTCCGCCGCGCCTGCCCAGAAGTTCGTCCGCTTGGGGCGCTTGTCGCGCGGTCCGATTCCGTCGCGCCAGTCGTAGCTGTCGGCAAAGCAGCCGCCAGGCCAGCGGATCACGGGCGGACTGATGCGCCGCAACGCTTCGACCAACGCCTTCCGCAAGCCGCCAATGTTCGGAACCGCCGAATCCTCGCCTACCCAAATGCCGTCGTAAACCACACCGCCCAGATTCTCGACGAAATGCCCGTAGATCTCCGGCGCAATCGTCGAGATCGGCTCGTCAATCAATACCTCGATCAAGCCATCGCTCGCGGCGGATCGTAACGCGGTAGCGCACGCCATACCGGCGGCTGCCGCGCGTAGAAACTCGCGTCTGTTGCTATTCATGTTTGTCCTCCTGTGGGGCAGGCCCTCGGCCTGCGGCGGCCTCCCAGGCCGCCCGGCTGCCACCGCGAGTCATGCCCGTCCCCCCAGCCGCACCTGCGCGGCCAGCCTGCGTAGCCCCGGCAGGACGTCGCCGATCTCGACCGCCTCCGATCCCGGCTTGCCGAAAGCGAAATACAGCTTGCGATAAAGCGCGTACAGTTGCTCGTACGCGGCGCGATCCCGCGCATCCGGCTCGATCGTGCGATAGCGCGGGCAGAGCGCCTGCTGCGCCGCTTCGATGCTTTCGAACGCCTCCGCCGCCATGAACGCCATGATCGCCGAACCCAGACTGGTGACATCGCCCTCCGGCACCAGTACCGGCTTGTTCAGCACGTTGGCATAGACGCGGTTCAGTGTTTCGTTCTTCTGCGGGATACCGCCGCCGTTGATCACGCGCCGGATCTCGACGCCATGCTCGGCCATCCGCTCGAAAATCACGCGCGTGTGGAACGCGGTGCCCTCGATGGCCGCGAAAAGCTCGTCCTGCGCCGTGTGCGTCAGGTTCCAGCCGAGCGTCACGCCGCCGAGTTCCGCGTTCACCAGCACCGTGCGGTCGCCGTTATCCCAAGTGAGCCGCACCAGGCCGGTCTGCCCGCCGCGATAATGCTCCAATCCCCGCGAAAGCTCCGCCACCGTGGCGCCCGCCCGCCGCGCGATGGCATCGAAAATATCGCCGGTAGCCGACAAGCCCGCCTCAATCCCGAAATACTCCGGATGGATCGATCCCTTTACTACGCCGCACACGCCGGGGATCAAATCCACCTGCTTGGCGATCGCCATGATGCATGTGGATGTGCCCACCACGTTGACCACGTCGCCTTCCCTCACGCCCGCGCCGATCGCGTCCCAGTGCGCATCGAACGCGCCCACCGGTATCGGGATGCCGGCGCGCAGTCCCAACTTCCCAGCCCACTCCGCCGAAAGTTGGCCCGCGATCTGATCGGAGGTGGCATAGCGGCCATCCAGCTTGGCGCGCACGCCCGCCAGCAGCGGGTCCACTTTCACCAGGAATTCCTCGGGGGGCAATCCGCCCAGTTCCCGGTTCCACATCCATTTGTGTCCCATCGCACAGACACTGCGCGGCGCCTGGCGCGCATCCGTGATGCCGCACAGCACCGCGGCCACCATATCGCAATGTTCCAGTGCCGTGACCATCCGCGTCCGCTTGTCCGGATTGGCGCGCAGCCAGTGCAGCAGCTTCGAGAACCCCCACTCCGACGAGTACACGCCCCCGCACCATTCGAGCGCTTCCAGTTTCTCGCGGCGGCCGGCCGCGGTGATCTCGGCAGCCTCGCCTTTCGCGCGATGGTCGCACCACAGATAGTAATCGTCCAGCGGCGCCATTCGCTCGCCTACCGGAATCACGCTCGATCCGGTGGTGTCCAGTGCCAGCGCCGCGAGTTGCCCGCCGTCCACGCCCGCGGCATCCAGCGCCCGCCGCATCGCCGCGACCAGCGCCTCCATGTGGTCCCGGTGCGATTGCGTGGCGTAGTCCGGATCCTCCTTCTTGCGCGTCAGCGGATACTCGCCCGTGGCCGAGCCCAGCCGCCCTTTCACGCTATCGAAAATCGATACACGGACGCTCAGCGTCCCGAAGTCAACTCCGGCCACGATCACGGTTTAGCCCTCAGCGATCGGCTATCAGCCATCAGCGATCAGCGATCAGCCCGTACACCTGGTTGCTCTTAGCTGATAGCTGACCGCTGAAAGCTGATCGTAACATTTGGATGCAGCAGTCGTGCTATTTTTGACTACATGTCTCTGGAGAATCCGTTCCAGGATCCCCTGCGCTTCGAGCGTCGCGTACCCGAGTGCGCCATGGTCATCTTCGGAGCTAACGGCGATCTCACCAAACGCAAGCTGCTGCCTGCCCTCTACAGGCTCGCCTACGAGCGCCGCCTGGATGCCGGATTCGCCGTCCTCGGCATCTCGCGCACGCCCATGAGCGACGATCAGTTCCGCGAGAAGATGCTCGCGTCCGTCAAAGAATTCCTGGAGGACTCGCCCTTCGACGCCGATGTCTGGACCGCCTTCGCCCAAGGCCTGTTTTACATGGCGGGCGACATCGACAATCCGGCTGTTTTTCCCGCGCTGGACGCCCGCCTCAAGGAAATCGAGGCCGCCCGCCACACCGGCGGCAACGTCCTGTTCTATCTTTCCACGCAGCCCAGCCAGTACATCCCCGCCGCGCAGGGCCTGGGCGCGGCCAACGTCGGCAAAGGCGCGGGCTGGCGCCGCATCGTCATCGAAAAGCCTTTCGGCCACGATCTGGCCAGCGCGCGGAAATTGAGCGACGAACTGCACAAAGCCTTCGAAGAATCCGAGGTCTACCGCATCGATCATTACCTCGGCAAAGAAACCGTGCAGAACATCCTGGCATTTCGCTTCGGCAACGGCATCTTCGAGCCGCTGTGGAATCGCCGCTACGTGAATCACGTGCAGATCACCGCTGCCGAATCCATCGGCGTGGAAAACCGTGGCGCGTACTACCAGGAAGCCGGCGCCCTGCGCGACATGATCCAGAATCACCTGTCGCAGGTGATGGCCACTATCGCCATGGAGCCTAGCGCGACCTTCCGTCCCAACTCCGTGCGCGACGAGCGCTCCAAGCTGCTCCGCTCCATCCGCGTGATGAAGCCCGACGAGGTGCTGCAAAACACGGTCTCAGGTCAGTATGGCCCCGCGCACATCGGCGGCGAGGATGTTCCCGGATTCCGCCAGGAACCCGGCGTGAAGCCCGACGCGCAAACCGACACCTACGCGGCCGTAACTTTCTTTGTGGACAACTGGCGCTGGGCCGGCGTGCCGTTCTATCTGCGCTCCGGCAAGCGGCTGCCCAAGCGCGTCACCGAAATTGCCATCCAGTTCAATGCCGCGCCGCTGGCCATCTTCAACGGCGACGAAACCACTACCGCGCCCAATCTGCTGATCCTCCGCATCCAGCCGGAAGAGGGCATTTCGCTGAAGTTTCTTTCCAAACGTCCCGGTACGGGCATGAAGCTGCGCCCCGTTTCCATGGACTTCAATTACGGCTCCAGCTTCGGCGAACGCTCGCCCTCCGCATACGAAACGCTGCTGCTCGACGTCATCATCGGCGACGCCACTCTCTACACCCGCCAGGACATGGTGGAAGCCAGTTGGGCCGTAGTCGACGCCGTCCAGCATGTCTGGGACGAAAACAAGTTCGACTTCCCCAACTACGCCGCCGGTACTTGGGGACCCCAAGCCGCCGACGACATGCTGGCGCGCCGCGGCCACGTCTGGAGGCAACCCTGATGGGCACCGCCGGCGGCACCATCGCTCCCGAGCGCATCCTGCATGACATGGCGGACCTGTGGGTTTCGCTCGGTAAGCAGGGTGAAGGCGACGCCGGCGTGCTGCGCGCCTGCTCCATGACCCTGGTGGTGGCGTCCGAGGAATCCGACGACGCGCAGGCCATCGGCGAGACGCTGGCCGCCCTCATGCCCGAACATCCCAGCCGCGCCATCGTGCTGCGATTCCGCGCCGAAGACCAGCGCGCTCTCGCGGCGCGCGTCTTCGCGCAATGCTGGATGCCTTTCGGACACCGCCGGCAGATTTGCTGCGAACAAATCGAAATCACCGCTTCCGATGCCAGCCTGCCGGATCTGGCCGCCGTAGTGCTGCCGCTCACCGTGCCCGATCTGCCCGTGATCCTCTGGTGCCGCAGCCCGCGCCTCTTTCACCTGCCCGCCTTCGCGCAGCTTGCCGCCATCGCGCAAAAGCTGGTGCTCGATAGCGCATCCTTCAGCGATGCGGCCGCCGCCCTCGGGGAAATGAGCGGCGCGGCCGCTGCAGGCCCCCTGCTGGCCGATCTCTCCTGGACCCGTCTGACCCGCTGGCGCGAGCTGATCGCCCAGATTTTCGAAAACCGCGCCCAATTGGCGATCCTGGCGCTGGTTTCCGATGTCTTGATTTCGTACCGCACCGCGGCCACCCCGGCCACCGCCTTTTATCTGGCCGCCTGGCTGCTGGACGGTCTCGACAAGGTTGGCGCCCACCCGCGCGTCCATTTCGAAACCCAGGCCGGCGAGCCATCCGGACGGCTCAGCCTGGTGGAGCTTCGCGCGCCAGACAGGCCGGATTCGATCGCCTCGATTTCGCTCGCCGAAGGGCCCGCCGCGGAGGTCAAGACCGGCGGCCTGGTGAGCAAGGCCCTGCTGCCGGCCCTCACCGACTACGCTCTCATGCGCGAAGAGCTTGCCATTCCCGGCCGCGATCCCGCGTTCGAGCGCGCGCTCGCCGCCGCCGCCAAACTTGCGTTATCGTGATCCTTACACATGAGCGTGCAGTGGTTCACTCGCCAAGATCCGCGCGCGGCCGCCGCCGCTTGCGCGCAACATATCAGCGCGTTGTTGGAACAGGCGCTGGC
>OCTA010004828.1_pt1 | contig 11779 bp, 11 predicted proteins | sample 1538991 | NCBI WGS metagenome assembly OCTA01 (sample SAMEA3539302, study PRJEB22396) | soil metagenome | biome: tundra; feature: field; material: soil | place: USA | collected 2010-05 | depth 0.15 m | reverse complement strand
AAAGGGGACATTTCTATTTTGCCGGGAAGGGGACATTTCTACTTTGCCTTGACAGACGTGAAATTGCCGCTTGTAATTGAGAGATTAATGCCGTAAAATGTTTTGTACAGTAATTGAAACCCAGGCAACGCTGGGCGCGTTACTGTGCGGCGATAAGCCCAGGGCAGCCGGGGAGCGCTCCGGAAGGAGGGACGCCATGACGGGGAGATGGGCGTTGTTCCGATCAGGGAGTGCGGGCGCGCTGGCGGCATGTTGCGCGTTGCTCGGCTCCGCCTCCGCCGCCTCGAACAAGGCGGTGCTCAAGGTCGGATCGGTTCCGCCGGGCGCGCTGGTGTCGGTAAGGCAAACCAGCCAAGTCGCGACGAACGAAGCCCGGACGGTGGCCGGGGAGACACCGCTCGAAAAGACGTTCGACTTCGGCAAGGCGCGGCATCTGTGGCTCGAAGTAGAGAAGCGGGGATATCAGGCTGGAGCAGTTGAGGTGACGCCCGAGAGCCGGAACGTAACGGTCAAGCTGGAGCGGCTGGCGGGCCAGGAGGCGGAAGAAACGGGTCAGGTGCCCGTTCGGCAGATCAAGGTAGTGCTGCTGGCGACGCCCGAGGTGACCGTGATCCGCCAAGGCTTCAGCAAGGGGGAAGCATCGGAGCAGCATTCGCTGGCGGCGCGGCAGGCGCTGCTCGAAGGGCTTCGCGCTCTGGCCGGGGAAAAACACGACGTGGCAGTTGTGAAAGCGAGCCAGGAAGAGGAGAGACAGCTTCTCAAATCGATCTGGCGAGACGCGCGCACGGTGATGGAACTGGTGGATCCGATACGGCTGAAGTACCTTTCGGCTACCCCCTACCTGGAGACGAAAACGAGTCGGGAGGCGCTTCGGCGACTCGGCGAGCGCTACGGGGCTGAGGCGGCGTTGCTCGTGGCGGGGAAGCAGACGTCCGAGACCAAGGGAATGGTGGCAGGGAAAATCGCCATAATGGCCGGGGGAACAGCGGCGAGCTATGGACAAGCCTACAGCGCTGCCCTTTCGAGCGGCAGTTCGTTCTTCGTCTATACCGTCTACATTCCCGCTTTTGCGCAGGGCGCGGTGTTGCAAGCGATTGCCGTGAATTGCTCGGACGGCGCGATCCTCTGGGCCAACAAGGGCGTTTGGAAGCCTATTCATTTCGACAATGCTTCCGAGGTGAAACGGATTGCCGGAGACCTGCTGACGGGCTTCGAGTAAAGGGATAGCCCTCAGGCGGATAGAAAGAGAGGTTCATCATGAAAGTGCGGGCATCTACGTTCGTATTGATTCCGATCCTGTTGGCGGTGGGACGCGCGGAAACCATCAAGATCCCCCCGCCGCCGCAGATTGAACTGAAGGGGGCCACGCCTCATGGGCTCACGGCCGGGTTGCTGATGTCCTCGGAGGTGAGGGAATACGTATATGAAGCCAAGCTACAACCGCTACAGGCGTGGGGCAAGCGGCGCTATCCGATGGGAGCGCAGACAGTGATGCTCTTCGAGAAGAATCTGCCCTCGGTGTTCAAGCAGGTGGTGGCCGCCGATTCGAGGAAGCCCGGTCCAGGCGTGGATCTGGTGATTGAGCCCTTGATCGTAAAATTCGAGGCGATCTCCCCAATGCCTGTCTACAAGCCGTACGTGGCGACGATGGTCTATCGCGTGGACGTTTATGATCGGGAGGGGAACAAACTCTTCACGCAGACGGCGACGGGCAACGGGCAGATCAGCAAAGGGATGGCGTCGGGTTTCAGCGTCGGGAAGTTGTGCGCGCAGTCGGCGCAACTGGCGGCGCTGGACGCGGCCAAGCAGGTTCTGGAAGGGTTGCTCGACGCGGTGGAATTGAAGAACTACAAGTAGCCCAGGCACGCCAGGGCAAGGAGACGAACGATGGCGGGAGCGTCTATGATGCGCCCGCCGGTAATCTTCGACCATCCATACCGGCCAGCGGGCTGAGGGGTGCTGTAGGAACCAACGCACCCTCAAACGGGCTTCCTCTGGTCTGCGTATACCATTAACAACAATGCCTTTACCTTAGGGTTCGCTGCTAAAGCTGCAGCGCAAGAGTTCTAAAGTCGTCCATCCGGCAACGAACTCTCTGCGCTTCTGGTTAACGGCACGCCGGCGCGGACTTGCGGGAAATGGCCAATACTGCGGAAAGCGGCTTCTCTCCTGTCCGGCAATTTGACCCGTACACCCGGCCCAGACTTGCTCGTTGGCCCATTCCAGGGCGACTTTCTCAGTGTCTCCTCCAACCAGTGCACGTTTGGTTAACTGCCAAGCTGGGAGCGGACGTGGGGGCATCGCGTTGGGCTTCCACTACTGCCTGGTGGTCTATGCCGTGACCATTCTGTTCGAGCACATTGCATACACCATAATGCTGCCGGTTTTCGGTGGCATGGTCGCGGCTCTGGTACGAACGGCGGAAGTGCGAGTTCTTGGACGTTACGGGACCAAAGGTGGCGGAGGGTGGCCCAGAAGAGTCGGTCCAAGGAGTTTAGTATTAGCCGCGGCCGTTTCCGTTTAATTTAAATACGGCGACCTGCTGTCGGGCGATTTCGATGCTTTTTTGATCGGAACCGAAGCAGGCATGCTGGTAAACGAAGCCCCGGAAATGATGGCAGCGGTTTAGAATCGTGATGAGTTGCAACATGGCGAAGAAGGCAGCGGCCGCGAAAACAACCAGGATAAACCGCGCCACCCGGGCGGCAGTCACGGACCTTGAGCGCTACTGCCGTGGCCTGAACGATTGGCCGCGCTCGTGGATGGGATGGGAAAAAGACGTGCCCCCTGGCGAAAAGCTCGTGGCCTGCTTCCGGCCATTCCTCGAATACCTGGTGGCGTCTGCGGATCTGTCGCCGAAGACCATTCAGAAGCACGTCGATAATCTTTGGGCTCTGGGCGGAGAGATCATCCGGGATCTGAATGAAACACCTTCCCTCAGAAAGAAAACCATCGAACAGACTCTCTTCGATGTGATTGATGATGAGGGCGGCCCGCTGATCTACGGCGTCAGCTCAGAGGCAACAACAGCGGTCCTTTGATTCCACCTGCCGTAAGTTTCATCGATTCCTCGGTCGGTCTCCCCGCTGAACCCGCGAATCACCTACAGATTCCTCCGACGAGGCAAATTTTGAGGCCAAACCGGGCGGCTAATGAGCCTCTATTTGCTCTGAATTGTGATCCAGGCGTAGAGTCCGTACGACCAGCCTGCCCGCGGTTGGAAACGGTAGTCGCCATCCGGCACGCTGGGCACTTTGAAATTCAGCTGGTAGAGACCTGGGCCAATCAGTCCAGCCCACGTGGGGTACAGATAGCCGAAGTCTGCGTCCAGTTCCACGGGGCCGGATACCGGGGTGGGTGCGGCAGGAATGGTTCCCGGAGTCACTGCGGGACTCGTTGGGCCGAAGCCCGTGCCATAGATCGTGAGCATCTCGCCCGGCCGTGCCGGCCGCGTGATTAGACCGGGCACCAGCCCAGGCCGCCCGATGAGAGTGCCGTCCAGTGCCTGGGCAATCACATACTTGTTTCCTTCGACCGGCAGTCGGAAGAGGCCCGGGGCCCACGTCGAGTCTCCCGTGACCGTAATCGGACCGCTTCTGCCTTGCGGTGTGAGGATTTCAATGAGCGCGGGATCGCCGGGCCACGACGAGACGGCTCCTACCAACGCATTGATCTGGGTGGGACTAATGTAGCTGACATAGCTGACATACGCCGGCATGCCCTCAACAAAGACTCGCACGCCGTCCAACTGAACCGGCAACAGTCCGTTGAGGAAGTCCGCGTCGGCCCACGATCGGGTGTTGGGCGCCAAGTCCGATCCTTTGATCGTGATCCAAGTGGACGGAGCGATCAACGCGTTGTAGTCCGCACCGTTGGTGACTAAGGTCGGCTTCGGCTGGGGCCCGCCCGTGTAGGTCTCGTGCGTCACCTTGTAGATCCGATTCGCTCCAGAGTCTGCGATATAGAGATTGCCGCCGGCGTCCAAGGCAAGTCCCGCAGGGGCGCTTAGTGAAGCGCAGGTAGCCAGGCCGCCATCGGTCGCGTTGAGATTGTTCCGCCCGACTACCGTGGAGATGATCCTGTCGGAGTCACTCTGCGAACATGACGGTACCAACCTGAGTCGGCAATGTAGAGGTTTCCGGATGCATCCACCGCCAGGCCCCTGGGCGTCTGGAGTTGAGCGTTGGTCGCCGGCCCGCCATCGCCGTTGTCGCCTTGGGTGCTGCCGGCTACGGTGCTGATGACGCCAAAGGGAGTCACCGTGCGGACCCGGCTGTTGTTGGAATCCGCGATGTAAAGATTGCCGGCGGCATCGAGCGCCAAGGCACTTGGTTTGCTGAGCTGGGCACTAGCTGCGGGACCGCCATCTCCAGACAAACCGGAAAGCCTGGTTCCTGTCACTGTGTGGATGATGCCGTCCGGCGTGATCTTCCGGACTCGATTGCTTTCCGTGAAGTAGATATTGCCCGCCGGATCCAGCACAACGCCCGCGGGGGAACTCAAGGATGCCTTGGCAGCTTGCCCGCCATCGCCAGGATCCGTGTTCCCTCCACCGGCTATGGTGGCGATCGTCCCGTTACCACTGACTTTGCGGAGACGATTATTGCCTCCATCCGCGATGTAAAGGTTTCCGGCTGCGTCCACGGCGACTCCTTGCGGACCGGACAGCGAAGCTCCGATAGCAGGACCGCCGTCACCCGCGAAGCCTCTGTCTCCGCTGCCCGCCACGGTGTTGATGATTCCATCGAGCGTAATCTTGCGGATTCGGTCATTCCCGTGTCGGCGATGTACAGGTTGCCAGCGCTGTCGAATGCCAGGCCGTTGGGCCCGTCCAATTGGGCATTGATAACCACAACGCCTCCCTCCCCGAGGTAGTGCGTTTGGCCGTTGCCGGCGACCGTGCCGATGATGCCGGCTGCCGTTACTTTGCGAACGCGGTGACTGCCCGCATCGCCTATATAGAGATTACGGGCCACGTCCACTGCTACCGACACCGGGTTGATGAGCGCCGCGTTGGTAGCCGCCCCGCCGTCACCGCCGGAATCGGATCCTCCACCCGCCACTGTGCTGATGGTGCCCGCGGGCGTCACTTTCCGTATCCGGCTATTGCCGCTGTCCACGATGTACAGGTTGCCACCGCCATCCACCGTGCCGTCGCACGGGGACGCCAGGCGCGCTTGGATGGCAGGTCCACCGTCGCCCGAGGTGCCCGCCTGCCCGGTACCCGCAACTGTCGTAACGGTCCCATCAAGGGCCACCTTGCGAACGCGGTTTTGCAGACCTTCGGCGAGATACAAGTTTCCCGCCGCGTCCACGGCGAAGCTGTTGGGCATCGAGAGGCCCTTCACCACCGTGCTGATCGTGCCCGTGGGTGTCACTTTGAGTATGTCTTCATATTCGAGAATGAATAAGTTGCCGGCAGCGTCGATCCAGATCTTGCGGGCAATATCAATCGCCTTGGTAGCGGCCACGGTGCTAATCGTTCCGTTCGGCGCGACCATGCGGACCTGGCGGCTACCATCGGCAATGTAGACGTTGCCTGCGGCATCCGCCGCGACGCCGTTTGGGCCGTCAAGCGTTGCATTCGTAGCGGGACCGCCATCTCCGCCGGAACCAAATTTCCCGGTTCCCGCCACCAGGGTGAAGACTCCATTTGAAGAAACGCGCAGCACACGGTTCATGCCGGGGTCGGCGATGAAGAGGCTTCCCTGCGAGTCAGGGGTCAACGCCGCCGGATTCTTCAGGGGCGCCTGGAGAGCCGGCATTGCAGGGGGCAGGATCGCTCCCAGATCCCCAGCCGCCACCGTAGTGATGATCTGGGAATGAGCGATCCCAGCGACGCTCATCAGCAAAAGGATACAAAGGCCAACCGGGCGACCAAGTCGTTCACGCATAAATCACCTCCCCGGAGCCGGATGCCTGGCAAATTCGCCATTCGGGCTCCTGAAGCAGTGCCATCGAACACGATGACCGCGAGCCATAGGGCCGCTTCGATGATTGGGATGGCCCTCTCAGGTCCGTTCGACTTCCGCGCTGCGGCAGGCGGGATGGCGGGCATGAAAGACTCTCTGCGAGCGGAAGAACACCTTCCACCCATGTCCCGCCTCCACACAACGTGAACCCGTTGGCTTGGACGCTCAATGCAGCGGTCCACCGCTGTCTCTAACCAAGCCTGCCCGGACATCACATAATATACTATCATAAGAGATCTAAACCTATTTTAATTTTTGGGAGTTCAAATACAGACCAACCGGTGGTTTTCTGCCCGGATCGTCCCTGCATTACGCTGCAGTCGGAACCGGCCCCAGTTCTAGCGGAATCCGACTCGGTCCGTATGAGATCCTCGCGCCCATCGGCGCTGGCGGCATGGGCGACGTGTACAAAGCGTAAACTCCTGTCGGTTGAACGCGCACTTCCGTGCCGCTCGCGTAGACGCGCCATTCCCTGCTCAAATGCTGGTTTCTCGCGGATCGCCATCAGTCGGTTGCGCGGCTATATTGCGACCGGTTGCGGCGTAGTTGCGGTCGCATCGTCGGTTCCGCAACTTCGCGCAGCGCCAGGGGTTCGTTCGATTGCAGCCATGAGGATACATCCCGCCTGCTTCCCGATTGCATTCGCCGCGGCGAGTCTGAGCGCGTGGGCGCAAGTCCCCGCCACCATCGACATCGACTCTACGCGCGCCACGCCGCTCAACTCCAACTTCAGCGGTTTCAACGACGAAGTCGTCTTCCCGGCCGAGTTCTTCGATTACCGATCATAGCCCCAATTTCCCAGGCCAGCGGCGAACTTGCGCACGGAGGTATACTCTCTTTCGGACTGGTACAAAATACCGGTCAGGCTAGGCCTGACCTGACCGGGGTGTGTTCAGGCCCATCCAGTAGCAGGCGGAGGTGAACATGAGCGGACAATTCTATTGTGCGAAGTACAACAGGTTCCTGCCGTGTGAGGAGGAGGCGATCGGCAAAACGGTCGCGTGCCAACTGTGCGGCGGGACTCACGATGTGGTCCCCGCCGCGGGTGGAGCGGCCAGCCCGCCGGCGGTAGCGCCACGGCTTTACAGCCGCAGTGGACTGGTGGCGGGCGCTTTCTTCTTACTGATTGGGTTCCCGCTGATGTTTTCCGGTGGGGGCGGGCTGCAGTGGATTGTGGTCGGCGCGCTATTTGTGGCGTGGGCGTTCCACCAGCCGCTAAAGTGGTGGCAGGCGCTGCTCACATTCGTGGGTGGAGGATACGCGATGCGTGCTTTGCTCGAAATCGCAGACCCCGCCACGAAGCTCATCATACTCGTTCCGTGCATCGTGGCGCTCTATTTCGGTTACCGGCGTCCGAAAGCAGTCACGAAGGCGATGCAGTCCCGCTGAGACTTCGAGCCAGTCCCAGCGGCCGGCGGAGGCAGCCATGAAGGGACAATTCTATTGCACACGGTACGCCAAATTCCTGGCCTGTGCGGAAGAACTGATCGGCAAGAGGATCGAGTGCCCATTGTGCGGGGGAACGCATGACGGCATTCCGGTCCAACCGGGGGCGGTGGCGGATGCAGAACCCGGAGAGGAACAAGCGGGTACGGCGCCCCCGCCCGTAGCTCCGCCACGGCGGCGCAGCGTAGGCGGGCTGATCACGGCGGGCATCCTGTTGTTTGCCGGACTCAGCACGCTATCGACGACGTCACCGCAGGGTGCGATGACGTCGCTGCGAGCCATTCTATTGGGCGGCCTGTTTCTCTTCAGGGCGTTCCGCGGGCCGCTGAAATGGTGGCAGGGGGTTCTCACCTTCATGGGTGGAGCGTTCGCGGTGGTCGGCTTGACGGACGCTCTCGGGCGCGGGGATTTACTGACACTCCTGCTGGGGGCCGCGCTGGGGGCGCCTCTGCTTTACTTCGGGTTCCGGCGGCCGGGGATCAACACCGGAGTGACTGCCCGGGTTTCGCCGGCGGCCGCTCAGACGATGCCGGCCGAGGCTGGGGAAATTCGCCTGGCCAGCTTTGGGGAGCGCCTGCTTGCCTGGATCATCGATGTCGCCATCGTGGGAATCATCGCCGGGGCGATCACCGCAGCCTTCCGAGCCGTATACCCTGACTGGACCTATGACCTGTCCAGGGTACCCGCACAAGCCGGCCCCGAGTTTTTCATCGTCGTTCTCGGCATCGTGATTGAGATCTTCCCAACGCACTACTTCGGGCAATCGGTCGGCAAACGAATTGTGGGCCTGCGGGTTGTGCCGGACACGGGCGAGGGGATCAGCCCGCTGCGATCTGTGGGAAGGTTTTGCTTGAAGGACTTCCTCTCGCTGGGGCTCCTGTTAGGCGGCTTGTGGATTCTGTTCAACAAACGACGCAAGTCTTGGCACGACATGATCCTGCGCACGCGGGTTGTGAAGTTGTCGGGTCCGAGCCGCGAGGTTCCGACGTGGAGGGCGTTCGCCCGCCGAAGCGTTGCCAACCGCCCGGTCGCAATCGCAGCCGGCACGACTCTTCTATTCTTCGCGATAGCGGCGGTGGCGGGCTGGGGATCGGCAGGATCGAAGTGGATCCAAAGAGCAGAGGGTCTGACCGCATCCGGAAATCGCGAGGTCGCCTTGGAAGAGTACAACAGGCTCATCGAAGCCCACCCGGGATTCGCGAAGACTTACCGCAAGCGCGGGCAGCTCTATATCGAAAAGTTCGGAAATCTGGACCGCGCGATTCGAGATTATGAAACGGCCGCGGCTCTCCACCGCAGAGACCAAGAGGCTTTGCACCACCTGGTACAGCTTTACATGGCGAAATCCAAGCTGCTCGAACCCTACGCCGCGGGGCAGGTGCTGACTCCGGAGCGGACAGAGGAACCGGTTCCGCTAGAAAAGACGGCCGCGCCAGTCACTCTCCCCCATCCGGAGGCTCGGCGGGTTCCGGTCACCAACCCTGGCGCTGACCGGACTCTCTCTGGCATTACGCGAGTCCATGTCAAGCCACTTCAGATCGCCATTACGGAGCCTCTCGACCTCGGTGGAGTACCGGCGGAGGCCATCAGTCGTGACTTGCGCGACAAGACCAAGTCAACCATTATGCGGACGCTACAGCTCGACCCGAACGATGACGCGCTGAGAGAAGCCATGCTATCGCTCGATCCCACCGCGCAGCTCCCCGCAAAACGCATCTGTTTTGTGGTCACTGCGGTATCGGGCGACGCGGGTTCATTTGAGGTGGAAACGCTGTCTCGTTTTCGCGACCGGTACCTGCTGCATGACCGGTGGGGGGAACTCCTCGTAACGGAATACTACCGCTTCGGTCCCCATGCGGCACGCCCAATCGCCTCTATGAGCGCGGCCAGAATCGTGGCCCGCCTGGCCCTCCAGCCGATTGTGGTATGGGCTTGGCTCTTGCTGCATCCCGCGATTCTGTCGGAGGTAGCGATGGGGGCGGTGGCGATAGCCGTCATCATGAGAGTGCGATCAAGAGCAAAGAAGAACAGCAAAGGAGCAGAACAATGGCCACAAGAGTCATCGACATTGAGGCCGATACTTTGGAAGATGCCAGACACCAGGTCACCTCGCTGACTCATGAAGGTCTGTCCCTGCTGTCCGAGACTGTCCTTTCGGACGGCAAGCCAGTGGCAGTAACAGCCACGGCGGATACGGTTGAAGCGGCCCGAACAAAGGCTCAAAAACAACTGCCGGCCGGCGCCGCTATCTTGGCGACTAAAGTGGTCACTAATCCCGAGAACATGAGTACTGTTGTTGAAGCTTATGACGAGGGGAATGCCAACTTAAGCGCAGTCGTGCAAACACACAGCCAGTACGGAAATACGGCAGTAGTTCAAAGCGTCAATTTGGCAAAGGCAGGAAGGCGGGGGTTTATGGGGTTCGCAAAGAAGCCCAACCTGTATGATGTCAAGGTATTCCGACCGGCCGCCGTGGAAGTCACGTACAAGGTGAAGGCTCACCTGGCTGTGAAAATGGCGGTCGACTATACCAGAGGACTACGTCCTCTGGGGAACAAAAAGAGGCTCACGCACACAGATGAGGACTATGACGTCAGGCTGCTGTTATTTCGGGACAGGCAAAGGGCAGAACAATACTACGACCTGTTCATCGGATATGCGGGAAGGAATCCACCTCCGTACCTCATTGAGGCCATGCTGATCTTTATCCCGAAAAGTATTTTCGCCGAAAAATACGGCGTGGCTATACCCAACGAGGAAGCCGATACACGGCCCAATTACAAGGAATGGGTACTGAGCGCAATCCGCTCCGGTAATGAGACGCTCCGGCTCCAGAAGCACACGGACCACATGTACAAAAGGTTGGATGTGTGTGTCGACCTCGTTTACAAGTGGGATATCTTAGTGCCGGCAGACTTTTCGGAAACGACAGAGGGTGCCAGAGAGTTGTTGCGGGACGACGAGAATAACGCTTTCCCGCCGCTGAAAGTGTTGGGCCAGGAAGGAGTCGCCGTGCCACCGGAGAAGCCGGAGCCGCAAGGAGCCTGGCTGGGTGTGCTTTTTGTACTCGACACTTTCGATGAAGCCCTTTACGGCCGTGCCGCCACGCGGATCCTGTTTAGTACAGTCGGCAAGCAAGGATTTGCCAACTGCGTGATACACGGCGGCGACATACTGCCGGAGTGCAAGTACTGGTGTTCGGCAATCCACACTGCTTCCGTTGAACAAGAACGACAAATTGAGGCGGCCGTCGGCGCGTCGAGCGATCGGCATTTTGCTCCTCGGGAAGAGCGTTTTCTCAGGGGGCCGGAAGTACCGGTTCGCACCCTAGTATTTCAAGGGTTCATGAGCAAAGACGGTGTTTACGTGGGCGAGGAGTGATCGAGAATGAGCGTTGAACGCGCCGAGTAGGGCGGGAATCGAGAGCACGCCGCGGCCGATAGAGCGCCAACCACTCCGTGACGGGAGGACGAAAATGAAAGTCACATCTTTGATTATCCGGTACTTGATCCTGGTTATCGCAATTGTTACGACCGTCGATTTTGCGGTTTCGTGGGTCGCGATACTTCTGCTGCCGACCACTGCGGGGAAATCCTTCGAGGGCGAATACATCGCGCCAATCCACGACGGAGTAGTTGGGACGCCTACTGATTTCACGCCCTACGATCTGCAGGGCTACTTCGTCGCAAATCTGGTGGCTACCCAGGAAAACGAAGATGCATTTGTCAAGATGCATGGGCCTTTCCTGTATTGGGAGAAGCGAGCAATTTACGGAGTTGGCGAGTGGTTCTGCATCGATACCGCTACCGCGGCAGCCGACGTGTCAGGCGTTTTGATGCGCGCGATGGGTAGTACGAGCGCCTTCCTTGCCACCCGGGTGATCGCCAAATACACCCGGGAGCGGCACCAGGAGGGATTCCTGTCGTTCATCTCCATAAACATTCACAACTATGGCGACGTGCCAGGCGCGCTTCTGTTGTTGGCGATAGGGGTCGCGTGCCCGTGGATGGTTCTTTCGTTTCTTATGTGGGTATTGACCCTACTGAACTCGTTAGGGTCCCGGACGCCAGGAACCGGCTTACACTGGGCCGGCGTGGTCGTCGGAGTTGTGTACTTCGCCGCGGGGTGGAGCACGGACCGGTTCAATGCGAACCCGGCGTTCGTGCTTGCGCCCCTGATATGGAGCGCAGTCATGGTTCGCAGGGCCACGCAAGCCAGGCGGCGCGTGCCTGTCCTTCAACGCTAGCGGTAATGTAGACAACCGTTCTGATGCCAGGGCGAGACAACACTTAGAGACCGCCGCTAACCCGGATTTCTCACCGAACTATGGCAAAAAGCCGCTTTTCATGGGATAACTGAGT
>OCTA010004827.1_pt1 | contig 11780 bp, 24 predicted proteins | sample 1538991 | NCBI WGS metagenome assembly OCTA01 (sample SAMEA3539302, study PRJEB22396) | soil metagenome | biome: tundra; feature: field; material: soil | place: USA | collected 2010-05 | depth 0.15 m | reverse complement strand
CTAGTTCACGGTTCGTAGCGTTTCCGCTGAGGCGGAGCGTGTAGGCGCGTTGCGTTTTGGTAGGCATTTGTGCGTTTGACCCGTTCGGATCGCCATACGACTATAACGCCCAGCGTTGTTCCAGCCAACTGTCGCTGGGCTTCCCAGGAGCGCAGTCGCTGTGGTTCTCTGGTTTTTGGGGGGCCGTCTCCACCGGTGGAATCCCATGCTCCGAGTCAGCCAAACACGACGAGAAGCGGCTACACGTTACTGGATTCCCTGGGCACCGACGCGGACAAACTCCGGTGCTGCTTGGCCGTCCTCATGAAGCATGCCGAAGTTGAGTTTTTCGTCGTCGATGCGCGTCTGATCGACTTCGGACCAAGTCTGGCGTGGACGTTGGCGGAATGGCCGATTGTCTGCCCGGAATTGCACGCGACTTCCACGTCGCGGTGCTGACGGTATCGACAACCCCAGGGTTCGCTCCTCCGTCAGCGCCGACCTCGCCGGGTGGGGAACAGCGCGGACATAGGATCACGGAACTGTGCGGCCCTAGGAACTGCGTGAGGGCAACGCAAACTGCGACGCGGAGGTTATGGTGCCTCGAAACCGCAATGGTCCAAGTGGGCGGGTGCGACTGCGCTTCAATTCAGGCTTCGTCTGTTTCGGGGAATCGACGCGACCCGAGGGTACCTAGGATGGCTGGGACACCTTCGTGAAAAAGTTGAGATTAACGCAGTCTAACTTGCGCGTTAGGCCTATCGCGATCTTGAATGGATAAACCCTATGACGAAGCCACCAATTGAAGACCAACCCAAAATCGTTGCAGAGAGCGTCACGGAGACGTTCACCGTGCTGCATTGTAACTTCGCGCTGACGAGCCTTCCCGGACAGCAGGTCAGTCGGAACGAACCCCCGGAGGGCGAGGACTGGTCACTTCTGGCGCTAGAAGTATTGGAGATTCCCGGCGTTGAAACCGTGGTCCTCAGACCCTACGGCGTCGGCATTCACCGAGCAGTCGCTTTTGAATGGGACCCTATCCTCGCTGCTGCAGAGCGCTTGCTCTATTGGGTTGGACACGCGTTCAACCCGAATTCGCCGGACCCGCAGCCGAGCCAGCCTGCCGTCCCACTATCGCAGCTAATGCCGCCCGTTCACAAGCTTCCACATCAAGACCGCCAGTAAACCGCAGAAGATTGTCGGTCGAATCTTACTGGCACCTTGCTGATTGTCCGACGCAGACAAAAACCATGGGGCCAGTATCAGCGCCAGCCAGCAGGGTGCGAACGTCACCTTGAAGAGGCACACTGTCAGCCCGGTGATGATGCCTCCGTTACGCCGGATGCTCCAGATCGCCGAAATCACGCACAGCAGAAGACCAATCAGGCTGGTGCAGATGCTGCCCGTGAGCTGTCCGGCAAACATGACGGTGCCCGCTAGCAGCGACAGGACGACGTCCTTGATGCTGGCGAAGACCACCAGCTTGTTGCGTAACCCCTGGATCAGCGTGTATGCCCAGGCGGCCGCGACAACGACAGGAAAGCTCCAGGCCGCTATTGTCGCGGCAAGTCGCATCGCGCCATAGCAGCCGAAAGCCGCCACCACACCGGCGGACCAGTGCGGTTCGCTCTTCGTTGGTGGAGTTCGTGAAGCTTGCGCCGCCCAACCCTGCTGGGCGCGATTCCCGGTCCAGCGGGCAGCGCCTGACGACGGCGGTCGATGTCCAAGCCTGCTGAGATAGTCGTAGGCTAGGTTGACCGGCTTCATCTCCGCCTCGGCCTTCGCCCGAAGAACCCTGGCGATGTACGCCCGACGCAATTCCGCGTGGCTGGCACCCGGCTGCGCTCCGAGAATCGCGTAATGGAGGGCTTCCAATTTGGCCGCTTCTGTCATGGGGTTCTGTCTGCCGCCAGTTTCGAAAAACCTTGGTGAGGGCCGTCCAGTCAAGTTAACCCTGGTGTATTCCGGAGCGATACCTCATGGTTGGATGTATCCGCCGGATACTTGCGTCTGACCCGCCCTGTAAGTGAAAAATTTTCCGTGCCACTGAAGTGGCCGCGAAAGGAATCGAATATGAGAGGCAGACCGAAGAAATTAGCTGCAAAAGACACCCAAACGCGCCGTGAGACGCTGGGGGCAAAAGACGCCCAAGACGGGGCCAGGGAAGTTGCCGGGCACGGCGCGCCGGAGACGACAGACGAGGCCCAACTGGAGCCGGACGTGGCGCAAGACGCCCCGAACGTCGTGGAGACGGCACAGCCGGGGCCGGAGACGGCGGGAGAGACCGCGAAAGCCGGGGTTGAGACCGGGGCCGAAGGCGTGGAAGCCGCCGAGCTGGTGCCGGAGACGGGCATGGCCGGGGACAACGCCGAGCCGGGAGCCACCCAGACGGCGCAGCCGGAGGGTGAGGCGGCCACCGCGCCGGTGCTGCCGTCCAGCCCGACCACTGCGGACACCGAGGCCAAGCTCGCTTTGCGGCGGTTTGCAGAGTCGCCCAAGTGCGCATGTGGATGTGGCGGAAGTGTCAAGCCTAAGAAGTTTTTCATCATCGGCCACGACGGCAAGGCCAAGGCGATCCTCCGCAAGGTGATGAGGGGGGAGTTGCCCGCCGACGCTGTTCCCACCGAGTTGATCCTCCGCCACCGCGAAATCCGCTTCGTGATGGGCAGCCCCGAGTTCCGCCGCTTGGTGGACGAGTGGCAGAAGGCGAAGTAAAGCAAGTTTCACACTCCTGAGAAGTTGCCACTTAGTTTTCCACGGTAAGGGCTCTAACACCGTGGGGGCGAAGGTGGCTTTTCTCTTTCCAGGTGGGTCTCATGCGCTTTCTTCTTCGCGGTCGCCGGGGTGCCGGGTTACACAAACGGACATAATCGTTTCGGGATGGCCGTAAGGCGTGCCAGGATCAAGGCTGGAGGCATGAAAACCAGTGGTATACGACTTTTCTATTGAGATTTCAGAACCCTATGACCTTCAGGGCATGGTCGAGGCCGAATCTGTAGAGGACGCGGCGGAAAAGGTCCGCGAGGCGATGGATGAAGCACAGAGCGACTGTCGCGCGCACGAGGTTACGAGGTTAAGTATTGATGACGTGGTTATTCCGGTGGCACCGGATGAGTCCAGGTGGCCGGACGATGATTTCGAGGTGAGGGCATGGCTCCACGAGAACGTCCCGGAACGGGTCCCTCTCAAAAAGTACACGGTCTATTACAAGCGTCCCGATGGCAGGTACCACCACGAAGTGGTGATGGCTGCGAACGAGGAGGCAGCCGCGCACTTTAGCGACGACTTGGCGAGTTTCCGTGAAGGCTGGGAGATTCTGGGAGTGAATGCTTAGTGCGTTACTGCGTGTATTTTCGCGGTTCTGGCGACGGTCTGGATGGTAGATGCCGGTGGGCTGAAGGCGGCGATGGCAGATTTGATAGCAAGGGCAAAGGAGAAGTGATGCCGTATTGCAATGGGGGCCGATTTCCTACGTCGTGAAAGCGTAATCGGGCGCGGGAAAAAGTCAAACAATTGGGGCTGATCGGTCACGCCGGTTGGCCCCTTTTCTTTTGCGGCGGCGAGTTCGGGCGTCAGATACACAATTGGACACAATCGTTCTGCTCTGGACCGGGTGCGTGCGAAGCTCGAAGCGAAGGAGTTTTCGAGTGGCAAAATTTCAGGTTCATGTGGAGGTCGATTTTCGAGAGATGTGGAAGATTACGACGGAGGCACCAAACCTCTGCTCGGCGATTGACCGGACAGAGAGAGATATCGGACACCTGGGCTACGAGCGCAGCGTGGAGGTTTCCATCGAACGCCAGGAGGTCATAGTAAGCGGTGTGGTGTGTGGGCCAATGCGTTGCAAGGCCGTGCTCGCGCGCGAGATCAAGAAGTTTGATGCGTGGTGTGGTTGTGGTGGCGACTTCAGGAATGTAGTGGTTGAGGCCGTTGACGAGGAAGCGGCACGCAGTCTCGTCTCGGCGAATCCGGATGAGTACTATAGCGGCCTGGATGGCCGCAAGCTCGTGGTCGGGTCCGTAAATGAACGTCTCGTGGAAGAGCCCGATTCGGTGGAGCCGCAAGCGGAACCCGAACCACCGATGCCGGTCTACACCGTCTACTGCAAGCATGAGGATGGCAGAATCGAGCGCATTCTTAGCGGCGCGCGGACTGCTGAGGAGGCAAGTGCCATGGTGTTCGAGGAGTTTCTCGGGCAGGTCGAAATCCTGGGAGCCCAGGTGGAGGTGAACTAATGCCGAGATATGAGGGACCGGTGCAGAAATACTGCGTCGGACAAATCGTGGCGGAGTACTACTTCCGCGAGCGTGGAAGGGGGACTAATGCCTGACGAGCCCACCCAGGGCGATGTATTCATTTACTCCCTGCGCGCCGACACCAAGACTCTGCGGGTCTGCGTGCTCAACGCCAGGACCGACGAGCTGGCGCGGGCGGCGGCGGAAGATTACTTGGTTGGCCGGGGGATGGAAAGAGAGGACGCGGCGGAAAAGCTGGACGGCGCATTCCGGCAAATTTCCGCGTTGCATGGCGATGTGTTTGGGTTTTGGACGATAAACAGACGGTAGAAGGAGAAAGAGGAATGGAAGAACGCAAATATCTTGTTCGTTTTACTCTCGACCTCGAGGCCGATGGCTTCGTGGTCACGGCCGCAGATCCGGATGCGGCGGCAGAGATTGTCAGGCAGGACCTGCTCAAAAACTCCAGCACGCCTGATGATCCAGAAAGCATCGATCTGGTGATTTGTGACATTGACGAGGTTCAGGATGGGGCGAAGGTCTACCGTGTGGGCGTAGATTTCATCGACTCGGGCAAAAGAGGCCCGGAATACGTGGGCATGCGAGGCCGAAATTTCGACGTTCTTATGGCCGCGAACGCGGACGATGCCGAACAGAAATTGTCGCTCGCGATGCATGCGGAAGGTTGGACACCCTGCGCCGAAACCTTCGAAGTGGAGGAAATAATGGTGTTGAACGCGTAAGCGGCGCGGGGAAAACTCAAACCATTGGGGCTGATCGGTCACGCCGGTTGGCCCCTTTTCTTTTGGCGCGGCTCATTTTGCGCAAAATGAGCCTAAATGCGGGACTCCGCCCGCCGCTTCTGCCACCCGGACGACCTCCCGCTGGACATCCACGGGGTCGAGGAAGTCACCGGTCCGGTCTACCGTATTTTGGCCGAAACCTAGGTCTCTGCTGACCACGAAGGCCTGCGCCAAGATTTGGTACACACGGCGGCGAACCAGGACGGGGCGAAAGGGAAAGCACTGGCAGCAGCGCGCGGGGATTTCGCTCACCCCGACTGTGCTGCGGCGGCGGTTGCAACCATCCTCATGATGGAGGAGGTAGAGGCCACAAACGAGTAAGCAGGGTGGGGCCAGCCGGGTTCATCCCCGCGTTGGCCTCTTTCTTTTGTGGCGAACTTGCGGACAGTCGCTCCGCGCACTTGCGGAGGGACTCGCAGCGTATGCGTGCACAATGCGCCACAACCGTATGGGTGGGAGGCGAGGGCGTGCGAAGCTCAGAGTCGGCTGGATGGGCGCGTGGAAAGGGAACTGGTGGTGGAGGGTGGGGAGTGGCTTCCGCTCAACCCCCAGATGCTGGCGAAGTTGCGTGGTGATCCGGCACAGGTAGAGGGTCAGAAAGACAAAGAGACGGGAGGGTAGAATGCAAAACTTCACGGTACATTTCGAGCAATACATCCACTACAACGGCCAAGCATTGGACCACCACCGTACAGAACCGGTCCTCGGCGTGGCTTCCGGCGAAGAGGCTATCGCCATGGTGCAGAATTACCTGCGGCGGCAACTGGTCAAGCGCGCCAAGGGTGGCACGGTCCCGGCGCTGGAGAGCATGTACCACGATTTCACCGCCAAGGTCCGCGCGGAGCGCAGCAGAAAGCAGGAGACGGATCGCTGATGAAACTGTGGAGGTACTACCGCATCGGTGAGGTCGAGGTTACGCCGACCGACGTGTTTGAAATTTTGGCATGCGGCTACGACGCGCAGGACGCCACCACCCGCCATCAGGCTGTGATGGCGCGCGGCGGTGTCATGGGACGTAACGCCACCTATCGCTTGTATGAGGAGGCCATCGAGGTGACGGACGAGTTGCCGCCACCCGAACGCGACTTCGAAGGTCGCCGTAAAGTTGGTGCGGGAGGTGCATGCTGATGACGGAACCCACCTCGGAAGGTGAGGCGAAGCGAGACTATACGGTCTATTTCCGCTGGCGGGACCATGATTTGCTCCGTTACGGCCATAAGGTTGTGCGTGGGGTCACAAAGGCGGAGGCGCGGGCAGTGGCACAGGATGGCGAGGCAGAAATACTATATCTGCACCCGCTGGAGGAGGGAGAGGAGAACGTATGAACTTTATCGTAGGAGTGCAAGTTTATCTGGAAAAACCAGGAACGGATGAATATCCGCTCGTCCTGGCGGAATCATCCGTGGACCGGGTGGCGCTCGATCCTGGCGAAACCCAGACGTCGCATGAGTTGGCACAACTGGCCGCCCAGATTCACGCCGAGGAGGTGCGGGAGATGCTGGGCTGGACCATCAAGAAAGATGTGGTGGATGGGAAACCGGTGTGGCGCAAGACGGTGAAGGGCGCGGCGAAGAAGGAGAAAAACTGATGGAGAAATTCCCGGTTGCCATCACGATAACGACCAAGCACGCCGCCACATTCGCGGTACCGGCCACCGACCAGTATGCCGCCTACCTTATCATCCAGAAGCTGATCGATAACGACGACATCGAAATAAAGATGGGCGATTTCAACTTCAGCCTCCCGCACGAGAACGATGTCGCTGGTCTCGCAGCGGGCGAAGAGATCTGGGGGCGCATCCACCACCACTTCGAACCCACCTTGGGAATTCGGGTGATGAGCGCCGAGGACTCGGAGCAGCTGCGCGAGCGATGGCGCGCGATTAAGGAGGAAGGCCAATCGGAATAACCACGACATTCACCATGGGCAGCGGGCGCGGCGAAAAGCCCACGCTGCCCTCTTTCTTTTGGCGTGGTGGAGGAAGAATGATGGAACAGGTAACAGAGTACAAAATTCGGATTAGATTTCCAGTCCTGGAGAATGGGAACGGCGGCGTAATTGGGCATGGCATGCCACTCGAACCGGTTCGGGTCGAGGTGATCACGTTGAGTGCCTGCGCATTCGGCGGTGACAAGACCATAACACTACCGCCCAGGGATGCCACCGGAATCGTTGGGGTGGTTAACGCTTTCGACGGAGACACAATCGTCGAGGCCATGGGAGATGCTGCGAAGTGGATGGCGCGGCAAGAGGGAGAGCGGATACCCGAATAAGCCTACGGAGAGATTCCAACATTTTGGCCAGCCGGTTCACCACCGCGCTGGCCTTTTTCTTTTGGCGCGGGCGCACTTGCCACAACCGAATCGGGTGTGGTGTTGTTTGTGTTGTGGCTGGGGTGACCAGCGGTCATTTTCGGGGTTTTTGGGGGCTAAGGCCCGTCGTTTTCGTAGGGTACAATATCCAGTGGCTACGAACCAGAAGGTCGGCAGTTCGACTCTGTCCGGGCGCACCACATTCTAAAGTATTTACTGATCAGTTGACCCTCTCGGCTACCGGTTTGACAGCCAATTTGACAGCCAGGGGATTCAAAATGGCGTCGGTTTGGCGCGCGGTCTCCCGTTGCATTTCTTCGAGGACGTGCCCGTATGTGTTCATGGTCAGTGTGATTGAGGAGTGGCCCAAAAGCTCCATGATGTACCGCGCATGAACCCCTTGCGCGAGTAGCAGTGTTGCGGCGCTGTGGCGTAGATCGTGGAAGCGCAGACGCGGAAGTAGCTTGCGTTTCTTCTTCGGGTCCGGTTCGGGGTCGGTCGGGTCCGGCGTGCTCATGATCGCGTAGAAGGACCGCAGCATATTGCGCGGGTCGAGCATCGTCCCGGTCGTGGTTGTGAACACCATGCCTGTCTCGTGCCAGTTCTCGCGGCACAGGCTGCGCTCCACGGCCTGCCGCGAGCGATGAGCGTGCAGCGCCGAAACTGCCACCTCAGGGAGCGCTATCGGGCGACGGCTGCGGTCTGTCTTCGGTGCTATCAACTCCAGCCGGCCTTGCTTCTCACCCGGCCTTTTGATCCGTTGGAGCGCGTAGGAAACCTGAAGCTCTGCGGTTTCGAGGTTAACATCCTGCCACCGGAGCCCGAGCGCCTCGCCTTCCCGTAAGCCGAGCGCAAGCGTAACTGAAAACAACGCTTCCAAACGATGCCCTTTGACGAGATCCAGAAAACGGAGTGCTTCTTCTTTGGTGAAGGACTGCGGCACGGGCTTTTCCAGGCGTGGGGGTTTTGCGAGCGCCGCCGCATTTCTGGCAATCAGTCCATCTCCCATCGCCACGTTGAGGGCGGTGCGGAGCGTTGCCCGAAAATGGCGGATTGATTTCGGCGCGTATCCGGCCTCCGCCTTTTCACGCATGAATTCCCGCACGTCCTGGGGCTGTAGTTTCACCAGCGGTCTGTTCTCGAAGGCTGGCATCAGGTGAATTCGGACATGGTCCTCGTAAGCTGTATACGTCTTCGGCTTTGTGGTCGGCGGCTCCTGCTGTTTCAGCCATTGCTTGAGCCAGGTGCCGACAGTGAGGCGATCGGACTCCACCGGCAAACCGAGTTGCTGAGATCGCAGCGCCCGCGTCAGCTCTTCCTGAACTTCCTTGCGCGTCGCACCATAGATCGACTTGCGGCGCCGTTTCCCGTTTTGGTACCCGTTGGCGATCACCGACACCCACCGCCCGTCTTCTCGCTGATAGATCGAACCTTCATTCTTGCCGCGTCTGCTCATGAAATTGCCCCTTTTCAATTCGGCGTCCGAGAAGTATGACCGCGCGTACAACAAGCTCCTTATACGGCTTCAAGAAGAGTATAGCTCTCCGCCTGTCGCCCCACGACTGTTCCAGATGAAATACCATCACCTTGCACAGATCATGCAAGGGCACGCCGTGGTCGAAAAGATTTTCTTTGATCTCCCAATTCAACCAATTTTCGAACATAGCTCTCCAGTAACTAAGCCAAGTCTGCCGGAACGGGTTTCGGCACTTTATGAAGCCAGTCTTGATCGATTCAACTTGTTGGGGGGTAGCCCCCCCACTCAGTCGCTCCGCCACCATGAAACAAGCGTCTTTCAGAGATCGTCCGGACTGTCGTAGAGCGAGGATCGTTACATATCGCCGGGCGACAATATCAGATCCGCGCATGTGCGCCGGACCATTCCGAACTCCGGCCTTGCCTCGCCCCTTGGGGTTCGAATCGGGGCCGTATCCAATCCACACTCCATCAATCGGACGCGTGGGATTCTTGCTGCGCGACGGGCGCTTGGCTACGTCTGCGAGAACCCAATCCACGAACAGCAGCAATTCCTCCTCGCCGCTAAACCCCTGAATCGGCGGTGTGCGCATAGGGTACGCGCGCATTGCAGCCGCTGATCTTCGAGCGAGCGCGGCGAAGGGTTGACCATCTGCGCCGGCTCGATATCGGGCGTGCCTCGCACTCCTTGTCCACGGCGGGGATCCGACTCCAGCCGATACCGCCATTCATCCGCCATCGCCGCTCCCGGGGGCGCGGCATTGGCGGGGGATATCGGCGGGCTCGCCATGGCGCGCAGCCGGTTGAGGGCTTGCGACACGTGGTCCACGTGGTCCGCCCCTCGCGATTTCTCCAACTCCAGTGCCTTACGTTCCATCTCCTCGAGTTGCGCCTAGGTACAGATCATGCCCAGGGTGACCGCCGCCGGCGAGGCGTCGATCACCTTGCGCTCCCCGTGGTGCGTCTTCCACTGGCCCAACTCCTGGGCGGCCTGCCGCTCGTGGCCGCGGAGTTCGGCGACCAGCGAGGCCACGGCGGGGCCGATGCGTGTCACCAGCCGTTGCGTCTGGTCTTCCTTTTTCTCATCGTGGCGCTCGCCATCGCGCCCCAGCAAGCCTCACGAAAGCAGCGGATGAAGACGGATTCGCTTCCCTCATCAACGAACCCGATTCAACGGAATGGGATGGCCACCAGCATGCCTGGACACTGGACGACTGGAACTGGACGACGGCGTACTCACAGGGCGGCCTGATGGACCTTCGCCTTGCCCTCGGCAGCTAAAATGGAGGAGGGTTTTTGCGGTGAGCGAAAAGCAAGAGGGGAACGACACGTTGGAAGATTGGCGTGAACACTGGGAAGCATACGCCCGGGCGTTCGCACAGCCCATTCAAACCGATGGTTTATTATCGCGCTTCGTCGCGAATCCGAACGTTACTGGAGCCTATGCAGAGGCATGGGTGCGGTCATTGACCAGGAACATGCTTGGCCATCGCTTCCGGATATCCACCGGGGCTGTGATCCGCGCGGGCGACAAGCGTCGAGGATTATTGTCCGTGCCTCAATGTGACCTCATCGTATGGGACCCATCGGAAATGCCGGCGATCTTCGAATCCGGGGAGTTCGCCTTGGTTCCCCTCTGCGCCGCCAGAGCAATAATTGAGATTAAGCGGAAACGCGTAACCAAAAACAGTTTCACTCGGCAATTGAACGAGCGTCGGCAACTCCTGGCCAACGTAGGTCCCGACTGTCCCATTTTGGGAGTCGTCATCAATGACCCGCAGCCACTGTTCGACCAAGAGTGCAAGCCCAACTGGCTAGCCGAACGCAGTACCATGGAGCCACCTATCACGCGACTACTTTACGGCCACGACACGCCCGACACGGACGGCATCATGGTGTTCATCTACTTCCTGGCGCAAGTGGCTGGCCACAGCAGACGGTAGCTGGCCGCAGCACATAACGGCACATCTGGGGACTGCTTAGAATAGCCAGGTTGAGCGGGAGTGCCCCGCTGGAAACAGTACTGCTAGTTTTCGATTCGCGCCTGTCGCAACGCAGCGCAATAGGACCGACGCTCCAGGGAATTGGCGTTTGCACGGGATCCCTCCGCAATGACGCCCGCCCGCCGCCGTCTGCCACAATGGAATTGGGGCCCGGCCCCAACCGAGGTTGCAAGTGATCGACACTCTGCTGAACCTGCTGTTCCGTTGTTCCCACCGCCGCCTGACGCGCCCTTTTGCACCGGTCACCAAGGCGGGCCAGCCGCACAGTCAAGGCTACGTGGTCTGCCTGGACTGTGGCAAGCAGTTCGAGTACGACATGAACCTGATGCGAATGGGGAAGGCCATCGACCATTCGCACGACGCCTGTGTGGTACCCAAGGCCACGACTTTGCCGCCGACAACTAAAGTGAAATACGCACTGCTGGCAGCGGTCCCAGCAGCCATCGTTCTCGGCGTAGTATTGAAGTCCAAGAAGAGAGCCGCGAAGCCGGAGGGCGGCAAGGCCGACCCCGGCGCGGGCGATACATGAGCGGCGCGTGACGGCGATACCGCCTGATGGATGACACGCCCGTTGCCCCTTACAACGTCGGCGGCGGGACGCTGACCACCAGAGGTTCCAGGTACGCCACACAGCCTGCGGAACACCTCCGCCACGCGCTCCCCTGCGCCCGCCGCGATGAACGGAGCGAACTCCCGCGTGGGCTCGACTCGGGCGAGCCGGGCGCGGCGGCTGCGGCGAGGCCGGCGAAGGTGCACGCGCGCGGCTCCTGGAACCTGTCGCATGGGACGGCGCCGACCTCGCCGAGCGCCAACGCGCAGAACGCGGGATCTGACCCACCGAGGCCCTCCGCGCGTTAGAAACGCCGCCGCCCGTCGACGGATTCCGCGCTCGCTACCCCGCGCCCGCCGCGGCGAACGAGGGAATCTCGCACGGGCTCGACTCGTGCGAGGCGCGCGGCGCGGCCGCGGCGA
>OCTA010004825.1_pt1 | contig 11781 bp, 11 predicted proteins | sample 1538991 | NCBI WGS metagenome assembly OCTA01 (sample SAMEA3539302, study PRJEB22396) | soil metagenome | biome: tundra; feature: field; material: soil | place: USA | collected 2010-05 | depth 0.15 m | reverse complement strand
CAAGAAGTCGACCTGCTTTGCCCATGGGGAGAAGAGCGACTTCTCCTCCCGAACCCGCGGCTTGGCTCAACCAGACGTTTAATCCGGCCGCGCGGAAATTCAGCCCGACTGTGGAATACCTATGGCTGCGGCCGGATCAAACGCCTACTTGTTAGCCAGGCATGGGGATTTCGGCGAAGGCCCAGTCTTTCGTTCAACGCCGATCGCTTGCGCATTGGGCGCTATGTTGAGCTCTGTTCGCAGCACCTTCTCAAGCTCATCATCGCTGAGGTGGGACCAGACCGGGTTCGAGGTAATAAAGTTGGGGCGGACCCTCGCTCCACGCAGGAACGGTCGCAGATAGTCCATAGCGAACCAAAGCAGGCACAGCGCAGGACGGCGGCTTCCATGAAGTGCATGGTTTGTCCAACGGTAGATGAGCGACACGTGTGACAACGGTACGACTGATTTAAGCTTGAGTTTGCTTCGCAGGTTAATGATCTGGCTGACACTGATGATTCTGAGTTTGCCTGATTGTTCCTGAAAGGCGCCAATGCCGATGGCTTCACGCAACTTGAGTTCGATGGCGGTCCGGAGCACGGGTGCGCTTGACTCTGGTTGATAGTCGAAGAACATGAGCCCGGGTACGTCGCGGTAGAATGCCTGAAGCGCGGCTTCGTAGTATTCGCGGGAATGCAGAAGCGGATTCCGAGCACCGTGAACCAGTAGCCCACGTCCTGCTGCAATCGCGAGCGGTTTGTGAAGCAAGAACATATATTCGAATGCGCCACTTTCGAGCAATTGACAGAGGCGCAGAATGCCCGGAAGAAAATCCGGGCCCTTCGCCGTGAGCGAGGCGAGATGGCTCACGTGACTATGAATGAACCGCAGCAGCACGTGCCCGAGCGCCATCAACTGAACACCCGTAAGGGGTGCCCAGAGGGTCGAGTCATCGTATAGGTGCTTGACCAGCGCATCGTTCCGGGAAAGGCAGGGCACCTTCTGGGCGCGGGCGGTCAAGAGCTCGCCCAGCAACCGACGGTCGTGCCCAACCTGAACGGCGAGTGCTGCCGTAAACATTGTAAGAAGCCGAGTGAGTTCGGGCTCAACCGGTTGCGTAGAACAGGAAGCTGAGCGATGGGTTTCGGCAAGCTGTCCGAGCCGATGTGCAAGCTTCGTGAACATGGGTTTTGCTCTGGCTAACGCCTTGCCGTTAAGCTGCGGGCGGCCGTCCGCGGCCGACCGACAGCTTCAACGGCTTTATGGCGGCTCACCCAAGGGACCAACGCTCCCACTTGTAGAGTTTCTTCGCCTGGGCCATGCACGATTCGAACATGCTATTGCTCTGTAAGAAGCTCAACTTCTTCTTCGCCAATTCGTCGGCGTATTCGCGTTCCGCAACCGCCTTGACGATGAGGCGGACGCGTGTCGAAGCGATGTCCCGGTAGGTTTCGCTGAGGCCTGCCGGTATTCGCAGGTCCTGACCGAACTCTTCTCGCATCGATGCCAGAGCCCGCTCGTCGTAGCAGTTCATTAAGCCCTGAATGCACAGTGCCCAAAGAAGGTTCTTCGCACGGTCTATATACCAGTACTTCTGCTCGCCTTTGTCCTCAATTTCCCTAGCCATCGCATTGACCCGGAGGCCGGTCTTGTAACAGAGGAGAAGATCTCGAAAGTCGCAATCCAAGTAAGCTTCACGGAAGGTCTTTGGATAGACGACATCGCTCTCGAAGACCTCGACGAGGCTCGACATCTTCTTGATTTCCCCTTGTATTGCCAGGAACGTCTGCGCGAGGCGCTTTAGGGTAATGGCCTTGTTTCCATCTATCCCGCGCTCCTCTAGATCTTCGTCGGTCAAGCTAGCGAAGGCGCCCTCCTGACGCTCGTAGTACAAATGCCTCTTGTCGAATTCATCTTGGAACCTGAGTTGAATGTCATCGTTCGCACGGAGGTTCCACGCCTCGACGGGGTTTTGTCGATTGTTATTGATTGTAACGCGCGTGACGAACCCCGGATCTGCCGGGCTCACTATGATCTTCGCAAGCACCTCTATCGCCTTCCACCGCTCTGCATTCGCCTGCAAAACCGGGTTGCGCTCGTGGAGTTCCAGGAAACGCTGAACGCTCGTGATCGTTTGCGCCCCGTTCAGGATACGCGGCTCCACTATCTTGAAGCTATCCTCGTTCTCAGTCAGCGCCTGCGCCGAAATTGAGACGCCATTGTGATAGAAAGCGAAGTTCTCCGGTGGCTCCGAAGCTTTGAGCACAATGGCGTCGAGTGATTTCCTGATCGCACGATTCGGTGAGTTCTCGGACTTGAGCCCAAAGCGGATATTGCGCTCAAACAGACGGTCTCGCATAGCTTGGTAGAAACCGTGCAACTGATAGAGGGGAACGAACCCAACCACCATGGTCTTCCCGTCGGGAGTCGGAGCGGCCTCGCATGAATTCCTGATGCCAAGGTCGAAGACCCTGGTTTGCGTGGCCTTTGCACGAGCACCGCGGCGTCCCTGTTCTGTCGAGATGAACTCAAGGGTCATATCGACCGACCGTCCAAAGTAGCCCTCGAGCAGAAATCGCTTGTCCTCCAGGTCTTCACGGAGCGCCTCAAGGTACTTGCTCTTTTCGGCGGCTTCCACACTACCCCTGAAGATGCAGTGAATGTACACGCGCCTCACAGCATCCCGTTTTTCGTCGAGAGCGTACTTCAGCTGATCGACCACAACATTCTGCCGCTGGTCCTGCGTGGGATTGCCGAAAATTCGCTCCAGGCCTGCGTCCACAAGGCGTCGGATGGAGCCTGCAAACTGCTTATGGTCGAGGGACCACTTGAACTGGTACAGGTACAGGTTTCCAAGTCCGACGGCGATGTGGAACCCGTCGATCCCGTAGTCGTTCCCGCCGAACGCTATCTGCCCCGCGGCTTGGCTCTCGGACAGGCCAAATTCCTGTTCACGAAGGTAGTGGAGGGCGAAGTAGTCTTGCCAGAGCCCCTGGTACGTCGATCGGAGCCTCTTGTGGGTTTCCTGGAGAACCTGGTCCGTTAGATCCATGTGCTGCCTCTTGTCAGGAGAGTCTGGTACAAAATGGTATCACCGATCGGCGGGCCTGAACATGCGACCGTCTGGACATGCTACCGTCCGAACGCAAGCCTCCAGACACCGTCGAGTCCGCCATCACGGTAGAGCCGCCAGTTGCCCGACGGCCCCCGCACAGATCCCGGCGTGCGGTTTTCTCGCACCGGGCTCTTCAAAGGGGTTCGCTTCTCCCGGCCGCCATCGTCGAGGCCGAGGGCCACGCACAGCTCCTTGAGCCGCTCACGGCTTAGGTCGGGCAGGACATCGGCCAGCGTCGCCTTTCGCGATGACGCGATGGCTTCGAGGAGGTCGTCCTTTTTTCGGCGATCTGCGACCTCCAGCTCGAATCTCTCGACGACGGAAATCAGTTCTTCACGCGAGAGCTGGGCCAGGACATCACGTTTCGATGGCATCGCGTCCAGAGTACAGCAATGGGGCGCGTGGGCGCCAGGATGCTCCCCCTGCCGCCAGCCTCCTACCCTTGAGGCCACCGCGCAGAACGATGTCCGGGCAGAAGTCCAGTTCGCTCGGCCAACACGGGTCCCCACCCTTCACCATAGCCTTCGCGAAGTTCCGCGGGTCGGTCCACTTCTTCGAGTTGAAGACGCCGCCGGTGACCAGACTGAAGTCTCGCTGGATCTTCCTGCCGTCGGTCAGGTTGCTATGAGTTTGGCGTCCCCTTGTTTGACGACGGTTTGCCGTCGAGCGAGCCCTTCGCGCGCTGAAAAGCGTATGACTCCACGAGGAAGCTCGCGACGGTCTTGGCAGCGTTGACCACGAGCCGTGCGTGATGTGGCGCTGGTTTGCGTTCGCGGGCGTGGCCATCGCTGATCTTGTTGCGTAGCGATGCCAGGCTATTGGTCACCATGACCAGCCCACGTATCACATCCTTGAACCGATCATCGAGGTCTGGGCGCTTGTCATCCATCTTGAGAAGTCTGGCCACCTGCTTGAACTGCTTCGGGAGGTCGCCCTTGTAGTCGCCCCTGGTTCCGGCAAGACGTTCCTCAAGCTCCACCAGGATGGCTTCGAGCACCGTGCGACCTGTCGTGATAGCCCCTTCAAAATCCCTATTTGCGAGGCGCTCGTCGCACTTGCGCGCAAGCTCCTGGACGTACTCGTCCGAGAGAACGTCGGCGGGCTCAGGCGATGGTTTGAGACGAACTTGTGCCGTTGTTCGCTGGCGGGACGAGTAGACCGCTTTGCCTGAGAGCTGACCCGACTCCGCGATTTCCCAGCGATCTGCGATCAGGTGCTTGTTGAACATGGCGTTGAGTGCGTCGGCATCTTTCTGTTCGGAGCGCACCGCCGGGTGAATTAGCAGACACAAGAAATCTAGAAACGCAGCGTCTTTGGCATGGAGGAGGTCAATTCGCGAGTCCGTGAAGACCCAGTCGTCCGGCCAGTCGTGGTTGTTGTAACGGTGCTGACAGATGTCTCCCTCGAAGGAGTCCACTCGATGGTCGTTGGAGTGGAGCGCCGTGAGGTCGTATAGGCGGGAGAGGAATTCCACCTCACCGAGACGGCCCGCCCATGACACGTTCCAAATACAAAGTTCGTCGATGATGTTCCGCCTAGTGATCTCGGAGATTGTCCGCGTGGACGGGTCACCCGCAAAGATTTTCCGGGCGGTCGGAGAGGTCGGTACGAGCTTCCCCAGCTCGTATTTCATTCCATCGCTTTTTAGGCAGCCCAGAAGGCTAGCGACCGCGTGTTCGCCGGCCGCTTTGTCGGGAAGTGTTGGTAGACGTTGTTCGGTGGTTGCGAGGATGTTCTCGAAGACCGTCACTAGGCGGCGAGCGCACGCAGGATCTGTAAAATCCAGCGTGAAGTAGTGCTGTTCGACAAATGAGCGTCGCTGTCCTCCCGTGGCAGGTTCGTGGCTACGGTCCCACCCGACGCCAGCGGCTGCGAATAGATCTCCTATCTCGCGCAGGCTCCACCCGACGAGAATCTCGCGGAACTCGATGCGCGTCTTCTTGCTGATCAGGTCCGTCGCCATGTGAGGTGAAGCTCAGGCCCGGACCAGGCCCTGCCGCAGTCCGAGGAGATCACGAAATTCCTTCGGGATGTCGTCCCAGTGCTCGACCAGCAGATCCACGAGCTGTCGTCCATTCACGAGTCCGATGCGCGGAAAGCCAGCTTCGAGAGCAACGTCGGTCGCGTTTTTCTGGAAGTCTGCCGTCGTGATGAACGCCCCTTGCCCGCCGAACGGGATGGCCTGCCGCAGTTGTCTCACCGTGGCCGCACTGATCCGCGTCCCCTGCTTATAGCGTTTGGCCTGGACGAACACCTTCACCTTGGCCAGGTTCGCGACGTTCAACTCGCCGGTGGCATCAACTCCGCCGTCACCGACCTTTCCGGTTACCTCCGACCCCTCGAATCCCAGGGCCGTGAGGAGATGGCTCACGAGGATCTCGAACTCCTTGTCGTCGAGTTCCAGAACCTGGTCGAGGACTACGCGGTATGGGTCGTAGACAGCCGCCGGTGTCGCGCTGGCGAGGTTCGTCTGGCCGATCATCAGGAAGAACTCGTCGCTTTGCGAGATGCTAAAGACCGTCAGCGAGGAGCGGAGCGTGTTCTGAAATGGCACGGAGAGATCGCCACGACGGATCGGCTCCTTCACCCAGGCTACATGCCGCCGATGGGGGAACGGGCAATCGTCCGTCCCAGAAGCGAAGAAGTACGACTCCCCTGGCGTGACGGTGCCGTAGTGCAACCAGTCCGAATTCGCGGCCGGAGTGATCACATAGTCTCCGGGCTGTATTTCCAGCAGAAAGCGAGCGATCTGACCGACCTGCTGTCCGGTCACGATGTTGCTGTCTTTCGGATTCGCCGCCTTGTAAAGGGGATACAGCTCGTCGCGCGTGCGAACGTCCGAAAGGTTGACGGCCTCAAGCCAGCCGATGGCGGCGTACTCGCCTTCCACAAAGTGCTTGGTGAAGTTACCGAAGTCGGCTCGCACACACCATACGTTGGTCATGGTTTTGCGACAGGGTATCACGCAAAGCGCCTGGCCAGAACCACAGTCGGTCAGTCGCGCCGGCGGCTATTTTTTCCCGGCGTCCCCGCTGCGGGATCGCGCGCATACCGCCGCGCGGTCGTGAACCACCTCGGTTTGACCCGTAGAGTGTCGAGGCGGCCTTGGTCCTGGCGGCCGTCAGGGGTGAGGGCCGGGCTCCACCCTTCCTCGGCCATGACCAATTTGACCGCGACGCCGACCGCTTGCTTGAGACGCTGGAGCTGGGGATCGTCCTTCGATCTCCTTGTCGCTGCGGCGATGAACTCCGGTCGTTGCTCGATCTCTCGAACGACCGCCGCGAGTGCGGGCAGGCCGTAGCGGTCGACGGCGTCGACCATTCTTTGGCGCGCTTCTGTTTTGTCGATTTCCTCGATTGCCGCCTGGAGAGCGGCTCCAAGTGCTGGGTGATTAGCCGTCGTGGCGTAACGGGCACCATGCGAATCCGCGAGCAGTCCTTGTATGTTCATGGAAATGATTGAAGCATGCGCATGCACACGTGTCAATCTAGAATGTATAAATCTAGGGTTAGTTCACGGTCGAGTTGACTCCCACATCGGCGGGCGGTTCTCAACTTCTCCGGCGGCGCCCTCGATCAACTCCAAGCCGGTACGCAGGAGGTTCTCGCCCATTTCCTCGTAACCGTGGGCGACCAGGGCGAAGCTGGCCACGCGCAGGAGGTCGGTTCCGACTTCGTACATGGATGGCATCATGCCGACCTTAGGTGCCGGCGCCGGGTGGAACATGAAACCCTTGCCGTCGCGATCCGGAGCGTACAGGCCGTCGAGGAAGATGGCGTGAACGTGAGGGTTACAGCGCAAGTCGCTGTTGGCGCGCTGGATGACGGCAACCGCACCGTGCTTGCCGCCAGGAATGCCTCGGTCTGCCAGGCGCTTGCGGTAGTTGCCGACCCGAACCAGCCTCGCGCGCATACTTCCACTGCCGGCAAGCCCATGCACTTGAATACCGTCGGCCGCCTGGAAGACGCGGAAGCGTTTCGACGGTAGTTCGAGCACACCGAACGTCGCCGGCCGGTAGCCATCGGGCACCGCGAGCGAACCCGATTGCTCGAAGGCTTGGATCTTCGAGCAGCAGGCGCCAGGGTTCACGATCTTGCCCTTGCCTGCGACCAATGAAAAGGCGTCGTGGGTGTGGCCAACAATGAGCACGTCGGCACCGGCGGAGTCGAGCAGCCGGCGCCGTAGGGTCGGCCCGGTAGCCTCCGCTCGAATCCCCTCCATGTCCGAACCCGGCCGCGCGTGCCACATGGCCACGCGCACGGAGGCTGCGCCTCGACCCGCGAGCTCGGCGGACCACGAAGAGGGCAGGGTGGTCGTACCCACTAGCTCGTCAGCTCACTTGAGGGCGCTGTTAAGCAGATTCGCCAGTCGCGCCCCCGCCAGTGCCACACGCTCCGCCGCGACCGCGCGGGCCTGCCTCCGGTACTCTGCATCAACGGTGAACGGACCACCGCCGACGCCGATTGGATCTATGTAGACGGACGCCTTGGCCGCCCGAACGCTCTCATCGATCCAAACCTCCTCGTCCTTCACCGCCGCCAGGCGCGGATCTGGAGCGTCGAGCTTGGCCGCCTTCTTGATGGCCGCCTTCGGATCGGTCTTCGTCCCCAGGATGTCGTCCCAGAGGGCATGCAGCTCGCTCCTACACGGTCGGGCACAGAGGGCGACGAGGTTGCCGCCCCGGTCGCCGTCCGGCTGGTCATGGTCGAACCGCGAGGTGCAGTGGAGGGGTTGGTGGATGTCGCCGACCAGGTGGATGAGCCAGACGAGATCGTAGGATTTCAAGGCGTCGGAAGCGCTCGACGATGCCAGAGCGGTGCGGAACGCCGCAATCTGCGTCTTCGCGTTCGGCGTGCGCGGCTGCTTCAAAGGCGTGCCGTCCGGGGTGAAGGGAACGTCGACGTAGTGCCAGTACCGATGCTGGAGCTTTCCGGCGTATCCATCGTTCTTCGCGGCGTCGGGCGAGGAAGGGGTGTTGCCGTCGTCCGTGAAGCCGGAGCCGCGCTTCTTGATGGCGTCGGGCCACGTGGCGGCGGTCACGAAGGCGACTTCGTCGCGCTCTTGCGGGGAGGCGGTCGCGACCCAGTCTGAGTAGGACGGGTTCAGCTTGAGAAGCGCCGCCACCTTCGTTTTCGTGGTGGGCGTGAGTTTGTCGTAGGCCACGGCCGCGACGGTCATGTGGCCGAAGCCGTTCCAGGCCAGCGCGGGCGATGCGCAGAGCAGACTGGCGAGCACGGCCGAGATGGCGACCTTCTTCATTGGCGAGTTTTCTATCGACGGATGCCAGTAACGCATTCCCCGTCAGCGTCGGCCAGAAATTCCGCTGCCAAAATCGCGGCAAGGTCATACAGTCGTCGGCAGTAGGAAATTTGCACTGGAGGCTCGTTACCATGGGACGCGAACGAAGTCAGATCGACGCACGTTTTAAGCAGCTCCTGAAACAGGCCCAGATTGCGTTTCCGGCGGCCCGAGAATCCTTGGTTGCCCCGGTGGGACAGGGCGTCTACGTGATCCGTGACAGCCGTGGAACCGTCCTGCACGTGGGTCGGACTCTCCGCCGCAAGGGGGGCTTGTACTCACGCCTATACGATCACCTGTACGGTAAATCTTCCTTCGTTTTCCAGTATCCCAAATTCCAAGGTGATGGCTCAAAGTTGCGCGTGACACACACCTACCAGACATTGTCGGAGCCGAACGACCGAATGCGGGTGCTCTTGGAGGCCCACGCCGTATCTCAGCTTTGCCCCAAGCACCTTGGCACTGGCGGCGACCGATAGCGCCAGGCCGAGGCCGGTATGGGCGTTCAGCAGGGCGGAACGCCGATGATCGCGACGGTCACGATCCTTTGGGGCTTCGAGGCCGAACGCCGCACAGGGAGATGCCCTAGTTTGGCCGAGCGAACTCCAGACTCCTCAAGAGCACCTCGGTCAAGGGGTAGAATCCAATTGAAATACCTGGAGGCGCCAAATGAACCTGATTGCCAACCGGCCGGACATGAGCGAATGGCTGATCCACTTTGTTCGCGACCGAGACCCAACCACGGATTTTTCCGGCAGCGCAGATGCGTATAACGCGCAGGTTGGTGGACTCGAAGCGGATGCATCAGCGATAAGTGTCTTGCGCCGAATAGTTCGGGTAGGCGCTCTTCGGCCAGGCTACTCATTTCGTCCTGTGGGTCCAGGTATCGACGCCGAGGTCAAAACTACGATCTACGGTGGAAATCCAGTGGTCTGTTTCACCGAGGCCCCACTTCAAGGCTTTGCCCAATATGTGCAGAATCGCGGACGGTCCGAACGTTGTGCGCCCTATGGCGTCTGCCTATTGAAACGTGAGGTTTTCGCAGCCGGGGGACGGGAAGCCATCTATGGCCTCGCCAGCAGTGGAAGGCCACCAATGAGCGAAAACTCGACCCGCAGGCGCATCATCGAGCCGGACCGTCTTCCGCTAAACGAACAATTCCGCTACGTCGCCTACGATCCCACTCGCGCCAGGCTGTTGGACTGGTCGAGCGAGCGAGAGTGGCGATGGACTGCAACCGATCCAGATCGCCACTCGATCTGGTGCGAGGGACCGAACGGGATTGGTCCCAACCCAGGTCTACCGCTTTTCAAGGGAATGGAGGAAGGAGGCTTCTTCTCACAAGTTGGCTTCATCACGAACACACGCGCCGAGGCGGAGGCCCTCGCGGCTGAGTTACTTCGCTACCGCGACGCCGGAAACAACGACGACTGTACGCCATATTCCAGACGTGTACTGGCGGCCTCGTTTGTGCTCCCGCTCGATGAAGCTATCGCAAGTGGAACCGCTCGAATTGAAGATCTCGCCCCCGCGCACCGGCTCGTGGCAACGCGAGAAGAGCCCACGCCTGAGCTTTTAGCGCGCGTTCGAGCCGCAGTGGAGAAGGCCCGAGTAGCGTCCACGGCAGCAGGAAGTGAGTTTTTGCAGACAGCCCCACGAACCAAGGAAGGGCACATCGCGGATGCTTGCGGTTGGGCCAATGTCGTAACCACGAATTCTACTTCTCCCATCACGGCTGCCCTCTTGGCTTGTTCACTCGCAACACCGATGGGCGGCGAGTATTACATTGTCGATGCGGTAGGGAAGGAGCGCGGCGATCAAGCGCTCAGCTACAACGCAGCAGTCGCGGAAGCTGCCTGCAAATGTTTGTGCAGCGAGCTTGGCAAGCTCTTCTTCGTTCTGTCACGGTGGGATTAAATTGCTGTGGCCACTTCATCTGTCGGCGTGGAATCACTCTGCGCAGTTCAGGCGGTCAAATGGAGAGGCTCGCGGCGGCCGGAGAATTTCCGCTGTCTAGAGGTGTCTGAAATGACGAAAGAAGAAGAGAAGAAAGCTAGGGAGAAGGCCGTTTTTCAGTCCTTTTGCAAGGAGACCGTCGACCTACTCGTGTTTGCCGACTTCGACGATTGTGAAACCCCAGATTTTCTCAAGCGAGATGGTTCGCTCGGCGTAGAGCTGGTCGCCTATCACCGTGACGCTGATGAAAGCCAGCAAGACGGCTCGAATCTGCACCGTAGCGAGGTGGTGCTTGAACGCCTCCTGGAGGATGCAGAAGCCAGCTTTCCTTCTGCCATGCAGCATGTTGAGGTCTACGCTTTCCCTCGACACCTCGATTCCACCCCTATCTACGCCTCCAAGACGGAAAAGGCTGCCTTCGTGGAGGACCTCGTGGCCTATGTCTTGGCTAGCTGCACCGACGAACACCCGGTGCGGTTTCCCTCCTCTCTTGCCCAATTCTTTGACGCGATTGAAGTGCACAAAATACAGCCCTACCAGAGGACCAATTGGCAGGTGGTGTCCGCCAACTTCGTGGACGTGTCTGTCGGCGCGATACAGGCCCACTTGCGCGAGAAAGAGCGGCTGGTGCCGCAATGTCGCGAGCGTGCACGGGAGGTCTGGCTTCTACTCTATGGCTCCGAAGGTGTCTATGTCGGTCCTGGGAACCATGGCCGATGGTCAACCTGTGGGCAGGTGACTCCTCAGTTAGAGAGCATGACGTTCAGCAGTTCCTTTGATCGCGTGTACTACTTCGATCAGGATTTTCACGACGAGAGAAAATACGCCCGCCTTAAACTTTGCTGATGAGCTAGCCACCTCACGCCACAGATCGGGCCGGTCTCACCCGACCACTTCCAGGAACTCCGCGAGCACCCGGATCTCCCCATCCTCACGCCGTAGGTGCATGGGCTGAAAACTTAGGTTGTCGGGGTGCAACTCGACCTCCGCCACGCCACCGTCGGAGCCAACCTTGCCAACGCGCCAGCGCTTCAGGGTGTAGCCGCCACCGTGCTCTGGATCGGTGGTCTAGCGTAGCTGGACGACGACGCGGCGGCCATCGAGCGCCGTGGCTGCTGGTGCCGCGCCAGCGGGAAACAGGCGGAACAAAGCCCAGCTCCCATTCGGGATGCCAGTTTCCATCGAACGGCCCGCCACCTTGGCCAGAAACGTTCGCTTGTTGTAGGCGCGTGCTGAGCGTGGTGAATCCTCGCCCAGCCGATGGCCTGCGGCGCGCGCGGTTCACCCGGAGCGCCAGCGAGGGCCGCCAGGTCGTAGACCGGCGCGGCCGTGCGGAACTGGTCGGCGGCGGTGACGCTGAGCGAAGGATCTGCGCCCAGCTCGCGGCCGAGCAGTGCATGCGTTGGTATGCTGCACAGAATCCTGACCTCCTA